>Ga0315540_10001455_pt1 | contig 13563 bp, 10 predicted proteins | sample SalMarSW160110MG_FD_203677 | JGI IMG/M metagenome (GOLD analysis project Ga0315540, IMG submission 203677) | Salt marsh sediment microbial communities from the Plum Island Ecosystem LTER, Massachusetts, United States - Salt Marsh Sediment SW1601-10 ... | reverse complement strand
TTCCCGCCTCACGCCTCGTCTGCCCCTTCCCCGAGCAGCGACCCGTACAGGTCGAGCGTCTGCCGCGCGATCGCCGCCCAGCTGAAATGCTCCTCGGCGCGCCGGCGGCCGGCCCGTCCCATCCGCTCCCGCAGCCCCTCGTCGAGCCCCACCCGGTTGACCGCGGCCGCCAGCCCCGCCGAGAACGCCGCCGGATCGGTCGGATCGAACGTTCCCTGGCGGATCCGTGGATCGACCAGGATCCCTGTCTCTTCCGGCACGACCACCTCCGGGATGCCGCCCACCGCGGACGCCACGACCGCGGTCTCGCAGGCCATCGCCTCGAGGTTGATGATCCCGAACGGCTCGTAGACCGAGGGGCAGCAGAACACCGCGGCGTGGGAGTAGAGCTGGATCGCCGCCTCACGGGGCACCATCTCGCGCACCCAGATGACGTCGGCCCGGTCCGCGCTCACCTCGGCCACGCGCTGCGCCATCTCGGCCCCGATCTCGGCCGTGTCGGGAGCGCCGGCGCACAGCACCACCTGGAGCGAGCGGTCGATGCCGGGGATCGCGTTGACCAGGTGGATGATCCCCTTCTGGCGCGTGATCCGGCCCACGAACAGCACGTACGGGCGGTCGGGGTCGATGCCGTGCTGCTCCAGGAAGTTGGTGGCGGGATCCGGGCGGTACTGGTCGAGGTCGATCCCGTTGTGGATGACGTGGAGCCGGTCCGGGTCGACGGGGAAGAAGCGGAGCACGTCGGCCTTCGTCTCCTGCGACACGGCGATGATCGCGTCGGCGTCGAGGATCGTGGTCCGCTCCATCCAGGACGAGAGGTGATAGGCGTTGCCCAGCTGCTCGACCTTCCACGGCCGCAGCGGCTCCAGCGAATGCGTCGTCAGGACCAGCGGCACGCCCCACAGGCGCTTGGCCAGGAAACCGGCCATGTCCGCGTACCACGTGTGGCAGTGGACGACGTCTGCGTCGAGGGTGTCCTTGGCCATCGCGAGGTCGCGCTGGAAGGCGTCGAGCGCGCCCTTGAACCGTGGGTCCGTGTCGTGTGTCGCCGCCTCCCACGGCCCGTAGCCCCGGACGCGCAGGTTCGGCTCATCGACGTCCTGTTCGCCAAAGCAGCGGATCTCGACCGGCACCAGCTTCGCCAGCTCGCGACTCAGGTATTCGACGTGCACGCCGGCCCCGCCATACACGTGCGGCGGGTACTCGTTGCTGAACAGCGCGACCTTGCTCGGTTGCGGCACCATGGCCCTCCCTGCGGCTGCCACAAGGCTAGTCGGTCCGGTCGAGCGCGGCACGAGGCGAATGGAGGACCGGACCGCCTCAGCCGGAACGGTCCCGTCCCTCGATCGTCACCGACGCTGAACGGCTCAAGCGCTCGACCCGCCGCCAGCGGGCCAGAGCGCGGCGCTCCTCCGCCCCCGTCAGGGATCGGCCCGCAAAGGCGCTGAGCTGGTAGTCGGCGGCCAGGCTCCCGATGCTGGGGCCCGCCGCGGTCGGCGCGATCCGGTGCGCGTGCTCGCGCGGCGTCTCACCCGCCCGGCGCTCCTCATCGCGCCCGACCAGCAGGGCGAGCGCCAGTCGATACGCCTCGGGGGCGGTCCGGGGAACGGGTCGTCGCGGTCGTCGCAGCCGGATCTGCAGCCGGGGCAGACGAGGCAGCAAACCGTCACCGATCGGTTCGGTCTCCCGGACCTCCGCTTCCTCGTCCGGTTCGTCGCCCAGCACGGGCCGGCGAAGGAAGCTGGCGACCCACAGGAGGGCCAGCGCGGCACCGACCGCGAGGATCACCCAGATCAGCCAGCTGAGATCGAGCATGAGTCCCGCTGTCGGGCCCGGGCCTGATGAAGGGGCCCCCGTGCCGGGCAATGGACCAAGCGACGGAAACGGGGCGCCGGTCATGGGCGGGAGCAGGCGGTGCAGCAGCTCGGCGAGGAGGCCGAGAGGAACCACGATGAGAGCGATCAGCAGGAGCACCACCGGCGCCAGCGGGCCCGCGATGCCGGCCAGCGCCGCGGAGACCGGGACCCCCAGCAGGGCGGCGAGCGGAATGCCGATCGCGAGCACGGCGCCGCTCACCGCGACCAGCATGATCAGCCAGCGCCGGCGTGCGGCGCGGTCCACGCCCTCGACCCGCAGCTCGGTCAGACGGGCGAGCCCCAGCGAGAGGAGCCCGGCGCTCACGGACGTGAGCGTCGCCGCGAAGGCCGTGCTGCGGAACGCCTCGCCACCGGTGAGCCCCGACGTGCTGGCGAACAGCCAGAACACGGCAAGCCCTGCCAGGCCAGCGTTGAGGAATCGTTCGACGTGGCCCGCTTCGTCGTCGAGGTCGGCGTGGATGCTGCCCCGAAGCACCCCGACGCCCAGGAGCCAGCCCGCGGGATTCGTGGTCGCGGCTGCGGCCAGGTCCGGGGCGGACAGGCGGGGCGCGGCTGCCAGCCAGATGCCCGCGGCCGCGACCAGGATCGCGACCACGACGAGGACACCGGCGTACACGGATGGTGACCGGCGGCGGAGCACGCGGCCGAGGAAGAGCCCGGCGATGGCGGCAACCGCGAGATGGGCAATCCCCAGGTACTGCTGGTGGCTGCCCGCCAGCCACTGAAGGGCGAGGTAGGCGAGCGTCAGCCAGGCCGCCTCGAGGCTGGCGGCAGCCAGCAGGGCGAGGAGTCGGTCAGCCGACCAGCTCGAGCGCATCGGCAGATCTCCAGTCGGGGTGGAGCCGGGCGACGTCGGCCGCGATGCCCAGCGCGCGCGCGGACGCGACCGCCCCCGGGGCCTCCGGACCGAGCGCGACCAGCCGCACCGGATGACCCGATGCCGACAGGCGCCGCATGACCGGCAGGAACTCGGCCGGGTCCCGTGCGGAGACGGCGAGGATGATGGTCGCCGGCCGGACGCGGTGGACCAGTTGGCCGAGCAGGGTTCCAAACGGCATCGATGCCCACCGGCTCAGCGCCGCCAGCTCATCGGCGATGCGCAGCACCTGGCCGGATGCCGCGCTCGGTGCCACGTGCACCACCCGGCGGCCGTGCAGCGAGTAGGCATTGGCGGCCAGCCCGCAGGCGACACCCTCACCGATGGCCCTGCGCGCAAGCGACATGGCGGCGGTGCACAGCTCCTCGACCAGCTCGTCGTCGTAGTGCATCCGCCAGAACGGCCCCGGGATCGTCTGGGCGTCGAGCGCGATGACGAGCTCCCGCTCGTGCCCCGGGTCGTAGCGTCGGCTCACGGGCCGCCCGAGCCGGGCCGTCGCCTTCCAGTGGACCCGCCGGTACGGATCCCCCGGCAGGTACGGACGCACGCCCGCGAACAGCGCCGGGTCCTCGAACAGGCCTCGCGGTGCCCGGGCGGACCCGGGAAGTTGGCTCAGGGGCGTGGCGGCCCGGACCGGAACGCTCCTCGGGATGACCCGGTAGCGCGCCGGCGCCGGGCGCTCCTCGACGACGAGGTCGCGGGCGAACAGATCGGCCACCTGCAGTCGCACGCTTCGGAAGTCGTAGACGCCGCGCCGGTCGGCGAGGATCCGCATTCGCCGGGTCACACGCTCGAACCAGCCGAGGGTCCACGTGGTGCGCAGGACGGCGAATCCGGGCACCTCGGCCGGATCGAGGTGCCGGCCCGCGACGGCCGCCGGCCGGCTGATCAGGTCATCGACAGCCAGCCATGGGATCGGCAGAGGCTTGCGGTTCCGCACCGTGAGTTCCAAGCCGATCTCCTCGCCCACCACCGCCCGCGTCGACCCGAGGCGGCGCTCATACGTCAGGCGCCGCAGGCCGAACCGCGTCCACAGGTTCCGCAACAGCCAGATCAGGAGGACCACGACCCCGACGACCACGAGCCCCCACGCGCCCAGAACGGCGCCGGCCGCGATGAGGAGCAGGCCCGCGCCGATGCCCATCACGGCTCGGGCTGGCCCCCACCGGAATGGAGCTCGGGCGCCGGGGGGGCCTCGACCACGGCCAGCAGGTCCTCGATCACGGACTCGGCCGTCATCCCGCGCAGCTGGCGATCGAGGTCCAGCAGCACCCGGTGGCCGAGGACCGCAGCCGCCACCGACTTCACGTCATCGGGCAGGACGAAGTTGCGGCCGGACAGGAAGGCCTCCGCCTGGGCGGCCCGATAGAGGGCGACGCTCGCGCGTGGGCTGGCACCGAGCCGCAGCTCCGGTCGCTCGCGGCTGGCCCGCACGAGCGCGACGACGTACGCCTCGACCGGTTCGGCGACCCCGATGGTGCGCACCGCATCGCGCATCTGCAGCACGGCCTCCGCCTGCAGCACCGGCTCCACCGCCGCGAGCGGGTCGGCCGAGGCCCGATACCGGCTCGCGATCCGGCGTTCCTGGACGGGGTCCGGGTAGCCAAGATGCAGGCGCACCAGGAACCGGTCGAGTTGCGCCTCCGGGAGCGCGAAGGTGCCCTCGAGCTCGATCGGGTTCTGGGTCGCCAGGACCAGGAACGGGTCTGGCAGCGGCCGCGTCTCACCCTCGATGGAAACCTGCCGCTCCTCCATCGCCTCGAGGAGCGCCGACTGCGTCCGCGGGGTGGCGCGGTTGATCTCGTCGACCAGCAGGATGTTCGTGAACACGGGGCCGGGCACGAAGCGGAAGTGGTCGCCCTCGAGCAGGCTCGCGCCCAGGACGTCGCTGGGCAGCACGTCCGGCGTCCCCTGGACGCGCGCGAAGGTCAGGCCCAGGGAGCGGCTGAAGGCGCGGGTCAGGAGCGTCTTGCCCACCCCGGGGACATCCTCCACCAGCGCATGACCGTGGGCCAGGAGGGCGACGGCCAGGAGCCGCAGCGGCTCGTCGCCGACGACCACCGCGGTGCCGACCGCCGCCTTCAGCGCCGACCAGAACCGCCTGCCGTCGCCCGGCCGAGCGGTCGCAGAGGTGACTGCCAGCTGGGATCTCCTTCGGCGGTACCCGGGGCGCGGACCCTTCGGAGGCGGATGGAGCGGGAGACGGGGTTCGAACCCGCGACATGCAGCTTGGAAGGCTGCCGCTCTGCCAGCTGAGCTACTCCCGCTCGGCGTCGACACGATAGCAGAGGGATTTGCGGGTTGACCGGCGCGGCCGGCGGCAACCGCTGTGTGGCCCTGGAGCGCCGGCAGCGCCGCCGCTCAGCCGGCGAGTGGTTCCGTGGCGCACAACGAGCCCTCCGGACGACCCGGATCCCGTACGCTGACCGGCGTGCCCTCGCCGCGCCTCTCCATCCGCGATCTCAACCGCACCCTGCTTGCCCGCCAGCTGCTGCTGACCCGCGTCACGCGGCCTGCGCTCGAGGTGATCGAGCATTTGGTTGGGTTGCAGGCCCAGGTGCCCCTGTCACCCTACGTCGGGCTCTGGTCGCGCATCGACGCCTTCGAGCCCTCCGATCTCGCCAACCTGCTGCTGGAGCGCCAGGTTGTGCGGATGGCGCTGATGCGGAGCACGATTCACCTGGTCTCGACCGAGGACGCGCTCGCCCTGCGTCCGGTCGTCCAGCCGGTGCTCGACTGGGAGCTGTTCCGGAACCGCACGTACAGCGTCCACCTCGAGGGCGTGGATCTCGATCCGGTCCTGGACCTCGGACGAGCCCTGGTCCACGAGCAGCCACGCAGCCTCGGCGAGCTCCGCGAGGCGATGGCCGCGCGGTGGCCTGATCGCGATGCAACCACGCTCGCCTACACCATTCGCAACCTGCTCCCGACCGTGCAGGTCACGCCCCGTGGCGTGTGGGGTGCCAGGGGAAAGGCGCGGCTCACCACGATCGAAGGCTGGGTGGGTCGCTCACCGTCGACGGATCCGTCACCCGACGCCGCGATCCTGCGCTACCTGGTGGCCTTCGGACCGGCGAGCGTCGCCGACATGCAGGCCTGGTCGCGACTGAGCGGGCTCCGCGAGGCCGTGGAACGCTTGCGGCCGCAGCTGACCACGTATCTCGACGATCGCGGCCTCGAGCTCTTCGACGTCCCCGACTGGCTGCTCGCAGAGGCGGACGTGCCGGCGCCGGTGCGGTTCCTTCCGGACTACGACAACGTGCTGCTGAGCCACGCGGATCGCGGCCGGATCGTGCCGGAACCACTCCGGCGCATCGTCGGCGGACGGATCGGGCGCCCGGCGTTCCTGGTCGACGGGTTTCTGGGCGGGTTCTGGCGCCTGGACCGCGCAGGTCGCGGGCGCGGAGCCGGCGCCGCCACGGTGCTGCGGGTCGAACCGCTTGCCCGGCTCACCGGCCCGGAGCATGAGGCGGTCGAGCGCGAAGCCACGTCGCTCGCGGCGTTCCTGGCTCCGGACGAACCTCGTCGCGTGGAGCTCGTTGAGCCCGGCTGACCGCCGCCGGGACCCGTCGCCCCTTCTATCATGGTTGCCGTGCGCACGCGCCTTCTCGTCCTCGCTGGGGCCGGCCTGACCGCCGCGGTGCTCGTTCGCCGGTCCCAGGCAGCATCGGGACGGGCATCGAGCTTCGGCTGGTCATCGTGCTCGGCGCCCAGCGCAGGCTGGTACGAGGCCGTCATGGGCGGACGGATGCGCGGGCTTCACCAGCAGATCGCAGCTGACCTCGTGGCCTCGACTGCCGAGGACGGCGTGCGCGACGTGCTCGAGATCGGGCCGGGGCCGGGCGTGATGGCGGTCGAGCTGGCGCGGCTGGCCCCGTCGGTACAGGTCACCGGTATCGACGTCGACCCCGCCATGGTGGCGCGCGCCACCTCCCGGGCCGAGCGAGCCGGTCTCGGTGACCGGGTCAGCTTCCTCGTTGGCGACGCGGCCAAGCTCCCGTTCCGGGATGGATCGTTCGACCTCGTCACCAGCGCCTTCTCGGCTCACCACTGGGCAGACGCCGCGGCCGGCTTCGCGGAGATCCGCCGGGTGCTCCGGCCGGGCGCCAGCGCGATCGTCTACGACCTGCCCGACCGGTGGGTCCGGTTCGAGCGTCACGCTGCCCCGCTGGCGTCCGCGGCCACCCAGGGCGGCCTTGCCGGGTCGACGACATCGGCATTCCGCTGGCCATGGCGCGTGCCGATCGCCACTCGCCTGGAGTACCGCGCCTCCGCCGGCTGATCGGCAGGATCCGGACCGCTACGCGTCGAGCTCGGCGCCGGCCCTGATGCAGTCTTCCGCGAACCGCTCCAGCGCACCATCGTCGGCGGCGCTCGCGCGGAGCATGGTCATCACCCGGTCGACGCCGATGTCCGCGTACTGGCGGAGCAGGTCGATCCGCGCGTCACCCTCGGGCTCCGATTGCAGCCGCCCGACGTTGACCGACAATCGGAGCGTCGCGGGATCCCGGCCGGCCTCCTCGCACCGCGAGGCGATCACCGATCGCGCCTCCCTGATCTCATCCGGCGTGAACCAGTCCAGGTTGAGCTCGTCGGCGAACCGCGCGGCCAGCCGCCAGGTCCGGTTGGGACCGTTGCCGCCGACCAGGATCGGGATCCGGGGCCGCTGCAGACCGGCCGGGACGTTGATGGCGTCGACCACCGACGCGGTGGGCCCCGAGTAGGTCGCGTGCCGGCCCGCCAGCATCCGGCTGGTGATCTCGAGCGCGTCCTCGAGCGCCTCCATGCGCGTCCGAAGCGGCGGGAATCCCCAGCCGTAGGCGACGTACTCGTCCTCCTTCCAGCCCGCGCCCAGACCGAGCTCCGCGCGGCCACCGGACACGACATCGAGGGTCGAGATCATCTTGGCCACCAGGGCGGGATTGCGGTACCCGGCGCACAGCACGAGGTGGCCGAGGCGGACGCGCGCGGTCTCGACGGCGAGCGCTGACAGCCCGACGAACGCCTCGAACGTGATCTCGTCGGTGGGCATGGGCTCGGTCTGTACGTGATCGAACAGCCAGATCGAGTCGAAGCCCAGCATCTCAGCCTCGTGGGCAACGGCAACGGTGCGGTCCCACGCGCGAGCCGGATCCCAGCCGTCGTACTCGCCGGTCCAGCCCTGGGGAACGATGATCCCTACGCGCATCGCGGTGGCTCGGGTTGCGCTCGCGGCGCTGCGGACACTACCGGCGCTCGAGGATCGGGCGTGCCTTGTCCGGGTCGTCGACCACGAACGCGAACGTGGCCCGGTCGCTCCAGCGACCGAGGAACAGGTGGCCCAGCACGTTGACCCCGGCGTCGGCGAGCTCGCGGGCGATCCTGGCCATGCCGCCCGGCTGGTCATCCACCTCGGCCAGCAGCGATTCGCCCTCGATGTACGTCCAGCCGCCGTCCTCGAGCACCTGCCGGGCGCGGTCGTCGTCGGCGGTGGTCATGATCATGTGACCCACCTCACCGATGCCGCCGCCGCCGATCGCCCGGAGGTCCACGCCGCGCGCGGCCATCTGCTCGGCGAGGTCGGCCATCTGGCCGGGCTTGTTGGTGACCTGGACGACGAACTGCCTGGGCATCGGTGGCCTCCGGGCGGCTGGCGCCGCGGGTGGTGCAGGAACGGTTTCAGCGTGATTCTCGCATGGCCGGAAGCCCGGCGGCGCGGGTGACTCGACGCAACCTGCGCCTACGTCGCTCCTCGCCGGATCGCGACCGCCCGACGGTACGCCTCCAGATACCGCGGCGCCGAGCCCGTGTCCCATCGGAAGTCCGCCGCCATCGCGCGGTCCCGCACCGCGGACCAGGCGGCCGGATCGGACGAGCGAAGGACGGCCGCCCGGCCGACCGCCTCGACCAGCGCGCCCGGGGTCGGGTCGCCGAATACGAACCCGGTGCCCGTCTCGGGGTGCTCGTCGACGTCGATCACTGAATCTGCCAAGCCTCCCGTGCGTCGCACGATCGGCGGCGTGCCGTAGCGGAGGGCGATCATCTGCCCCAGGCCGCACGGCTCGAACCGTGACGGCATCAGGAACGCATCGGCGCCCGCGTAGATCCGGCGGGCGAGGTCGCGGTCGAACCGCTCGATCAGCGCCACGCGGCCGGGATGCGCGGCCCCCAGCGTCCGGAGCGGGTCGGCCAGCGGGCCGTGCTCGCTCACGAGGACCACCAGCCGGATCCCGGCGTCGAGAAGCGCCGGTCCCGCGTCTGCGATGAGGTCGAAGCCTTTCTGCGGGTCGAGCCGCCCGAGCGCGCCGACCACCATGCCATCGTGATCGGGGTCGAAGCCCACCCGGAGCAGCAGGTCGTGACGGCACGCCACCCTGCCATCCGGCTCGTCGCGGGCGTAGCGGGCGGCGATGACATCGTCGGTCGCCGGATCCCAGGCCTCGGGGTCGAGGCCGTTGAGGATGCCGAAGAACCGATCGCCCCTGTCCCGAAGCAGCCCGTCAAGACCCATCCCGTAGTCCGGGGTCAGCGCCTCCCGCGCAAACCCGGGAGAGACCGTGTTTGCCAGCTCCGAGCGCTCGATCACCGTACGCAGGAGATCGATCCCGTCGGAGCTCGCGCCGGCCAGCGGCTCGCCGGGACGGAGCCCGAGCTCGCCCAGCCGATCGTTCGGTGTCCAGCCGTGGTACGCGAGGTTGTGCAGGGTCGCGAGCACCGCGAGGTCACGCGCGAACGGGTCGCCGGCGATCTCGGCCCGGGCGCGGTCGAGGAGCGCGGGGCCCGTGTGCCAGTCGTGGACGTGCAGGACGTCGATGGGTTGCCTGTCACGACGCAGCGCGGCGAGCGCGGCCCGGCACAGGATGGCGAAGCGCCAGGCGTCGTCGGGGTGGTCGTAGATGCCGCCACGCTCGAAGGCCGGCGCGAAGTCCACCAGGCGCAGACGATAGCCATCCGCCGCCACGTTGACGATGCCCACGCGGAGGGGCTCGTCCGATGTCCGGGTCAGGCTCGGATCCTCGATCTCGAGAGCGGGCTCCAGCTCGGCCGTGTCGGGAACGGGCACCGACCGATAGCGCGGCAGGAACACATCGACCGGGGTTGCGATGGCGGTCTCGTGGCCCGGCATCCTGCCCAGCCCGCGAGCGAGCCCATCGATCACGTCCGCCAGCCCACCCGCCTTGGCCCACGGCTCGCACTCGGCGGCCAGCAGGGCAACTCGAAGCGGCATGAGGCCCATCCTACCCGGGGGGGCCCGATACCGAGGGCGCAGCCCGGCTTGCCCGGCGGCCCGCGAGGCGCAGGCACCGCACCCACCTGTCAGCAGCACGTCTGCCCTCCCGCGACACCCTCTCTGGCTCGGGCTCCGGGCGATCCGGAATCCCTTTCGCGGCCGTCGCCGCGCCGATTATCATTGGCGGCTCATGGAACCCGTCGTACACGTGCCGGCTGCGCCCGGCGCCTCCTTCCACCTGCCGCCCAAGCTGGAAGGCCTCCGTCGCCTCGCGTACAACATGTGGTGGAGCTGGCACCCACCCGCACGGGTGCTGTTCTCTCGCATCGATGCAGGCGCGTGGGCCCGCTACCGCAACCCGATCCCGGTCCTGTCCGGCTCGGTCGACTGGGCCCAGCTGCTCGAGAACCCGGCGTTCATGGCCGAGTACCAGGGGACCCTCCAGCAGTTCGACGCCTACATGGCCAATGGCGCGGACCACTGGTTCCAGCGCAAGCACGGCGACGCCCTGTCCGGACCGATCGCCTACTTCTGTGCCGAGTACGGGTTCCACGAGTCGCTGGGGATCTACGCCGGCGGCCTGGGCGTGCTCGCAGGCGATCACATGAAGACAGCCTCGGACATGGCGCTGCCGCTGGTGGGCGTCGGGCTGATGTACCGGCGCGGCTACTTCCGCCAGACGATCGACGCCGACGGGCACCAGGAGCACGCCTACCCTGACTACGAGTCCTCCCGGCTGCCGATCCTGCGCGTGCTGGACCGCCTGGGCGAGCCGCTCACGATCGCCGTCCCGCTCCCCGGCCGGGACCTGGCAGCCGCCGTCTGGTTGGTGCAGGTGGGCCGGGTGCCCGTGCTGCTGCTCGACACCGACGTCCCGGACAACGACGACTCCGACCGGCCCATCACCCACATCCTCTACGTCCGCGGCCGGGAGATGCGTCTCCACCAGGAGCTCGTGCTGGGCGTCGGCGGCGTCCGCGCCCTGCGGGCGCTCGACATCCGGCCCGGCATGTGGCACCTCAACGAGGGACACTCCGCGTTCCTGCTGGCGGAGCGGGCGCGGGAGCACGTGGCGGCGGGGGTGACCCTGTCAGATGCCTGGACCAGGGTCAGTCGCAACAGCGTGTTCACGATCCATACTCCCGTGTCCGCGGGCAACGAGCGGTTCGATACCGAGCTGGTGCGCCGGGTCGCCGGGCCGCTGCTTGACGGCGACGGGCGCCCCAGCACGGGCGGGATCCCCACCCAGGAGGTGCTCGCCCTGGGCCGGGGCGTCGACGACGATCCGTCCCAGTTCGACCTGACCGCGTTCAGCCTGCGGCTGACCAACGGCGCGAATGCCGTGTCCCAGCTCCACGGCCACACGGCGAATGGCACCTGGCACGGCATCTCGCCGCACGAGATCCTCGGCCTGACCAACGGCGTGCACACACCCACCTGGGTCGGCCAGCCAATGCACGACGTGCTGGAGCGCTACACCAACGCCGACCTGGTCAGGATGGACGACCAGCCCGCGTCGCGGCGGTTCTGGGATCGGATCGGCAAGGTGCCGGCCGACGAGCTGTGGGAGGCGCACCAGCGGCAGAAGCTCGAGCTCGCCATCTTCGCCCGGGGCCGGCTACGCAACCAGTTCGCCAGGCACGGCGAGGCACCGTCCACCCTGGAAGAGCTGGAACAGGTGCTCGATCCTTCGATCCTGACCATCGGCTTCGCCCGCCGCTTCGCCACCTACAAGCGGGCGGCACTCGTGTTCTCCGACCCGAACCGGATCTCACGCTTGCTGTGGGACGAGCAGCGCCCGATGCAGATCGTGTTTGCCGGCAAGGCTCACCCCGCCGACCGCCCCGGCCAGGGCATGATCCAGGACATCTTCGGCCGGTCGCGCAGCCCCAGGCTCCGCGGGCGCGTGTTCATCCTGGAGGACTACGACATCCGGATCGCCCGGTTCCTCGTTCAGGGCGTGGACGTCTGGCTCAACAATCCTCGCCGGCCGCTCGAGGCCTCGGGCACGTCGGGGATGAAGGCGGCCGCCAACGGCGTCCTCAACGTGAGCGTGCTCGACGGCTGGTGGGACGAGGGCTGGACGGGCGACAACGGCTGGGCGATCGGGGGCCGGGAGACGAACCCGGACGAGGGCGCCCAGGACTGGGCCGACGCCCAGGACCTCTACCGGATCCTGGAGCAGGAGCTGATCCCGGCCTACTACGAGCGGGACAGGCACCAGCTGCCGGCCCGCTGGATCCAGCTCATGCGGAACTCGATCGCGAGCACGATCTGGCGCTTCTCGACGACGCGCATGCTGCACGAGTACGTGGAACGGCTGTACCTTCCGGCCGCCGGTGACGAGCCCGACGTGACGATCGCATCCGTCGACGGGACTACCGGCTGAACCCCGCCCGCGGGGCGCCGGCCCCCGGGCACCATGACCCCCCCCTCGCTCACCTGCCCCGACCATCGCCTCCCGCCATCACCGGGAGGCCCGCACCTGAGGACGCACCCCTGGCCCCCCGCATCTCGCTGTCCCTAGCCATCCACAACCACCAGCCGGTCGGCAACTTCGGCTGGGTCTTCGCCGAGGTCTACGACCGGGCGTACCGGCCGCTGCTCGAGGCGCTCGAGCGCCACCCGAGCGTACGGCTGGCGCTCCACTACACCGGACCCCTCCTGGAATGGATGAGCGCCGAGCGGCCCGACTTCCTCGATCGCCTCAGTGTGCTGGTCGACCGGGGCCAGGTCGAGCTGATGGGCGGCGGACTGTACGAGCCGGTCCTCGCCTCGCTGCCGGAGGACGATCGCGTCGCCCAGTTGACGCGGATGGCCGACACCATCGAGCGCATCAGCGGCCGGCGGCCGCGGGGCGCCTGGCTGGCGGAGCGCGTCTGGGAGCCGGACCTGCCGACCTCGCTGGTGGCGGCCGGCTACCGATGGACCATCCTCGACGACCAGCACTTCCGGGCCGCAGCGATCCCCGAGGCGAACCTGTGGGGCGCGTATACGACCGAGGATCAGGGGCAGCTGCTCACGGTGTTCGGGACCGAGCAGGGCCTCCGCTACCGGATCCCGTTCGGCACGGTCGAGGGCGTGATCGACCACCTCCGGGACCACGCCACCGAGGCCGGTGCCCGGTTGGGCACGATGGGCGACGACGGTGAGACGTTCGGCGCCTGGCCCACCACCTACGATCACTGCTGGGGAAAGGGGCGCTGGATGGAGCGGTTCTTCGAGGCCCTCGAAGCCAGCTCCGGCTGGCTGACCACCGTGACGCCATCGAGCTGGCTCGAGCGAGCGGCGCCGATCGGGCGCGTCTACGTGCCGACGTCCTCGTACGCGGAGATGGGCGAGTGGGCGCTGCCGCCCGGGGAGGCGGTGGTGTTCAGCAGGCTGCTCCACGACGCGGTGGCCGAGCACCGGCCCGAGGCGCGCTGGCTCCGAGGCGGTTTCTGGCGCAACTTCCAGGTCAGGTACCGCGAGATCAACGACCTCCACAAGCAGATGCTCCGGGCATCCGCCAAGGTCGCCTCGATGCCCGACGGACCCGACCGGATCGCCGCCGTGGACCACCTCCATCGCGGCCAGTCCAACGACTGCTACTGGCACGG
>Ga0315540_10001454_pt1 | contig 13568 bp, 14 predicted proteins | sample SalMarSW160110MG_FD_203677 | JGI IMG/M metagenome (GOLD analysis project Ga0315540, IMG submission 203677) | Salt marsh sediment microbial communities from the Plum Island Ecosystem LTER, Massachusetts, United States - Salt Marsh Sediment SW1601-10 ... | reverse complement strand
ACAACAGCCCAGACACCCTCAATGAAAGCCTAATGACATCCGCTGCAGTTTGTGCTGGTACACGAGCCACAGCCGGACGATCCCGTGGAAGGCGTGAAACCTCCCCCGCTCTTGAACCCACACGCGGACATGAGGCGCTCCACATCGCCGCCCTTGCATTCCGGACAGGTGACCTCATCATCGCTTCCGAAAACAATGGTCTCAAACTCTTTGTCACAGGCTCGACACCTGTATTCATAGATGGGCATAGTAAATACCTCTAGCTTCTAGCTTGTTTTCCCTGTTTTTGGACTTCGAACCACACGAAAAGGGATAAACTCAAAATAGACAAATACCAAAGCTCAGCCCTGCTTCTCTCCTTCAAGGCCTTCAATGATCCCGGCAGCCAGCAGCGGAAACATGATTTCGTGGTGTCCCACCAGCGAATATCCCTTTCCCCCTTCTCTGGTGGGCCGGTCCACCACGTTCGTCATAGGTCGATAGTGCCTGATAAAATCCATATTCACCGTGGTGAAATGCTTGACCTCAAATCCCAGGTTTCGCACCAGGGACAGGGCCTTCAGGAATACTTCGGGAAGGATCACTGCTGATCCCAGGTTCACGAAAACCCCCTGCTCAAGCATGGAAACCATGCGCGCAAAAATTCGAAAATCCAGGTGAGATGTCTTCCCAATAGAAGCCCCGTCGGCGCTGGGGTGAAAGTGGATGATATCCGTGCCCATCGCCACATGTACGGTGACCGGAATATCAGCCTCGTGCGCTCTTGCCAGAATGCTCAATGAGTTATGGGAAAAATGTTTTTTCAACAGCATGGAGCCGACGGCCCGGCCTAGACCCCATCCCTGCTTCGCCCCTTCCACGATCGCCTCGTTGAGGTATTTTCCGGTCTCTTCAGCTACCCCGAATCGCCCGTTGCCCAGTTCCGCGGCAACGTCCTCCGAAGTGTGCCCCACCATTGCCAGTTCCGCGTCATGGATGATGCCGGCACCATTCATAGCTATCCCGCTTATCACTCCACGCTCCATCAGGTCAATGACCACCGGATTGAGGCCCACTTTCATCACATGAGCCCCCATGGCGAGAAGCACCTTCTTTTCGCCCAAGACAGCATCAATGATCTTTTTGACAATTTCCTTCAAATCCCTGGCAGCAAGCACATTGGGGAGGCAGTCCAGCCACCGTGAGAAGGAACCCCCTTTGAGCCATGGCCGGGCAAAATCATCGATCTTTACTTTGCTGGGCCGTTCCTTCAGAGGATAGGAACCAAGTCCATCCAAAGATATCGGTTTTATTGGTGACATCTTTCCTCGCTTTTCAAGAATGCCTCTGAAACAGGATATAATCCACCAGCCGGCACAGGATGTGACCTGCCAGAATATGGGCCTCCTGAATCCTGGCGGTCACGTCATTCTTCACCACGAGAGAAATATCGGCAAGCGGGGCCAGTTTCCCACCGTCCTTCCCGGTAAGACCGACCGTATAAAGCCCCTGGGTCTTTGCGGCACGGACCGCGCGAAGCACATTTTCCGACTCTCCGCTGGTACTGATGGCGAGCAGAATATCCCCCTCCAAGCCCAGAGCCTTCACCTGTTTGGAAAAAATATCATCAAAGGTATAATCATTGGCGATGCTGGTTATCGTAGAAGTATCCGTCGTAAGCGCCAGGGCAGGAAGCGGAGGTCTCTCCAGGAGGTATCGGTTCACGAATTCGGATGCAAGATGCTGTGCGTCGGCCGCACTGCCCCCGTTCCCGCAGATCAACAGCTTTCTGTCACTGAGAAACGCTGCTGCAATTTTTTCAGCAACGTCCATGATCACTTTCACATGGGACCTGATGAATGTTTCCTTCACCCGCAGGCTCTCTTCAAGGGCTTTTTCAATGATATCCTTCATCGCTTATCCCTTCCACATGCCTGGACATTGTTGTCCAAAGAGGTCTGTATACTCTTGTTTTGAAAACCTAAAGCTTTTTCTTTTGTTTGTCAACTTGCGGCTTTTTCCCCATTTTTTTCCCTAAAAAACAATCCGAGCGTGAATTCATGCGAGTTTTTCATTGAAATTGGCCTATCGCTATGCTAAAGCATAAGAAATCTTTTCCCGGATGAACTTCCCAAAGGATCAACAAGCTCGGTTAGAGGATAACATTGAGTCTCGCGGTATCCCAAAAAATGACACGTTATTTAGCCAAGGGTGAATCGACAGGGGGTTGAGTCGTTTTGGGCAACATGTATCTATTATTCATCTATTTATCAAAGCAAGGAGGGACATTATGACAAAAGCGGAATTAATCGCTGAAATCGCGAAAAAAAGTGGTCTGGCCAAGGCAGATGCCGAAAGAGCACTCAATTCATTTGTAGAGACGGCCAAGAAGACGCTGAAAAAAGAAGGCAGGCTGGCTCTGGCTGGATTTGGCACTTTTTCAGTCAACAAGAGAAAGGCACGAACCGGGAGAAATCCCAGGACAGGCGAAACCATCAAGATCAAGGCCAAGAAAGTCGTAAAATTCAAGGCCGGAAAAGCACTGAGCGGCAGCATCTAGATCGGCGTTTCGGACCGCCAAGGCCTGAGCCTGTGCGGGTTCAGGCCTGTTTTCGGCGGACAGGCTCTCTCTTTACCCCCTGGTCTTTGCGAGTGACCTGACGGCTTCCGCCACCGTCGTGAATTCTCTCGACTGAATGGTTCTCACATCGAGGGCCACTCGTTCTTTTTCAATACGTACGATAATAGGGGGATCATATGCCCGGAGCCATCGTTCCATAAACTGGGCATCCCGCTCCCTCGGCACCAGGCACAAAAGACGCGTAGGTAATTCCAGGAGCGGGAGTGATCCTCCTCCCGGCCTCGAACTTCCGTCTTCCATCTCTAGTGTAAAGGAACGGCTCCCGGGACTGCCGATCATCTTCCGGAGCCGTTCCGCTTTTCTCACCATATCCCGGTACGTCCCGAGCATCATCCGCAGCGTAGGAATGAGCCTCACGGCAGTGTGTTCATCCCTGTACAGCCGGAGCGTTTCTTCAAGGGCGAACAGCGTCAACTTATCAATTCGGAGGGCGCGATTCAACTGGTTCTTCCTGATGGCATCCACAATGGACTTGCGCCCCAGGATGATGCCCGCCTGTGGCCCACCCAGCAGTTTGTCACCACTGAAAGAGACCACGTCCGCGCCTTGGGCAAGCGTTTCCTGCACGGTGGGTTCCTTGACAAGTCCGTACTTTGACAAATCTACAAGGCACCCACTCCCCAGGTCTTCCATAACGGGAATATTGTAACGCTTTCCAAGATCGACCAGATCCGTCATGGGGACATCTTCCGTGAACCCCACCACCTGAAAATTGCTCTTGTGGACCTTCAGCAGGAGCGCTGTATCCGGACCGATGACCTGTTCATAATCGGAGAGATGGGTCTTGTTGGTTGTCCCCACTTCCACCATGGTGGCACCACTCTTGCGCATGACATCGGGGATCCTGAAAGATCCCCCTATTTCCACGAGCTGTCCCCGCGAGACAACCACCTCCCCACCCCGTGCCAGGGTGTCAAGGCAGATGAGCACCGCTGCCGCGTTGTTGTTGACTACCATGGCGGCCTCGGCCCCGGTCAGTTCCATCAGGAGCTCTTCCACATGCACATATCTGCTCCCGCGTCTGCCCGCCTCCAGGTCATACTCCAGGTTGCTGTATCCGCCGCTCAACGGCCTGAATCGCCGAAGAACGCTTTCGGCCATCAGGGAACGTCCCAGGTTGGTGTGCACCACCACACCGGTTGCATTGATGACGTGTCTCAGACTCGGCTTGGAAATGCGCTCCAGCTCTCCCAAGACCCTTCTCGCCACACTCTCCAGTTCCAGGTCTTCTTTGCTGATATCTCCTCCCTCCCCGATCGCATCACGAAGTTGATCCAGGACCAGATGTATAGCCTTGAGCAAAAGGGTCCTGGGAGAACGGGAAGATGCCTCCTCAAGTCGCGGATCCAATAACAAACGATCAACGCCCGGTATTTTCCGAAAAAGGTCCTGCCTATCAGATGCCATAACCGGCTCCTCACATAACTTGATTATTCTGTGGAAACTCCTCAGGGAGATGAACTGAACACAATTCCGTGCACTATAGACGAGATTTTCTCGCCCGTCAATCTCCTGCCTCTTTTCCGCTTCATCAGCACTCATCTGCCCCGCCGTACAAAAATATGCCGGAGGTTTTCTTACTCGAAGATTCATGAACAAAAGAGAACCTGAAATCAGGCTGGAGACCATTGAACGTGGATTTATGTTGAAAAAAATATTATATTCGTGGTATAAGTCAATTTTACGGTGGGTGTAGCTCAATTGGTAGAGCACTGGGTTGTGGCCCCAGAGGTCGTGGGTTCGAGCCCCATCACTCACCCCAGAACACTATCAAGGGGTTAGGTTCATTCCTAACCCCTTTGTTTTTGCATGTAATAATCAATCCCCAACAGTATCCCCAACATGGAAGGCAAAATTTAGGGATTTCTACCTCATCCCCAGCTTCCCAAGATGGAGTCCATCGCCAAGGTGAATGCGAATGCCCTCACCTCACGGTTGTGGTGAGAAGGGGACAAGCTCAACGAACCTGGAAGATGTCCCGTTGGATTGATCCTTTTGGAATCGGCGACGCCTGTGGTAAAGCCGCTTCGGGTTTATGTTGTGATCCCGACAGAAGGCCGCTCTCAGTCTGTTGATCAAGTATTATGTTTGCAGTTGTAACCCCAGAGAAAAAGGCTTCGGTGTTGACTTGATAATACTAGTCGCTACTTTTTCGTGATGCTAAAGCCAACACGCATGATACCAGATATTGTGATACCATTTTGGTATCAAAGGTTTTACATGGCCTGAGAGCAGCTATCTGCAATCACGTTCAGGTGCTATTCTAAAGTTCAGAAAAATAACATTACACTCCTACGGCCTGCCCAATGCCTCCGTCTAGAAGGCTTCATAGCATTGAGGGTCTTTCACTTTCAGAACCACGTGACCGAGTGCCTGAAGCTGCATGGTGTCCCCTTCGTGGTCAGCTGTGCCGCCGCTACCGGCATTGGGGGCCGGCCGGCAGCTCAGAGCGCGGATTCTGCCAAGATCGCGGCGGCATCATCGGCGCTCATCGGCGGTCCGATCGGGGTGAGGTCGTGAGCACGGGCCACGCGTGTAAGCTCGTCCATCGGAGGGAAGACTGGCTTGGCGGGCACGACGTGCGCTGCTGCCGGCTTGCCAAGCGCTCGGATGAAGTCGCGGAAGGAAGCGTTGTCATGAACGAGTAGGATACGCGCCTCATGATCACCGACGACCCGGAAGGTATGCGGCACTCCGCGCGGCATGGACACCCAGTACCCGGAACCCACGACCAGCGTGTCATCGCCGCAGCACAACACCATCTTGCCATCGAGGATGTACCAGGTGTCGTCGAGGGATTTGTGCACATGCAGTGCCGGTGACGAACCGACCGGCAAGGTCATTTCGAGCACCACCGTCTCCATTCCCGGGGCGCAGCGGTGCTCGACAACCAGAAGGTCAAGGAACCACCATGCCCGGGTATGTTCATTGTGAGGACTGTCTACAACCGCTGTGCTCATGTCACTTCTCCTTCCTGTGATGGGGAGAGGCAGGGTATAGCACCCCTGGTAGTTATGGTTTTGACGGGGAAATACCCATAGCTCTATCAGCTTGGGTTTTTGCTCGAATGCGGGCTTTGAGAATATTCAAATACGACCAGAATTTGTGATTTCACTGGTCCATTAGGTCAACAATACTTGCATTATGTTGCGAGTTGCCGTAACCCAATGAAAAGAAGCCGCTTTTCGTCTTTGCCGTAGGATATGGTAAATAGACAAGAAAAGCAACAGGTTAATACACATGTTGATGAGACTGCTCGGACAAGTGGCAACATAATATGTGTACTCTTTCCGCACCTCTGCGTAAAGGGCTATTGTTTGTCCGGCCCTGTTATAGACTGTCGAGCCAAGCCATCAAGTCCCCCTCGTTTTCCCACTGGAGTAATGCTTCTATCTTTGGATCGTCGGTCAAGACCGATTGCATGTACCTGATGAACCGCCTTTGGATGTGCCGTTTTCGATTGAGATCCAGATGCAGGTATAGAGTGGTAGATTGGATATTATCATGGCCAAGATGGTTCTTGATTTGCGTGATGGGACAGCCGTTATAGAGCATGTCCACAGCCCGTGAGTGACGAAAGCTGTGAACGGGATGGATATCCTTGAGTCGTTTGGGGGGAAGGGCCTTTTCGAGACACTTCCTGCAGATGCGATAGATGCCATGGCGGGTGAACTCCTCCCCCCGTTGATTGATAAAGAGCCGGTCTTGATAGGGGGGTCGTGGGCTTCTGCGGTATTTTCTGATATAGAGCTGGAGCAGATGGCAGGTCTTGGACTCGAGCTGGATGAGCCGGAACCGATTTCCCTTTCCCAGGATAGCCAGGGTTTTTTTCTTGGGGTCAAAGTAATCCAGGTTCAGGGTTGTAATTTCGCTGGCCCTGGCCCCGGAATCATAGAGCAGATGAAGGAGGGCATAATCCCTGAACCCCTCTTTCCTCTTCAGGTCAACGGCCTGAAAGACCTGTAATATCTCATCCTGATAAAGAAACCCGATAAGGGGCTTTTGCGCCCGCTTTTGGGGGATATTGAGGATGGCGTCTGCCACCTCTTGTTTTTCGGGAACCATAAAGCGGATCATTTTGGCAAAGGACTTGAAGGCCGCAAGCCGCTGATTGCGGGTCTTGACCAGGTTCTTTCGCTCCCGCTGGAGGTCTTCAAGGAATGCAATGATTACCTCCGGCGAGAGATGCTCTACCCTGAGTGATCCGACTTTGATGCCGTAAGACTTTGCTGCAAAAGGCAGAAAGAGCCTGAAGGCATCCCGGTAGGCCTTCACGGTATGGTGGCTGACCCCCTTGATATGGGGGAGATATTGATCGAAGAACTGATGGATCAAGGGCGAGAGCCTCATTCTTTCTTTTCCTGCCAAAGGGTAAAATCGATCAGCTGTTTGCGGCTGAGGGCATCGGTGACTCTCAGATAGACGCTGGTATATTTATATTCGCTGTGGCCCATGTACGCGGCCAATATGGGAAGGGCGTTCTGAGGATCTCCTCCCCGCTCTTTGATTTTCAAGAGGGTATTTACTGCAAAGGCGTGTCGCAAACTATGGGGCGTGGGCTGAAGGAAGTTCACATTGCCGATAACCCGCCGGGGTTGTTCAAGGCCGATATCGTTTAAGATGATATGAAACAAGCGGCGCACTTGAGGATCTGATAACGGGCGTTGGTTTTCCTGAACCAGAAGATAGGGGCTCTGATCATTGCGCATCAGGGATTTCCGCACAGAGAGGTAGTTTTCGAGCTGTGTGGCAACCATCTGAGGCAGGGGGATAAGTCTGTCTTTTGAGAACTTGGTCTTTTCGATATAGATGGTTCGATCATCGCTCCGATAATGGTCACGCTGCAGTTTCAGGGGCTCTGAGATTCTCATGCCGCATCGAGCCAGAAGCAACAGCGCCATGTACACGGCGAGGTCCCTCAGGAAGCGCCCCCTTGTTTTATGAAACCTCTTGCACATGGCTTCGAGCAACTGATCCGTCTGTTCCGGAGTAAAGACAAAGGGCACAACGGTGTTTCTTTTGAGATGCGGGATATCTTGAAGGGGGTTCTTTTTGCAATAACCGCGGCGTACCAGAAACTGAAAAAAGGAGCGTGCAGCGGAAAGATTGGCATTAACAGAGTTGGTCTCCAGTTTGAGATTGGCCCTCATCTCAAGGAAGAAGCCGGGTCGAAGCGACTGCCGGTCAGCACTTTTATCCACCAAGTATCGATCGAGGGTGAGAAGATGATACCTGAGAGACCGCAGGGAGTATCCCAGGCTTTCCTGGTAAGCCAGGAACTCGTCTATTTTTGGGGCCAGGAAGCTTTTAAAGGGTTTCATGGAACAGGACCTTCCTCATTCGTTCGGTATCGATGTAAAGATATCTCTGGGTGGATTGGATGTTTCCGTGACCCAGCATTTCTTTAATCTCGTAAATGGATCGCCCTACCCGCAGGAGATTCTGCGCGTAGGTATGCCTGAGCCAGTAGGCTGAGGAAGAGAGCCCTGCTTGTCTCATTGTGCTGCGGATGGCGCCAACCACGGTCTCCGGGCTAACGGGTCGGTGAGGTCTGACATGGGTCAAAAAGAGGTCTCTGAGCCCTGTTTTGGGTCTGGCCTTCATGATATAGGCGGCGATGGCCTTCATGGTCTGCTGGGGCAAGGGAAGGATAGTCGGATTTTTGGTCTTTCTGTTCCGAACGGTGAGTTCTTCTTTTTGGAAAGAGATGTCATCGAGGGTAATCTTACAGATCTCAATGGGCCGGAGCCCGAGGGTGTACGCCAGGTGAACCATGGCATACGTCCGGATATCCACAGGAGTAGAAAGTCTCAGGCTTGCAAAGAGCTTTTGCACCTCCTGGGGCCGCAAGAATCTGGGCGGTTTTTTCTGGTCAAAGAGACGCGCTCCTCCCAACAGGGGAGCAAGGTCCCTTTTCAGTATTCTTCGTTCCTGATACAGATACTTCAGAAACCCCCGGAGGAGATGACGGTAGGTCTTAAGAGTCGTCCTCGCCACCTTAAACTCTGCCATGAATGCGTCAAGGTGATTGATTTTTACTGCGGAGAGTTTGATTTTGCGGCTCTCAAGATAGGCATGAAAAGAGGCCAGCACCCTTCTTACACTGTTAACCTGGGTTTGGGAGATTTCCCGGGTCTGTTCGAGGTAGAGAAAATATTGCTCGTAAATGTCGGGCAATTTGACCTGGTAGTTTGGGATCTTCAAGGGCGCCGCCACCCGGCCATTCCGGTGCAGGTATGCTGAAAGACCGATTATGGCATGGGCCGTATTTCTCAGAGGAGTGTATTTTCGAAACTCTCTGAACGTATCGTACGTAAACAGATCGTTCCAGGGTATGTTCTCTCTCATTGCGAAGGTGAAAAAATCGATCAGGACCTTGGTGAAACAAGCGCTGTTGCTGCGCCTTCCCTGCACCTCCGCCAGCCGTATCCCGCAGAGGTAATCCAGGATGGCTTCCAACAACCTCTTGAGGTCCTCGTTCACTGGAGCGCCTCCCGGATCCTTTTCATATGCTGAGCGGTCCTTTCCCGCTGCTGTTGCATGATTTCTTCCCGTGCAGGGGGTGCCAGCGGCTGTGGCGGCAATGAAAGGACCTGATAGATGGGATGCTCATACGCCAGAAGGGACTTGCCGACTAATCCCTCTCTTGCCTCTCCCAATGAGGTCAGGCCGATCTTGATCAAACTGCATATCTTGTCATCATGGTAGAAGCTGATCCCGTTTCTGTCGGAAACGCTCACCAGAAAAAAATAAAGCAGGATCTCCACCGCGGACAGATCCCGAAGGAACCCGCCCGTGATAAAACGATGGTCGATCCAGCTGAAGGATCCTTCAATTTTACGGACCCGTTGAGAATCGAGGATTCTTTTGCAGTACATGGCTGTCACCTCCCGCAGGGAATGGCGGCATTTTCCCCCACACACGAGGCCCTGTCCAACGGGACTTGTATATCAAGACAGGGAAGTGTGCTGAAAAGAAATGTCATTTCAGGGGGTTTTGCATCTAACTGGGCTTGTATATCAAGATTGGAAAATCTCCATAATTGGTCTGTGATCTCAGGCGCTTGCCTCTTTAACTGAGCTTGTATATCAAGACGAAGCTTTTTCCGCCTGTCACGGACCCTCTGTGCTTTCCGGTTCTTTTCCACATATTCCGGATGATTTTCCCGGTAATGTTCAAGGTATCCCGGATTCTGGTCAAGCCATTCTCTGAGCCGAGGATAGTCATTGCGATAGTAGCCGGGATTTCCTTGTCGCCAACGCCTGTTGTTCTCCGACTTCAGGGCCCTTTTACACGCAGGTTTTCCACAGATTTTCTGGCGGTCGCCAACTTTTGGGTGAGGGGTGAACGGGGTCTTGCAATAGGGGCATTTTTTCATCCTGGTCCTCCCTTGCAAAAGAGGAACTACTCAACCCAGATAAACCAAAAGACCAAGATGAATAAAGATGAATCAAAAGGAAAGAACCAGACATTTCTCTCCTTCTCTCAATTAGAGGAATTATAAGGAAGGAAGTCTAAACCTGGAGACTCTGGCGGTTCCTAACCGCGGGGGAAATTATGTGGGAAACAACCATGGAATAAAATGGAAGGAATCAAATACCCACAACATAACCAAACTGACAACATAGCTTGCATCATCAATTATCTGACAACCGATAATATCAGGTTTTGCATTATATTGGTATTCTTAATCAAATCAGACTCTGAATATTCGGCTATCGGATAATTATTTTCAAGTCGAGCCTTTCGCCTCATCCAGAACCATTCGGATCGTATGGGCCATTTCTTCTTTGAGCAACGGCTTCAGCACAAAGGCCTTAATTCCCATTGCCTCGGCCTTTTCCTTGGTGATCTTTTCGCTGAAACCGGTGCAGAGGATCACCGGCAAGTCCGGTCGGATCTTCATCAGCTCTAGAGCCAGTATATCGCCGGTCATCTGCCGCATGGTCATATCGGTAACGACCAGATCAAATTTGTCAGGCATCGTCTTGAAAAGTTCTAAAGCTTCGAGGCTGCTTGTCCTGCCTTCAACCACATACCCCAAGGATGTAAGAATTTTCTTGCTTATGTCAATGATGGCCTTTTCATCATCCACTATAAGAACTCGTTCGGTTCCGGTGGGGATGATTGTGTATTCTCCGGGTTTTTCCTCAGCATTGTCTTCAGTGATAGGGAAATAGAGATTAAAGGTAGTTCCTTTATCCGGCTCGCTATAGACCGTGATCGTTCCGCCGCAATCCTTTACAATGCCGTGGACGACCGACAGGCCCAGGCCGGTGCCTTGGTCTTTAGGCTTGGTGGTGAAAAACGGATCAAAAATCCTGCTTATCACTTCAGGCGTCATGCCGCAACCGGTATCGCTGATCGTCAGTTTCTGGTAGGCACCCGGCTGAATCCCCGGATGAGTTGATGCAAAATCGGAATCCAGCATGACATCGGTCAGAGTTATTTCTAAGATACCGCCTTTTTCCTGCATGGCATGGGCGGCATTGGTACACAGATTCATAACTACCTGATGAATTTGGGTCGGATCGCTCAGAATTACAGATTGGCTCCGGATGTCTTGACGGATATCTATGGTGACGGGCAAGGTAGACCTTATCAGTTTTAAGGCTTCTTTTGCCAGTAAGCCCATCTGAACAGGCATTTTCTCTTCCTTTGCCTGGCGGCTGAACGCCAGAATCTGTTTTACCAGGTTTTTGGCGCGTCCGGCGGCAGTAAGCACCTCTTTAAGATCCCCACTAATTTCTGAATCGGATTCTAACTTCATTTTCGCCAGTTCCGTATAGCCGATGACAGCGGAAAGAATGTTATTGAAATCATGGGCAATGCCGCCTGCCAGGGTGCCGACGGCCTCCATCTTCTGGGCCTGCTGAAGTTGTGCCTGAAGTTTGTCTTCTTCTTTTTCTGCTCGCTTGCGTTCGGAAATATCCCGCGTGACACCTTGTAGTGAGATTGGTGCACCGTTCTTGTCGAATATGAGCCGGCCGTGGATCTCAACAGGAATCGGCTCCCGATTCTTCTTGAGTATCTCCGCTTCCAAAACGACGCCGGAACCAGCCGGTCCTTTGGGTATTTCATTGGCGACAACTTTGGCCATTTTGGCAAAGTTTTCTTCGTCGCAGTGCTCCTGTAATCGGCTTCCGATCCATTCCTCCGGCGAGTGTCCCGTCACGCTGCGGACGGCCGGGTTGACATAAGTAAACACAAGGTCCGGGTTCATGGCCCAAATAATGTCCAGGGTATTGTCGGTCAGCATACGGTACTTCCGTTCGCTTTTCTCCAGTGCCTCCGTTGCCAGTTTCCGTTCAGTGATGTCGGTGATCACGCCAATGATGCCCTCGATCCGATTCTGAGTCTCCGGAAAAGAGGCCTTGTCAAGAATTACCTCCCGGAGTCCATCCTTGCCCAAGATTTTCCTTTCATAACGTTGCTTTCCGGGTTGCATGAAAAGTTCCTCGTCTTTCTCTGTGTACTTATCGGCAAGGTCCTTCGGCAACACGTCATAAGCGGTCTTGCCGATGATCTCTGTACGGGGCTTCCCGACAAACTCCTCATAGGCCTTATTGCAGTCCGTATACTGCCCATCCGCGTTCCTGTAAAAGATAGGGGCGGGTATGGTCTCCAGTAAGAGTTCCAGAAAAGCGTTTCGTTGACGCAGGGCTTCCTCAGCCTCTTGTCGCGCCCGGACTTCTCTCCCCAGTTGCAAATTCTTCTGCTCAAGCTTTCTCACCAATCGTTCGCTGTAAAGCCTCAGCATTTTCTCTTCATTCACCAGCGCGGGCAATGAGGCAATATCGCCACGCTTGGCGGCCGCCATCACATCCCGAACAGCCTCCATGAACACATCCGGCTCGCACGGTTTGATTATGAACCGATCCACGCCGATCTTGATGGCGAACTCCTTATCCTCGGGACCGGTGTAGGTCGCGGTATAAATGATGAACGGGATATGACGAAGGGCCTCATCCGTCTTGACTTTCTGACACAACTGAAAGCCGTCCATGACCGGCATGAGGATATCGCTTATGATCAACTCGATACCACCGGTCGAGATCTTTTCAAGAGCCTCAGCCCCGTTTGCGGCCGACTGCACATCATGTCCGTTTCCCTTGAGCAGGGTTTCCAACAGATACCGATTCTCTTTTTGGTCGTCGACGATGAGTATATTCATTGCTGTCTCTCCTGATCGCCTGGATTCATCTAAAAATATCGGATGATTTCGGCCACAAAGGTTTCAGGGTTGATGGGTTTTTCGATGTAACCGGTGGCACCGGCAGCCAAAATCCGTTCCCGATCCCCTACCATAGCGTAAGAGGTCACCGCGATAATGGGCATGTCCCCCAGTTCACTATGTTTCTTGAGCTCCACGGCCACGGCATACCCGTCCATTTCAGGCAACTGAATGTCCAACAGGATGGCCCGCGGCTTGTGGCGCAACGCCTTTTCGATACCTTCCCGGCCATTTCCCGCGCCGATGACGGTAAAGCCGCTCTTTTCCAGCAGAAAACGCATCATGTAAAAATTCTGTTCATTGTCTTCAATGATTAATAATGTGTCGCTCATGACAAATCTCCTGTCCGGGTCTCTCTCGGAAAACGTATAGTGAAGGTGCTGCCCCGGCCCCACTGGCTTTGAACATCGATGGTTCCGCCCATCATATCGATCAGTTTCTTGCAGATTGACAGCCCCAGGCCGGTACCCTCGTGTTTGCGTGAGAGTCCGGTGTCGATCTGGTGAAAGGGTTGGAAAAGGCCCGGGAGTTCTTCCGGCCGCATGCCGATGCCGGTGTCTGAAACCGAGAGAAGATAATGATTATTATCTGCTCGACAGGAAATTCGGACATGCCCTTTTTCGGTGAATTTGACGGCATTGTTTAACAAATTAAGAATGACCTGTTCCAGGCGACGCTGATCCGAGGTCACTCTTGCAACATTATCAGCGATAT
>Ga0315540_10001453_pt1 | contig 13571 bp, 15 predicted proteins | sample SalMarSW160110MG_FD_203677 | JGI IMG/M metagenome (GOLD analysis project Ga0315540, IMG submission 203677) | Salt marsh sediment microbial communities from the Plum Island Ecosystem LTER, Massachusetts, United States - Salt Marsh Sediment SW1601-10 ... | reverse complement strand
CGCCGACCTATTCGATCAGGCCAAACTCGCGCCGGCGCAAACTTGACTCAGGCGTGAAGGAAGTTGTTCCTCAAGGAATCCTAGTAAGGATTTTTTATGGGCGGGAAATCGTGTAGATTAAATATTTCCACATCTTTTAAGGCGAAGACGGACCTCGAAGCGCGTATGGCTAAAGTCCTGCAGAACGCGCTCGGTGATCCCTGGAAGCGACTCCAAGATTCAACCACAACGTTTGGCGACCGGCTGGACAAACACGCGCAGGCCGAGAGGAAGGTCTTCTTCCGGGCATTGATCGAGAACCTCCGCAGCAGCCTCCAGCGGATCCCCTCCTTGCACTTCAGCCCCGAGCCGGAGTCTGAGAACATCAGGAAACGCGCCCCGGCGGAGCTGCTCAAGCACGAGGCGGATGACTTGCGCGACGAGCCCGCACCCCGGACGGAGGGTGTGAGCGGGGCAGACGACATCCTTGCGGCCATGGCTGGTTACTGCGGAGACCTTGGGAGGGCGGCAGCGTGAGCCGGCCGGGGATCGACACCGACTCCGTGCTGGCCTGCTGGGACGCAGAGAACGTGCGCACCGTCGAGCTCTACGCAGGGGCCGTCGGAGGATACATCACGCTGCGAGCACTGCCAGAGGGCGACGTGCTCGTGACGCTGTTTCGGCTCCACGACAAGGTGCGCGTCCGCGTGGAAGAGGGGCACCTCGCCCCACCGGAGACCGACAACCCGCAGGGCGCTTCCGATTAGGGGCGCAGCGAGAAGAATCTCCTGCGGGGCGCGCTGGTGCCTCCTTCCACCCATTGATCCAGAGAGGAAGCCAATGCGCAAGTTCACGTTCCGCAGAGATGTCTCCTACAGCGAGTATTTCGAGGTTGAGGCCGAATGACCCGAAGCAGAGCGGGAGATCCTCGAGACGACCGATGACATCTCGCAATACGAGGCGTGGGTGACGGACAACCTCTACGAAGCGCTGGAGCTGGACGGATCGGAGGACTGAGGGATGACGACCTACGCAACAATGACAGCGACGATCAAGATCAACGACGAGGAGCAGCTGATCGTCGCGGCGCGGGAGCAGTTCCGCGAGGACTGCCTGAACGACGTCGACGAAGAGGACCTGGAAAACCAGGTCCCGGACGTTCGCTCGGCACTCGCTTACTTGATAAAGACGGGCACGGTGAACCCGGAGCACGAGTTCGTTTACCTCGGGGCTGAGGTCGAGGACGAGAGCTGGGACGTGTACGACCGATGAACCCAAGTGCCGTAAGCCTCAGAAGGGAAATCGGAAGTCGCGACCAGCCGAAATCACCCGAGCGGTGAGCATTTCAACTGCCCCGCAGTGCGTCGGAAGCTCCATGGAGCAACGTGGCGACTGCCCGACCGACCCCGGCTACCCAATCCGTCGGGCGGATTCCGCCAGCTGGACCGGGTCTGACCAGCCTTCCGGTGAGCGGGTGGCGAGCGAATGAACAACGGACGGCCCGCGCAACCCGCCCTGATCGTTCCTGGGGGTGACGGATGAGCGAGATGAAAAGAGAGCTGGTGGCAACCTACACGGTCCGCATTTACGTGGACCTGCAGGAGGGCGACGACTACGACCACGACGACGCGATCGAGGAAGACCTATATGCCGCGAGCGTCGCGGTGCGGTTGCAGGAAGCCGCCGAGAAAGTCCTCGCGCCGTTGCGGAGATTCCGGGAGCGTAATTTCTCCGTCTACTCGGACCGGAGCGACTGACCAACCATGTCGCAGGTGAGGCCACGTTCCGAGGGAGGGGGCACGCGATCGCGGAAAACGATCACGCGATACACGGGGTTCTAACGCCAGTTCGCAGAGGCACATCGCTCCCGCATCACGCACGACTTCGGGCCCTACCTCCTTGGCCGGCGCGGCTCGACGACGCGTGCAAAATTCCTCCGTCCGCACAAGATCCCGAAGGCCGGTGCGTTCTACTACGAGCGGACGATGAGGCACACGAGGACTGTGTTGGAATGTGCGGCGCAGTCGGATGTCGAGGAGGCGATCCGGCTGAGGCTGGTGTGAGGGGAGAAAAGGGGGTGGTCGAGATCATCTGAGGGCGACGCGAGGGCTTGGCCGGATCCCACAAGGCCCTTGTATCACCGGCGGCCGTCAAGCAGCATGCGTTCGCTGTTGCCCGGGGGAGATCTGGATCTAGATCGCGGAAGCGGATCCGGTGCGCCTCAAAGGCTCGCATTGCGAAACGTCGGTATGCACTCTTAGCCAGCGTGTGACTGTTGCGCCACTGGGCATCGGACCAAGTCCCATACACATCGGTTTCCCCGTGCAACTTCGGACCCCCGCAAGCAGCATCCGACGCGGTTTGCGCCCAGCGACTAAGTCCCCCAAAATCCCCTTGGCTGGGCTAAACGCGGCGACCAGCCCGGCAAGCGAGCAGCAAGAACACCTCGGGGGCCATGAACCAGCAAGCCCTTTCTTCGTTCATCTGGTCGGTTGCGGACCTCCTTCGGGGCGACTACAAGCAGTCCGAATATGGCAGGGTGATCCTGCCCTTCACCGTCCTTCGGCGCCTCGACTGCGTGCTGGCGGACACCAAGACCGTGGCCCTCGCGGAATTGGCCGAGAAGCGCAAGGCGAGGCTTAACCCCGCACCGTTCCTCCTGCGTATCACGGGACGCGGCTTCTATAACACGTCCGCGCTCGACATGAAGCGCCTGATGGGCGACCAGGACCACATCGCGAGTAACCTGGAGACCTACATCCAGGGCTTCTCCCCAGATGTACGGGACATCTTCGAGCGCTTCGAGTTTTTCACCCACGTGGACCGTCTCGACAGGTGTGGACTCCTCTACCAGACCACCGAGCGCTTCGCGAACATCGACCTGCATCCCCATAGCGTTGACAACCACCAGATGGGGCTGGTCTTCGAGGAGCTGATCCGGCGTTTCGCGGAGATCTCGAACGAGACCGCCGGTGAGCACTTCACCCCTAGGGACGCCATTCGGCTGATGGTCAACCTCCTCTTCATCGAGGACGACGAGGCGCTCTCCCGCCCTGGCACCGTTCGCACGATCTATGACCCTACCGCTGGTACCGGGGGGATGCTGAGCATCTCCGGGGAGTATCTGGCGGAGCTGAATCCCCAGGCCCGGCTCACGATGTTTGGGCAGGAGCTGAACCCCGAGTCCTATGCCATCTGCAAGGCGGACATGCTGATCAAGGGGCAGGATGTCTCCAACATCGTCTTCGGCAACACCCTCTCCGCTGACGGGCTGGTGGGCAAGTCCTTCGACTACATGCTCTCCAATCCGCCCTTCGGGGTGGAGTGGAAGAAGATTGAGACCGTGGTGCGGAAAGAGCACCAGCAGAAGGGATTTGCCGGGCGCTTCGGGCCAGGTCTACCCAGGGTCTCGGATGGGTCGCTGCTGTTCCTCCTGCACCTGATCTCCAAGATGCGCCCAACCGCAGACGGCGGTAGCCGCCTTGGGATCGTGCTCAACGGCTCACCGCTCTTCACCGGCGGGGCTGGCTCAGGCGAGAGCGAGATCCGCCGCTATGTCCTGGAGAACGACATGCTGGAGGCCATCGTCGGGCTGCCGACCGACATGTTCTACAACACCGGCATCAGCACCTACGTCTGGATTCTCTCCAACCGGAAGCCCGAGCACCGTAAGGGCCAGGTCCAGCTGGTCGACGCCAGCCACTTCTGGCAGAAGATGCGCAAGAGCCTCGGCAGCAAGCGGAAGGAGATGTCAGACGACCATGTCGCCCTGGTGACCCGGCTCTTCGGGACCTTCAGCGAGGCCCACTTGGCCCTGGTCATGGATGCCTCCGGCAAGGAGGTGGATCGTCGGGTCCTGATGCCTGGAGACGCGAAGCCGGTGGCCCCAGAGGGTGGTAAGGTCCGGGTCGTGCCCATCTCTCGGATCTTCAGGAACGAGGCATTCGGCTACCGCACGATCACGGTGGAACGTCCCCTACGGGATGAGAACGGGGAGCTGGTGCTGGGCCAGAAGGGGAAGCTGAAGGGCAAACCGCAGCCGGACCCGAAGCTCCGCGACACCGAGAACGCGCCCCTGTCCGAGGACGTGACCGCCTACTTCAAGCGGGAGGTCCTGCCCCACGCCCCGGATGCCTGGATCGACCATGAGAAGACCAAGGTCGGCTACGAGATCCCCTTCAACCGCCACTTCTATGTCTTCGAGCCGCCGCGGCCCCTGGAGGTCATCGACGCTGATCTGACCCGCGTCACCAACCGGATCAAGGCGATGATCGAGGGGCTCTCGGCGTGAGCTTCCCGCGGTATCCGGCGTACAAGGATTCGGGGATCGAGTGGCTTGGGGAGGTTCCGAGCCATTGGGCTGTGCTGCGACTGGGGCAGATTGGCCGGTTATCAAAGGGCAACGGGGGCACCAAGCAAGACGAGACGGATGCTGGAGTGCCATGCGTGAGGTATGGCGACCTTTACACCACGCACAGGTATTTCATCCGGGGGAGCAGGTCATGCATTTCCCCTGAAAGAGCCCCTGACTACACGTCGATTCAGTGCGGTGATGTCCTGTTCGCCGCGTCAGGTGAAACGATCGAAGAGATCGGCAAGTCCGCAGTCAACCTGCTGGAGTCAGAGGCTGTCTGTGGGGGGGATGTCATTGTGCTTCGCCCAACCGCGACGGTCGAGCCACTCTTCCTCGGCTTCGCCCTCGATTCGCCGGAAGCGAACGCCCAAAAGGCTGGGATGGGGCGAGGATTCACAGTAGTCCACATCTACGCTGATCAGCTCCGCACTCTTGGAATCGCCTTTCCCTCCCTTTCCGAACAGTCCGCCATTGGCGCCTTCCTCGACCGTGAGACCGCCAAGATCGACGCTCTGGTCGCGGAGTACCGCACCCTCATCGAGCTGCTGAAGGAGAAACGCCAGGCGGTCATCTCCCACGCCGTGACCGAGGGACTGGACCCGACGGTGCCGATGAAGGACTCGGGGGTGGAGTGGTTGGGGGAGGTGCCGGGACATTGGCGAGTCGTCCCGCTTAAGTATCTCGTGGCTTTCCGAAGCGGAGGAACGCCCAGTAAGGAGAATATGGACTACTGGGACGGGGATGTTCCGTGGGCGTCAGCCAAGGACCTGAAAGCAGAAATCTTGGGCGATACTACCGACCATATCACCGAGTATGCCATCGCGTCCGGCGCCGCCGATCTTGTCCCTGCTGGTTCGGTATTGGTAGTAGTGCGCGGCATGATCTTGGCCCGTACGTTTCCCGTTGCGGTCACTGCGGTCCCAATGGCGATCAACCAGGATCTGAAAGCCCTGGTTTCTCCAACTGAACTTGCCTTCCGATTCCTTGCGAGGTGTTTACAGGCGTCATCGGAAGAGTCCTCGCGTAGGATTGACGAGGCTGGGCACGGGACGAAAGCGCTACGCATGGACGTCTGGACCTCCATCGAATTTCCGGTTCCGCCGATCCCGGAGCAAGAAGAGCTTGTCACCTTCCTCGACTATGAGACCGCAAAACTCGACGCCCTCGTCTCCGAAGCCGACCAAGCCATCACCCTCCTCCAAGAGCGCCGCACTGCCCTGATCTCCGCCGCGGTCACCGGCAAGGTCGATGTGCGGGCGTTGGTCCAGCAGGAGGCGGCGTGACGCCCACCCCGAAGACGATCCAGATCTTCCTGCCCGGCGGGGACCCCCAGGGTATCCGGGTAGCCGAGATCACGACGCGGATCGTCCAGGTCATCGAGGTCCCACGCAGCCTGTTGCAAGACTTCCTGAAGATGCCCGAGAGCGCCCAGGTCGCAGTGTACTTCCTGTTCGGAGAGTCCGAAGACGGCTCCGGGCAGAAGGTCTACATCGGCCAGACCGGGGATCTCCGCACCCGTCTGGTCCAGCACAACAAGGAGAAGGAGTTCTGGGAACGCGCCTTGGTTCTGATCTCGCGAACCAACAGCCTGACCCAGACACATGCCCTGTTCCTGGAGTGGTACTGCCTCCAGGTGGCACGGTCAGCGGGTCGCTACACCGACGAGAATGCGAACAGCGGCAGCAAACCGCACACCCCGGCGCCGCTCGAAGCCGACTGTATGGAGATCTATGACACCGGGCACACCCTCCTCGCCACCCTGGGCTACCCGCTTTTCGACCCCGTGGTGAAGCGCACAGGACCCTCAAAGGGCGAGGACATCTTCTACTGCAAGTCGTCGAGTTCAAACGGACGCGGAATGTACACGCAGGAAGGCTTCGTCGTGTTGAAGGGTTCGATTGGGCGCAGGGAGAACGTGCCCTCGATCGTGGGTACGCCTGGCGAACGACTCCGAGAGAAGTTGCTGCAGTCGGGCGTCATGCGGGAGAACGGCGACAAGGTGGTGTTTGAGCGTGACCACCTGTTCCGTTCGCCGAGCATGGCCGCCCTGGCGCTGATGGGGCGGAGCAGCAATGGGTGGGTCGACTGGAAGACGAAGGACGGTCGAACGCTGGACGAGGTGAAGCGCCAAGTCTCCGAGCCATGACAACACGACCGGACACCGTAAGACCTGGGGAACAAGAGTGAGCCTCCACCAGGAGATCGCATTCGAGGAGGACATCTGCACCTACCTGGGTGCCCACGGGTGGCACTACGACCCCAACGACGTCCAGCACTACGACCGCGGCCGTGCCCTGTTCCCGCCGGACGTGGTGGCCTGGCTCCAGGAGAGTCAGCCGGACGCCTGGAAGACCCTGACCAAGACCCACGGGACCGGCGCCGAGGCAGGTCTCCTCGACCGGTTGCGGAAGCAGCTCGATGCCCGCGGCACCCTGGACATGCTCCGCCACGGGATCGAGGTCCTCGGACTCAGGAAGCCCCTGCAACTCGCCCAGTTCAAACCGGCCCTCGGCATGAACCCGGAGCTGCAGAAGCGTTACGCGGCCAACCGGCTGCGGGTCGTCCGGCAGGTCCACTACTCGCTGCACAACGAGAACAGCATCGACTTGGTCCTGTTCCTCAACGGCATCCCGGTGGCGACTGCCGAGCTGAAGACCGACTTCACCCAGTCGGTCGAGGATGCGGTGGACCAGTACCGGTTCGACCGCAACCCCAAGCCCAAGGGCCAAGGCAGCACCGAGCCACTCCTGACCTTCCCGAGCGGTGCGCTGGTCCACTTCGCGATCAGCAACTCGCACGTCCGCATGACGACCCGGCTCCAGGGACCTGCGACCGTCTTCCTACCCTTCGATCAGGGCGACCAAGGCGGTACCGGAAACCCGGTGAACCCCACCGGGCACCGCACCGCGTATCTCTGGCAACGCGTGTGGGACCGGGAGAGTTGGCTTGAGATCCTCGGGCGTTACCTGATCGCCCAGCGCGACAGCAAGAAGCAGGTCGAGAAGATCATCTTCCCCCGCTACCACCAGCTCGACGCGACCCGGAAGCTCGTTGCCGCGGTCCTGAAGGAGGGCGCCGGTGGGAAGTACCTGATCCAGCATTCTGCCGGGTCCGGCAAGACAAACACGATCGCCTGGACCGCCCACTTCTTCGCGGATCTGCACGACGCAGCCGACAAGAAGGTCTTCGACACCGTCCTCGTGATCTCCGACCGCAATGTGCTCGACGCTCAGCTTCAGGAGGCGATCTTCGACTTTCAGCGGACCACGGGGGTGGTGGCGGTCATCACCGGCAAGTCCGGGAGCAAGAGCGGGGAGTTGGCCGAGGCCCTGGCCCAGGGCAAGAAGGTCGTGGTCTGCACCATCCAGACCTTCCCATTCGCGCTGCAGGAAGTGCGGGAGTTGGCAGCCACCCAGGGCAAACGCTTCGCCGTCATCGCCGATGAGGCCCACAGCTCCCAGACTGGTGAATCCGCAGCCAAGCTCAAGGCCGTCCTCTCCGCCGAGGCCCAGGAGGAGCTGAACGACGGGGGCGAGGTGAGCACGGAAGACATCCTCGCCGCCGAGATGGCCGCCCGAGCCAAGGAAATCGGCATCACGTACGTTGCCCTCACCGCCACCCCCAAGAGCAAGACCCTGGAGATCTTCGGGCGCCGACGCGACCCAGACCAACCAGCAGGACCCGGTAACCTGCCCGAGTCATTCCACGTCTACTCCATGCGCCAGGCGATCGAGGAGGGCTTCATCCTCGATGTCCTCCTGAACTACACCCCCTACAAGTTGGCCTTCCGCCTCGCGACCGGCGGTAAGGAGCTGGACGAGAAGGAGGTGGAACGCGCTGCCGCGCTCAAGGGCATCATGCGCTGGGTTCGGCTGCACCCCTACAACATCGCCCAGAAGGTCCAGATCGTCGTTGAGCACTTCCGCGAGAACGTCGCACCGCTGCTCAATGGTCAGGCCAAGGCGATGGTGGTGGTCGGCAGCCGCGTGGAGGCCGTGCGCTGGCAGATCGCGATCACGAAGTACATCAAAAGCCGCGGCTACTCCATCGGGGTCCTGGTCGCCTTCTCCGGAGAGGTGAAAGATCCCGACTCCGGCCCTGACCCATTCAGCGAGAACAGCATGATCCTGAATCCGGGGCTGCAGGGACGCGATATCCGACAGGCGTTCGCCACCGAGGAGTACCACCTGCTCCTGGTCGCGAACAAGTTCCAGACCGGCTTCGACCAGCCGCTCCTGTGCGGGATGTACGTGGACAAGCGCGTGGATGGTGTCCAGGCGGTGCAGACCCTGTCGCGGCTCAATCGTGCCTATCCGGGCAAAGAGACCTACATCCTGGACTTTGTGAACGACCCCGACGTTGTCCTGAATGCATTCAAGCCGTACTACGAGACCGCGGAGCTTTCGGGGGTCACCGACCCCAACCTCGTCTATGACCTGCGCGGCCAGTTGGATGCAACCGGCTACTACGACGGGTTCGAGCTTGAACGGGTGGTCAAGGTGGACCTGGACCCGAACGGTACTCAGGCCCAGCTCTCTGCTGCGCTGGAGCCGGTCGCCGATCGGCTGCTCAAGCGCTACAAGGCTGAGCGCGAGGCGCTCCAGGTCGCCAAGGACAAGCAGAACGTGGCCGCGGAGCAGGATGCCCAGAACGAGATCAACGCGCTTATCCTCTTCAAGCGCAACCTCGGCACCTTTCTGCGCGTCTACACCTTCCTCTCCCAGATCTTCGACTACGGCAACACTGCGATCGAGAAGCACTCCATCTTCTACCGGCGGCTGTTGCCGCTCCTGGAGTTTGGTCGGGAGCGGGAGGGAGTGGACCTCTCGAAGGTCACCTTGACCCACCACCGGCTGCGCAGCCAGGGCAAACGCGACCTCGCGCTCGGTGGCGGCGTTGGGGACGACCCGGGACCTTACACCCTCCAACCCATGACCGACCCGGGCACCGGCGAGGTCCGGGAGAAGGAGAAGGCGCGGTTGGCCGAGATCATCGACGCGGTGAACGACCTGTTCGAGGGAGAGCTGACCGACGACGACAAGCTCGTCTACGTCAACAATGTCCTCAAGGGCAAGCTCCTGGAGTCCGAGATCCTCGTTCAGCAAGCGAACAACAACACCAAGGAGCAGTTCGCCAGCTCACCGGACCTCGACCAAGCGGTGCTGAACGCCATCATGGATGCACTCACTGCTCACACCAGCATGAGCAAGCAAGCCCTCGACTCCGAGCGAGTGCGCCAGGGGCTAAAGGATATCCTCCTCGGGCCGGGGCAGCTCTATGAGGCGCTGCGGTCACAGAACAGCGAACCCGGCAGCCAGAGCAACCCTGCGTCATGAACGAAGGTGAACGCTTCGCCGCCTACGTCCACCTCGCCGACAGGCTGATCGAGGAGGCCACCAAGGAGCAAGTGGCTGATGTGGCTTGACTCCTGGCGATTCAATGCGGCTACTACGAGACCACGTACGGGGAGATGCCTCAAGATCTGTTTCTGCGCGCGATCAAGACGGGAAAATCGATGAGGAGACAGCGCCGATTCTCATGAGTGGAATGCAGAACCTGGTGGCGACATTGGCAGAGGTGGACGGGCGGAACGGTGACTTCCAAGACATGTCGCGGTGTTTCCGGTTATCCCTCTCAAGTAAGATAATTGCAGGAGCGACTGTCTGCCCGAAAGAAAGCATTCCGGGAGGCGTGGCATCATCCGGAATGCTCATAGTGACAGAGAAATAAGATAGCTATGGATATACGGGCCTGTGCTCAACATAATATGGAGTGTTTGCACCTGAATGGGTAAAAAAAGGCTCCTCGTGATTCTTGGTGCCGGCAGCTCTGTAGAGCAGAATATGCCTTGCGTGGCCCAAATCGGCGACTTAATGGAAAGGTGGAGCGAAGCATGGCAACATTCTGACCCAGCAATTCCGCCGTGCGATAACTATTTCAGCCAGTTATGGCACAAAGGCAAGATATATTATAAAAGTGCGCATATTCCATTTCCGCGTCGACACGTATCGCCAAACTTTGAACATATTCTTGCCGATTTAATGGAGCTTGCTCACTGGATGATGCCTGCACCAGACGGCAATAGGCTGCGTCAAACGTTACCCACAGATCCAGCACGTTGTAGCCTATTTTTTCCATATTGCGATAAGAGCGAGCCATACGGAAATGCCCAGCTTGTCTATATGCAGCTTGGCTACCTCTTAAAAAGACTAGCCCAGCATATGCGCCAACAATGTCTTGATCGAGGGAAAATGTTATCGGAAGGCAGTGACGAGAAGACCGTTGAAGCGCGTGACCGTTACCAGCGTGTGATCAAAGCACTGCGAGATGCTTTCGATGTAGGAATCTACAATTTGAATTATGACGACGTTGCCTTCCTTGCATCCTCTGGCGCGTTTACAGGCTTTGACCAAGCGGGGTGCTTCAGCCCCGTTGAAGTCCATAGTCGAGTAAAATGGGACTTTGTTTATCACCTGCATGGTAGTGTGCACTATACGCTCGAAGGTCCGTCCCCCGATTCGATACGGTGGAAAGATGATCTCAGTGAGAAGTTTACCGACGGGGACGACGGTCAGGCCACAAAAATTCTTGGCGAAAGAGCATTTCCAAGATCAACGTTTATCGCGGGCGGCTTCAAGCTTGATCAGCTACTTATCGAGCCTTTCCAGTCATTCTACAGTTCTCTCGTAGGTCATGCTTATGAGGCCGATGCAATTTTACTCGGAGGATATGGCTTTGGCGATATTCACTTAAATAGAGCGCTGCAAAATAGTCGCCTTCGCGACAATAAAAATGCAGCTATCAGTCCGAACCGTGTCATAGTCCTCACAAAAGACAAGATGAGAAATCGAGATAACGATTGGTATACGGCAATGTGCAGAGTTATTTGTCATAATACTGACTGCTTCCCAAAGAACGGCGAAGATGCAAGTGTATTAGGTGATTCAAGCTTAACAAAAAATGATTTGTTGTGCTCGCAAGGTGGTCAAGAGTGCATCTGGGATGGTGGCTTTCTGCAGGCAGAGAAGGATATCGGGCGTATAGTTAGTTGGCTAGAAGGGCGCGATATTTAGGCGGACACTTTCCCAAATGATCAAGCTAATTGTTATTTTGCGCTTTGCTGTCAAAAATAGGCCAAAATGAGGAGCTTCGCTCGCCTTGCCGAGGGGGCACAGTTGCACCATGTCCACCGCTATTTGCATCATTTCGTCGTCCACCTCGATGTGGCGCTGGGTCGTGGTGATATGCGCGTGAAAGGGAAATTGTTCCCTTTCCAAGGGGGCTCACGAGCGGCGACAGAATGTCTGCTGACGTGACAATTCCCAACGGGAACCCGCGGCGTGGCAGGGACGCTAATGGGTTGTTGCCAGACGGAAGCTGACGTGTGTTCTTGGGCGCAGCGCCTATACCTGCGAAGCTGCGTCGCTCGGCACATCCTGAAGATCACGTTCGCAATCGAGGCAACACTCGTCGGCGGCCATGCGGGCTGGCAGTACGGCCCTGGCGCCTATGATTCGGTGACGTGCGAGGACCACGCAGGGACCATCTACCACTGCACCGCAGGCGGCAACTTCTCCGGTCATGCGTGGGTCGAGGTCGCCTGGCTGATCTTTGATCCGACGCTCTATCAGCTGCCCGCAAAGATCGGCCTCGCCGACCGCGCCGACAACCACCGCTCGCGCATCACGCACGACTTCGGGTCGTATCTCCTTGTCCGGCGCGGGTCAACGACGCGTGCGAAGTTCCTCCGCCCGCACAAGATCCCGAAGGCCGGGGCGTTCTACTACGAGCGGACGATGCGCCACACGAAGACTGTGTTGGCATGTGCCGCGCAGTCCGATGTCGAGGAAGCAATCCAGTTGAGGCCGGTGTGAGGTTAAGGTGAAGACGGAGCGCGAAGCGCGTATGGCCGGCGTCGCGCACAACGTGATCGGCAATCCCTGGAGTCGGCGCCACGACTCGATCATGATGCTCGGCGACCGGCTCGACAAAGACGAGGCAAATTACCTGCGCGACCAGCCACCAGCCCGGCCAGAGGTTGTGAGCGCCGCGGACGACATCCTCGCGGCCATGGCTGGCTACCGCGGTGACCTTGGATGGGCGACAGCGTGAGCCGACCCGAGATCGACACCGAGTGTGTGCTTGCCCGCTGGGATGCACCGAACGAGCGCACCGTCGAGTTCTATTCAGGGGCGGTCGGTGGCTACATCACGATCAAGGCACTGCCGGACGGTCAGGTGCTCGTCTCGCTCTTTCGGCTCGACGACAAGGTGCGCGTTCGGGTGGAAGAGGGGCACCTCGCACCTCCGGACACGCAGAAGCCCTAGGGGGCAACCGATTACGGGCGCGCTGGTGCCTCTTTCCACCCATCGATCCAGAAAGGAAGCGAATGCGCAAGTTCACGTTCCGCAGAGATGTCTCGTACAGCGAGTATTTCGAGGTCGAGGCCGAATCACCCGAAGCAGCGCGGGAGATCCTCGAGACAGCTGACGATATCTCGCAATACGAGGCGTGGGTGACGGACAACCTCTACGAAGAGCTGGAGCTGGACGAGGATGGCGACGGATGACCACCTACGCAACGCTCACAGCGACGCTGAAGATCCACGATGAGGCGCAGACGATTCGCAGGGCGCGGGAGCAGCTCCGCGAGGACTGCCTGAATGACGCCGATGAGGAGGATCTTGAAGACCAGATCCCGGACATTCGGGCAGCGCCGGTGTACCTGATCGAGACCGGCACGGTGAACCCGGACAACAAACTCGTCGACTGTGGGGTGGAGGTTGAGGACGAGAGGTGGGATGTGGTTGACCTATGAAGGGGAGCTGAAACGTCATCCTCGGGGACTGTTCGCCGGAGTCGGTGGAGGTGGCATATCGAGACACCAGGATCACCGCGATCCAGCACGTCGAGCCGAACGACATTCCGGTCGAGCTAGAGTCCACCGGCGGGACCGGGTCTGACCAACCTTTCGGTGAGCGGAAGGTGATTAGATTGCCAACCAACGGGCCGCGCAACCCGCCTTGATCGTTTCTGGAGGTGACGCATGAGCGAGATGAAACGAGAGCTGCTCGCAACCTACACGGTGCGCATCTACGTGGACCTGCAGGAGAGTGATGACTACGACGACGCGATCGAGGAAGACCTCTACGCCGCGAGTGTCGCGGCGCGGTTGCAGGAAGCAGCTGAGAAGGTTCTCGCGCCGTTGCGGAGATTCCGAGAGCGCAATGTCTCCGTCT
>Ga0315540_10001448_pt1 | contig 13605 bp, 10 predicted proteins | sample SalMarSW160110MG_FD_203677 | JGI IMG/M metagenome (GOLD analysis project Ga0315540, IMG submission 203677) | Salt marsh sediment microbial communities from the Plum Island Ecosystem LTER, Massachusetts, United States - Salt Marsh Sediment SW1601-10 ... | reverse complement strand
AACGTCGACATGAACGTCGAGCTGATCACCCCCATCGCGCTCGAGACCGGCCAGCGCTTCGCCATCCGTGAGGGTGGCCACACCGTGGGCGCCGGCGCGATCACCGAGATCTACGAGTAGGTCGCGGGGCGAGCGAGATGGCCAGAGCAGCTGAGAATCGGCCCGTCATCCAGCTGGCGTGCACAGAGTGCAAGGAGCGTACGTACAGCACCACCAAGAACAAGAAGAACGATCCCAACAGGCTGGAACTGCGTAAGTACTGTCCGCGTTGCCGCAGGCACACTCTTCATCGTGAGGCAAAATAGGTCGGCGGCTGATGCGGCGAAGGAGCGTAGCTCAATTGGTAGAGCACCGGTCTCCAAAACCGGCGGTTGCAGGTTCGAGTCCTGTCGCTCCTGCCAGCCCCAATCCATTTCAGAGGTAGCCAATCTGTGACCCGCATCCGGCGTTTTATCGAAGAAGCCTGGTCCGAGCTCCGCAAGGTGACCTGGCCAACGCCTGAGCAGACGCGCAACCTGACCGTGCTGGTCTTCGTGATCAGCGCGGCGGTCGGCGCCTACATTGCCATCTTCGACTTCATCTTCAACTACATCGTCACCAACCTCGAGAAACTCTGATGGCCGAGACGGAAGCTGCGGTCCGCGCACCCGAGAAGCGCTGGTACGTGATCCACACCTACTCGGGCTACGAGAAGAAGGTCAAGACCAACCTCGAGCACCGCATCGAATCGATGGGCATGGAAGACAAGATCTTCCAGGTCCTCGTCCCGGAGGAGGACGAGATCGAGATCCGCGGTGGGCAGCGCGTCACCGTCCAGAAGAAGGTCTACCCAGGCTACGTGCTGGTCGAGATGATCCTCGACCCGGACTCGTGGTTCGTGGTCCGTAACACGCCCGGCGTGACCAGTTTCGTGGGCGGCGGCAACATTCCCGGCTCGCGCAACGAGCCGGTGCCGCTGGAGGAGCACGAGGTCAAGCAGATCCTGCGCCAGATGGGTGTCGAGACGCCCAAGTACCGTGTGGCCTTCCAGAAGGGCCAGAGCGTGCGCGTCACCGACGGGCCGTTCGCCGAGTTCATCGGCACCGTCGACGAGGTCAATCCCGAGCGCAACAAGCTCAAGGTGCTGGTGTCGATCTTCGGCCGTGAGACACCCGTGGAACTCGACTTCCTGCAAGTGGAAAAGCTCTAGAGGGTCCAAGTGGCAAAGAAGATACGAATACTCCTGACGCTTCAGCTGCCGGCGGGCAAGGCCACGCCCGCACCGCCGGTCGGCACCGCGCTGGGCCCGCACGGCATCAACATCGTGGAGTTCTGCAAGAGCTACAACGAAAGGACCGCGGCCCAGACCGGCCAGGTCATTCCGGCCCAGATCACGATCTACGAGGATCGCAGCTTCAGCTTCATCCTCAAGACGCCGCCGGCAGCCGATCTGCTGCGCAAGGCGGCCGGCATCGAAAAGGGCGCCTCGACCACCGGCCGCGAAACGGTCGGCACCGTCACGCGGCGCCAGGTTCGCGAAATTGCCGAGACCAAGATGGCTGATCTCTCCGCCGTCGACATCGACGGCGCCAGCAAGATCATCGAGGGCACGGCGCGCTCGATGGGCATTGAGGTCGAGGGCTGACGCACACCCCGCGTTAGAGGGGAGGGACGCCATCGGCGGCCCGCCAGGAGGAAGGTATCCGGATGTCCGATCGAGGCAAGAAGTATCAGCAGGCCACCGCGCTCGTGGAGCGCGGTCGCGCCTACGAGCCCGAGCAGGCGATGGAACTGCTCAAGCAGACCAGCTATGCGGGTTTCGACGCGTCAGCCGAGGCACACATCCGATTGGGTGTGGACCCGCGCCACGCCGACCAGATGGTGCGCGGCACCGTCGTGCTTCCCTACGGCACGGGCCGGAAGATACGCGTGCTCGTGTTCGCCCAGGGCGAGAAGGCCCAGGAGGCGCTCAAGGCCGGCGCCGATGAGGTCGGCGGCGACGATCTGGCCAAGCGCATCGAAGCAGGCTGGCTCGAATTCGACGTGGCTCTCGCGACGCCTGACATGATGGGCGTCGTCGGCCGCCTGGGCCGCATCCTCGGCCGCCGAGGGCTGATGCCCAATCCCAAGTCGGGCACCATTACCTTCGATCTCGAGCGGGCGATCCAGGAGGTCAAGGCTGGCCGCGTCGAGTTCAAGGTCGACAAGGCCGGTATCATCCACACTCCCTTCGGCAAGGCCAGCTTCGAAGCCGGCCAGCTGAAGGAGAATCTGGCCACGCTGATCGACGCGATCAATCGCGCCCGGCCGGCGGCGGCCAAGGGTCAGTACTTCAAGAGCCTGACGGTGACGGCCACGATGGGTCCCGGGATCCGGGTGGACGTGCCGGCTGTTCTTGCCGCGGCCAACGCCTAGGCCAATCAAACAGCCCCAGGTGGGGAGCAATTGAACAACGTTCCGCCGCAGACAGCGCTGCGCCCCATAAGGGCTTAATTCGCCGGAGGCCTGGTTCACCCGGGCGCCGACGGGCACGCCGAGGCAAGGGATACGTCAGGGCCCACCAGCCCGCGACGCTGCGCCGCAGCGCCACGACGCCCTCGCGCGGAACCAAAGCGAGGACGTCCCGGCGCGCCGGGCGTCACGGAAAGGAGGCAGCATGCCCACTGAGGCCAAGCGTGCCGCGGTGGCCGAGCTGGCCGACGCACTGTCGGGCAGTTCCGCAACCATCGTGGCCGACTACCGCGGCCTTACCGTTTCGGACATAGGTGCCGTTCGTCGCGCTCTGCGCAGCGAAGGCATCCGCTATCGCGTCGTCAAGAACAGGCTGGCCAAGATCGCGGCGCAGCAGGCTGGCCAGGAAGAGCTCATCGAGCTGCTCGAGGGCCCCAGTGCCTTGGCCATGGGGGGCACCGACGAGGTCACCCTGGCCCGCACGTTCCTCGACGCGGTCCGTCCCTTCCGGTCCGTCACGGTTCGCGGCGCGCTGGTCGCGGGCCGGCGTCTGGACGCCGAGTCCGTTACTCGCCTGGCGAGCCTGCCGGCGCGTGAAGTGCTGCTGTCGCAGCTCGCTGGTGCCATGTCCTCGCCGCTCGCGTCGATGGCGTCGCTCTTCGCCGCGCCGTTGCGCAACCTGGGCTACGCGCTGACCCAGCTGGCCGATAAGAAGGGCCAGCAGGCCGCATAGGCCGCCACCCACTCACACCGTCGAAAGGAGAACCATCACATGGCCACCAAGGTGTCGCAGGACGATCTGCTCGAGGCAATTGACGGCATGACCGTCCTCGAGCTGTCGGAGTTCATCAAGAAGTTCGAAGAGCGCTACGGCGTCACCGCCGCCGCACCCGTTGCCGCCGCTGCTGCGCCGGCCGCGGCCGGCGCAGCGCCAGCTGCTGCCGCGGCCGAGGAGCAGACTGAGTTCAGCGCCGTACTGACCGAAGTCGGGCCGAACAAGATCCCGGTCATCAAGGTTGTGCGCGAGCTGACCGGCCTGGGCCTGAAGGAGGCCAAGGACCTGGTTGACGCGTCGCCGAAGGCAGTCAAGGAAGGCGTCGGCCGGGAAGAGGCCGAGAAGGTCAAGGCCGCCCTCGAGGAGCAGGGCGCCAAGGTCGAGATCAAGTAGCCGGCGGGCGCGACCACGGGTGGCGCCGAGCCGAAACGAAGAGCCCGCCCGGTTTCGGCGGGCTCTTCTCGGCACTTCGGGACCCGTTCGAGGGGCCCATTGACACGATCGCCGTGTGTCGATACTATGTGCGGTCGTTGAGCGCGGCTCCCAATGTTTCAGATCCTTCTCAGCGGACGCCCATGTCCGCCTTTTTGTGCACCCCGACCCTCATCGAACTTACCGTCCCGGCAACTCTCGTCACCCGCTAGGAGCGCTATTGATGCTTTCCGTCGCTGATCCCGTGAAGCGCAACGCGCTGGCCGTCGCCGACCGCAAGACATACGCCAGCATCCCCGAGGTCCTGCCCATCCCGAACCTGATCGAGCTGCAGCTCGACTCGTTCAAGTGGTTCATCGACAACGGGCTGCGCGACCTGTTCGACGAGATCAGCCCTATCCAGGACTTCACCGGGCGGGTGATGGAGCTGCGCTTCCGCGAGTACGAGTTCGAGGAGCCCAAGTATTCAGAGCTCGAGTGCCGCACGCGTGACCTGACCTTCTCCAAGCCGCTGTACGTGTGGGCGGAGCTGCTCATCAAGGAGACGGGCGAGATCCAGCGCCAGCGCGTGTACATGGGCGACTTCCCGTTCATGACCGACCAGGGCACGTTCATCATCAATGGCGCGGAGCGGGTGGTGGTCAGCCAGCTGGTTCGTTCCCCGGGCGTCTACTACACCGCCGCCGACGACCCGGCCACCGGCCGGCTGCTGTTCAATGCCAAGGTCATCCCCAATCGCGGCGCGTGGCTGGAGTTTGAGACCGCGGCGCGGGGCCAGCTGTATGTGAAGGTCGACCGCAAGCGCAAGCTGGAGGCGACCAAGCTGTTGCGCGCGGTCGGCTACGAGTCGAACGACGACATGATGGCCATCTTCGCGCGCGTCGACACCGGCGAAACGCCGTACATCGCCTCGACCCTCGAGAAGGACACCACGAGCACCCGTGGCGAGGCGCTGATCGAGGTGTACAAGAAGCTGCGCCCGGGCGACCCGCCCACCGGCGACAACGCCGAGAAGCTGGTCGAGAGCCTCTTCTTCAACTTCCGCCGCTACGACCTGGGCCGCGTCGGCCGCTACAAGCTCAACAAGAAGCTGACGCCGGTGGCCGATCGGATGGGTATCGCCATGTCGACCGAGCGCACCGTCAGCAAGGAGGACATCGCCGCCATCGTGGGCCACCTGATCGAGCTCAACCGCGACCAGGGCCTGCCCGACGACATCGACCACCTGGGCAATCGCCGCATCCGGGCCAACGGCGAGCTGATCCAGAACGCTTTCCGCGTCGGCCTGCTGCGCATGGAGCGGGTGGTTCGCGAGCGCATGTCGATCCAGGAGGCCGACAAGGCGACCCCCAACGCGCTCATCAACATCAGGCCAGTCGTGGCGGCGATGAAGGAGTTCTTCGGCGGCAGCCAGCTGAGCCAGTTCATGGACCAGACCAATCCGCTGGCCGAGCTGACGTCCAAGCGGCGTCTGTCCGCGCTGGGCCCCGGCGGCCTGTCGCGCGAACGCGCCGGCTTCGACGTGCGCGACGTTCACCACAGCCACTACGGCCGCATCTGCCCGATCGAGACGCCGGAGGGTCCGAACATCGGCCTCATCGGCTCCCTGGCGACCTATGGGCGGATCAACGAGTACGGCTTCATCGAGACGCCTTATCGCAAGGTGAAGCGCACTATCGGCTATGACGACCCGCAGGCCCTCGAGGAGATCGCCGACGCGGATGTCGCCAGTAAGTCCGGCACGGTGGTGCTCAAGAAGGGCAAGAAGCTGACCAAGGAAGCGGTTGCCGAGCTCAAGAAGCAGAAGGCGACTGCCTTCCCGATCCAGCCGCGGGTGACCGATGAAATCGTCTACCTCGCCGCCGACGAGGAAGAGGAGCACCACGTCGCACAGGCGAACGCCCCCCTCGACGCGGGTGGCCACTTCATCGACGACCGCGTGCCGGCGCGCTTCCGCGACACCTTCCCCGAGTCGCGACCAAACCAGATCGAGTACATGGACGTGAGCCCCAAGCAGGTCGTCTCGGTGGCGACCGCGCTCATTCCGTTCCTCGAGCACGACGATGCGAACCGCGCCCTGATGGGTTCGAACATGCAGCGCCAGGCCGTGCCGCTGCTCGAGCCTGAGGCACCCATCGTGGGCACCGGCATGGAGCGCCGCGCGGCGCTCGACTCCGGCCAGGTGCTCACCAGCAAGGCGCCCGGTGTCGTCACCAGCGTCACCGCTGAACGGATCCAGATCGAGAGCGACACGGGCGACCTGACCGAGTACCGCCTCGACAAGTTCGTGCGCAGCAATCAGGGCACGTGCATCAACCAGCGCCCGATCGTCGAAGTGGGTCAGCGAGTCGATGTCGGCCAACCGATCGCCGACTCGAGTTCGACCGATCGCGGCGAGCTGGCACTCGGCCGCAACATCCTGGTCGCGTTCATGAGCTGGGAGGGCGGCAACTACGAGGATGCCATCGTCATCAGCGACCGGCTGGTACGCGACGACGTCTTCACCAGCATCCACATCGAGAAGCACGAGATCGAGTCGCGCGACACGAAGCTCGGTCCCGAGGAGATCACGCGCGACATTCCCAACGTGGGTGAGGAATCGCTCAAGGATCTCGACGACGACGGGATCATCTACATCGGCGCCGAGGTTCAGCCGGGCGACATCCTGGTCGGCAAGATCACGCCCAAGGGCGAGACCGAGCTGACGGCGGAGGAACGTCTGCTGCGCGCCATCTTTGGCGAGAAGGCGCGCGAGGTCAAGGACTCGAGCCTGCGCCTGCCGCATGGCGAGCGGGGCAAGATCGTGGACGTGCGCGAGTTCAATCGCGATCGCGGCGACGAGCTGCTGCCCGGTGTCAATCGCCTGATCCGCGTCAGCGTCGCCGCCAAGCGCAAGATCAGCGTGGGCGACAAGATGGCCGGCCGCCACGGCAACAAGGGCGTGGTAGCCAAGATCCTGCCCCAGGAGGACATGCCCTTCCTGCCCGATGGGACGCCGGTCGACATCATCCTCAACCCGCTCGGCGTGCCCAGCCGCATGAACATCGGCCAGATCCTCGAGACGCATCTTGGCTGGGCGCTCATGGAGCAGGGTCGTCACGACGGGGGCACGCCGGTCAAGGCAGCCAGTGCTGTCTTCGACGGCGCCAATGAGGAGGAGATCAAGCAAGAGCTGCTCGCCGCCGGGTTGCCCGGATCGGGCAAGACAGTTCTGCGCGACGGCCGGACAGGTGACCCGTTCGATCGCGAGGTGACCGTCGGCTACATCTACATGCTCAAGCTACACCACCTCGTGGAGGACAAGATCCACGCGCGATCGACCGGCCCGTACAGCCTTATCACGCAGCAGCCGCTGGGTGGCAAGGCGCAGTTCGGCGGCCAGCGCTTTGGCGAGATGGAGGTGTGGGCCCTCGAGGCCTACGGCGCCGCGAACATCCTCCAGGAGCTGCTCACGGTCAAGTCCGACGACGTTGTGGGTCGCGTACAGACCTACGAAGCCATCGTCAAGGGCGAGGACATCCAGCCACCGGGCGTGCCCGAGTCGTTCAAGGTCCTCATCAAGGAACTCCAGAGCCTCGGCCTCAGCGTCGAGATCCTGAACGAGAACGAAGAGGAGATCCACTTCGCCGAGGACGCCTCGGCGTATCCATTGCCTGACCTCGGCGGGATCAATCTCGCCGGGTTCGAGGACTAGTCCTGATCAACAAGTGCGCCGGTCGCCGGACCGGCGCCACCCACCTTCGGGTGACAGCCGTCATCGATGCCCGAGGGGCCGAAGTTCGCGCACCAGCCGGCGTGCGCTGACGAAGGAGAGTCATGCTCGAGGTCAACAACTTCAACGCCATTCGCATCTCGCTCGCATCGCCCGAGCAGATCAGGGACTGGTCCAAGGGTGAGGTAACCAAGCCCGAGACGATCAACTACCGCACGCTGCGACCGGAGAAGGACGGCCTGTTCGACGAGCGCATCTTTGGCCCGTCGCGCGACTGGGAGTGCTACTGCGGCAAGTACAAGCGCATTCGCTACAAGGGCATCATCTGCGACAAGTGCGGCGTCGAGGTGACGCGCGCCAAGGTCCGCCGCGAGCGGATGGGACACATCCAGCTGGCCAGTCCGGTAAGCCACATCTGGTATTTCAAGGGCACTCCGTCGCGCCTGGGCATCCTGCTCGACATCAGTCCGCGCAACCTCGAGCGCGTTCTCTACTTCGCCACCTATATCGTCACGCGCGTTGACGAGGACGCGCGTGCGCGCCTGCTGCAGCAGTTGGACGAAGAGGCGGAGGGCCGCGGCGGCCAGGCCGGCCGCGAGCTCAATGAGCTGGAAGATCGGCTGCGCGCCGACCTCAACCGGCTGACCGATGAGCTGAACGAGGGCCTGGCAGCGCTCAAGAAAGGCTTGGAGGAGGAGCGGACGAACCGCACCGCCGAGCTCGTCGCCGCGCAGCAGGCCACCAAGGCCAGCATCGACGCGATCTCGGGCACCGCCGACGAGGCGATCGTCTTTCAGCCCACGGGCGAGATCATCGTTGCCGCCGGCGACAAGGGCGGCAAGGCTGTGGTCACGGCACTCAACAAGGCCGCCGCGGCGGAGATCGAGCGCGTCAACACGGAAATCCAGCAGCGTGAGGAGAACGAGGCCGAATCCGTCAAGCGCCAGCTTGATGACGCACGGCTGCAGCTGGACGCTTCGCTCGAGGCCGAGCGCGAGCGGCTGCGCAACGAGGCCGAGGGAACTCGCGAGGACGTTCGCCAGGCACGCGACGAGATCAATCGGTTGCAGGAGGGCATGCTGCTGCCGGAGGCGTCACTCGACGGCTGGAACTACCGCGACCTCGATCGTGCCTATGGCAGTGGCGTACGGGGCGGAACGCGCCTGTTCACCGCGGGCATGGGGGCCGAGGCCGTGCGCGAGTGCATCCAGCACATCGACCTCGACGATCTGGGCCAGAAGCTCCACGCCGAGGTGCGGACGACATCCGGCCAGCGACGCAAGAAGGCGATCAAGCGCCTGCGCCTGATCGAGGCCTTCCGGCGTTCGGGCAATCGTCCCGAGTGGATGATCATGAACGTCCTGCCCGTCATCCCGCCCGACCTGCGGCCCATGGTCCAGCTCGACGGCGGGCGCTTTGCCACGTCCGACCTGAACGATCTCTACCGGCGTGTGATCAACCGCAACAACCGGCTCAAGAGACTGCTCGAGCTCGGCGCCCCGGAGATCATCATCCGCAACGAGAAGCGCATGCTCCAGGAGGCCTGCGACGCGCTCATCGACAACGGCCGGCGTGGCCGCTCGATAGTGGGCACCGGCAACCATCGCCTCAAGAGCCTGTCGGACATGCTCAAGGGCAAGCAGGGCCGCTTCCGCCAGAACCTGCTCGGCAAGCGCGTCGACTACTCGGGCCGCTCGGTCATCGTCGTCGGACCTGAGCTCAAGCTGCACCAGTGCGGCCTGCCCAAGAAGATGGCGCTCGAGCTGTTCAAGCCGTTCGTCATGCGCCAGCTGGTCGAGAAGAGCCTGGCCCACAACATCAAGAGCGCCAAGCGCATCGTGGAGCGCGCCTCGAGCCGGCCGGAGGTCTGGGACGTCCTCGAAGAGGTCATCCAGGATCATCCCGTCCTGCTCAATCGCGCGCCGACGCTCCACCGCCTGGGCATCCAGGCGTTCATGCCGGTGCTGGTCGAGGGCTCGGCGATCCAGATCCACCCGATGGTCTGTTTCGCGTTCAACGCTGACTTCGACGGCGACCAGATGGCCGTCCACGTGCCCCTCTCGCGCGCCGCGCAGGAAGAGGCACGGCGGATGATGCTGTCCACCGCCAACCTGCTGTCTCCGGCTGCCGGGGAGCCGGTCGTGGCGCCGACCCTGGACATGGTGCTCGGCTGCTATTACCTGACCATCGAGGAGGAGCAGACGCAGGACAAGCCACCGGTGGCGACCTTCTCCGACCCGACCGAGGCGCTGCTCGCGTACGACGTCGGGCGCATCGACACCCGCCGTGAGACGGACGTCGAGAACCACTCGGTCCCGCGTCTCGAGCTGCACTCACCTATCGAGGTGACTGTCAAGCAGTGGGATGAGGAAAAGGACGAGGTGGTCGAGGCGCCGCTGCGCACGACCGTCGGCCGAGTTCTGTTCAACCAGGTGCTGCCCGAGCGGCTGCGTTTTGTTAACAAGCCCATGAACCGCAACGCGCTGCGCGAGCTGGTGGCCGAGTGCTATCGGGTGCTTGGCGCGGCAGATACGACGCACCTGGTCGACGGCATCAAGAAGATTGGCTTCGACTACGCCACGCGTGGCGGCATGACCATTGCCGTCGACGACATCACCGTGCCGGCCAAGAAGACCGACCTGCTACGCGCCGCCGATGCCAAGGTGGAAACCATCGACCGCCAATTCCAGCGCGGCCTGATCACGGAGGACGAGCGCTACGAGCAGGTAGTCAACGTCTGGAAGGACACCACGCAGGAGGTCAGCGATCAGATGGTCGCCGATCTCGATCCAACCGGTCCGCTGACCATGATGGCCACCAGCGGCGCCCGCGGGAACAAGGGCAACCTGGGCCAGCTGGGCGGCATGCGCGGCCTGATGGCCGACCCGACCGGGCGGATCATCGACGTGCCCGTGCGCAGCAACTTCCGTGAAGGCATGACCGTGCTCGAGTACTTCATCTCGACACACGGCGCCCGCAAGGGCCTCGCCGACACGGCTCTGCGTACGGCCGACTCGGGCTACCTGACCCGGCGTCTGGTCGACGTGGCGCAGGACGTCATCACCCGCGAGGATGACTGCGGCACGGAGGAAGGCACCTGGATCACGCGTGGTGAGACGGAGGAGTTCGCGACCGAGGCGGATGCGTTCCAGCGCCGCATCGTCGGCCGCTACGCCGCCGGCCCGGTGATTGATCCCAAGGCACGCAAGAAGGGCGCCGAGCCGATCGTCGAGCGCAACCAGGAGATCACCGAAGAAATCGCACAGCGGATCGCTGACACGGGCATCGAAGAGGTGCTCGTGCGCTCGCCGCTGACCTGCCAGTCACGCCACGGCGTTTGCCGCGCGTGCTACGGGCGCAACCTCGCAACAGGTCAGCTGGTCGGCATCGGTGAGGCGGTGGGCATCATTGCCGCACAGTCGATCGGCGAGCCGGGCACGCAGCTGACAATGCGGACGTTCCACACCGGCGGCGTCGCCGGACTGGACATCACCGCGGGCCTGCCGCGGGTCGAGGAGCTGTTCGAGGCACGCATGCCCAAGGGCAAGGCCGAGATCAGCCACATCGATGGCGTGGTCGAGATCGTCCAGGGCGAGAATGGCGCCCGGCGCGTGAAGGTCACTTCGCGCGAGGAGTTCGACACGCCGCTCCGTATCGGCAAGGGCCACGAACTGCTCGTGGCCGAGGGTGACACCGTCGAGGCCGATCAGATCATCGCCAAGTTCGAGCACGACGGCGAGGTCGACGAAGTCCGTGCGCCCGAGGCGGGCACGATGCACAAGGTCAAGGACGGCCTGCGCGTCCACTCGGAGGACGTCGTCGAGCGAGAGTATGCAATACCGCACAACGCCAAGCTGCTGGTCGAGAACGGACAGCTGGTACGTGCCGGCGACCCGATCACCGACGGGCCGATCAACCCGCAGGAGTATCTCGAGACTCGCGGCCGCGACGCGGTCCAGCGCTACCTGGTCAAGGAAGTCCAGCGGGTCTATCGCAGCCAGGGCGTGACGATCAACGACAAGCACATCGAGATCATCGTTCGACAGATGCTGCGCAAGGTGCGCATCGATCAGCCGGGCGACTCGGAGCAGCTACCGTTCGAGCTCGTCGATCGCTTTGAGTTCGAGGAGATCAACAACCGGGTCATGGCCGAAGGCGGCGAGCCGGCAACGGCAGAGACCGTGCTGCTGGGCGTGACCAAGGCGTCGCTCAACACCTCGTCCTTCCTGGCCGCGGCTTCGTTCCAGGAGACCACCCGGGTGCTGACCGAGGCAGCCATCAACGGCGCCAAGGACAACCTGATTGGCCTCAAGGAGAACGTCATCATCGGCAAGCTCATCCCCGCCGGGACGGGTGCGCCACAGAACCTGGCCGCCGCGCGGGCCGCAGCCCGTCGGGCGGCGGCGGAGGCGCTGGCCGGTGGCGAGCTGCCGGAAGGTTTCGGCGAGGAGGAGATCAACATCTTCCTGGCCGAGGCCCAGGCGCGGGCCGAGGCAGAGGCAGCGGCGAGCGCGGAGTACAACCCGCTGCTCGGCGAAGCCGGCGAACAGCCGTCCGAAAATGGCGAGGATGGCGCCAATCCGTTCCTGTCCGAAGAAGACGAGGAAGGGGAGGGCACCGGCCTCGGGGACGCGGACGAACAGCCCGAGACTGTCGCTTAGTCAATAGCGGGTCCTGCCCGGCGTCCGTCGTCGGTCGCCGCTTGCGCACAACGCACGACCCGTCCATCGGGACCAAAGCTGGCACTCCCGATCGGGCCTTCGGACGCCCCGAAGGCAGGTCGAACGTGTCCCGAGCGGCACAGACGGTCCTCTCCCGCGCTGGTGGCGAGCCCACGGGAGCTTCCGGGATGACCTCCTGTCGTCGGGACGAGGCCAGACCCGGGGCGGGTCGTGCGTTTGGCGCAAGGCGCAGCGAAGAGTTCGTAACGGCAGCCGGGATGGGAGTAAGTGCTCGTGCCGTAAAGGACGTCTGTGCTACACTGCGCGATCGTGGCCGGAACGGTCACAGTCGTTCCCGGCGGGGAGTCGGCACCATCGGCCAAAGCCACCGGTGGAGTCGGACGTCGGGCCACCCAACCAAGTCGAAAAGCATTGTCAGTCGGTCGCCGTGTGCCGTGAGGCCCGGGGCCAGACAGCCACCCATAGGAACCAGGAGTCAGAGTTCGTGCCGACGATTAGCCAGCTCGTGCGCAAGGGCCGTCAGCCTTCCTTCAAGAAGATCAAGGCGCCCGCCATGCGCAAGAACTGGAACAGCCTCCGCCAGCGGCAGGAGACGATCCCGGGCGCCCCGCAGAAGCGCGGCGTCTGCCTCCAGGTGCGCACGATGACGCCCAAGAAGCCTAACTCGGCCTTGCGCAAGATCGCCCGCGTACGCCTTACCAACCAGCACGAAGTGACTGCCTACATCCCGGGCATCGGTCACAACCTGCAGGAGCACAGCGTGGTCCTGGTGCGCGGTGGCCGGGTACGTGACCTGCCCAGCGTGAAGTACCACATCATCCGTGGCACGCTCGACGCCGCCGGGGTGCGCGACCGCCGGCAGGGCCGTTCGCTGTACGGCGCGAAGAAGCCCAAGTAAGAAGCCCAGGTAACAGGACAGGAACGAGCAGGACCGCATGCCACGCCGCGCTCAGATCCCGCGCAAGGAAAAGTACGCGCCCACGCTGACCCGCAACACGGATCGCTTCGTCGTCAAGCTGATGATGAACGGCAAGAAGGGCCTGGCCGAGCGCATCCTGCGCCAGGCGCTTGCCCGGGCCGAGGCTGCCACGCGGCGGCCGGGCCTGGAGGTACTCGACTCGGCGCTGCGCAACGCGATGCCCATCATCGAGGTCAAGCCGCGCCGCGTCGGTGGGGCAACCTACCAGGTGCCGGTGGAGATCCGCGGCGATCGCCGCATGAGCCTGGGCGTGCGCTGGCTGGTGCAGGCTGCCCGCAAGCGCAGTGGCAAGAGCATGAGCGAGAAGCTGGCCGGCGAGCTGGTCGACGCGATGAACGGCGTCGGCGCGGCGGTCAAGCGGCGCGAGGAAACCCACAAGATGGCCGAGGCGAACAAGGCCTTCAGCCACTTCAAGTGGTAGGTCGCTAGGAACTATCGCATGGCAGCACGACAGGTACCCCTCGCACGCACGCGCAACATCGGGATCATCGCCCACATCGACGCGGGCAAGACGACCGTCACCGAGCGCATCCTCTTCTACACGAAGAAGATCTACAAGATCGGTGAGGTTCACGAAGGCGCCGCGACGATGGAC
>Ga0315540_10001447_pt1 | contig 13624 bp, 6 predicted proteins | sample SalMarSW160110MG_FD_203677 | JGI IMG/M metagenome (GOLD analysis project Ga0315540, IMG submission 203677) | Salt marsh sediment microbial communities from the Plum Island Ecosystem LTER, Massachusetts, United States - Salt Marsh Sediment SW1601-10 ... | reverse complement strand
CGAATCGGTCGGCTAGGGCACATCTAGGGCGGCAAGCCCTACGCCAGCCTGCTGATCGAGGCCGGCAACGGCGAGGGCTCGCAGCCCGTCTCCGGCCGGAAATCGCCGGGAGGCGGAAGAGGGGGGGGTCATGGGCACGGCACCTTGCTTGGCGGGTGGGCGGCGCGCGCGTTCTTTGCGAGCGCGTACGGCCGAAGCTTCGCGTCGATTACGGCGACGCCCCGTTTCTCGACTCTCAGCAGCGCCGCTTGCAGGACCTGGTTGGGGCTGCCACCGATACTGAGCTCGATCGCGGCCACTTTCTGTCCGACCAGCCAGTCGAGCGCGCGCGCCACCAGCTCGGCGTCGGTGTCGGCGCCGTGGGCGCGCGAGCGGAAGACGGCGGCCGCGTAGAGCTTGGCGCGCGGCATCAGGCCGCGGCCGCGGCCGACCAGCAGCGACGCGACGGCGGTTCCGTGGTCCGCGGCCGCAGGCGTGACCCCGGCGGGAAGAAACGAGCGCGTCGTCACGCGGGCGGACTTCAACGTGGGATCGCCGAGTGCGATGCGCGTGTCGATCATGCCGAGGCGCGCTCGCGGCGCGCATCGCTGCGCTTGCGCGGGAATGCGCTGTGCGTGGTCCCCAGCCCCGGCGTCGAGCACGTAGCGTCGATTCGCGTCGAACCACGCCCGGGGCATCGCCTGGCGCAATTGCGTGAGCGCGGCGGCGACGGTCGTGCCCGCGGGCACTCGGAGCACGCTGACCACCAGGCCGAGGTTGTGGAGCGCCGCGCGGCGAGTGACCGACATGCCCAGCGATTGCGCCTGCTGCTGCACTTGCCGGGCATCCTGCATGCTGGCCGACATCACCGCCACCTCGGCTGGCTCGACGGCGACGTCCTCCTTCATCGACGCTGCGCTCGCCTGCGGCGTGGCCGGCGGCGGGGGCAACGGAGAGCCGATCAGGGTCCCGCCGGACGCGGGCGGCACGGTCTCGGCGGGCGGTGGGGAGGGAGCCGCCTTCGGCGCGGGACTTTGCGCGGGCCCGATTTGGTGCAGCGGCACCGGCATCTGCAGCTGTACCGGCTGCTGCTTCTCGTGCAGCGGCACCAGCAGTTTTGGGTTGACCTTGATCTTGATCTGGCCGCAGGCGGCGCCCGCGAAGCCGAGCAGGATCAGACCGGTGACGCGCGACGCGGAGATCATGGCACCGCGGCGGTCTTTCTCACGGCACGCGCAGCTCCCGCGCCTGCGCCGACCCGATGACCATGCCGTCCGCGCCGATGGCCTGGACGCGCCAGAAGTAGGTGCTTCGCGGCCGCAGCTTGGCGCGGGTGAGCAAAGACAGGGCAATTTCAGTTTGCGACGCGGCGACGATCATGCCGGCGGCCGGCGGAGAGGAAAGGGCCTTGCGCACAAGCGCAGGCTTGCCGGCAGTACCCTTGGCGTCCAAGTCCGGCAGGTGGAAGGGGTCGGTCCCCGGGCTCGCAAACAACTCGAACTTGTAGGCTTTTGCGCCGTTCACCGGCCGCCAGGAAAAGCGGGTGTCGTCGTTGAAGACTGCGCCGTCATCGGGGCCTGTCACGGTCATCGGCGTGTACCCGGCGCGCGCCGAATGCCTGTCGCCCACGTAGTAAGACAATTGCGGCGTGTCGAACCCTGGCGGCGGGTCCGTGATGCGCAGTCGCATTACGTAGTAGCCGGGGGTGTCGGTCGGCAGTGTCGGGCTCTTCAGCACGGCCGGTCCGTGGCCGAGCAGGCCGCGTGTAACGGGCGTCAGCTGCCGGAACTGGGGCGTGCCGGGCGTGCTGCTCGGTCCCGCGATTTCCCACGCCGCGCGCATGCTGCCGCTGCCGATAAAGCTGATACGCGCGGAAGCCGAGAGCTCGTCGCCCGCCTGCACCACCCGCACCGCGGAGCCGTCGTCGAAGCTCAGCGCCTCACGCGTGATCGCGAACTGCGCCATGCTCGAGCCGCCGATGTAGAGCGTTGCAGCGATGGAGGCAGGGCCTGAGCCGTCGTCGAATTGCCGCTGGTACATGATGTAGGTCGCACCGAGCTGGTGGGCCTTTAGCACGACGGCCGCCGGCACCGTGAGCGACTCCGTCATATGTACTGTGGACGGCGTGCCCGTGTTCACGCCCGAGCCGCTCACTGTCGTGTTCACCGTGCCCAGCAGCGTGTCAGCGCCGAGGAATCGACCGGAGGTCGAGGTGACCGTATAGGGCATCGGCCCACCGACGGCGCTGAAAATGTTGTTCACCACGTTCCAGTGGAGAACTATCGATTGCGTGTGACCGAGCGCCACGATACTCACCGCAGGCTGCACGCTGCTCAATTCAAAGCTGACCACGGCTTGGCCGGTCAGGGGCTGTGCGGCGGCAAGGGCGAGGAGAGCCGTGCAGAGGTGGCGGAGTAGTTTGCGCGTCATGGCAATGCTCCCGTGCGCTAGAAGGACGGCGTCCAGGAAACGCTCATGCGCAGGAACACCTGGTAGCTGTCCAGGCACCCCGTGTTGAGCGAAGTCGGGCCCGCGAGCTTGTCCTTGCACGTGTGGTAGGCACCGTCCAGTCCCAGGGACAATCCGGGGTGCTGCCCGTCGGCCGGAACGGCGAGCCAGTTCAGGCCAATCGTCGTGTCGCTGATGATCTGGTCGGAAGCCGGTGTATCGGCCCAGGCATGTTGTACGGAGTAGCCGAGGTTCGAGCTCACTTGATCGGTGAACGGATAGGCGAGCGTGGCGTTTCCTGCCACGTCCTGGGTCCGGGTGCCGTTCGTCTGGTCGTCGGTGAGGTCGTGCTGGACGCTCACGCTCACGCTCAGCTTCGTCATCTGGAGTGCAGCATCCAGCCGGTCGGACTTGGTGAGCGTGTCGGGCGCGAGGTTCGCGTAGTCTTCGTCCTTCAGCCGACTGTGGCTGAGCCCCCAGTTCCAGGTCTCGTGCTGGAACTGGGCGCTGAGCTGGAGATTGGTGGTCTCGTGCAGCGGACCCACGGCAAGCGATAGCGAAGCCGGAACCCTCGTCAGCGACTTGCTCAGCTTGGTGTAGGCCGCGCCGAAGCTCGGTTGGCCGTACCAGGGAGCCGGCGGCAGCACGCCCGACGCGTCGGGCGTCTGCAGCGGACTGTAACCCAGCGCAATGGAATGCTGGGTGGCTTCGGTTCGGGGCAGAAGCGCGATGTCGTCGACGTTGTCGTGCTCTTTTGCCGCCGCCACCTGGACGTTCAGCCCGTACCAGTCGATCCCGGTGAACAGTTGGCCCATGTCGCGGTCGGCGATCGCGCCCGGGTCTGCGATACTCTGAAAATAGGTGCTCAAGCGTTCCTTCTGAGCGCCGACGTTCCACGTCAGCGGCTCGCCGAGCACCGTCTTGCTGTGCCAGGGCAGGTAGTTCACGAGCCCGGAATAGGCGTGCCCGGGTTTCGGCCGGAGAGGGCCGTCCGCGCCGTCGAAATCGTAGCTGCTGCTCGCGACCTCGCCGCGCAGGCGCAACCGCTTGTCGAGCAGCTGCGAATCGGCGACGAAGCTTGCCGCGCGGCCGCTCGAGGGCTGCGTCACCCCGGCGGTCGCGGCGCCGTTCGTGTTGGCGCTCCTGCCGTCGACGTAGGTGGCCGAGAGGGCAAGCTCGTTGGGGCTGCCGGAGACGGGGAAGAGCGTGGCCACCATGCCGTCGATCCTGTTCTGCGAATCCTGCACGCCGCTGAAATTGTGGGAGCCGATGGCCGGCGCCGCGCTCATCGAAAAGCCGGTGACCTGCGCGACTCCGCCGACGACGCCCTTCACGGATACGCCGCGCCGGGCGAAGCCCTGCATGACCAGGCTGTCGGGGCCGAGCGCGGCGTGGTCTCCCATGCTGGCGGTGACCGCGCCCTTCTGCGCGGAAAGGAGATATTGCCCGACGTCTACCTTGCGGTCCTTCGCGGGCGTCTGGCTCGCCTGGCTGTTGGCGATCAAGCTCATCGTGCCGCTGGCGCGCCACGTCTCGTTCTCCGCCGTGCCCTGTATCTGGGCGGCCCCGTTGACCTGCAGCGGGCCCGGAGCGGAAACCACATTGTGGTCGGCGAGGCGCTGACTGGCGTTCAACGTCACGTTCGCTTGCAGGTGTGCCTCACGGAAGGCGGCCGACTCGCGCAGCTCAAAGCTCCAGCGGCCACGTTCGGCAATGCCGCCGTCCGGCGTGTTTTCGACCAGGCGCAGCGTGTGGCGGCCGAACGCGATCGGCTGCGCCGGCGTGATCACGATGTCAGAGCCGTCGAGCACCGCGAGCGACGAGACGTCTATGCCGTCGAGCTCGACCGCGAGATGTTGCAGCACGTCCGTGGGAATATTCGCCACGCGTATTCGAAGCGGCGCAGTCTGCGCCGCCGCGCCGGCCGGCGGCGCGACGAACTCGGGCTTCCAGCCCGGGGACTGCGCGAAAGCGATCGCGTGCATGCACGCGACAACGCCCGCGCAAGCCCACCTGCAAATACCAACGTGCCCCATCCTTCCCTCGACATGAGCGCAACCGCACCGTGTATTTGTGCGTGCAGGCGTCGATTGCCGTGTCGCTGCTTGAGCAAGCGTGGTTCAGGCCACGCATCTCGAAACTGCCCGAGAAATCCGAAAAGCGCAACGCATCATTTGGCATTGGTTACTTTTGGTACGAAAGCTTTGCGCAAGCTTGCTGAACGATCGAGGCGCTGCTCGTTGTGGTGTCGTGCCTTGCGTCGGCTTGCGTCGAGTGCTACTTACGGACTCGCGGGAGGAAAAAGACATGCAGCACCGGCAACGTCTTCTTGAGACGCGGTCCGCGTATCGATCGCTCTGCGCTCTGACGCTAGCGATTCTTGCTCTGGCCGCGTTCACGAGCCGTGCGGCATCCGCATTGAGGCTGCAGCACGTCACCAACGACTACAGACCGACCACTGCAATACCGATCTGCGACGCTTGATGGCAGTCAACGAAATCGCAATTGGGAGACAAACAACTATGCGCGAACGCCGCCTGCGGCTTCCTGTCTCGCGTCTGACACTCGCTCTGGGGGTCGTTCTGCTTTCGGCTTTCGCGCTGGCGGATGCATCCGGCTCCCCCCCTGCACCCATCCTTCAGGGCCCATCCTCCGTGTCCGCGAGCCAGCCCTTCCAGATCAGCTTCTATTATCCGAAGGGGCAGATCAAGAAGTGGCAGATGGACCTCTTCCATTGTCCAAGCGGTGCGACCCTTCGGCCCTCCGATGACAGCAATGAGGAACCCTTCCCCGGGCAGGGCTGCGAGTTGCTCCCGGGAACACAGGCTCCCATTTCGCCGGATACGGGAAAAGCAACCATCGACATCAGATCCGGACTTTTAACGACGTACAAGCACAACCACCCGACCGCCAACGACGCACAGGTGATGAAGTGGTACCAGGGAATCTGGTATCTGCGCGCACGGCTGATTTCGCTCTCGGGCGTGACAAGCCAATATGGCAAGTGGCACCGGACCCTGATTGGGAGCCTGCGCATCGGCAGGCGGATCGGCACCGGAGGACTGCTTGCCCGCCGCAACTCGAGCGTGCTCGTGAAGGGGCTCAAGCCGCCGGTCATCAACTTTCCCCTTCAGGGAGCGGTGCTGCGTGCCAAAGTCATCACGTCTGGAAGCTTGCCGGCCCACGCGCGCTACTCGGACTGGCGATGCTGCGAGATGCAGTGGCAGCGGGCGGTTGTTGTCACTAAGGAGAACGACGATTTCGTAAAGGCCAGCACGCCGGTGGGCCAAGTTCCGCAGACTCCGTTTCAGACCCCGCGCGCCGCCTGGTCCGGCCTCGGACTGTATAACGGCTCGCGTCCGCTGGAGCAGGGCCCCTCGTTTGCCAGCAGCTGGTTGCATGACGATCTGCGATCGCACAGCCGCAAGTTCAGCTACCAGTACTGGTTCCGGATGCGCGAGCACTATATTCCGGGAAATGTATTCGGGCCGTGGTCGGCGTGGCGAAGCTTCATCGTCCAGGAACCGATGCCGTCCAGGACGGTGAATGTCCACGGCGCGCATGCGACGCCCATTGCGCACCCGGGCAGCCTGAACTCGGCGGGCCAGCAGCAGAAAACCCGGAAGCTCGTGCCATTGGCTCCCATGCATCGTCTGACCCTCCCGACGCCGCGGACGGTTACCCGGTGAGGAGGGGGCCTGCCGCGATGGCGTCCGCAAATGCGCGCTGCGCTGCGCGCCTGCTCGCGCTGTCGTCCCTCGCGCTTGTCCTGCTCGCCGGCGGATGCTCCAAGGCGCCGCCCGCGTCCGCGCCCGCGGCCAGCCAGGTCAAGGTCGATCCCTGCGGCGGGCTGAGCGCGGCCGACGCCGCGTCGATCCTGAAGATCGCCCCCGCGGACGTGAAGGGCCCCCTGCACTTCAAGGCGTTCAGCTGCGTGTACCGCGCCAAGGACGATTTCTACAAGAGCGTGAAGTTCAACGTCTACCCGGAGGATTCCGCCGCCCAGGCAGCGCACAAGTTGCAGTCGGAGAAGGAAGGCTTCGCCTTTCTGTCGCCGATCAAGGCGCTCGATAAGCTCGGCGACGAAGCCTATCGCGCGCCCGATTCGAGGGTGAAACGCCTGCTCGTGCGCAAGGGCAGGGTGTGGCTAGACGTGACGACGCCCGGCGACGAGGCATCGCAGCGGCGGATCGCGCAAATCGTGCTGAAACATCTGCCGTAGACAGTCATGAGAACCGCACGCGCCTGGACATTCGCTCTGCTGGCCGTGCTGATTCCCGCTTCGGCCGTCGCGGCGGGCATTGCCCGCTTCACGTTGAGCGCGTCCCCGCTCGTCGCCGGATTGTTCCCGATGCAGGTGAGGGCGGGCCAGCAGGCGGTCCTGCGCCTGCGCGGACGCGCGCTGCACAACGGCCTGGTGGCGAGCTTCGGCGCCGGCGTCGCGGCCGATCCGGTCGACAACGCGAGCGCAGACGGCTCGCAGGCTTCGTTGCGCATCCGGGTCTCATCCGGCGCACCGGCCGGCCGGCGGCAGCTGATCTTGGTGCTCGGCGGACGGCGCGTGCCGCAGAACGCATATATCACCGTGCAGGCGGCGCCGCACGTGACGATCCACGCGCTTCCACCCATCCACCTCCGCAACCAGAGTTCGCCCGCCAGCATCGCCGTCCCCCCTTCCATCCTGTCGCGCGTCACGCCGCAGTCGGTGCGCGCCGGCAGCCGGCACCAGCTGACGCTCGAGGGAAGCAGCCTCAGGCCGGGGCTGCATCTTGACTACGGCCCCGGCGTGCACGTCGAATCGTTGCAGGTGCTCGGCGCCACGCGCGCCGCCGTGACGGTGCGCGTCGATGTCACCGCACCGCCGGGTCCCCGGATGCCGCGCGCGAGCGAGCCTGCTGCCCGAGTGCAGGTCATGCCGCTGGCCGCGCTGCACATCGCCGGCGCGCCGGTGAAGGTCTACGGGACGGCGCCGGCGGCGCCGCAGCCGGGTAGGAGTCCGCCAGGGATCCGCATCGCGCCGACGCCGGGGATCAAGCCGCTCGCCGCGCCGGCGCGGCTACTCAGCGTCACGCCCAACCGGCTCGAAGCGGGCAAGGACTACCGCGTGACCGCCTACGGCGAGCACCTGAGCGCCGACCTCGAGCTCGACCTCGGCGCCGGCGTGCGCATCGGCAGCGTCGACGTTCTGGACGCGCGGCGAGCCGAGGTCTCGCTGCACGTAGACGCCAAGGCCCCCCCGGGTCTGCACCGCACCCGCATCCGCGCGGGAAATAGCAGGCTCTGGGCGGCGCAGCCGGCGACGATACTCGTGCAGAAGCCGTTCCACATCGCACGCCTGCCGAAGCCGAAGCTGCCCGCGTTCAACACGAAAACGGCGATCGAGGGCCGCATTCTGCTGAAAAGTCCGAAGTGGTACTCCGGCCTCGCCTCCAAGCCGCCGCCGGTGGATCCGATCACGCACAAAGCCATGGGACCGGGCGAGGTGGTCAAGACCGGCACAGACGTGCCGACCGTCAAGGACGAAAGCCTGTTCGTCTGGCGCGAGCAGAATCCTGGCATCGCCGAGTGGTTCGAGGTGCACTTCTACGCCGGCAAGAAGCTGATCGCCACGCGTCGCGTGGAGAAACGTGACGTCGCGTTCGTGCACAAGAAGATGCTGCCGACCTGGCTGATCCCGGACCCCGACCTGATCGCGACGCTGGCGGCCGCGGCGCCGGCCGGTACAACCGTGTCGAGGAACAAGAAAGGCGGACTCGAGGTGCACGGGGCCGTGCAGAACAAGACCGCGATCGGCGGAAACAAGGACGAGCTGCCGCCGAGCGACGAGACCTGGGAGGTGACCGGCTACCGGCGCTATTTCAAGAGCGGCATCGAGCCGCACGCGGCAATGGAGACGCGCCGGCGGATCCTGCTTGCATCGCTGTCGAGCGGCATTCCGTCAACCGGTAATCTCGGCACGATGGTGCCCCGCGAAGTCGAGCGCTCGGATCGCTGGCCGGTGAACGCGCCGTACCACCCCACCGGCCTCGGCTGCGGCGGCGTAGCGCCGAGCGGGCTCGACGTCATGGATATCGACAACAGCGCCACGAGCGGGAACCAGCAATCCTCCAAAGAGGCCAGCACGGCGCATCACACCGGCGAGCGCTGGCAGCTGAGCGGCGCGCTGAGCCTCGACCGCAGCCCTTGGGCGTCCCATCCGCAGAAGTTTCAGCCTGCGGTCGGACACGGCAAGCACAAGAATGTGCTGTTCACCACCTGGCGCTTCGACAACGTTTACGTCGACTGGGGCGACGGCACGGTCTTGCCGCTGGTCATTTCGCAGAAGGGAGATCCCGGGGCGTATCACGCGGACACCAAGCTGGACTTCGATGCTGCGACCACCGAAAACAGCTTCCAGCACGCCTATTCCGAGGTCGGCAGCTACACGGTCCGGGTCTACCAGCTCGCCGAGGCGGACATCCAGAACGAATCCGCGGGCAACGTCAGCGTGGCGGCGAATCCGCAGGGGTCGCTCTATGCCGCGGCGCAGGCGGCCGCCGGCGGCGGCTCCGGCGGTTCCCACGGCCCGAACGGCAAGGCGGCGCCGCCGGGGTTTCACCACGCCGAGGCCACCGGCACGCACGCCTACATGCTGCTATGCAAGACGGTGGAGATCAGCCCGCGCCACGACTCGGACTCGGACGGGCCGCTGAATCTGGTCGCGGCAAAGCTGCGCGGCTTTCCCGAGCAGCCCGGCGACGACTCGCCGCCCAAGGGCGTGACCGTCGGCCCGCCGGCGCCGAAACACCAATCCAACGGTTCCGGCTCGAACAGCGCCTTCGGACCCTCGACCGCGAAGGCCTCGCACCATATCGCCGCAGGCCTTGGCGGAGAGCCGAGCTTCTCGACCTGCGACATGTCGCTCACCGGCGGCGGCTATCTCTATTACTTCGGCCAGGGCAAGGTGCGCCTCACCTGGTATCTCGACGGCGCGCCGATGGGCAGCAGCAGCCTGCCGCTCGGTCCCTCGACGCCGCGATCCGACACGGTGCTCTCGGGCAAGGATCCGGGCCCGCCGCTCGTGTCGGCTTCGAACCTGATCACCTCGCCATCGATTGCGCTGACGCAGAAGCAGATCGGGCACCATAAGCTCTCGTTCGACGCCCAGGTCCAGTACGACGCCCGCGGATTGACCAAGCTCAGCGGGCTGATGGGGCTGGCACTGGGTAGCGGGGGCCGCAAGGCGGACCGCAAGCTCGCCGCTCAGCTCGCCGCGGGGCTGCACGGCGCGCCGCCGCTCGGCGTCCTGCCGCCGCAGGGCGTCCACGTCGCAGCCGGCGCCGACCCCGTGGCCTGGCTCGACGCCCCGCTCGAGCGCGTGGCGCGCGCCAGGCCTGCCCCGGTGCTCGTCGCCGCCCTCAGCGCATCGCACTCGGGCGGCGCGGTCGGGCTGGGCGGCCTGTTTCATTCGGCCGCGCGACTGCCCAAGCACGGGCCGCCGGGCTACGTCTCGGCGCCGGCGCGCGGCTATCAGGTGATGGGAGCGAAGTCGGGCGAGCCCTGCACCCTCCACTTCCCGGTCAAGGGCGGCGAGTTCATCGTGGCCGGCTTGCAGTCACCCGGCGGCAAGCCGAACGTGACGCAGCAGGGCAACGTCTGGAGCGGAAGCGGCAAGCTGAAGGTGCGCCTCGCCGGCGGCAAGATCGATTGGGATGTACCGCTGAACTTCAAGGACTGGACGATCGATGAGGACGGAGCCACCGTTGCCAGCGGCGCGTTCGATGTGGCGAACCCGATCGGCTCGCAGCTTACGATGTCGGGCGCAGACGTCCAGGTCACGCGGCTGCAGGGCACGGCCGGCGATTCGGTGCACATGACTTTGAGCGCCGCGCTCGATAATCCCAACATCCTCGCGAGCGCCGACCAGAAGCCGCCGCCGCCATTGAAGGCCACCGCGGTGCTGACGCCGAAGGGCGACTGGTACGCCGACGGCCTCAAGCTGCCGGAGCTCGACGTCTACGACAGCGGCTTCAGCGTGGCGCCGAAAACGGTGGCGCTGGACCTCAGCGCCAGCGAGGGCAGCGCCTGCGGTGCCGGCAAAAGCTGGATGGGCGTCGCCTTCCCGGACGCGAAGCTTGACGCCTACACCTTCGAGCTGAAGAAAGCGCAGAGCGCCGCGGTTTCCGGCTGGGGCGTCGACGGGGAAGGGCTGTGCGGCTCGAAGACCTTCGGCGCCTACGACTCGAAGGTGCAGCGCGGCACCATTCACTGGGACGGCATTGTCGTGGATGCGAGCGACGGAAAGTTCACCGCCACTTACAAGGGCACGCGCGTTCACGTGCCGTGGCTGGACGCCGATCTCGAGAGCGACAGTCAGGTGCTGCATGCCGGCCAGGGGAGCGGCGGCGGCCATCTCTCCCTGAATCTGTCCGGCAAACTGCCGACGCGCACGTTTGGACCGGTCAGCATGAGCGCCGATTCGCTGGAGTTCGTCACTCTCAAGGGCGTGGGCTGGGCGGTGCAGGCCGGCAAGACGCTGTTCAGCTTCAAGGCCGACGGCAGGCAGTTCGCCAAGAACGTGGCCGTTCCCAACCTGTATTTCGGCATGAACGGCAGGGCCTACTTCGAGGAGAACGGCGGCAGCGAGAACGTCAGCCTGAGCGGCGCCAAGGGCCGGCTGTCGCAGGGCGTGGTCGATCTGCAAGCGATGAACATCGTCGCCACGCCGAAGGCGTCGAGCCGCCTGCTGTTCAGCTTCAGCACCGAGCTGCGTATCTCCGATGCCCTGCCGGCGGCGCCGGCGCCGGTGAGCTACCGCATTGACGAGGTCTCGGACTCCAAATACAACGGCAGCGGACCGGTCACCGGAAAATTCGTGATCCACAAGCCGTTCCCGGACGCTAACCCATCTACCGATTCGGTGATCCATCCCGACTATGTCGGGCCGACGGGCGGCCAGAGCGCGAGCGCGGATTCGGGCGGCTGGCTGATCTCCAGCGCCCGCGCGTCCTCCGGCGAGCACATGACCTATTGCGGCGACGTCGATCTGGGGATGTTCAGCGGCCCGCCGGTCAAGGGCGGCTTCGCGCTCGGTTACCAGGGATCCGACGACTTCTGGGCCGCGCGCGCGAACGTATCGCTGGGGCAGACCGGCACGCCCCTGGTGCCGCCGTTCATGACGCTGTACGTGGTCGGCGGCGGGCTCGGTTACAACATCGCGCTCGACTCCTTCGCCTCCGGCAGGATCTGCGACGTCAGCGCGCACATCGACCACACGCCGCTGTTCAACGCCCACCTGGTGGTCGGTGATCCGACCCATTTCACCTACGGCTTCGACGGCGAGCTCTCGGTCAAGGCGACCGGCTCGGATTCCGGCGCGCGCATGGACTACAAGGCCTGGCTGGTGCGCAAGGACTGGAAGGGCGGCGGCGATTTCCACGGCAAGTTCCTCTACGCCAACGGCAACTTCGACGGCACGCTCAACGGCCACTACGGCTTTCTCGACAACAAGGCGTACATCGAGGCGAAGAACGACGCCATCTCGATGCACTTCGGCGGCGGCAAGTGGTACATCCACGCGGGCACCGAGCCCAACCCCGTGCGTGGCCACGTCCTGATCGTCGACGCCGGCGCCTGGCTCGGGCTCGGCAGTGAAGGCATGTACGCCGGCGCCAAGGCGCACCTGAACCAGGGCGCGGGCAGTTGCGGTGATGCCTGCGCCCGCGTGATCACGGACGCGGTGGTCAAGGCTGAGATCACGCCGCAGCCGCACTTCAAGGCGGACGCCCATCTGCACGTGAACGCGCATGCCTGCGCGTTCGACCTTTGCCTCGGCGCGGGCCTCGGCGGGAAGTTTCATGCCGCTGCCCTGCCGCCCGAGCTGGCATTTGCCTTCAACCTCGGCGGCTGTCCGCCGGGCCACCTGGACGTGGGGCTGGAGATCCTGCCTACTCCCAAGCCGCATGTCGGCGGAGGGCTGTGCGCATGGTGACGGCCCGGGGGGCGCGGCATTGGCTGGTAGCCGCACTGGGTGCATGCCTGCTTGCGCCTGCGGCGGTCCACGCTGCGCGCACGCACGAGCGGGTGCTGTGCGCCATGGACAAGGCGGGCGCATTGCGAGTGCTGGTGTTGATGCCACCCGCACGCTGGCCGGCCGGCGGATTCCAGATCAGCGCCGAGGGCAAGGCCGTCGCGCGGCTGAGCCCCGACGCGCGCGCGTTGTCCGAGCTGCCTAAGAAGGATCGCGGCGCGTTGGCACGGCTGCCGACACGCGCCCGCGCGACGCCCGAGAAAGGCGCCGAGGTAATCATTTACGGTCGGCTGCTGTCGGACTGGCGCCTCGCCCGTGCTGCGGGGATGGGCGGCGCGGTGGAGGGCGCTCCGCGCGGCATCAGGTTGATCGAGGTCACGCCGCTGGACAAGCGGGGCCGTTCCGCCGGGGGTGGCCTCGGTTGTCGGCTCGGTTCGTCCGAACCGCCGCCCGCCCCGGCGAATTTGAAGGCTCGAAGCGTCGACGACGGGGTGGCGTTGTACTGGCAGGGGGTCGGTAAACGATCGTTGCCGGTGCTGTCCTACCGCGTGGCTCGCGACTCGGGTGCCGGTGTCGAGCCGCTCACGCTGCAGGCACCATATCTGCCATTTGGCCACGCGGCGAATGAGCCGGCGTATATCGACCAGCAGCCGCCGCTCGAGCAGGACGTCACCTACGAGGTGCGCTGGGTCGATCCACTCGGGCGCAAGGGGCAGTGGACGCGGGTGCGCATCTACGTGATGGACCTCGCCGCTCTGCGCCCGCCGGCCAGAGTGACGGCGAAGGTCGGCAAGGGCGAGGTGACCCTGCACTGGCCGGCGAGCGACAACCCGCACACGGCGGGCTATGTGGTCGAGCGCGCCTACCTCAACACTGGGCCGTACGAGGTGCTGACGCCGAAAGGCGTTCCCGCGGCCCGGCCCGAGTACAGCGACCACGAGCTGCAGGGCGGAACTCTGTATTTCTACCGCGTGCTCGCCATGGGGCCGCGCGGCGACCTCGGCACGCCGTCCGACCCGGTGGCCGCGCTGGCGCGCAGCACCGCTGCGCCGCCCGCGCCGCGCGGGCTCAAGGCCGAGGCCGGACGCACGCGAGTGCGGCTGAAATGGGAGCCGCTGCCGGGCAACGTCGCCGGCTACATCGTCGAGCGCCGCGCCGAAGGCAGCCCGCGCTGGAGCCGGCTGAATG
>Ga0315540_10001446_pt1 | contig 13627 bp, 9 predicted proteins | sample SalMarSW160110MG_FD_203677 | JGI IMG/M metagenome (GOLD analysis project Ga0315540, IMG submission 203677) | Salt marsh sediment microbial communities from the Plum Island Ecosystem LTER, Massachusetts, United States - Salt Marsh Sediment SW1601-10 ... | reverse complement strand
GGTTTTATTGGTATAGTTTTAGCAAAAGGTGGAACGATTAACAACAAAATATATTATTTGGACGGAAACAAGATGGAAAGAAAAAAGGTAACTATTGATGGTAATGAAGCCGCAGCCTATGTGGCTTTTAATACAAATGAAGTTATAGCAATTTATCCAATCACGCCTTCCTCAAATATGGGCGAATGGTGTGATGCCTGGTCTGCTAAAGGAATGAAAAATATCTGGGATCTGGTGCCTTCTGTTAGCGAACTTCAGAGTGAAGGTGGTGCTTCTGGTAGTGTTCATGGTGCTTTGCAAGCCGGGGCCCTAACAACAACATTCACCGCATCACAGGGATTGCTTTTAATGATACCGAATATGTTCAAGATAGCTGGCGAATTGACTTCGACGGTTTTTCACGTTTCTGCAAGGTCAATTGCCGCTCAGGCGCTTTCAATTTTTGGTGATCACAGTGATGTTATGGCGACCCGGGGAACAGGTTTTGGTTTAATAGCATCCAATTCCGTTCAGGAAGTTATGGACACAGCTTTAATTGCGCAGGCCGCAACACTTGAGGCAAGAATTCCTTTCGTTCACTTCTTCGACGGATTCAGAACGTCACACGAAGTAATGAAAATAGAACAGCTTACAAAAGAAGATATGATGGCGATGCTCGATCAGAAATTAATTATTGAGCATAGGGACAGGGCATTGAGCCCGGATCACCCGGTGATGAGAGGAACAGCACAAAATCCGGATGTTTACTTCCAGGGTAGAGAAACAGTAAATGAATATTACGAAGCTTGTCCCGACATTGTTCAGAAAGCAATGGACAAGTTTGCGAAGATTGTCGGAAGACAATATCACTTATTTGATTATGTCGGAGCCCCGGATGCAGAAAGAGTAATAGTAATGATGACCTCGGGATGTGGAGCTGCAGAAGAGACAGTTAAATACCTGACGGAAAAAGAAGAAAAAGTCGGGCTGCTGAAGGTAAGATTATACAGACCTTTCTCAATCGATCACTTCATTGAAGCTCTGCCCAAAACAATAAAAGTAATTTCAGTTTTAGACAGGACCAAAGAACCCGGATCTTCCGGTGAACCTCTATATCTTGATATCGTAAATGCGATTTCTGAAAAACACATTAATGGCGAATTAAAATTTGCTTATCCTAAAATAGTTGGCGGACGCTACGGACTTTCTTCAAAAGAATTTACCCCAGCTATGGTTAAAGGTGTATTTGATGATGCCAAAAAAGAAAAACCGAAAAATCATTTTACAATAGGTATTATAGACGATGTAACAAATACAAGTCTTGATTACGATTCAGAATTTTCAATTGAATCAAACGAGACCTTCCGCGGCAAATTCTACGGACTCGGCGCTGACGGAACTGTTGGTGCAAACAAAAACTCCATTAAAATTATCGGTGAAGGAACAGACTATTTTGCGCAGGGATATTTTGTTTACGATTCTAAAAAATCGGGTTCAACTACAATTTCACACTTAAGGTTCGGACCAAAAGAAATTAATTCAACATACCTGGTGCACACTGCTAATTTTATTGCCTGTCACCAGACGGTATTCCTTGAAAAAATGGATATGCTTTCAGACGCAGTTGAAGGCGCAACATTCCTGTTGAATACAAAAGCATCTAAAGAAGAAGTGTGGGATACTCTACCTGAAAAAGTGCAAAACGATCTTATATACAAAAAGATGAAATTCTTTATTATAGATGCCTACAAGGTTGGAAACGAGACCGGGATGGGCGCGAGAATCAATACAATAATGCAGACATGCTTTTTCGCTATTTCAAATATATTTCCTAAAGAAAAAGCAATTTCGATGATCAAAGATTCGATTAAGAAAACATATGGCGCGAAAGGCGATAAGATTGTTCAGATGAATTTCGATGCTGTTGATAAGACAATTGCGAATTTGTTTGAAGTAGAAATTCCGGAAAAGGTAACTAGCAAAATTCAGTTGCAGCCGGCGGTTTCAGGAAACGCACCTGAATTTGTTCAGGAAGTTACTTCCTGTATGATTGCGGGTAAAGGCGATGACCTGCCTGTCAGTAAAATGCCCGCTGACGGTACTTTCCCGGTTGGAACTTCTCAATGGGAAAAAAGAAACATTGCACTAGAAGTACCTGTGTGGGATGAGAATATTTGTATTCAATGTAACAAATGCGTTGTTGTCTGTCCGCACGCTACAATTCGTGCAAAAGTTTATGATGAGAAATTATTAGAAAACGCTCCTGCAACATTTAAACATATGCCATTCAAGGGAAAAGGATACGGTGAAGGCCTGGCTTATACAATTCAGGTTGCTGTTGAAGACTGTACCGGATGTTCGCTTTGTGTTGATGTGTGTCCGGCTAAGAATAAAACAAACACCAGCCTTAAATCAATCAACATGCAGGAACAACTTCCATTAAGAGAAACAGAAAGAGCCAACTGGGACTTTTTCTTAAGTATTCCCGAATACGACAGGACAAAAATTAATACAGGACAGGTAAAAGATTCACAATTCCTGGAGCCGCTGTTTGAATTCTCCGGAGCCTGCTCGGGTTGTGGTGAAACTCCTTATGTAAAATTAGCAAGTCAATTATTCGGCGACAGGATGATCGTTGCAAACGCAACAGGCTGTTCATCTATTTATGGCGGAAATCTTCCGACTACTCCTTGGACAATGAATAAAGAAGGAAGAGGCCCGGCATGGTCGAATTCATTGTTTGAAGATAATGCCGAATTTGGACTGGGTTTCAGGCTGGCAATTAATAAACATGAAATGCAGGCCAAAGAACTAGTTAAAAAATTCGCTTCTGATCTTGGAGATACTCTTGTAAATGAAATAATAAATGCTGATCAGAAGGATGAAGCAGGTATTTATGAACAAAGACAGAGAGTTAAAGAATTAAAGAAAAAAATGTCCGATGCAAAATTTGCAAAAAATGATGATGTTAAAGATTTACTTAGTATTGCAGATTATTTAGTTAAAAAATCCGTATGGATAATGGGTGGTGACGGCTGGGCTTACGACATCGGTTACGGCGGGCTGGATCACGTACTGGCTTCCGGCAAAAACGTAAATGTACTTGTTCTCGATACCGAAGTTTATTCCAACACAGGTGGGCAGATGTCAAAAGCAACACCAAGGGGAGCAGTTGCAAAATTTGCGGCCGGTGGAAAACCACTTGGCAAAAAAGATCTTGGTTTGATGGCAATGTCATACGGAAATGTCTATGTAGCAAAAGTTGCTATGGGCTCTAATGATGCACAAACGGTAAAGGCATTTCTCGAAGCCGAAGCTTACGATGGTCCGTCACTGATAATTGCTTACAGCCACTGCATAGCTCACGGAATTAATATGGGTACTGCAATGAGAAATCAGAAAGCAGCAGTTGATTCCGGTTACTGGCAGCTTTACAGGTTTAATCCTGATATGACAAAAGAAGGAAAGAATCCATTTAAGCTTGAATCAAAGGGTATGAAAATCCCACTGAAAGATTATGCATACATGGAAACACGATATAAAATGTTAACAAAATCCGATCCTAAAACAGCTGAGGAATTAATAAAACTGGCTCAGCAGGATGTTAAAGACAGATGGAATACTTACGAAAATATGGCTGCTGAAAAATCGGCAGAGAAAAAAGAAAGTAAACAATCGTAGAATTTAAAAGGAAAATAAAATGAATCTCGAAACAAATTATTTAGGCTTGAAATTAAAAAATCCGATTGTTCCGTCTGCAGGACCACTTTCACAGGAAATATCAAATTTCAAAAAATTTGAAGATGCGGGTGCCTCGGCTGTTGTAATGTATTCTTTGTTTGAAGAGCAAATAGAGCACGATGCTATGGAACTGGACTATCAGCTATCTGTGTCCGCTGACAGTAACCCTGAGGCCACATCATATTTCCCGGAAGATATCGAATTTAAACTCGGGCCGGAACAATACCTGGAACACATCAGGAAAGCAAAGGAAGCTGTTGATATTCCGATTATCGGAAGTCTGAACGGAAAATCATTGGGCGGCTGGACCGATTATGCAAAAAAAATAGAACAGGCAGGCGCAGATGCACTCGAATTGAATATTTACAGGTTAGCTACAAACCAGGATCAATCAGGATTCGATATTGAAAAAGATTATCTCGATATAGTTAAGCAGGTAAAATCCTCTGTAAATATTCCGATAGCAGTAAAATTGGGGCCATATTTCAGCTCAATGGCGTATATGGCTAAACAGTTTGAAGAAGCAGGTGCAGACGGTCTTGTTCTTTTCAACAGGTTTTATCAGCCGGATATTAACCTGGAAAGTCTTGAAGTAAGACCTGATGTGTTATTGAGTACACCGATGGATATGAGACTTCCATTAAGATGGATAGGAATATTATACGGAAAGGTAAAACTTGATTTTGCCGCTACAAGTGGAATTGACACAGATCAGGATGTTATAAAAATGATTATGGCCGGCGCGAAAGTTACTCAAATGCTTTCGAGCTTGCTTAGAAACGGAATTGAACACATAACAGATGTGCTTACAAAAATGATCTACTGGATGGAAGTGAACGAATATGAATCACTCGACCAGATGAGAGGAAGCATCAGCCATAAGAATATAGCGGATCCGTCCCTTTTTGAACGTGCTAATTATATGAAGGTTCTTAATTCTTATAAATAAAACACTTTGTAATTTAGGGGAAACTAACAGCGACATAAAATCGTCGCTGTTTTTTTATTAATTAAACCGCGAAACAGAATTTTCTTTCCTTTTTAATTATCTTTATAGTAATTATCCTATGGCTAAATTAGATATATGAAAATATTATACCTTGTACGTCACGCTAAATCAAGCTGGGAAAACAGAAATATTTCTGATTTTGAACGAAGCCTAAATGATCGCGGTAAAAGAGATGCCCCCTTTATGGCTGGCATTTTGAAGGAGAAAAAAATAAATATTGATTTGATTATTTCCAGTCCCGCAGTACGAGCCTTTAAGACAGCGAAAATTTTTGCCAGGGAGCTTGAGATAGAAGAGAAAGAAATAATAACTAACGAAAATATTTATGAGGCTGACAGGAAAGATTTATTGAAAATACTTATAGTTGCAAATGATTCGATTAATAATTTAATGTTGTTCGGGCATAATCCTGGCCTTACTTATCTTTCCAACTATCTTTGTGATTATGAAATAGATAATATCCCAACTTGTGGAATAGTTTGTATGCAATTAGATTTTGATTCCTGGAAATACCTTGGAAGTAAATCCTGCAATTTTATATTTTTTGAATATCCTAAAAAATACTTCTAAGAAACTTTAGTATTTAACTTTTCTATAAGAAAAAATTAAATAACATGAAAATAGCAGTGTTTGGAGCAACGGGGGTACTCGGACAAAACCTGGTGCCTCTTTTATTAAGACATGGATATCACCTATTGGCTCCGGTAAGGTCGGTTTCAAAAGCAAAAAAAGTTTTACCCCCCAAAACAGAAAAATTAGAATATGATTTATTGGAGGGTGAAGGTGATTATCTGAGAGCTTTATTAGAAGGTACAGATTGCGTAGTACAGGTTGCAACTTCAATTCCAGCAGATTTTACTAAACCGGGTGCCTGGGTAATTAATAACAAGCTCAGAACAGAAGGAACTAGAAAATTAATAAAGGCCTCACTTAAGGCTGGAGTTACAAGATATATTCAACAAAGTATTGTTATGGCTTACAGTGATGGTGGAGAGGAATGGATAAATGAAGAACATCCGTTGGATGAATCGCCTGAACGTGAACTGATATGTGCGCCGGTAATTGAAATGGAAAACCAGGTAAAGAAAATTCCTGAAAATGTAATGGATTGGTTTATCCTGCGGGCGGGCATTTTTGTTGGCAAAGGAACCTTTCAGGAAAAAACCATCAGGGATTTAAAAGACGGAATCAATATAGTTTCCGGTAATGGAGAAAATTACGTTTCTTTCATCCGGGTTGAAGATATGGCTGTTGCGATTCTTAAATCAATAGAGAATGAAACTGGAAATCTTATTCTGAATATTGTTGACAAACCGGTAAAGCAAATTGATTATCTAAAAAATATTGCGGAAAAAATTGCGGCTATAACTCCTGTCCAGAATCTTAAATTACCCCGGCCTCCGTCTTTCCGTTGCTCCAATCTCCGTGCACAATACTCGATAAACTGGAAGCCAAACTATAATATTTACCCATTTTAGATATTTTTTCACTGCCTGAAACATATACTGTTTATTTTTGTAAAAGCAGAAAAACATAAGGAATTTAATTGATGAAATATGTTAGTTTTTCCTATAACAAATTAAAACCTGTTTTATACAAATCAATTTTTCTTTTTTTGTTTCCTGTTACACTTTTATTTGCCCAAGATAAAAGTGATCATAAACATCATACAATGAGCGATTCAACTTTGATGCACAGGCAGAACATGATCCATTCAAAGAGCCCGATGGTAATGCCGTTTGATATGAGTAAAGTTACACATTATTTTATAAAAACAGACGATGGTGGTGTATTGGAGATAAAGGCAAAAGACTTGAAAGATAAGACACAAATTCCTTTGATCAGAAAGCATCTGAAAGAAGAAAAAATTCTTTTTTCGAATGCTGATTTCAGGGACCCTAAAACACTTCACGGAAAAAATATGCCTGGGTTAAAAATTTTATCAGAATCAGGAAAGAAGTATAAAGTTAAATACGAAGAATTACCCGGGGGAGCTGGCCTGACTTTTAAATCGAAGAATCCGACTTTGATAAATGCCATTCATAAATGGTTTGATGCACAGTTAAAAGATCACGGCAAGGATGCAAAAAGTCACGAAAACAAAAGGTAATCAAATAACTTATCTGGCTTAAAATTCCTTTTATCTGGTAACCACAAATCTGAAGCAACCTGAAAAATTCGCCTGTTTTTCAACTCTTTTTCATTAAATTAGCTTGACAAATTATTTAAGCTTACTTAAATTTATTCCAATAAGAGACTTAATTATGCAGAATATATCAAAAGAAGATTATCTGGGTATAATCTATAAGTATAAAGATGACAATGGAGAAATTAAGGCGAATCTTATAGCGGATAAGCTTCATATTTCCGGTGCTGCTGTTACTGATATGTTAAAGAAGCTTTCCCGTGATGGACATATTATTTATGAAAAATATAAAGGCATCCGCCTGACAGAATCCGGAGAAAGTTACGCAAGAAATATGGTCCGCCGCCACAGGATATGGGAAGTATTTCTGAATCAGATAGTCGGCATGCCGTGGGAGAAAGTGCATGAAGAAGCGAACAGGCTGGAACATTCTGCTTCCGATGAATTAATAAATAGGCTTGAAGAAATGCTTGAGTACCCGGAATATGATCCGCACGGAGATCCGATTCCTTCTAAAGAAGGAAAAGTTCCAAAGCTTCGGAAGCACGTTAAGCTTGCGGAACTAAAACAAGGGCAGGTCGGCACCGTAATACGTGTAAATGATTTTGATGATCAGTTTCTAAGTTACATTTCGAAGATCGGGATAAAATTAAAAGAGTTAATTCTTATTCAAGAAAAAAGAAAATTCGATAAGTCCCTGCGGATAATAGTAAAAGGTAAACCCTGTAACATAAGCGACAAGGTTGCAGAGAATATTTTTGTAGAGATTAAAAAAACATAAAATATGAGTGAAGCCAAATCATTGGCAGAAGTTCATTCTTCTGTAGATATAAGTAAACAGAAAAAATTCTGGCGAAGGCTGTTCCTTTTTACAGGTCCGGCATTTATGGTTTCCGTTGGTTATATGGATCCTGGTAATTGGGCGACTGATCTTGCAGGCGGGGCACAGTTTGGTTACAAATTAATCTGGGTGATCCTTCTTGCAAATTTAATGGCCATTCTGTTCCAGACCTTATCTGCGAGATTAGGAATTGTAAGTGGCAGAGATTTGGCACAGGCCTGCCGCGATCATTATCCTAAAAAAATAAACTATATTTTATGGATTCTTACCGAAGTAGCTATTGCGGCAACGGATCTTGCTGAAATAATTGGCTCGGCAGTAGGTCTTTATCTGCTTTTCGGTATACCAATTATATGGGGAGTTGTAATTACATCTTTTGATGTGCTTATACTAATGGTGTTGATGTCCTTCGGTATAAGGAAGATGGAAGCATTTATTCTTGCGCTTGTTGCAACAATCGGTGTTTGTTTTGGCTTCGAGATGCTTTTATCTAAACCAGATATTGGTTCGATTTTAACCGGATTTATTCCTACCAAAATGAACACAGACGCTCTTTATATTTCATTGGGAATTATCGGTGCAACAGTTATGCCCCATAATCTTTACTTACATTCAGCCCTTGTACAGTCACGTAATATTGAAAGAACCACGCCTGGAATGAAAGAGGCAAATAAATTTAATCTTATTGATTCAGTTGTTGCATTGAATGCCGCATTTTTTGTGAATGCATCCATCTTAATTCTGGCGGCGGCAGTTTTTTTTACAAGCGGGCATTCGGAAGTTGCTTCTATTATTGATGCTCATGCACTATTAGCCCCCCTTCTCGGAAATAGTTTTGCTCCAATTGCTTTTGGTATTGCCTTGCTGGCTGCCGGACAGTCATCTACAATTACCGGCACTTTTGCTGGCCAGATTGTTATGGAAGGCTTTATAGGGTTAAAAATCAGGCCCTGGCTCAGAAGACTAATTACACGTTTAATAGCAATTATACCGACATTATTTGTTATTAAAATATCCGGTGATAGATCAGTTGATGAACTATTGATTTTTTCTCAGGTTGTTCTCTCTTTGCAACTGCCTTTCGCACTAATTCCGCTTTTACACTTTACTGCCAGTAAGATAAAAATGAAAGAGTTTGCATCCCGGAATGTTTTGCGGATTGTAGCCTGGTTAGCAGCGGGACTAATCATTGCATTAAACTTAAAGCTAGTTTACGATTTTACTGTCGAAAATATTTCCGGTCAGGGCATTTTACCAATTATTATTAAATTTGTTTTTATTCCATTCAGCTTTTTTATGGTCTTGCTTTTATTATGGATTACAGTTGAACCTTATTTGAAGAAGGAAAAATTGGAAAAAATCCTTCCCACTCAAATAGCACTTAAGAAAACCAAACATCACGTGAGAGAAACAATGGGGTATAAAAAAATTGGAATAGCACTTGAAGGAAAGATCAATAGAGATCAACAAATTGTTGAAGGAGCGTACCCGTTTATTAATTCAACAGACGCGGAAATCTATTTTATACATTGTGTAGAAACGGCAACAGGAAGGTTTATAGGCGATATGGTTGCTGATAAACGCGCTAATGAAATGGATGAGTATTTAAAACAATTTTCAGAAAAATTAGAAAAAGAAAATTTTACAACTCATACAATAATCGGTGGCGGTGAACCGGAAGATGAAATTGCAAGGATTTGCAAAAGCGAAAATATTGAATTACTGATTGTTGGCAGCCACGGGCACAAGTTTTTGAAAGATATTGTTTATGGTTCAACAGCGAATGAAGTTAGACACAGAGTTCGTGTACCTGTACTTGCTATTCCGGTTGAAAAGTAATTTAATAAGGAGAATTTATATTTAATGGCAACGGATACTATGGATAAAAAAATAATTAGTACCTGGAGGTTTCATTTACAGGATGAAATTGATGCGGCATTCCTTTATAGAACTCTTGCAGGACTAATCCAAAATGAGAAAAGGAAAAAAACTTATTTGCAATTAGCTGGTGTGGAAGATAAACACGTTGAGGCCTGGAGAGATCTTTTATTAAAAAATAAAGTGAGAATAAAAAATGAAAAGCCAACTACAAAAGCAAAAATTATTGCATGGTACTCCAATAAGTTTGGACCGTCACTCTTAACAAGAATGATGTTGCAAGAAGAGGCAACTGAAGTAAAATCATATTTAGGTTTGTACAAAAGTAATCCAGAGGGTCAGACAAAAGATATTGCTCTCAGGTTAGCTCGCGATTCTGCCGAACATGCAAACAAATTGATGGATACAGATAACGTTAGCGAAGAGCCTTGGCATAGCTCTGAATCAGGTGGAATTTTAAGAAATGTAGTTTACGGTTTTAATGATGGTCTTACTGCAAATTTCGGATTGATAGCAGGAGTTATAGGAGCCAGCGCCGCACCGCATTTAATTTTAATTTCAGGATTAGCGGGACTTATCGCAGATGCATTGTCTATGGGATCATCGGGCTATTTAGCCGCAGTGAGCGAGAAAGAAGTTTTCGAGCACGAAAGAAGAATGGAAAAAGATGAAATAAAATTCATGCCGGACCTGGAAACTGAGGAACTCGCACTAATTTACGAAACAAAGGGTATGAATTCAGAAGACGCCAAAAGACTTGCTGTTGAAGCGATGAAAAATCCCGAACAGGTACTTGAAGAAAAAATCAGGGAAGAACTTGGTATTGTAGAAAACCCGCAAAGTCCCTTGAAAGAAGGATGGATAACAGGTTTAGCCACAGCAATAGGAGCCTTAATCCCGGTTTTTCCGTTTTTCTTTTGGGAAGGTACAGTGGCAATTGTAATTTCTTTTATTATTTCAATGACCGCACATTTTGGAGTCGGTGCGGCAAGAAGTTTCTTTACAGGACGTGGGATTTTCAGGAGCGGTTTTGATATGTTTGTCGTTGGGTTTGGTGTTGCAGCAGTTGGTTATTTCATCGGGGAATTAATTCTGAAATTTTTGTAAAAATAGAGGAAAGTTATAATGAAGAAGAAAATCAGAATTTTATCCTGGAATGTTAATGGAATCAGGGCAGCTCATAGAAAGGGATTTTTGGATTGGTTTAGAAAAGATCAGCCCGACATACTTTGCCTTCAGGAAACAAAAGCGCATCCTGAACAGCTTCCTGATGAATTATTAAATGTGGAAGGATATCATTCATACTTTTCATCTGCCGTTAAAAAGGGTTACAGCGGAGTTGTTATTTATACCAAGATAGAACCCAAAAATATAAAGAAAGGATTCGGTATTGAAAAGTTTGACAGCGAAGGGAGGATATTAATTGCCGAATATCCAGAGTTTACTCTTTTGAATATTTATTACCCAAATGGTAAAGCAAGGGAAGAAAGACTTCGTTACAAGATGGATTTTTATGATGAATTTTTAAAATATGTGAACAAGCTTAAGAAGAAAGGGAAAAATATCATTATCTGCGGAGATGTTAATACCGCGCATAAGGAAATTGATCTCGCTCGCCCAAAAGAAAATTCAAAAGTGTCAGGCTTCCTTCCCGAAGAAAGAGAGTGGATCGATAAATTTCTTTCGCACGGTTATCTCGATACGTTCAGAATGTTTAACCAGGAACCGGATAATTACACCTGGTGGGATCAAATAACCCGTGCTCGCGAAAGGAATGTCGGCTGGCGTATTGACTATTTTTATATCAGCGAAAGCCTGAAAAAGAAAATCAAAGATGCTTTTATAATGCCGGATGTAATGGGTTCCGATCATTGCCCGATAGGCATTGAAATATAATTAATGGCAGAAATTAACACCCATCGAGTAAGCTTATTACATGATGGTGAAAAGAGGCGGGGACCGGTTATTTACTGGATGAGCCGTGACCAACGTGCTCACGATAACTGGGCGCTTTTGTTTGCACAAAACCTTGCCAAAGAAAAAAAATCAGATTTAGGCATAGTTTTTAATCTTGTTCCGGATTTTCTTCAAGCAACAATCCGCCAATACGGATTTATGCTGAAAGGTTTGCAGCAGGTGGAAAATGAATTGGAGAAATACAATATTCCTTTTTTCTTCTTGCAAGGAAAGCCTGAAGAAACGATTTCATATTTCATAAAAGAAAATAACGTTAGTGTAATTGTTTCTGATTTTGATCCTTTGAGAATAAAGAGAATCTGGAAAAGAGAGCTGGCAAAAAAGATAAACATTCCACTTTATGAAGTTGATGCACACAATATAGTGCCGTGCAAATACGTTTCTCAAAAAGTCGAATTTGGCGCTTACACGATTCGCTCTAAAATTCACAAAGCTCTTCCGGAATTTCTCGATGAATTTCTCAAACTTTCAAGAATGAAAAATCCGGAAACATTGTTTTCAAAAAAAATTGATTGGGAAAAAGTTGAAAAGAATCTGGAAATAGATTTTTCAGTAAAAGAAGTGGACTGGATAAAGCCCTGTGAAAAGGAAGCAAAAAAAATTTTACGGAAATTTATTCATCAGAAATTAGATAATTATGATAAACAAAGAAACGATCCGACAAAAGATGCTCAATCTAATTTATCTCCCTATTTACATTTTGGGCAGATTTCTGCACAGCGCGTCGTTCTTGAAATTCAAAAACTAAAAGATCATTCTGAATCGACTGAAGCATTTCTCGAAGAATTAATAGTAAGAAGAGAATTATCAGACAATTACTGTTATTACAATACAAAATACGATTCTTTTGATGGATTTCTTGGGTGGGCAAAGAAAACTCTTAATGAACATAGAAAAGATAAAAGGGAATTTGTTTATACATTAAAACAATTTGAAAATGCTGAAACGCATGAAAATTTATGGAATGCCGCACAAAAGCAGTTAGTTAAATCTGGGAAACTTCATGGATATATGAGAATGTACTGGGCAAAAAAGATTTTGGAATGGTCGAAATCTCCTGAAGATGCATTAAGAATATCTATTTATCTTAATGACAAATATGAACTGGATGGAAGAGACCCGAATGGATATACAGGCTGTGCCTGGTCAATCGGTGGGGTGCACGACCGCGCTTGGACGAAACGGTCAATTTTTGGAAAGATAAGATATATGAATTACAACGGCTGTAAGCGTAAATTTGATGTAGATGCTTATATCAAAGAGTGGTTGTGAAGCTAATTTTAACAACAAATTCTGGCTCTGAGTATTTATATATATTTTTGATTTCGTTAAATTTAGCCACTAATTTTTCAACAAAGTAGTCTAAAAATGTCAAAATTGATCGCTTTGCGAAAAGAGTATAAAGTTTTGTTATTCTATAAATATGCTGAAGTAGAAAACCCCGAATCTTTTATGCACGAACACCTGGGATTTTGTAAATCCAATAATATTACAGGCCGTGTTTTTGTTGCAACGGAAGGAATTAATGGAACTGTTTCCGGGAAAGTTTCTGATATAGAAAACTATAAAAATAATCTGAGAAGCTATCCACAGTTTTCAGATATTATTTTTAAGGAAGATGAAGAAGATAATCCGGCCCATTCTAGAATGCATGTGCGCGTAAAAAATGAAATTGTAAATTCCAGGCTTTCCAACACTTCACTTGAGAACGGTGGGAAAAGATTAGCACCCGAACAATTAAAAGAGTTTTATGAGACAGGGAAAGATTTTATTATAGTTGATGCACGCAACTGGTACGAAAGTAAAATCGGCAGGTTTAAAGGCGCCTTAACACCCTCGATGGAAAAATTCAGAGACTGGCCAAAAGTTGTTGAAGATTTAAAAGAATTTAAGGATAAGACTGTTGTAACATATTGTACCGGCGGTATACGTTGTGAAAAAGCGTCTGCTTACATGGTCGAGCAGGGATTTAAAGATGTTTATCAGCTTGACGGAGGAATTGTAACTTATGCAAAAAAATTTCCCGACACATACTGGGAAGGTGCTGTTTGGGTTT
>Ga0315540_10001442_pt1 | contig 13630 bp, 14 predicted proteins | sample SalMarSW160110MG_FD_203677 | JGI IMG/M metagenome (GOLD analysis project Ga0315540, IMG submission 203677) | Salt marsh sediment microbial communities from the Plum Island Ecosystem LTER, Massachusetts, United States - Salt Marsh Sediment SW1601-10 ... | reverse complement strand
GGGCAGGCCTCCGGCCGAATCACGACTATGCTTGGGTGCTCCGGGCTAGGGGAGCGGGGTAACGCATGCGGGCCGGCCATGGCCCGCAGGGGAGGGAAGCAGTTGGGCCCGAAGTAATCTCTCGTGACGAGCGGCAGCTCTTGGCCGACAGCACCCACTGCCCTGAGGGCGGCGCGCGGCGGACTCTTCGGAGGCCGCACAATGTCCGGCCGGCTCAGAACCTGAAGCGCGGCCGGTTCCAATAACCGAGTGATGCGAGAAAGGCGAGTCCGAGGAGGGCGACGAGTGTGTAGTACAGGCGCCCCCAGAGGTTCCAGCGCCCCTGCGCCCAAGCCACGATCGCCGAGGCCGAGGTGAGGCCGGTGAGCCCCGCGGACGGAAGCGGAAGGAGCAGCCCGGCCCGGTCTCCCTCCAGATCCCCCGCGCAACGACCGCCAGCCCCGACGACCCGAGCGCACGTACCCGCACCGGTTGAAGAACCCCTGCAGCTTCTCGGGGCCGGTGTTATTACGTCGCGGGCTGCGGCAGCTGCCGGCAAAGCGGCGGACGTACGGGTCCGGCCGGCTGCGATCTGGGCCTGCGCGGCGGACCAGAACATGTCACGCCGCAGCGCCTCGCCTGCGGGTCGGTGACGCAATCGCCGGTCAATCCAAGCAGATCCGATCCTTACCGGAGCGCTTGGCGCGATAGAGTGCGGCGTCAGCCCGATCGAGGAATGCGCGTGCCGTTTCCCGCGCTTCGTAAGCCGCTACGCCGCAACTGACAGATGACTGAACCGGGTGCGGCTCCGTCAGGATGGCCGACATGCGCACGGTCCGCTGAAGCCGCTGGGCGACCCGCTCGGCCCCCTTGAGTCCGGTACTCGGGAGGATGAGCACGAACTCATCGCCGCCGTAGCGGAACGCCTCGTCGGCTTTGCGGACAGTGTCCAGGATCATTTGAGCAATGGATCTGAGCAGTCGGTCTCCCATTACGTGCCCGTGGGTATCGTTGACCTCTTTGAAATTGTCGAGGTCGATCATAACCAGCGACAGGGGTATCCGGTAGCGGGCAGACCGCTCGACGTCGCGCGGAAATCGATCGTCAAAGGCACCGCGATTCTTAAGTCCGGTCAGGGCGTCTGTCGTCGCTGCCCGCTGAGCCTCCCGGTAGAGGAGCGCGTTGCGGATTGGATGGAGAAAGCCCCGAAGGAGGTCCTCGACCAGAACAAGTTCCTCCTCCCGAAACTTCCTCGAACGCGTAAAGTGCAGTGTGCCGAGCTGCAGACCGTTCAGTGTCAGGCTGTAAGTACACTGATGACGCCCGTTCTTCCCGTCGGCGGCGTAAATATGCTCAGCCTCGTTCGCGTAGGTGATGCCGTCGCAGGGAACGCGGGCGCGTACCTCACGTGCAAAGATGGACAGGACGAGGTCCGGCTCCAGGCTCACCTGGAGGGCGCTGGCGATGCGATGATGCAGCTCGCCCGGCGCCTCCGGCCGAGCCACTGGACCGGCAGGAAACAGGGCACGCCGGCTCGGTTCTGGATATGCCTTGTCGATCAGGGCGGTCTTCATTGTTTTCGTTACCTCCTGCGATTGCTCCACGCAAGCCGCGTGCCGGTTGCAGGAGATCTTTCTCTCTCAATCGGTTACAGTGTCTATGACCAACAACCGCCCATTCTATAGCATGAAAAGCCGACGATGGAAGTAGCTGCGTCAAGATGATGACGGTCGCAAGGTTCCCCGGGACTGCCGCCCCGGCAGGGCTCTCGCAACGAGCTGTGCGATGGAAGTTTTCCGTCACGAGCTTGGCTGACCGCGAAAACAGCAAGACCCGCCGGGGGCGGGTCTTGGGAGCGCTGTGGCGACCTCCGGTCGCCCAAAGCTGCGGTAAGCCCCCATTAGGCCTCGAGCTGCACCCTTAGCTTTTTCATCGCGTTCTTCTCGATCTGCCGTATCCGCTCCGCGGATACGCCGAACTGCTGAGCCAGCTCGTGAAGTGTCTGCTTCTTGTCCGTCAGCCAGCGAGCCTGGAGGATCGTCTTGCTGCGCTGGTCGAGTCCCTCCAAGGCGGCCAACAGGCGTTCACGGCGATCGCTGTCGGTGTCTTCCCGCTCCAGCTGACTCGCCGGCTCCATGCGCATGTCCGGCAAATAGGTTGCGGGGGCGGCGGGGGCCTCGTCGTCATCGCTGTCATCGGCGTCGAAGGACAGGTCCTGGTTGGCAAGGCGGGCCTCCATCTCCAGGACGGTCTCCGGCTTTACACCGAGCTCTTCTGCCACGCCTTCCACCTCTTCGCGGGAGAACCAACCGAGGCGCTTCTTGGCACTGCGCAGGTTGAAGAAGAGCTTACGCTGCGCCTTGGTGGTGGCGACCTTGACGATACGCCAGTTGCGAAGGATGTATTCGTGGATCTCGGCGCGAATCCAATGCACGGCGAAGGACACCAGTCGGACCCCCATGTGGGGCTCGAATCGCCTGACGGCCTTCATCAGGCCCACCGACCCTTCCTGGATCAGGTCCGGCAGCGGTAGTCCGTAACCCAGGTAGCCCCGAGCAATTCGAATCACGAACCGCAGATGCGAGAGGACCAGCTGCCGCGCCGCCGTCATGTCGTTCTCGTCCCGCAGGCGGATCGCCAGCTCACGCTCCTCGTCGGGTGTGAGCACGGGGATCTGGTAAGCGGCACTGATATATGCGTCGATCGTTCCGGTAGGGAGCACAGCCAAGCTTCTGTTCATGATGCAAATACCAAGCAAAACTCTAGGAAATATGGTAGCAATACGCCCGCCAACATTGCAAGCACAGATGATAGCTGATTGGAGCAAGGCCGCCGGGAAAAGTTCCAGGGCCGCGGCGCCCCTCAGCGGGGCTCGGCGGTCGCGAGGTGGCGCCCCACGGACATCCAACTTCCGAGAAGCCCGAGCAGCACACCGGAGCCCAGCATGCCCAGCAGCTCCAGCGGGCCGACACCCGAAAGGGGGAAAGCCGTGCGGTAGAGGGCAGCCAAGGTGGAGACGGGCCCCTGGAGCAAAGCGACCGCAACGGTTACCAGGACCCACGCCACGAGCGCGCCCAGCAGCCCGTACCAGGCCCCGATGTAAAGGAAAGGACGGCGGATGAAGGAAGAGGTGGCTCCGACCAGCTCCATCACCTGAATCTCGTTCCGGCGATTCTGGATCTCCAGCCGGATCGTATTGCCGACCACCAAGAGGACCGCGAGTGCGAGCAGCCCCGCGAGGAGCAACACGCCCCGTTGGACCAGTCCTACAATGGCCTCGAACCGGCTGATCCAGGCGCTGTCCACCCGGACCAAGTCGGCCTCCGGCAGGCCGGCGAGCTGGCGCCGCAGGGTCTCGAGACCCGAAGAGGAAACCATGCCGGCAGCGGGTCGCAGGGCCAGCACGACGGGCAGCGGGTTCTTCGGGAGCTGATCGACCGCCTGCGCAAAGCCGCTGTAGTCGCGCAGATCCTTCAGGGCCTGGTCCGGTGTGATCAGGCGGACATGCGCGATATCGCTCCGCGCGCGCAGCTGCCCGGCGAGCTTTTCCGCCTGGGGGACCGTCACCGCGGGGCGCAGAAAAAGGCTCACCGCGGCGGTCTGCTCCCAACCGCTGCTCACGGCTTTGACGTTGCGAGTGAGCACATAGAGTCCTTCGGGCAGCGCCAGAGCAATGCCGATGACGGCGACCGTCATGCTGGTGGCCAGCGGGCTGCGCAGCAGCTGCCCGAGGCTTACGAGGAGGCTGCGCAGATGATGCGTGACCCAGGCGACGAGAGGACGGCGCAGCCGTCGGGTGCCTCGCTGAGTGGCGATCGGCTGCTTGCCCATAGGCTCAATCAGCGGGGGCGGGTGCGATCAGGCGTCCTCCGCTCAGTGTAATGGTCCGGTGGCGAAGGGAGTAGATCAGGGCGACGTCGTGGCTCGCAATGAGCACGGTGACACCCACATGGTGGAATCGTTCGAACAAGGTCATGATCTCCCGGGACAGGTCCGGGTCCAGGTTCCCCGTGGGCTCGTCGGCCAAGAGGAGCGGTGGCCTGGCCACCACGGCCCGGGCGATGCCGACGCGCTGTTGCTCTCCGCCGGAGAGGGTGACGGGATAGGCCTTTCCCTTGGTTAGGAGGCCGACCTGATCCAGCGCCGCCCGTACCCGGCGCCCGGTCTCCTTATGGCTGACCCCCATAGCCACCAAGGGGAGGGCCACGTTGTCGAAGACCGTGCGGTCCCCGAGCAGCCGGTTGTCCTGAAAGACCATTCCCACCTGACGGCGGTGGTAGGGGATCTTGCGCGCGGGAAGTCGGCCCAAGTTGCGCCCCTGGACCATCACCTGCCCCCGGGTCGGGCGCTCCAGCAGGCCGATCAGCCGCAGCAGGGTGCTCTTGCCTGCGCCGGAGTGCCCGGTGAGGAAGGCCATCTCGCCGGTCGCCAGCTCGAAAGTGACGTCATTCAGGGCGTCGCCGCTTGCCGGGTAGTGCTTGGTGACATGCTCGAAGCGGACCATGGCTGGCCGGTCAGGCCTCGAACAGGGCGTCGATGAACTCTTCGGCGTCGAAAGGGCGCAAGTCCTCCACGGATTCGCCGACGCCGATAAACTGGATTGGGACCTTCAGCCGCTCGGCGATGGCAAACAGGATGCCCCCCTTGGCGGTACCGTCGAGCTTGGTGACGGTGATTCCGGTCAGCCTCACGGCGGCGTCGAACTGAATCGCCTGGTTCAGGGCGTTCTGACCGGTGGTGGCGTCCAGCACCAGCATGACCTCATGTGGGGCGGCGGGGTCGATCTTCTTCAGTACCCGGGCGATCTTGGCGAGCTCGTCCATCAGGTTGGTCTTGGTATGCAGACGGCCCGCAGTGTCCGCGATCAGGACATCCGCTCTCCGGGCGGTGGCGGCCTGCAGGGCGTCGAAGATCACTGACGCCGAATCGGCCCCCGTATGCTGGGCGATCACCGGGACCGCGATCCGCTCGCCCCAGGCCTGGAGCTGCTCGACCGCCGCGGCGCGGAAGGTATCACCGGCGGCGATCATCACCTGCTCGCCCTCGTCCTTCAGCCGTTTGGCGAGCTTGCCGATCGTGGTCGTTTTCCCGGCGCCGTTTACGCCCACCATCAGGATCACCTTCGGTCCCGCTTGCCTAAGGGCGCCTGGGCCGGTGATGCAGCGAGCCAGGACGTCCCGCAGCTCCGCCTTGAGCGCGGCATACAATGCCCGGGGATCATTCAGCTCGCGACGCTTAACCCGGGCGCTCAAGTCGGCGATGATGCGGGTGGTCGCCTCCACCCCTACGTCTGCCATCAGCAGCAGGGTCTCCAGCTCCTCCAGCAAATCCTCATCGACCCGCTTGCGGCCAAGCAGCAGATTGCTCAGCTCGCCGCCGAGGCTCGAGCGCGTTCGAGAGAGCCGCTCCCTGAGGCGACCGACGAGGCCGCGCTTTGCCTCGCCCTGGCCGACCTCGCCACCGGCGGCTGTCTCGCCTTTCTTCTTTCCAAACCCTAACATGGCTGCCGCCAAGGCTCGGTGCGGCTACAGGAGGCACTGATCACTGCCGCTCTGCCGTGGCCATTGCCCTGAAACCCGTTGATCTGGTCACGCATACGTGAGTCAAGCCCGAAGTCGTCGGGGCTTCCTAAGCTCGCCTTGGCACCTGGAGCTGCCGGCGCATGCGCAAAGGAGAGAAGGACGGTGGATTGCACCGGCTGTACACTGGGTCTTTCGTTGCTGGACGGGTCGTGATTAGACCAGAGGCATCCTAGCAAAAGAGCGGGGACAGGTTCTATGGAGGATGGTGGTGCGCATTCCGGTCCCGGCCGCGGGCCCGGAGGTCGCGCCACGGGTCATTCCTCGACGGTTGGCCTCGACGCTTGGTCTCCAAGGCTGGCGACACGCCTTCCGCCCGGGGCTTTTCATTGGCGCATACCGGCCTAACTTAGTTGGCGGTCCGAACGGGCCCACAGGACCGGCGATAGCGGAGATTGGATGAAACGAATACTGGCTTCCCTCACACTGCTTGCGGCGCCCCTCCTAGCTGCAGCTGCCCCCAAGGTGCAGGAGACCGTACTGAATAACGGCTTGAAGGTGATCGTCAAGGAGGACCACCGGGCCCCAGTCGTCACCTCCCAGATCTGGTACAAGGTGGGCTCCAGTTTCGAGACCGCCGGCTCCACCGGCATCTCCCATGCGCTCGAGCACATGATGTTCAAGGGCACGGACAAGCTCGGACCGGGCGACTTCTCCCGGGTCATCGCGGAGAACGGTGGGGACGAGAACGCCTTCACCGGACAGGACTACACCGCCTACTTCCAGACCCTCGCGACAGACCGCTTGGAGGTCTCGTTCAGATTGGAGGCGGACCGCATGCGCCACCTCGCGCTGCCGCCCGACGAGTTCCGCAAAGAGCTGGAGGTGGTCAAGGAAGAGCGGCGCATGCGCACCGAGGACGATCCACAGTCCCTGACCGTCGAGAAGTTCTATGCCGCTGCATACGAGGTCGCGCCCTATCGGATCCCCGTCATCGGCTGGGCCGGAGACCTCGAGCAGATGCGCGTGGAGGACTTGAGGGCCTGGTATCACCGATGGTACGCCCCCAACAACGCCAGCCTGGTCGTGGTCGGTGATGTGGATCCCCAGGCGGTATTCGCCCTCGCCAGGAAGTACTTCGGACCCCTCGAGGCGGAAGCGATCGCACCGCCCAGGGATCGGGCGGAGCCTGCCCAGCGAGGGGAGAAGCGGCTTGCGGTCAAGGCACCCGCAAAGGAGCCTTATCTCCTGATGGGGTACAAGGCCACTGTGCTGGGCCAGGGCACGGTCGACTGGGAGCCCTATGCCCTGGAAATGCTCGCGTCCGTGCTCGACGGGGGCAGCAGCGCACGCTTCAGCCGGGAGCTGGTGCGGGGGGCCCGCATCGCGGCGGCGGCCGGCGCAGACTACAGCGCCTTTACCCGGCTTCCCGGGATGTTCCTGATCGACGGGACGCCGGCCAAGGGGCATACAGTCGCCGAGCTGGAGCAGGCATTGCGCGAGCAGGTCAGGCGGGTGCGCGACGAGCCCGTGAGCGGGGAGGAGCTGGAGCGCATCCGGACCCAGCTCATCGCCGGGAAGGTCTACGAGCAGGATTCAATCTTCTATCAGGCCTTGCAGCTCGGCCGGATGGAGACGGTCGGACTCGGATGGCGGCTCGCCGACGAGTACGTCGATCACCTGAACCGGGTGACGCCTGAACAGGTCCGGGCGGTTGCCCGCAAGTACCTCACTCCCGACAACCTCACCGTCGCGGTGCTGGATCCCCAGCCCATGGACGGGAAGCAGCCGCGCCCAGCCGCGGCGGGAGATCACCACCTTGTTCGCTGACAGCCGACGCCTCCTCGCCGCGGCCTGCGGCCTGGTCACCCTCGTGTTGTGGAACGCGGCCCAGGCGGCGCCCAGGATCCAGGGCTGGCAGACCGCAAACGGGGCTCGGGTACTCTTCGTGGCGGCGCCGGACCTTCCGATGGTGGATGTCCGAGTGGTCTTCGATGCCGGCAGCGCGCACGAGGGGGCTCACTCCGGACTCGCCTCGCTGACCAACAGCATGCTGGCCCAGGGGGCGGGGGACTGGAGCGCGGACCAGATCGCCGACCGCCTGGAATCCGTGGGCGCCAAGCTGGGCAGCGGCAGCGCCCGCGATATGGCTTGGGCGTCGCTGCGAACCCTCACCCGGCAGCCCGCCATGGAGACTGCCATCCAAACCCTCGCCGGCATCCTCGCCCAGCCGAGCTTCAAGGCAGCCGACTTTGAGCGTGTAAGGCAGAACCGGTTGGTCGCCTTGCGCCAGGACGAGCAGGATCCCGGCACGGTCGGCAGCAAGGCGGTCTATCGCGCCGTGTTCGGGCGTCACCCCTACGCTACCGATCCCGGCGGCACCCTCGATAGCGTCAGCGCCATCGAGCGAGACGACCTTGGCGACTTCCATCGCCGCTACTATGTGGCCCGCAACGCCGTGGTGGCCATCGTCGGGGATCTTGAGACGGTCCAGGCGCACGCGGTGGCCGAGGAGATCATGAGGGGTCTTCCCGCCGGGGAGCACGCGGCGCCTGTGCCACCGGTACCGGACCTCGCGGCGGGGGCGGTCGAGCGGCTCGCGTTCCCTTCGGTCCAAACGCACATCTATGCCGGCCAGCCCGGCATCAGTCGCGGGGACGCGGATTACTTCCCCTTGTACGTGGGAAACCATATCCTGGGGGGCAGCGGGCTCGTCTCCCTCCTCATGGAAGAGATCCGCGAGAAGCGCGGGCTGTCCTACAGCGTCTACAGCCGGTTTCTTCCAATGGCGCAACGGGGTCCTTTCCTCCTGGGCCTGTCGACCAAAAATGCTCAGGTGGAGGAGGCGCGCAAGGTGCTCATGGATACCGTGTCCCGCTTTCGCGAGCAGGGACCGACCTCGGAGGAGCTCTCCGCCGCCGTCAAGAACATCACGGGGGGCTTCCCGCTGCGGATCGACAGCAATGCGGATATCGTCCAGTACCTTGCCATGATCGGCTTCTACGGGCTGCCTCTCGACTACCTGGATACCTTCAACGACCGGGTCTCTGCGGTTACCGCCGAGCAGGTTCGGGACGCCTTTCGACGCCGGGTTGATCCTGCGACGTTCGCGGTGGTGATCGTCGGTCCGCCGCAGTCCCAGGTTGCCGGGGCGAGTGGCTGACGGACGGTTGAGGATCATCGGCGGCCGTTATCGTGGCCGCAGACTTCCCGTTCCCGCGCAAACGGGGCTGCGTCCTACCGGAGATCGGATCCGTGAGACCCTGTTCAATTGGCTGGCACCGGTTATCGAAGGCGCCCACTGTCTGGATCTCTTCGCGGGCAGTGGGGCGCTGGGCTTCGAGGCCGCTTCCCGGGGCGCCGCCGAGGTGGTCATGGTGGATCGGGCGGCACCGGTCGTGCGCATCCTGGAGGCGAACGCAAAGCTGCTGGGGGCCCGGGCGCTGCGGGTCGTCCACGGTGACGCCCTCCAATGGCTGCAAGGACCCTGCGACCGCACCTTCGATATCGTCCTTCTGGATCCGCCGTTTGCCTCCGGCCTGCTGCAGCCGACCTGTGATCTCCTGGCGCGTCACCGCTGGCTTGGTTCCCGCGGGCTGGTCTATCTCGAGATGCCGGCACAGGATGAGCTTCCGGTGCTGCCGGCGACCTGGGAGCTGCTGCGGGACAAGCGGGCCGGGCAGGTACGCTACGCCCTGGCGCTGGTGGCCTGACAGGGTGGTGCGGCAAGGGAAAGGCCCAAGCCTACCGCACCAGGTTTGGGCCCCACATGAAATTCCGACAGTGACACCGGCGTTTGGTATCCTCCGACGAAACCCGAGTCGATTAGGGGACGATGTGTGCGCAGTGCGGTTTACCCGGGAACCTTCGATCCGATCACGAACGGTCACGGCGACCTGATCCAGCGTGCCGCCTCCCTCTTCGATCACCTGGTGGTGGCGGTGGCGGAAGATACCGGGAAGGCACCGGCCTTCGAGACAAAGCGCCGTGTGGAGCTGGCTCGCCAGGCGGTCCGGCACCTGGGTAACGTGGAGGTTACATCCTTCTCCGGGCTGCTCGTGTCCTATGCGCGCCGCCGCGGGATCGACATCATCATGCGCGGATTGCGGGCGGTTTCGGACTTCGAATACGAGTTTCAGTTGGCAGGCATGAACAGGCGTATGGCTCCCGACATAGAGACCCTGTTCCTGACGCCGGCAGAGCAGTACGCCTACATATCGTCGTCTTTGGTGCGGGAAATTGCCCGCTTGGGAGGGGACGTGTCGGCTTTCGTATCTCCCGTCGTGCAGGCTGCATTGCGGGAGCGGTTTGGTTAACATTCACCGAGGCTAGAGCTGAGGCATCATTGCAGGAGTAAACGCATGGCACTGCTAATCACTGACGAGTGCATCAACTGCGACGTGTGCGAGCCGGAGTGTCCGAACGGCGCCATCTCGCAGGGTGACGAGATTTACGTGATCAACCCTGAGCTTTGCACGGAATGCGTTGGGCACTTCGAGACCTCGCAGTGTGTTGAGGTCTGCCCGGTCGACTGCATCATCAAGGATCCGGATCATGAAGAGAGCGAAGAAGAGCTCATGGAGAAGTACAACCGCATTTCGGGCGCAAAGGCCTGATTTCAGACCGGCGCCCGGGCGGCCCATTGTGGGTGTCTCGGCGCCTATGGCCTGCGGCGTTCGGACTGCCGTTGTCCTCGAGTTGAGCGCCTAAGCCGCGACCGTCTGGGCGGGAAGACGGAACCGGCCTTCGCTGTTGCAGCGTTTGCCTCCGTGGCTGGTCCTCTGCACGGTTTCAACAAGGCGCCGGGGTGGGGCCTTCTTGCTGTCCTCTTGGGCGTCCTGCTCTTCAGCGCGGCGCCGCTAGCCTCCCAGGCCCCGCCGCAGGCGGCGATTGCGAGCGCCCATCCGCTGGCGACCTCGGCAGGATTCGAGATCCTGCAAGCCGGCGGCAACGCCTTCGACGCCGCGGTGGCGGTGAGCGCGGTGTTGGGGGTCGTTGAGCCTTACAGCTCCGGCCTCGGAGGCGGCGGCTTTTGGCTGATCCATCGTGCGGCGGACGGACGCGAAGTCATGATCGACGGGCGCGAGCGGGCGCCCCTGGCCGCCACGCGGAGCATGTACCTGGATGGGGCCGGGCGGTTTGTTCAAGAACGGTCCCTGAACGGCCCGCTGGCCGCGGGTATTCCCGGCGAGCCGGCGGCCTTGGCCCACCTGGCGGAGCATTACGGCCGGCTGCCCCTGGCCCGCTCCCTGGAGCCCGCCGTCCGCATCGCCCGGGAAGGTTTCCCGGTGGACGCCCCGTACCGGCGCCTTGCGGCGCGGCGCCTCCCGGTGCTGCATCGCTCCCCCGCCGCGCGCAAACAGTTTCTGTCGGACGGTCAGGTCCCCTCGGAGCCCGTATCGATTCGCCAGCCGGGCCTAGCCGCCACGCTGGAGGACTTGGGCCGTGAGGGTAGGGCCGGCTTCTATGCGGGGCGGATCGCTAAGCTTCTGGTCGCAGGGGTCCGGGCGGCGGGGGGTATCTGGGCGCTCGAGGACCTGTCGTCTTACCGGGTGGTGGAGCGTCCGCCTGTGGTTGGCCACTATCGCGGCTGGCGGGTAGTGAGTGCTTCCCCCCCGTCCTCCGGCGGCGTGGTGCTGGTGGAGATGCTGAACATGCTCTCCAATTTCGACTCGAGCCGCCTCAGTGCCGCCGACCGGGCGCAGTTGCGGATCGAGGTAATGCGCAGGGCCTACCGTGACCGCGCGGACTTCCTGGGGGATCCGGACTTCGTACCGGTGCCCGTCGCCCGCCTTACCCATCCCTGTTATGCCAATGGCCTCGCCCGGGACATCCGGCTCGACCGGGCCACCCGGAGTCTGCCGCAGCCGCGTGATGCGGAGGGACCCGATACCACCCACTTTTCGATCCTGGACCGGGAGGGGAACCGCGTTGCTGCCACCCTCAGCATCAACTATCCCTTCGGGTCTGGGTTCGTGCCGCCCGGGACTGGAGTCCTGCTGAACGACGAGATGGATGACTTCTCCGCCCGCCCAGGTGCGCCCAATGCCTACGGCTTGGTGGGCGGCGAGGCCAACGCGATTGCACCGGGCAAACGCATGCTGTCGAGCATGGCCCCCACCTTCGTGGATTCCGACCGTGGTGTCGCCATCCTGGGTACCCCCGGGGGCAGCCGGATCATCACCATGGTGCTTCAGGGTGTGTTGGACGTGGTCGCGGGCCATCCGCCGGCGGAATGGGTCGCGAGGCCCCGCTTCCATTACCAGTACCTGCCCGACGAGGTCCAGTACGAGTCGGGCGCCTTCACGAAGGCGGAGAAGGCAGCTCTGGAGGAGAGGGGCCACCGGCTGCGCCAAATCCCGGACGGCTTCGGTAACATGCAGGCGGTCTATTGGGACCGGGTGAATGCTCGGGTCCAGGCGGCGAGTGACCCGCGGGGCATCGGCATGGCCGAGGTGCGGTGAGTGGCCGGCCGTCGTGAGATGCACAGGACCGCGATGATAGCTCAAAACTATCAAGGCGCAGCGGAGAACGCCCAGAGCCAAGGCCGCATGCCTGAGAAGACGGGACCGATCAGTGCTGCCCTAGGAACGATTCAGAAACAAGAGGTGCAACTCGACCGCTGGTGTCGGGTTACGCTGCGCTAACCCGACCTACGAGTGCTCCGGTTATTTCTGCACCGATACCTAGCGCTGGCAACGGGGGCAGTAGAAGCTCGATCTCTGGCCGATGCGCCGCTGGCGAATGGTCCCGCCGCACTTGGGGCAAGCCGCCCCGCCGCGTCCGTAGACCGCAAGCGAGAGCGAGAAGTAGCCGGAACTCCCGTCCTCCCGAACGAAGTCGCGGAGCGTGGTGCCTCCCTTGTCGATGGCCGCCTCCAGCACCCGTTTCACGCAGTCCGCGAGGAGCCGGTAGCGTGCCCGGCTAATTCGGTTGCAGGGACGCCCAGGGTGAATGCCGGCGAGGAACAGGGATTCATTCGCGTAGATGTTGCCAACGCCCGCTACCACCCGGGCGTCCATCAGGAACGCCTTGACCGCCGCGTGTCGGCCGCGGGAAAGGGCGAAGAGGTAATCGCCGTCGAGCTCCGGTCCGAGGGGTTCGGGCCCCAGGTGTTGCAGGAGCGCGTGCTGCTCCGGCGGGCCGGTCAGCCACAGGAGGGCGCCGAATCGGCGCGGGTCCCGCAGACGCAAGCAACAGCCGCTATCGAGCTGGACATCGATGTGGTCATGGGTCCCGGGCGGAGTGTCCCTCGGCAGCACGCGGAGACTGCCGGACATGCCGAGATGGACGAGGAGGGTGCCGTCCGCGAGCTCGATGAGCAGATACTTTCCTCGCCGCCGGACGTTGGTAATGCGCTGCCCGACAACCACTTCCGCCAGCCCACGGGGAACGGGCCAGCGCAAACGCGGCTCCCGGACCTCCAGGCCTGAGATTCGCGTTCCCGTGAGATAAGGGGCGATTCCCCGCAGGGTTGTCTCGACCTCCGGTAGCTCCGGCATGCCCTGCTAAGGGGTGCTTCCCTGGTTCTGGGTGGCGCGAGGCGCGGGCTCGGCGGCCGGGGCCGAGGGCGCCGCCGTTCTCAGTGCAGGCGCCGCCGCCAGCAGGAAGGTCAGGTGCAGGTCTACCCGGGTCCAGCGCCGGCGGTCAGCGGAGATCAGGAAGCGGATCGTCTGGCCGGTCTCCCTTTCCCGCAGCGAGAGGATTCGTCCTGAAAACTCCTCCCCCGCGGGGATCACGCGTGTCGCAATAAGGTTTCCCAGCTTGGCCAGTGTCTGTGCAGTCAGGGGCTGATCGTCCAGGGTGCCGGCGACCGGGCGAAAGTCCGGCGGCAGCAGACGGCGGCTCACGTAGTCGGTCGCCGGGGCCAGCAGATGAAATTGGAACCCGTCGTCGATCAGATGGATCCGGTCGCCGATCGCCACATAGCGGCGGTGGCCGATGGGGTCGGTGTCGCCAAAGCGTAACGCGAGGCCGTCCAGGGTGAGCCGAATACGCGCCGGGGCGAGGCCCAAGCGTTCCGGGCGGCCGCTCTCGGGGAGCGAGCGGAAGACGGGTGTCGAGGCAATCTGCACCAGCTGATCGACCTTTGCGTCGTTGGCGGCCACGGCATAAGGCGATTCCAGCCGCCA
>Ga0315540_10001441_pt1 | contig 13638 bp, 8 predicted proteins | sample SalMarSW160110MG_FD_203677 | JGI IMG/M metagenome (GOLD analysis project Ga0315540, IMG submission 203677) | Salt marsh sediment microbial communities from the Plum Island Ecosystem LTER, Massachusetts, United States - Salt Marsh Sediment SW1601-10 ... | reverse complement strand
TGCCGGCAATGGCACGCCGTTGAAGGTCGTTGTCTTGACCATGGTATAGATGGCCATGTCCTCGAATACGAACCGATCCCCCGCCGCGAGCGGACGATCGAAGGAGTAGTCGCCGATCAGATCCCCCGCCAGGCAGCTGCGCCCGGCCAGCCGATAGCCGTAAGGCCTTTCCCCCGCTTCGCCGGCGCCGAGCAGGTCGGGCCGATAGGGGACCTCCAGTACGTCCGGCATGTGGCAGGTCGCCGAGGTATCCAGGATGGCCACGTCCAGGTCGGTCCTGGTGACATCCAGCACCTCCGTGACCAGCACCCCGGCGTCCAGGGCGATGGCCTCGCCGGGCTCCAGGTAGACCTGCAGCCCGTACCTGGACCGCAGGTCCTCGATCAGCGCAATGAGCCCTTCGACCTGGTAGCCGGGCCGGGTGATGTGGTGCCCTCCCCCGAGGTTCAGCCACTCCATGCCGTCGAGGTAACTACCGAAGCGCTCCTCCACCGCGGCCAGGGTACGCGCCAGGGGCGGCAGGTCCTGCTCGCACAGGGTGTGGAAGTGCAGGCCGCTGATCCCCTCCAGCGAGTGTTCGGCGAGGCGGCTTGCGGGTATGCCCAGGTGGGAACCGGGGGCGCAGGGGTCGTAGAGGGGGCTCCAGCCCTCGGTGTGCTCGGGGTTGATGCGTAGTCCGAAGCGAAGATTGGGCCGCCTTGCCTGTACTTCGCGAACCTGGGGGAGGTATCGCTCCCACTGCTCCAGGGAGTTGAAGACCACATGGTCGGAGAGCGCCAGGATCTCGCCCAACTCCTGCGCTTTGTAGCCCGGGGAAAAGGTGTGGACCTCGCCGCCGAATTCCTCCCGCCCGAGGCGCGCCTCGTAGAGGCCGCTGGCGCAGGTCCCCTTCAGATAGCGCGAGATCAGCGGGGCTAGAGAGAACATGGAGAAGGCCTTGAGGGCGAGCAGGATTCGGGCGTCGCTCTGCCGCTGCACCCGGTCGAGGATGCGCAGGTTCTCCTCGACCGCGGCCTCGTCGACCACGAAACAGGGGCTGGGCACCCGGTAGGGATCCAGGCGCCGGAAGCGGTCGCGGTGGCGCCCCCCGGAGCGGGGCGGGGTCACGGTGCTCAACAAGAGCCACTCATGGGAGGGGCGCGTCCAGGTCGTGGATCTGCCAGGACAGCCCGTATCGGCTCAGATCCTCCATGAAGGGGTCCGGATCGAATTGCTCCATGTTGAAGACCCCCTCCCCGCGCCATTGACCCGTCAGCATCATCTTGGCGCCAACCATGGCCGGCACCCCGGTGGTGTAGGAGATGGCCTGGGACCGGACCTCCTGGTAGCAGGCCTCGTGGTCGCAGATGTTGTAGAGATAGACGATCCGCTCCTTGCCATCCTTGCGCCCGCGGGCGACACAGCCGATGCAGGTGCGGCCCTTGGTGAGGGGGCCAAGGCTCGCGGGGTCCGGGAGCAGGGCCTTCAGGAACTTCAGCGGAATGATTTCATGGCCCTCGTAGAGCACCGGGTCGATGCGGGTCATGCCTACGTTCTGCAGCACCTCCAAGTGCTTCAGGTAATTGTCGGAGAAGGTCATCCAGAAGCGTGCGCGGCGGATCTCCGGGTAGTGCTTGACCAGGGACTCCAGCTCCTCATGGTACATGAGGTAGATCCTGCGCGGACCGATGCCCTCGGGGAAGTCGAAGTCCCGGCTCACGGCGAGCGGCTCGGTGGTCCGCCAATCCCCCTCCTCCCAATAGCGGCCCTCGGCGGTCACCTCGCGGATATTGATCTCCGGGTTGAAGTTTGTGGCGAAGGGCTGGCCGTGATCCCCGGCGTTGCAGTCGATGATGTCCAGCTCCGAAATCTCGTCCAGGTCGTGCTTGCGGATGTAGGCGGTGTAGACGTTGGTCACCCCGGGGTCGAAGCCGCTGCCGAGCAGGGCCATGATGCCCTTCTCCCGGAAACGGTCCTGATAGGCCCACTGCCAGCTGTACTCGAACTTGGCCTCATCCGGCGGCTCGTAGTTGGCGGTGTCCAGGTAGTCCACGCCGGTGGCCAGGCAGGCCTCCATGATGTGCAGATCCTGGTAGGGCAAGGCGACGTTGATCACCAGATCCGGGCTGAAACGCTGGATCAGGGCCGCCATCTCCGCGACGCTGTCCGCGTCCACCTGAGCCGTTTCGATGGGGCGTTGGACCTGGGCAGCGATGCGCTCGCACTTGGAGAGGGTCCGGCTCGCCAGGAGGATCTCGGAAAAAACCTCCGGTACCTGGGCACATTTGTGGGTAACCACCTGGCCGACGCCACCGGCCCCCACGATCAAAACCTTTGCCATCGCTCATTACTCCCGACATCGCATTTGCACAAGCCATCCGCAGAGACTAGGGACCCAGCAGATCGGCGAGCCCGTCCTCGTCCACCACCGCCACCCCCAGCTTCCGGGCCTTGACGAGCTTGGAGCCTGGATCCGCCCCGGCGATCAGGTAATCGGTCTTCTTGGAGACACTGCCGGTTACCTTGGCACCCCGGGCCTGCAGGTCCCCCTTGATCTGGTCCCGGGGCCGACTCAGGGTACCGGTGATGACGACCGTCTTGCCAGCCAAGGGCTGGCCAGAGCCCGCTGCGGGCAGGGCCAGAGTCTCCCAATGAACGCCGGCGTCCAGCAGCTTCTCGATCACGTCCCGGTTGTGAGGCTCGGAGAAGAAGCCCACGATCTGCTCGGCGACCGCCGGCCCGACGCTCGACACCCGGCTCTCCTGCTTGTTCTCCAGATCCTCCACGCGGGCCTCGCTCAGCTCGTGCACATCCGCGAAGCGCCCGGCCAGGGCCGCTGCAACCGAGGCGGTGACACCCGGGATTTTCTGCGCGATCAGCCAATCGGACAGATCCCCCTCGAAATCGAGGCTCGGATTCCCATCGAAATAGTCGCGAACCGCCTGCGCGGTCTTAGGACCGACACCCTTCACGCCCCGCTGCTGCACCAGATCCTGGACGCGCACTGCCATCAACTCGTCCAGATCGGGAAAGGCATCGGCAAGGGCCTGGGCGGTGGCCTCTCCCACCTCCCGAATCCCCAGGGCGAGAAGGAACCTGGGCAGGGTGGTGGTCTTGCTCCGCTCGATGGCGGTGAGCAGATTCTCGACGGACTTCTCGCCCATGCGCTCCAGGGCCAACAGCTCATCGCTCTTTTCAGGGAGGGCGTAGATCCCTGCGGGGTCTTCGAGCAATCCTTTGTCCACCAGCTGCTCGATCAGCTCCTCGCCCAGCCCCTCGATGTCCATGGCCCGCCGCGAGGCGAAGTGCCAGATCGCCTCCTTGCGCTGGGCCGGGCAGTAGAGCCCGCCCGTGCAACGGGCGACCGCCTCCCCCTCCGGCTTCACGACCCGCGAGCCGCATACGGGACAGGTCTGCGGCAGCTCCACCGGCTCGGCACCCGGGGGTCGCTTCTCGGGCAGCACCCGCACCACCTCCGGGATGACGTCACCGGCACGGCGGACGAACACGGTGTCCCCGACCCGCACGTCCTTGCGCCGGACCTCGTCCATGTTGTGCAGGGTGGCATTGGAAACCATGGCCCCACCCACGAAGACGGGCCTCAGGCGGGCCATGGGGGTAACCGCCCCGGTTCGCCCGACGTTGAACTCCACTGCCTCGACGGTAGTGAGCTCCTCTTGGGCGGGAAACTTGTAGGCGATGGCCCAGCGCGGTGCGCGTGGTATCGGTTTACCAATGTCTCCCAAGACCTTCTGATCGGCCAGGGAATCGACCTTGAAGACTACCCCGTCGATGTCGTAGTCCAAGGCAGCGCGCCTGGCCTGGACCTCCTCGTGGTAGCGGATGCAGGCATCTACGCCATCCAGGATACGAAACTCCGGTGAGGTGCGCAGTCCCCATCTTTTCAACAGGGCCATACTCTCGCCCTGGGACGCCGCCAAGGTGCTGCCCTCCACTGCCCCGAAACCGTAGCAAAGCATGTCCAGGGGCCGCTGCGCCGTAATTGCGGGATCGAGCTGGCGCAGGCTGCCGGCCGCAGCGTTGCGGGGGTTGGCAAAGGTCTTGCCGCCCTCCTTCCGGGCGCTGGCGTTGATGGCCTCGAAGCCGGCCTTGGGCAGGACGACCTCGCCGCGCACCTCCATCAGGATCGGCCAGCCTTCTCCCTGGAGCCGCAGGGGCACGGAGCGGATGGTGCGCACCTGGGCCGTCACGTCCTCGCCGTGCTGCCCGTCGCCGCGGGTGGCCGCACGGCGCAGCAGGCCCGTTTCATAGGTCAGGCTGATGGCCAGGCCGTCCAGCTTGGGCTCACCCAGGTAGCGGATCCTATCGCGGCCCAGCCGCTCGCGTACCCGGCGGTCGAAGGCCCGCATCTTGGACTCGTCGAAGGCGTTCTCCAGGGACAGCATGGGCACCTGGTGCTCTGCCTCCGCAAAGCCTTCAAGGGGCTGCGCCCCCACGCGCTGGGTCGGGGACTCGGGGGTTACCAGCTCCGGGAACCTGGCCTCCAGATCCTGGAGCTCGCGCATCAGGCGGTCGTACTCGGCGTCCGGAACCTCTGGATCATCGAGGACATAATAGCGGTAGTTGTGGTGATCGATTTGCCGCCGCAGCTCCTCTGCGCGGGAGCGGGCGGTCGCCGCGGCGCTCATCCCTTGCCGGGATTGCCGAACCGCCCGGTCACCAAATCCAAGACCCGCTCGCGCAGGCGCTCTTCGATCCGGGGTGTGAGCAGGGCCCTGGTTTCGTCGCGGACCTCCGCCTTCAGGGCATCGGCCAGGCAGTGCGTGGTCTCCAGCATCACCTCCAACCTCATGAGGTCATCCGCAGCACCCTCTGCCCGGGAGAAGAGGGTCAATCCCGGCGACTCGAACTCCGCCATCCCTCCGAAGGGGAAGGTGCCGGGCTTGACCATGTTCGCCATGGTGAACAGCGTCTGCTTGGAAGTCCCGGGCTCGTCGGAATAGCGGTAGAAGACATCCATCTCCCCCGGCTCGACCCCGCAGCGACTGGCGGCATGCACGATCGCCTCCCCGTCCAGGATCCCCTCCTTCGGGGTGATATGGAAGCACAGGAGCAAGGGGCCCTTGGTGCTCTCCCGCCCACTCCCCTGCGCAGGCGATACAGACTCCTGAAGATGAAGCTCGATCTGCTCCGGCTCCCCGGAAGGGTCGCTCGGCCCCCTGGCCTCTGTGCCGACCGCTACCCCGCCGCTTGCATCCCCCTGGTCGCTCCCCCAGGGGCCGAGCTTGGGCTCTCGCTCGTCCTCATCCAGCCGTTCCCGCCTGAAGTCCTGATCCTCGAAGTCCTCATCCTGGTCGGAACGGGCGCGGCGCCGTTCCCAGAGATAGAGTCCCGCCAGCAGCAGACCACCGGCGACGATCAATATGAGACGAAGGGTATCGGCGTCCATTCGGCAGCTCTTCGGGAAAGGGGGTGGGCAAATGTCGAAAGTATAACCCCAGAAGCCGTTTCGGCGCGTTACGCATCGAGACGAGATCCGAGGATGTGGGATTGGAAAGAGGGATCGGAGAGCGATCGCACCGTCGGCATCGGCACCCCCGGATCAGGACACGGCCGCCAGCCGAGTCGCCTCGTCGACATCTACGGATACCAGGCGCGAGACCCCGGGCTCCTGCATGGTGACGCCCTGGAGATGGTCCGCGATCTCCATGGTGACCTTGTTGTGGGTAATGAAGATGAACTGCACCTGGTCGGACATGGAGCGCACCAGCTCGCAGAAACGTCCGACGTTGGCATCGTCCAGAGGTGCATCCACCTCGTCGAGCATGCAGAAGGGCGCCGGGTTGAGCTGGAAGATGGCGAACACCATGGCCACGGCGGTCAGTGCCTTCTCGCCGCCGGAGAGCAGGTGGATACTGGCGTTGCGCTTACCCGGAGGACGTGCCATGACGGTCACGCCGGTCTCTAGCAGGTCCTCACCCGTCAGGTCCAGATAGGCGTGTCCCCCACCGAACAGGCGTGGGAAAAGCTGCTGGAATCCCTGATTCACGCGATCAAAGGTCTCCTTGAAGCGGGTGCGGGTCTCCCGGTCGATACGCCGGATCGCCTGCTCCAGGGTCTCCAGGGAGCGGGAGATGTCAGCATGCTGCTCGTCCAGATAGCGCTTGCGCTCGGACTGCTCCCGCAGCTCGTCGATGGACGCCAGGTTGATGTTTCCCAGACGGACGACCCGAGCCGTGACCGCCTCCAGCTGCTGCTGCCAGGCGTCCTCCGCGGCATCCGGCGCCAGGGAGGCGAGCAGCTCGGGCACGCGCAGGTCCGCCTCGGCGAGCTGCTCCTCCAGGGTCCGTCGGCGCACCAACAGCTCCTGACGGGCCAGGCGCAGGGCGTCGAGCTCACGCCGCCGTTCGACCGTTTCCTGCTCGACCTGATGGCGCTCCTGCTCCAGCGCCCGCACCCGGGTATCCAGCTCCTCCATATGGCTTCGCGAGTCGGCCAGTTGCTGCTCTACTTCCAGGCGCAGGGCCAGCTGCTCCTCGAGCATCCCTTCCTGCTCATCCAATGGCTCCAAGGATGCCTCGAGCCCCAGACGCAGCTCATCCAGACGCTCGACGAGCTGAGCGCTTTGCTCCCGCGCCCGCTCCAGGCTGCGCTGCCGGGCCTCCCGTGCGGCGCGCTGCGACTCGATGCGGACCTGCAGCCGATGGACCAGCTCGCGCCGCTCCCGCTCCTGGTCGCGCGCTTCGGCCACCTGGCGGCGCAGGGCCTCCCGGCGCTCGGCCAGGACACCACGCCGGTCAGCCAGGGACTCGACCTCCTCGAGGGCCGCATGCAAGCGCTCCCGGGCCTCTTCGCTTTCGCCCAGGGCTTCCTCCAGGCGCTCAGCCAGCTCTTCGCGCTCGCTCTGAAGGGTAGCGCGGCGCTCGCTCTGGTGCTCCAGCCGGGTACGGCGCCCCGCGAGATCCGCCTGGAGGTTGGCGATGGACTTCTCCAGCCCGGCGATCTCTCCCCGCAGCCCCTCGCGATCCTCCTCGACCCGGCGACGGCGCGCGCGCAGGCGCTCCTGCTCCTCCTCCAAGGCTCGCGCCCGCGCCTCCTGGGCCTCGAGCCGTCCCTCCAGCTCCTTGAGCTCTTCGGCCCGTGACACTACCCCGCCGAGGGCGCCGTCCACCTCGGGAGTGCGCAGCCAGTTGGGCCCCACCAGAACCCCGTCCCTGGTGACTAGGACTCCGCCGGCATCCAGGGTGCCGCGAGCGGACAGGGCCTCCGGCAGGTCCGCCGCCACTCGTACCGATCCCAGGAGCCCGTGCAGGGACCAAGGGCAGCGCACCTGCTCGAGGAGAGACCCCGAAGCCGCAATCACTGCCGTCGCGTTGGTGTCGATCAGGGCCAGGGAGTCGACACCTTCGACACCCGCCGCGCTCCCGACCCGGTCCATGGCGTCCGTACAAACGGAGCGCAGGTGTCCCGCGAGGACCGCCTCCACCGCCTGCTCCCAGCCGGACTCGACCTCCAGCTCGTCCACCAGCCGTGGTGCGTCCGCCAGCCCCTGATCGCTCAGCCAAGCGTCGACCGCTTCGTCCCGATTCGCCAGTGCCGCCTCCTGGAGCGCCGTCAGCGAGGCCTGGCGGCCACGTGCCGACTGCAGCTCGGTACGGGCCGTGTCGAGCTGGCGCACGGCGTCCTGCAGGGCCTGTTCCTGCTCCTGCGATGCCGCACCCAGCCGCTCGTCCTGCTCCCGCAGGACATCGACCTGGTCGACGAGCTCCTCCTGCTGCTCCAGCAGGGACTGGATCTGATCCTCCAGCTCCCCCGTGTCCAGCCTGCCGAGCTCCTCCTCGATGCGGCTCTGCCGGGAGCGATCCTGCCCCATGCGCTGCTCCAGGTGGTTGATGTGGGCGCGCTCCGCCTGCGCCAGCTCCGCCGGAGCCGAGGCGCGCCGGTTGAAGTCGTCCCACTGCGTCTCCCACTCCCTGAGCTCGGAATCCGCGGTACTCACCCCGGCCAATGCATCCGCCAGATCCTGACTGGCCGCCTCCTGCTCGGGCTCGTCGACAGCCAAGGCCTCGTTGATCTCGGCCAGCCCCTGCTCGTCGCGCGCCAGAAGGTCCACAACCTCCACGCGCTGGCGATCGAGACGGCCGATCTCTGTTTCCTGGCTCCTACGGCTCTCCTTGGCAAAACGGATGGCCTGCTCGACGCGCGCGATCTCGGCACCGGCGGCGTAGTAGCGACCCTGCACCTCATTGAAGGTGTCAGACGCCTCCTGGTACAGGTCGCGCGTCTTCTCGACATCCGCCTCCAGACCCCGCTGATGCGCGATCCGGCCCTCCAATGCCGTCTCCCGGGTCCGCACGGCCTCGTCCTGATCACCGATCTCTCGATCAAGGTCACGCCAGCGCAAGGCCTTGAGCTCGGCCTCCAGCCGGCGCTCGTCCTGCTTCAGGCGCTTGTATTTCTCCGCGGTAGTAGCCTGGCGCTCCAGGTGCAGGAGTTGTTTGTCCACCTCCTCGCGCAGGTCGTCCAGCCGGTCCAGATTGTCGCGGGTGTGGCGCATGCGGTTCTCGGTCTCGCGACGCCTCTCCTTGTACTTGGAGATGCCAGCCGCCTCCTCCAGGAAAAGTCGCAGCTCCTCCGGCCTCGCCTCGATGAGCCGCGAGATAGTGCCCTGCTCGATGATGGCGTAGCTGCGCGGTCCCAGCCCCGTGCCCAGGAAAAGGTCCTGGATGTCCCGACGCCGGCACCGTGAGCCGTTGAGAAAATAGAGAGACTGGCCGTCGCGGGAGACCTGGCGCTTGACGGAGATCTGGCTGAACTTGGCGTACTCGCCTCCGGCACCGCCGTCGGCGTTATCGAACACCAGCTCGATCGAGGCCACTCCAACGGGCTTGCGGCCCGTGGAGCCGTTGAAGATGACGTCCGACATGGACTCGCCGCGCAGCATCTTGGCCGAGATCTCCCCCATCACCCAGCGCACGGCGTCGATGACGTTGGACTTACCGCAGCCGTTGGGGCCCACAACCCCGGACAGGTTGCTCGGGAAGAGTGCCGTCGTGGGATCGACGAAGGACTTGAAGCCGGCGAGCTTGATCTTCTCCAGTCGCATCGCGGAAGGAAGGGGACGGGGCGGCGCCTGTGTCGATTCTAGGGGAACAGGGTCAGGACGCCCGTATAACCGTAGAGCCGGTCCTGGGAGATCTCGCCGTTCGCATAGAAGCCCACGAGAGGGAAGTCACCCAGGACGGATGCGATGAGCCCGAGCTCTTCGGAATTGTCGCCGAACAGGTTGCGGCCCCGGCCCAGGCAGGAGACGTAGATGCCCCCGCGAGGGCGCTGCGGCAGTGCCTTTTGTACCGTCGAGAGCATGAGCAGGAGGTCTTCGCGCGCCGTGTTGGCGTCACGGCGGCAGAACATCATACGCCCCCCCTGCTCCACCATGTCGCCGATTGCGACCAGGCCGTTCTCCGGGTCGATGCCCACCAAGTTGCGGACCAGGTAGTCGCCGGTATCGGACCCGGCGATGGGGAGTCCGGCAAAGATGTAGCCGCCGATGCGCGTCAGGTCCCGGGACAGGATCTCCCCGATGTCCTCCTTGAGCACATCCAAGGCCGGGCGCCCATCGAGCTGGATCATGATGTTGCGCTGGGCCTCGGTGACGATCCGCTGGGGACCTATGGGGCTGCAGCCCTGGCTCAGGCGGGTGACCACCGGCACCTCCTCGGAGAAGAGCACCCCGGCGAGCCCCCCCTGAGTAACGCCGTCCGCGTACGAGTAGACCCCGCCCCGGGAGCTGGCCAAGCCGCCCACCAGAAAGCCCGCAGAGGTGCGTGCGGCGAGCTGCTTGACCAGGGCCTCGGTCAGGGGATTGGAGGGATCTCCGTGGACCAGGCCGAGAAAGGGCCGGTGGTTGTCGATCCAGGCACCGTTGCGCAGATTGAAGTCGTCCAGGTCCTTGACCATGGACGGGAAGACCCGGAAGGAATCATCGGGAAGCTCCGCGACCATGGCGGCCACCGCCGGCTGGTCGTAATACTCGCTCCCGGTGGCGCAGATCCCCATGCCGACGGTACCGACCCAGTGCTCGACGCCGGTGGACGCCCGGAAGATGTCGAGGATCTCGCCCATGTCGCCCGCCAGGGCGTCCGTGACGTAGAGAAAGCCGAGATTGCCCGCCCCGGAAACGGGCTCGAGGGCGGCAAGACAAAGCTCCGCCGCTTCGCGCCACCCGCTGCCGGCTGCATGTCCGAATGAGAAGCCCGTCATCTGCGTGCCCATTGGTCTGAGGCGATTTCTCTCAAAGCTACAGGATTCTTCGCTGCGATGTCACTACCCATTCAAGGACACCTTTCCCCTTTTCACCGGCCGGACCGCCGCGACCGAGCTCAAACTTCCGCCAAGTCCCCCTTCTCCTGCAGCCAGCTGCGCCTGTCCGCTGCCCGCTTCTTGGCGAGCAGCATGTCCATCAGCCGGCTGCTCTCGTCCCCCTCCTCCACCGTGAGCTGGACCAGACGGCGGGTGTCCGGGTGGATGGTCGTCTCCCGAAGCTGCGCGGGATTCATCTCCCCGAGGCCCTTGAAACGCTGCACGCTGACCTTGCCCTTCAGCTTCTCCGCCGCGATGCGGTCCAGAACCCCCTGGCGCTCGCTGTCGTCCAAAGCGTAGAAGACCTGCTTGCCCACGTCGATGCGGTACAGGGGCGGCATGGCCACGTACACGTGCCCCTCCTGTACCAGACGCGGAAAGTGCTTCAGGAAGAGGGCGCACAGGAGGGTCGCGATGTGGGCGCCGTCCGAGTCGGCATCCGCCAGAACGCAGACCTTCCCGAAGCGCAGCCGCGAGAGATCGTCGCTGCCGGGATCCACGCCGACGGCGACCGCGATATCGTGCACCTCTTGGGAGCCGAGGACCTCCGCGGGGTCCACCTCCCAGGTGTTCAGGATCTTGCCGCGCAGGGGCATGATGGCCTGGAACTCCCGGTCCCGCGCCTGCTTGGCCGAGCCCCCGGCGGAATCGCCCTCCACCAGGAAGAGCTCGCTGCGCTCCGGATCCGTGGAGGCGCAGTCCGCCAGCTTGCCGGGCAGGGCCGGCCCCTGGGTCACCTTCTTGCGGACCACCCTGCGCCCGGCCCGCAGCCTGGCCTGGGCGGCCCCGATGGCGATCTCGGCGATGCGCTCGGCCTCTGCCACGTGGCGGTTGAGCCAGAGGCTGAAGGCGTCCTTGACCACCCCAGAGACGAAGGCGGCACACTCGCGCGAGGACAGCCGCTCCTTGGTCTGACCGGAGAACTGGGGGTCCAGGAGCTTGACCGAGAGGATGTAGCTGCAGCGCCCCCAGACGTCCTCCGGCGCCAGCTTGACCCCCCGCGGCAGCAGGTTGCGCAGCTCGCAGAGCTCGCGCAACGCCTCCGTGAGCCCGGTGCGCAGACCGTTCACATGGGTGCCGCCCTGCACCGTAGGGATCAGGTTGACATAGCTCTCGGTGACCGGATCGCCCCCTTCTGGGAGCCACACCAGGGCCCAGGTCGCGACCTCGCTGGTGCCCTCCATGTTGCCGACGAAGGGGTCGGCCGGCACCGTTTCCAGCCCTTCCAGGGACTGGCTCAGATAGTCCTTCAGGCCGTCCTGGTAGCACCAGCTCTGCTCCTCGCCGCTCGCCTCGTCGCGAAAGACGACCTCCAGCCCGGGGCAGAGAACGGCCTTCGCCCGCAGTAGGTGCAAGAGCTGGCGGACCGAGAACTTGGGGCTGTCGAAGTAGCGCTCGTCGGGCCAGAAGCGCAGGCTGGTTCCTGTGTTACCGCGCCCGACGCTGCCGATCTCCTCCAGATCCGAGACCTTGTCGCCGTTGGCGAAGGCCATGTTGTGCTCCTTGCCGTCGCGCCGGATCCAGACCTCCAGGTGCTTGGAGAGGGCGTTCACCACGGACACACCGACACCGTGCAGACCGCCGGAGAAGCGGTAGCTGTCGGTGTTGAACTTGCCGCCGGCGTGCAACTTGGTGAGGATGACCTCCACGCCGGGAAGGCCCTGCGTCGGGTGCAGATCCACGGGCATGCCGCGACCATCGTCCCTGACCTGAAGAGAGCCGTCGCCGAAGAGCACCACCTCGATCTTGCGGGCAAAGCCGGCGATGGCCTCGTCCACGCTGTTGTCGATCACCTCCTGGGCCAGGTGGTTCGGCCTGCTGGTGTCCGTGTACATGCCCGGGCGCTTGCGCACCGGGTCGAGCCCGCTCAAGACCTCGATGGCAGAGGCGTCGTATTTGCCGCTCATGGCCGGATGTGAGTGTCCTTCGGATGCTTCCGTTGAGGGGTCGGCGGTCACCGAGCGAATCCCAGCAAAATTGACCGCCAAAACCGTGTAAGTTACCGTAGCCGCCGCCCTGGTTTCAAACAGCGCACCGGTCCGAGAGTATCTCCGGATTCGCTGCAGCCTCCCCCCGTCTCTACGTCCTGAGCTGGGGGGCACCACAGCGAAATTTCGGCGACGAGCCCATGACCCCCGAAGCAGACACCCAGCCACAAAGCTTTGAAGAGTCCCTCACCGAGCTGGAATCCCTGGTCGACACACTGGAGAAGGGCGACCTGACCCTGGAGCAGTCCCTGTCCGCCTTCGAGCGCGGCATCGCGCTCACTCGCGACTGCCGCAAGGCCCTGGACGCGGCCGAGCAGAAGGTCCGCATCCTCACGGGGGAGTCCAGGGATACCGAGCCCGAGCCCTTCCTGACCAACGACCTCCCCGACCGATGATCGAGCCACAGCTGCGATCCTTCCTGGACGATTGCCGTGCGAGGGTGGAAGCGGCCCTCGAGGCTCGGCTTCCATCACCCGACATTCAGCCCCAGCTTCTGCACAGGGCCATGCGCTACGCGGTCCTCGGAGGGGGGAAGCGCATTCGCCCGTCCTTGACCTACGGGGCCGGGCTCGCCATCGGGCTCGAGCCCGAGCTCCTGAATGCCCCCGCCTGCGCCCTGGAGCTGATCCACGCCTACTCGCTCATACACGATGACCTGCCGGCGATGGACGACGACGATCTGCGCCGCGGTCGACCCACCTGCCATAAGGCATTCGACGAGGCTACAGCCATCCTGGCCGGGGACGCCCTCCAGACCCTGGCGTTCCAGGTCCTGGCCGCGGATCAGACCGTCCCCGGCGGGCCCGAGGCCAGGCTCGCCATGCTGGAGATCCTGGCGCTGGCCAGCGGCTCTCGCGGCATGGCGGGCGGACAGGCACTGGATCTGACGGCTCCTACCTCCGACCAGAACCTCGACATCGCCATGCTGGAGAACATCCATATCCACAAGACAGGCGCCCTGATCCGCGCCGGCGTGCGAATGGCCGTCCTCGCCTCACCGGACCTGGATACCAAGGCCGCGTACCAACTGGACCACTACGCCAAGTGCCTCGGGCTGGCCTTTCAGATCCGTGACGACATCCTCGACGTGGAGGGCGAGACGGCCGTGATCGGCAAGACCCGTGGCAAGGACCAGGCCCAGGGCAAGGCGACCTATCCGGCACTGCTCGGCCTCGCGGAGTCCCGGGAGAAGGCGAGCGCCCTGGGCAAGGAGTCTCTCAGGAGCCTGGAGGGCTTCGACGAGCGCGCGGCCCCCCTGCGCTGGATCGCCGAGTACGTGGTCAACCGGAAGCGATGAGCAAGGGAGCTTAGTATCCGGCTCTCCATCCGCCTTGGTTTTTGTTGTCCC
>Ga0315540_10001436_pt1 | contig 13655 bp, 14 predicted proteins | sample SalMarSW160110MG_FD_203677 | JGI IMG/M metagenome (GOLD analysis project Ga0315540, IMG submission 203677) | Salt marsh sediment microbial communities from the Plum Island Ecosystem LTER, Massachusetts, United States - Salt Marsh Sediment SW1601-10 ... | reverse complement strand
GGAATAGTCTACTCGCATGCCGTCGGGAACGATATATCACTCGAATTGTGAAGATAGGCCGAAGCCGGAAAGCAAGCATACGGAGACTTCCTGCGGAGCTGTTCGGGAACATCTTCAACACCTCCTGCTTCGGCTCTTACAAGAGGATCTCTGCTGAGACGCGATCCGGCGAAGGACGCGCCCTCGGATTCAGGGCCTTTTTGAACCGTCTTGAGGGCACCTCGAAAAATTCATTTTCTTCAAATGGCGTTCTTTACTTATCAAATAGATAGCGTTGCTTCATCGGCGAAGAGCGCAAGTTTTCGAGGTGCCCTTGAGGGGCAGCGCCTCGCAGGAAGCCCGTGTATGGCTGAACTCCGATAGGAGGTTTCGCCATTTCGGTGGGTTGGCATATGGCGCCTCGCCCTTCGGGCATCCGCGCTACGCCGGCTAAGCGGGCTTAGGGCAAGCGCCATGTCATGGATATATCCCACAAAATCCTGAGCACTATCCTTGGGGATTATGGTCTAAGATTCGAAGATGGCCTAAGCAGTTTCAAGGTCGCCCCGAAGGCGTCGCAGGACGATCCCAAACCATCCAGGGGATGATCGATGAAAGCAATGTCCATACATGAGCCCATCGGCTCAGCTTCTCCCTGTCTCTCCCAAAGCGGGAATCGCGGGCTTGGTGCGAGCGAAGGTCCTTCGCCGTTCCTGATGTGCGCGTTTTTCCTCCTGTTGGCCTCGATTCCCGTTGTGGTTGTCGGCGGACATTTCCCTTGGTTCATTTTGCCTCCTTTGCTTGTCCTGCTCATGTTCGCGCATGTTCGCCGCGTTGAAGCGAAGTTTCAGCGTGACCACGAGAGCGTTCGCTAGGGCCTAGGTCCGGCCGCGTGGCCCCTTGACGACGGTGCTCCCCGCCGTAACGCCCAAGTCACGGGCGATGATTGCGCATTTGGCCTGAAGCAGGAAGAAGAGCGGGGCCTCGGACACACTGAGGGTCTCGTAGTTGGCCTGGCCCTTGGCGATGATCAGGGACGCTTGCTCGAAGCGGCGGCGAAAGTCGGCTGAGCATCGATCCAGGAGGGTTCCCGGGGCATCGGAGCCGTTGTCGACGATCTCGGCCACCTCGCCCAAACCGGCGGCATGCGCGTCTTCGCGCGTGGCGTCGTTGATGATGGGCCCGTTCTTGACGACGTAGGTGACCGGCCGGTCGATGGCCTTGATCAAGACACGATCCATGACGGTCTCCCCGGCGTTGTCGGCCAGGTAGAGGACGGAGTCGACACGGTCGAGCGCCTCGCGAAGGGCTGGAAGATCATCGATGGCGAAGGGCTGCTCGAGAACCCGTTGCAGGGTCGCATCCAGCTCGTAGCTCTCGGCCACCCCGTAGTCGATGATATTTCCGGCGATTGCGATACGAACCGCGGTCTCCAGCGGATCCACCGCCTTCTGCACTCGCTCCATCAAGCCCGGGATGAGCGCGAGCGCCTGCTGCGTCGCCTCTTGCTTGGCCTCCCGGTAAGGGTCGGGGTTGCTCGTGTGGGCGCGCACGAGCCGGTGGATGCCCTCGGCCATCACCGGCGGTGTCGCTTCGGACGGCAAGGATCTCAGCTCTTGCATGGTGTCGAGAAGTATCTGCCTCTGCTGATCGGTCGAGGCACCGGCACGGCGGGCTGCGCTCAGCGCCTGCCGCAGGAAACAGGGATAGCAGTCGAGATAGGTCTTCATCTGGTCAACCTTTCGGGGCTCCCCTGCAGTTTGCTCAAAGGACGGCCTCTGCCCGGATCGGCGCTCGGCGAGGGTTTCCCGGATCATATCGATCAGTGGCCGATCGAGCTTTCAGGCTGTCGGCTGGCCGAGTTCTTGTCGAGCACTAGCTCGCGGCCCACGCCGCCGGAAATGCAGTGCACACCGTAGGCGCGGCGAAATGCCGCCGCGGCCTCGTCGCCCGTGCAGTGTGTGGGGACGACGATGTGCACCCCGAGGTCCTTCATCGCGCGGATCGACCTCTGGATCTCGGCGCTGTCGGCGTACATGAGGTGAAAACCACCGATCGCCCAATCCACCGGTTTTCCCAGAAATCCCTTGGCGCGCTCGACGATTGTCTCCATTCCCGGGTGCGCACAGCCGCTGACCGCTGAAACCGCATCGCTCGTTTCGATGACGATCGCCTGCTCCGGCGGCGAACCATCGAGCATCCCGGTGGAGTATACGCCCGGCCCCAGCTGCTTCGGCTCCTCGCCCACCAGGACCAGCTCCCGACACTGGCTGCCCAGATCGTGGATCAGGTGCTTGGAGAAGCCATCGTGGATTACGAGGGTCAGTTGAGGATTCAGCTCCAGGACCGAGTCCAACCCCCCGATGTGATCCCAGTGGGGATGGGAGAGGAACAGGAGGTCGATGGAGGCGGGCTCGATACCGAGGGCGGCCATATTCCGCAGGAGCGCACGACCGTTGCTGCCGGTATCGAACAGGGCCGTCAACCCGGGCATCCGGAGCAGCGCGGAGAATCCCCACAGGGACTCGAGCCCCGGGAGACCAGGGTAGTTGTCGAACAGGATGGTCAGGCGTGGCGAAGCTTCCATCTTCCCGCTACCTCTCCACCTGAACACCGTGCCCGGCGAGCCAATCCGCATCCAGGCGCCAGCTCACCCGCTGGATGTCGGGCTCGGCCTCGACCAGCTTCCGCACCCGGCCCTGAACGGACGCCAGCTTCTTCTGCGCGGTGACGGCGGCGGGGGAGTCCGGGTCGGCATTGCGCAGACCGGGATCGATGACGCCGAGGAAGCGTATCACCGACACCTGCGGCGAACGGGGACTGGCGACCACCGCAACACCGTTGCGGATCTCCAGCACGCGAAACGGGAAGGGATAGGCGGCGATCTCGGGGTCCTGCTCCAGGCGGTCGTTGAGCTTCCACACCCGTGGGTCCAGGCTCAGGAGCCAGGCGATCAGGACCGCCAGCACGATGGCGGCGAGGACGCCGATATAGATTTTAGTTCCTCGGTCGAGCCTTGATTCACTCATCGCATGTACCCTCTTTCCCGGATGTGCCTCTGCGCCCCGGTTGTCATCGACGACGTGTCGAAGGTCAGTCATCCGCGGGCACCGGTCATGGCTCAGGGTAACCGTCATGCCGAACAGCGGCATTGATGAATGTCAGACTGAATCCGTCGGATATCTTTCACGAATTTCTGGTACGATCCAGAGCCAAACCCACGGAGAATATTACAAGATGACTAATACCAAGAAACCCTTCTTTGTCTTTCTGTCGACAGTGATGTTGATTGCTTCCGTTGCGCGAGCAGAAGATTTAAATGTCGATAATCTACCATGCTTTTCGAATGTTATTATTTTTGGCGATAGCCTCAGTGACATCGGAAACGGCCCGGAAAGCCTGACCCTCAACGGGGATGACACAACCAGCGGTTTTTTTACGAATGCCTACGTCCCCATATCGAATCCGGTCAACCCAAACGAAGACTGGATTCTTCCCGGGCTTGATTTGGAGTTTCCGTCGGAGATTGAAATCTTGGGATTGTACGCGGCCACGCTACCGCAACAATTACTGCTTTGTGAGGATGGGGAAAGTTTCAAGGATTGCAATGAGAAAAATAACAAAAGGGCTTATAGATCGCTTAATTGGGTTGAATATTTTGTCTCTAATGCGGCGCTGCTCAACCTGATAGGGAAAGATGAGCAAGGTGTGGATCTTCGCCCTTGGGTAATCCAATACAAGGAGCAGAACGTCGATGGTATTCAATCTGTAGATTATGCATTCTACTCGGCATTATCCGGAGACGAATGCGGAGATTTTGGCTTGAATGTGGTACCTTGCCATTTTCCACTTGAGGGATCGGTATTTGAAACGCAAGCCATTTATAGAAACACACAGACGACGAACGCAAGCGGCAATCAAGAGGCTCGCAACCAAGTCATCATCCCCGGGCTCGGCAAGCAAATCGAAATGTTTCGCCGCGACAAGGAAGAAGAACGTGTAAAGGTAGACAATGATACGTTGTACCTGGTTTACGTGGGGGCGAACGATATTTCCAACGCATTTTTCGACTGGGTCGACGGTGAAATCAGTTTCGGGCAATTCCTGGCGCACTTAACCGTAACCATCCCAAGAGAAATCGCCTCGAAAAGGTACCGCCGCTCCGGGATCAACCGCTTGATTCGGCTCGGAGCCAAAAATATCCGCGTCCTCGGGCAGTACAACATCGGTCTGTCTCCACTGATATTCACCGATGCGGGAGAAAATCTTACTCTCGCTCAAAAACATGCGCTTGCCGCCGCGCTAAACGTACTGATAACCCTGTACAACAACTCTTTGCAGCGGTTTGTCAGCGAATTCAGGAACCAGGGTGAGGTGGATGTCCAATATGTCGACATCCAAGGCCCCATAAAAAAGGTTGCGAACCAATTGCTCAGCAAACAGCCGGGAAACCCGCCGCTCGTTCGTCAAGGCTATTTCTACTCGATTGGAGATCGCTGCATCACTGCGGTTCAGACATTGATCGAAGCAGGACAGGCGGCATCCTGTTTCAGCGAGGACCCTTACATAACCACCGCGCCGATCGGCTTCTGGAATGACGTCCATTTGAGCACCCAGTTCAACCAAGTCATCGCTTCGGCAGTTCTGGACCAGCTCACCGGAGGCACGGAAAACGTCAAGAGTCTCGGGGAGGCGGAGGGCGTCCTCAGAGACTATTTCAGATCAGGGAAAGGACACTCAGGACATCATCGATCAAGGAGATAACCGAGAATCGCTGGAGCAATACCGAACCGTTTTTTCAGGGCAACGGAATGCCAAGGTCTCGAAGCGCCTCCTCGGTCTGCCCCGCCCAGTCCCGGTTCGCCGCCGGGCTGGCCGGACTCGGGTGGGGGACGCGCCCCAAGACCGGCTCCATTCCAGCCAAAGCCACAGCCGCCCGCTCGGCGGCGAAGCGTCCGACACCGATGACGAGCTCGGGCTCCAGAAGCGCCACCGTATCCCGCAATGCCCGATCGCAGGCGGCGAACAAGGGCTCGCGCTGGGCGCGCGGCAGGGCATCCGGGGTGCGGTTGCGTCCGCTCTCCTCGACGAAGACCAGGGGGCAGTAGTTGGCGACGAAGAATTGCCCGAAGAATGTCTCCGGACTTCCGAAACGATCGCGGGCCCAGCCCCAGAGTCGTTGTCCGCTCACCTCGCGGCGTCGGCAAGCGAAGCCCTCGACCGGACGCTTGGGATGCTCGCGGGCGGGTCTGCCGACTTCGGCCTCGATCCCCAGCCAGTCCCGGACCATGGACACTTCCCCGAAGGGAACGCCGGTTTGGGCCATCCCGAAGGGGCCGGGATTCATGCCCACCAACAGGACCTGAGGGTATCCGCCGCCGTAGCGTTCCAGATACAACCGGTGGGGTGCCCAGGCATAGTCCAGGGGACGGTAGACGTACGCCACCGGCGGTGGGAAGGAAAGACCGGCTGTCTCGTCCCTCAGGCGCCGGGCGACGTCGATCAGATCATCTGTTGACAGAAGCGACTCCTTCTTTGTTTCCGCGGTAGCCGTTGCTCACTACAGGGGCCTTCTACTCGATCTGAAGGACTCGGCGAGGATTTTCCGAATCTCCGACTCCTTCCCCTCGATATCCTCCACCAAGGCGAGCTGGCCCCTCGCCTTGCGCAGGTTCTGCCCCCGCTCCGTGACTCGGAAATAACGGTCGCCTTCGAGATGATCCATCAGAAAACGCAGGCCGAGCTCGAATGGAATGAGGCGGATGGCGTCGAAAAAAAGCTCGATCTCGTCTCCGTCGAGTAATCCCTCGGTCTCGTACGCATAGGCGCCGAGTATCGCCCGGCAGAGGTCGAGGTCGAATCTCCCCTCCACATCGGTGGGACCGCTTCGCACGCTACAGCAGGAGCGCAGGCAATCACCCAGATCATAGTGAGCGAGACCCGGCTGGACCGTGTCCAGATCGATCAGGCTCGCGGCGCGCCCTGTTTCCCGGTCGAACAGGATATTGTCGAGCTTGGGGTCTCCGTGGATCACCCGCTCGGGGATTTGCCCCTTCCGGCGGGCCTCTTCGAGGACCCCCGCATGGGCCTGCCGCTCGGTCACGAGCTCGATGGCTTCGGCGACCTCGCCTCGTCGGTCGGAAATACCTGCCGCCAGAATCCCGACAAATCGCTCCAGATAAGCCGGTGTAACGTGGAATCCGGGTAGGGTTACCGCAAGCTGGCTCGGAGGCAGGTCGCTCACGAGGACATGAAATCGGCCCAGGATCCGGCCCACCTCCCGCGCTTGGTCCATATTCTGGATGCGTTTCAAGTTCCCGGCGTTCGGGATCAGCTCCATCATGCGCCAGACTTCACCCCGCTCGTCGCGGACGAAGAGCTGTCCGTCGCGAGCAGGGATCAGCGCCGGAACTCGAAGTCCGGGCTTGGCATGGCGCGTAAGGTGTCCCTGCAGCAGGGACAGGTTGGACATGATCCGCTCCGGCTCCGGGAACACGGTGCGGTTGATCCGCTGCAGGATATAGCCAACGGCCTCGACGACCACGAGGAAGGTCCTGTTGATCAGACCGTCGCCGTAATGCTCCACGCTCCGCGGCGAGCCGGCGAGAACGAAGCGGCTGGCGATCTCGATCGCGACTTCTTCAGTGCTCGTGGACGTATCGTGGCTCATTGACCCTGCTGTGCCAGCAGGAATAGGCCGGAGAACCGCACCGACGGAGTTACCCGCCGGTTACCGGCGGAAAGAAGGCAACCTCGTCGCCGTCCGCGACAGCGGCCTCAGGGCGCGCCATCTCTTGGTTCACAGCGACCAGGATGGCACCTCTCTCGTCGAGGGCATCGCGCCAGACGCCGCCGCGCCCGCGCAGCAGCGCGGCAATGTCCCCGACCGTCGCCAGATCCGGTCCAGGCGGGATTTCCTCGCCGGCGGTGCCGAGCTGCTCGCGAAGGCGGGCGAAATAGAGGACGCGGATCACCCGATCAGCTCGCTCAAGGGGATGAATTGGACGGGATCCCCTTCCTGAAGGGTCTGCCCCTCCGGAAGCACCGCCAAGCCGTTTGCCCAGGCTACGGAGGAAAGCACGGCAGGCGAGCGGTTGGGATAGAGAATCACCCGGGGCTCGCCCTGCGCATCCGGCTCCAGGCGTGCCCGTTGAAATTCCCGGCGCTTGCCGGGGCGTGGTAAGTCGAATCCGGCCTTGCCCATGAACGACAAAGGCTGGACGGAACCTGTGACGCCTTGCATGCGCAGGATGAAGGGCCGAGCGAAGAGGCAAAAGGTAACGAACAGGGACACGGGATTGCCGGGGCTGCCGATGAAGGGGGTCCGAGCCGAGCCGATGTGCCCGAAAGCGAGGGGCTTACCGGGACGGATCGCGATCTTCCACAGGTCCAGACTGCCCAGGCGCTCCACCGCGGGCTTGACGTGATCCTCCTCGCCGACGGAGACCCCGCCGCTGGCGAGGACCAGATCCGCACGCTCGGCGGCGTCCGCCAGCGAGGCCATGGTTGCATCCAGGGTGTCCGGGACGATGCCCAGGTCGACGACCTCGCAGCCCAGCTCTTCCAGGAGGCCGCACAGGGCGAAGCGGTTGGAATTGTAGATCTGCCCGGGACCGAGAGGCGCACCCGGCATCACCAGCTCGTCGCCGCTGGAGAAGACGGCGACACACAAGCGGCGGTAGACACGCAGATCCGCGATGCCCACGGAGGCGGCGAGCCCCAGGTGCTGGGGCCGCAGACGAGTGCCGACGCTGATGACCTCGGCGCCTGCCCTGATGTCCTCGCCGGTACGGCGAATATTGGCACCGGGCTTGATATCCAAGGGCACTCGGACCCAGTCACCGTCACTCTCGCAGACCTCTTGGATGACGACCGCATCCACGCCCTCGGGCACCGGGGCGCCGGTGAAGATACGGGCTGCCGTCCCGGGCTCCAAGGGTCGCCCGGAAACGCCGGCGGGAATCCGCTGGGCAACGCGCAGCCGGCCGCCGGTCGCGGCGATATCTGCGATGCGCACCGCGTAACCGTCCATCGCACTGTTGTCCCAGCCGGGGACATCGATCGTGCTGGTCACCGGCTCGGCGAGCACCCGCCCGAGCCCGGCCATGGTCGCCACCTGCCCGACATCCGTGACGGGTCGTGCCTTCGCAAGCAGCAGCTCGAGGGCCTCTTCCATGGATAGGAGGACACGGCCAGGCACCGGTGCGGCACCCTGGTCTTGCGCGATTTTTCTCTCTTCTTGCGGCATTTCGAAAACTCTCGTCGAGGCGCCGGTGACGGGATAAGGAGATCTCGGCACCCTGACCGTCTCGAATGGGGTCTATCCGGATCGATCCGCGCGGGATTTCCAGGCGCCCCGGATCAGTATTCCCCGCCCCCGTATACGTCCGTGATGTAGTTCTCGAATTTGGTGTATTTTCCGAGGAAGGTCAACCGCGTGGTTCCAATGGGACCGTTGCGCTGCTTGGCGATGATGATCTCGGCGGTGCCCTTGTCGGCGCTGTCCTCGTTGTAGACCTCGTCGCGGTAGATGAAGACGATGAGATCCGCATCCTGCTCGATGGCTCCGGATTCGCGCAGATCCGACATCACCGGCCGCTTGTTCGGGCGCTGCTCCAGGCTGCGATTGAGCTGGGAAAGGGCGACCACCGGCACGTCCAGCTCCTTGGCCAATGCCTTGAGAGAGCGTGAGATGGCGGAGATCTCCGTGGCACGGTTCTCCATCGATCCGGGCACCTGCATGAGCTGAAGGTAATCGATGACGATCAGCCCGAGATTCCCCTCCTCGCGCTTCAAACGCCGCGCTCGTGCCCGTACCTCGTTCGGCGACAAGGCCGCTGTGTCGTCGATGTATATGGGTGCTTCGGACAGGACGTTCACCGCCGAGGTGAGGCGCGGCCACTCGTCGTCCTCCAGCTTGCCGGTGCGGACCCGATGCTGGTCGATGCTGCCGAGAGAAGACATCATGCGCATGGCCAGCGAGGCCCCGGGCATCTCCATGCTGAACACGGCCACCGGCTTCTTGGCCTCGATCGCCACGTTCTCGGCGATGTTCATGGCGAAGGTGGTCTTTCCCATGGACGGACGCCCGGCCACGATGACGAGATCGGAGCACTGCAGCCCCGAGGTCATCAGGTCGAAGTCGGTGAAACCGGTAGCAAGACCCGTGATCGGCTCGTCACGCTGGAACAGGATCTCGATGCGCTCGACCGCTTGGGTCAGCAGGCCCTTGATGGACTGAAAGCCACCGCCCCCCCTCGCTTCCTGCTCCGCGATCTCGAAGACGCGGCGCTCGGCCTCGTCCAGCAGGTCGGCGACCTCGCGGCCCGCGGGGTTGAAGGCGATGTCGCTGATGTCCGTCCCGACGGAGATGAGCTGGCGCAGGACCGAGCGCTCCCGCACGATCTTGGCGTAGGCCTTGACGTTGGCCGCACTCGGCGTATCTTTGGCCATCGCGCCGAGGTAGGCGAGCCCACCGGCGTCTTCGAGGTCCCCGCTGCGCTCCAGGGTCTCGGCCAGGGTAATGACATCGAAGGGCTGTTGCCCTTCGGCCAGCTTGCCCAGGGCGGAAAAGATCAGGCGATGCTCGCGCCGATAGAAGTCGCTCTCCCCAACCCTGTCGGCGACGTTGTCCCAGGTCTGATTGTCGAGCATGAGCCCGCCCAGCAGGGACTGCTCCGCCTGGATGGAGTGGGGCGGAATGCGAAGGTTTTCTGCCCCGTAAGCACCGTCCTCGGGAAAGGGAGAGAGGTTCGGCTCTGACATGATCCCGGCGCCCCTCGGACTCGGTTGCGGAAGCTAACGATCATGGGGTGGGACCAGCCACCCAGAAGGACGCTCAGTCCTCGGGGATGACCTCCAGCTTGATGGTGGCATCCACCTCCGCATGCAGGTGAAGCGTCACCTGGTACTCACCGGCGGCCCGGAAGGGTCCTTCGGGCAAGCGAACCTCCTGGCGCTCCAACGCGATCCCCATCTCCTGCACGGCGGCAGCGATATCCTGGGTACCGACGGAGCCGAACAGCTTGCCCTCGTCACCGGCCTTGCGGGCAACGGTCACGGTCCGGCCATCCAGCGCCTCGCGGCGGGATTCGGCAGCGGCCAAGCTGTCGGCGGCCTCCTTTTCCAGCTCGGCGCGCCGCTGCTCGAACTCCTTCAGGTTCGCATCGGTCGCCGGTACCGCGTAGCCGGAAGGGATCAGATAGTTTCGCCCGTAGCCGGGCCGCACGGAGACCTTTTCTCCGAGACCGCCCAGGTGATCGACCTTCTTCAACAATATCACTTCCACAGGAGCACCCCCGTAGCGAGTTCAAATATTCCGGGCGTCCCGGCTCGCCCGGGATTCCGGCACATCAAATCAGTCCCGGGCCTTGCGGCGCGCAGCCGCACGCGCACGCACGTCGGCCCAGACATCCACGAATCCGAGCCCCGTCACCAGAATCTCAGAGTGTGGCATGACCAGCACGAGCAGCGCGTAGAAGCCGATCAGCCACCCGCGCCCGAGCGAATAGCCGTGCACGAGGCCATGCACGACCGCCACCCCCTGCAGGAAGAACAGGGGTGCCAGCAGCAGCAACGCCTCGACCAGCCACACGGCATCCCGAAGCAGCAGGGCCAGGATCAGCAGCCCGAGCCCCAGATAGCCCACTACGGAACGTACCCGAAAGGCCCGGAATTCGGGACCGAAGCCGCCCGGATTGTAGAGCAGCGCCTGCGACCAGCGTGCGATGAGCAATGCGAGCAGGACCTGGAAATAGAAGGCCGCAGCGAATGCCCCCGTCATCCAACGCGAGACCTCGGCCACCAGCTGCTTGCTCGTGGCCGCTTCGAGCGCACCGCCCGCGACCAGACTCTCGCGCATCGGCTCCAGTAGCTGCGCCCAATACTTCGCCGGGTCCGCGGTCTGAAGGTGGATCCCCAGCACGATCAGCACGCCGAGCAGAACGGCCGACTGGATTGCCAAATCCAGGGACCTGCCCTGACGCAGCACCAGCCCCAAGAGCCACACCGGCAGCCACATGGCCAGCGCGAATCCCATTGCCGGGATCGGGCTGCCCAAGGCCGCAAAGGAGATCAGCCCGCTGAGCGCCACGGCGAAGGCAGCGGCGATCAGGCCTTCGTTGGCACCCTTGCGCAGGGTCACCAAGGCGACCGTGGCCGAGCTGATCAGCCCGAGCAGGGGCATGATCAGCGACAGCAGGGCAAAGGCCGACGCAACCAGTGCGGCCTGAACGCGACCGCGCATAGCAAAGCCCGCCAACCCTTGCACCGGGTACCGCCTGGTCTGGGGATCTAAGCCTAGGGGCACCGTACCTGCGCTCCCTGTCAGGTCAGGAGAACGACCGGAGCTCAGTGGCCGTCCGTGTAAGGGATCAGGGCGAGATAGCGCGCCCGCTTGATGGCCTGTGCCAGCTGACGCTGGTACTTGGCCGAGGTCCCGGTTATGCGGCTGGGAACGATCTTGCCCGATTCGCTCACGTAGGACTTGAGCATCCCCAGGTCCTTGTAGTCGATCTCGGTGATACCCTCGGCGGTAAAGCGGCAGTAACGCCTGCGGCGAAAAAAACGTGACATGAAACGCTCCGACTATCAGTCCTCTGCCCTATTCTCTGCAACGGCTTCCGTCCTGGGTCTGCGCTCCCTCGGCTCCCGGTCCGAGGCATCCTCGGGCTGGTCCCTGTCCTCACCCGATCTGGCGAGGGGCGATGCCTCGGTGACGGCCCGTTCGCGGCGGATGATCAGGTTGCGCAGGACCGCATCGTTGAAACGGAATGCGCCCTCGAGCTCATCGAGGGCCTCGCGGTCGCACTCGACGTTCATCAGGACGTAATGGGCCTTATGAACCTTGTTGATCGGATAGGCGAGCTGGCGGCGCCCCCAGTCCTCCAGGCGGTGGACGATGCCCCCACGACCCTCGAGATTGCTCTGGTAGCGCTCGATCATCGCGGGCACCTGCTCGCTCTGGCTGGGGTGCACCAGAAAAACCACTTCGTAATGTCGCATGAATGCTCCTTTCGGCTGAAAGCCTCCCGTCGCTGCGGTGAGGCAAGGAGTACCCGTTTTCGGGTGAGCCGGTTATTGTACAGGAGAATCCGAGGCAGTCAAAAAACGCCTGGCCGTGAGTCCTCGTACCCCTGCGTCCCGGAGCCCTGGATCAGACTGCCGATGATACGGTAAGCTTCCGCTGGAGCCCCGAAGCGTCTACTCGGGCCATTTTCTTTAAGGCTCGCTCACGATCCTCCGCGGCGTCCCCGAGGCACTCCACGCGGAGAGGAGCTCGGGAGCCGCACAGCAGTGATCCGGGAGGTCTCCGAGATAAAGGGCGAGGTGGGAGGCGATTCCCGCCGTTGCGGGCCGGGGAACCGGGAGATCTGGCTTCCGAGCAAAGCTATCGTGCTCCAATCGCGGTTGTGATAAAAATAGCTGCTCTGCCGGGGTGGCGAAATTGGTATACGCAGTAGACTCAAAATCTACCGGTGGCAACACCATGTCGGTTCGAGTCCGACCCTCGGCACCAATCTAAAAACCACTTTATTTTCCGCAAGTTAATCGTATAAAACCGCGCACAAGTAGAACCGTTTGTAGAACCAAATGCCGCCAGGCTCTTGTGGGTTGCGGCCATGGTACCAGCCGTGAGATTGGCGAGTATCTCCAAGTCCTCGACGGCGGCTGATTTGCACGGTTTGTCCGGAGACGAGTCCGCGGACATCACCGATCAGCCGACGACATCGCGGGGCTTTCCGCAGGCGTTCTCGAATACGGCGGGCGACGGCCTGCCGCAGTTCGGCACCGCCGGCGACCCGATATTTGTCGGCCAGGACCAGGGCCCAGGCCAGCGCACCGGCATCCAGGCCTTCGCCGAGATACCGGGGATCAATATCGCCGCCGCTCCGGGCCGCACCGACGCCACGGTGCAGCTCGCCCTGATCGCCCATTGCGAGCAGATGCGCTACCGCTTCGCCGTACTCGACGGCGAGCAGAGCCCACGTACTGTCAACGATGTCCAAAGCCATCGCAGCCTCTACGACACCTCCTACGCCGCCTACTACGCCCCCTGGATCGGCCAGAACATCGACGGGCGCATCCGCTGGCTGCCGCCGTCTGGGTTCATCGCCGGGATCTATGCCCGGGTCGACAACGAGCGCGGCGTCTGGAAGGCCCCGGCCAACGAGGCGGTGCGCAATGCCTTCTCCCTGCGCACCCGCTACACCACCGGCGAGCAGGAGATCCTGAATCCCCAGGGTGTGAACCTGATCCGCCAGTTCGACATCGGTGGCATTCGCGTCTGGGGCGCCCGCACCCTGTCCAGCAACGCCGAGGTGCGCTACGTCAACGTCCGGCGCACCCTGCTATTCCTCGAGGCATCCATCGAGCGCGGCACCCAGTGGGTCGTGTTCGAGCCGAATACCCCGGAGACCTGGTCGCGGGTAACCTCCTCACTGCGCAGCTTCCTGCGCACCCAGTGGCGGGAAGGCGCCTTGTTCGGGGGGAGCGAGGGCGAGGCCTTCTTCGTGCGCTGCGATGCGACCACCATGACCGCCGATGACGTGCTGAACGGTCGCCTGATCTGCCAGATCGGCGTCGCCATCGTGCGGCCGGCGGAGTTCGTCATCTTCCGCATCGAGCAGCTCACAGGCCTCGCGCAAACTTGATTCCACGTTGAGTAAGGAGCAGAC
>Ga0315540_10001434_pt1 | contig 13656 bp, 9 predicted proteins | sample SalMarSW160110MG_FD_203677 | JGI IMG/M metagenome (GOLD analysis project Ga0315540, IMG submission 203677) | Salt marsh sediment microbial communities from the Plum Island Ecosystem LTER, Massachusetts, United States - Salt Marsh Sediment SW1601-10 ... | reverse complement strand
CCGGGCAGTTAATCGGCTTTCCCCGCCACCTGTCACAACATGTTGGTGGTTTTGTTATAGCCCGCGAAGCGCTGGACCGGCTGGTGCCTATCGAGAACGCCGCCATGCCTGAGCGCACTGTCATCCAGTGGGACAAGGACGACCTCGATGCCCTGGGTCTGCTGAAAGTCGACTGCCTGTCGCTGGGCATGCTGAGCGCTATCCATCGTTGCCTTGATGTAGTCAACCGTCATTACGACGGGCAGCTCGCTATGCACAGCATCCCCGCCGAAGACCCCGCGGTATATGCCATGATTGCCCGTGCCGACACCGTGGGCGTGTTTCAGATCGAATCGCGCGCACAGATGTCCATGCTGCCACGCCTGCGTCCGGCCTGTTTCTACGACCTGGTGATCGAGGTCGCCATTGTGCGGCCGGGCCCCATCCAGGGCGACATGGTTCACCCCTACCTGCGTCGCCGTCAGGGACTGGAGGCGGTCACCTATCCTTCGGAAAACGTACGCGCAGTACTGGAACGCACCCTGGGCATTCCTATTTTTCAGGAACAGGTCATCAAACTGGCCATGGTCGCGGCCGGTTTCTCGCCCGGCGAGGCCGACCGGCTGCGCCGCTCCATGGCGGCCTGGCGCCGCAACGGCGAACTGCACGGCTTCGAGCAGCGCCTGGTGGACGGGATGCGCGAGCGCGGTTACAGCGAAGCGTTTGCCCGGCAGATTTTCCGACAGATCCTGGGGTTTGGGGAGTACGGTTTCCCGGAATCGCATGCCGCCAGCTTTGCCTTACTGGTGTACGTTTCGGCATGGTTGAAACAGCATTACCCGGAGGCCTTCACCTGCGCACTGCTGAACAGCCAACCCATGGGCTTCTACACGCCGCGCCAGCTGGTCGACGACCTGCGCCGTCATGGCGGGACGGTCCTGCCAGTGGATAGCTGCCGCAGCGACTGGGAGAGCAGCCTGGAGACAGTGGCGTCAGAGCCGGCTGCTTCCAGCTTGCGTCTCGGCCTGCACATGGTCAAAGGGCTGTCACGCCACGGTGCTGAGCGTCTGCTGAAAACACGCGCGCAACGCCCGTTGCGTAACGTTGCCGACCTGGCGCGTCGCGCGCAACTGGACCGTGGCGACCTCGAGGCCCTGGCAGCCGCCGGTGCCCTGCGGTCGCTGGCCGGCCACCGCTACCGAGCGCGCTGGGACTGCGCCGCACTCGAGCCCGCCCTGCCCCTGCTGCAGGATGCACCGATCCATGAAGCCGCGCCCTTGCTGAAAGCGCCCAGCGAAGGTGAAAACCTGGTCGCCGACTACGCCAGCACGGGCCTGAGCCTGGGACGCCATCCGCTGGCCTTGCTACGCAGGAAACTCGACCGGCTGCAAATGCTGACGGCGGCATGCATCCGTGGCAGTGATCATGGCAGCTTTATACGTACCGGCGGTATCGTTACCAACCGGCAAAGCCCCAGCAGCGCTTCGGGTGTTATTTTTGTAACCCTGGAAGATGAAACCGGCCTCGTCCAGGTGATCGTCTGGCCGGACCTGGCGCGGCGCCAGCGCGGTATCCTGTTGCAAGCCCGGTTGCTGGTTGTCGAAGGGGAAATACAACGTGAAGGCGAAGTGCTGCATCTGATAGCCGGACGACTGGAAGACCACAGCCACCTTTTAGGCAGGCTCCTGACACAGTCGAGAGACTTTCACTGACATGGCCCCGACCATATAGCGGCACTCTGCATCACCTTCCGGCAATCCCTGCCATGCCGGGAAACAACGGATGCGTGGCCGCGGATGGTGCGGACCAGGTGAGTGGCATTACATCGCCAAGCGATAACGAGTACCGCACTAAAGCACTTCCTGCCTTTGGAAATAAGCTAAACTTGTCGCCCAGCCCAATAGAATTTCAAAAGGCAATGAACGCACGCCCTACACGCCACCCGTCCCGCAAAGGCATGACACTCAAGTTGCCGGCACTGTTCGTTATTCTGGCCGGGTTCCCAATCTCGGGACTCGTCTCGATATTTCCACACCCCGTTAACGCGGAAGAAGAAACAACCATCGTCCTGAACACCACCGGGAATGCACCACTGAACACGCCCGACCAACAAGGGTTCGTGGACCTTGTCGCCATAGAGGCATTCCAGCGCATTGGCGTCAGGGTCAAAACAGTCAAACTGCCGGCAGAACGCGGTCTGATAAATGCCAATCAGGGTATACACAATGGGGAAATGTTGCGGGTCGGCGGCCTTGATAAGATTTATCATAACCTGGTCATGGTGCCGGAAGTTTCCAACGCGCTGCAGCAAATGAAGGCCGATGGCACCTATCAAAAAATTGTAGACCGCATCCTCACGCCCCTGAAGCCAAGCCAATGACCTGTGGCACAACAGAAGCTTCCTTGCTCAATTCACCAACTGGTTAAGATTGAAGATCGGCAACAGAATAGCCAGCACGATGATCAGAACCAGGGCGCCCATCACCAGGATGAGGACCGGCTCGAACAGCCCCATGACAGCAGCGATCAGCGTCTCGATTTCGCGCTCCTGATTCACGGCTGCACGCTCCAGCATTTCCTCCAGCTTGCCGCTGGACTCACCGCTGGCTATCAAATGGACGGTCATGGGCGGGAAATAGCCGCTCTTGTCCAGGGCAGCGTAAATACTTGCGCCTTCGCGCACCTTACGCGCGGCGTCTTCCACCGCCTCGCGCATCGGCAGATTGGACATAACCTCGGAGGCTATCCGCAAGCCATCCAATACGGGTACGCCGCTCGCGGTCACGATACTGAAGGTACGTGCAAAACGTCCCGCATTGATACCCCGTTCCAGGCGGCCGATCAGTGGCAGACGCAGCAGCAACGCGTGAAAGCGACGCTTGGGCCCTTCCTTGCGCAGTATCCAGCCGGTGACACCGCCGGCCACCGCCAGCAGGAACAGCATCAACAGCCCATAGGTGCGCATGAAGTCGCTGATGGCAATCAGGCTGCGGGTAAGCAGGGGCAGTTCCTGGCCGATGTTCTCGAACACCTGAACCACTTGCGGCACCACGTATGTCATCAGCCCGATAACCACGCCGACCGCAACGAGCGTCAGCAACACCGGGTAAAACAGGGCGAGCTGGATTTTCTGCTGCATCTGCTGGCGGCTTTCAGTGTAGTCGGCAAGCCGTTCCAGAACCACGTCCAGATGCCCCGACTGCTCGCCAGCCGACACCGTGGTGCGATACAGCTCGGGGAACACGTGCGGGAAATCACCGAGCCCGGTGGCCAGCGTGTGACCTTCCATAACGCGAGAACGCACCGCCAGCAGCAAGCTTTTCAGACGCGCCTTTTCCGTCTGCTGGGAGGCAGCCTGCAAGGATTCTTCCAACGGAAGACCGGAGCGCACCAGCGTGGCCAGCTGGCGGGTGACCAGTGCCAGGTCTGTCGCGCTGACACCGCGGCGCAGCTTGAAGCGGCGCTTAGGCCCACCTGAGTCGCGCTGGCTGGTGGTCTCCTGCACATCCACCGGCATCCAGCCCTTGTCACGCAGCTGCTGGCGGACCTGACGCGCGGTATCCCCCTCCAGCACCCCTTTCTTTTCTTTGCCGCTGGTATCCAGCGCGACGTATTCGAAGGCTCCCATAGATGCTCAGTAACTAGTCTTCGCGGCTGACGCGCAATACCTCTTCCAAGGTCGTCTGGCCGGCCAGTACGCGTCGCCAGCCATCATGGCGCATGCTCGATGAGTGCTTGCGCGCGTGAGTTTCCAGTTCGTGTTCGCCGTCGCCATCGTGTATACGGGTGCGCATTTCGTCATCGATTTCGATAAGTTCGTAGATGCCGGTACGCCCGCGGTAGCCCAGCTGATTGCATTCACCGCAACCCACTGCCCGGTACAAGGTCGGCACATCGGCCGGATCCACACCCAGCAGCTCGCAATCGCTCGCCGACGCCGTGTAAGCCTCTTTGCAGTGATCGCACAGCACCCGCACCAGCCGCTGCGCCAGCACCGCCACCAGGCTCGACGACAACAGGAACGGCTCAACCCCCATATCGCGCAGACGGGTGACGGCACCTACGGCACTGTTGGTGTGCAGGGTGGAAAATACCAGGTGGCCGGTAAGACTCGCCTGCACGGCGATTTCCGCGGTTTCCAGGTCGCGTATCTCGCCTACCATGACCACGTCAGGATCCTGGCGCAGGATGGCGCGCAGGCCACGCGCAAAACTCATCTCGACCTTGGTGTTCACCTGTGTCTGACCGATGCCGTCCAGGTAATACTCGATGGGATCTTCCACGGTCATGATATTGCGGCGCTTGTTATTCAGGCGTTCGAGCGCAGCATACAGCGTTGTGGTCTTGCCCGAACCGGTGGGGCCGGTCACCAGGATGATCCCGTGGGGCTTGCGGATAACGCTGTCCATGGTCTGCTGGTCCTTGGCGGACATACCCAGATGATTCAGATCCAGGCGACCCGCCTGCTTGTCCAGCAGACGCAGCACCACGCGTTCGCCGTGCCCCGACGGCAGTGTCGACACGCGCACGTCGACCGCGCGGCCCGCCACGCGCAGCGAGATACGCCCATCCTGCGGCAGGCGCTTCTCCGCGATATCAAGCTTGGCCATAACCTTGATGCGTGACACCAGCAGGGGCGCAAGCACGCGCTGGGGCTGCAACACCTCGCGAAGCACGCCATCGACACGAAAACGCACCACCAGACGGTTTTCGAACGGCTCTATATGGATATCGGAGGCATTTTCCTTGACCGCCTCAGTAAGCAGTGCATTGATGAGCCGGATGATCGGCGCATCGTCTTCGCTTTCCAGGAGATCTTCGGTTTCCGGCAGTGCCTGAGCCACCTGGAACAGATCCATGTCGTCACCCAGGCCTTCCATCATTTGCATGGCTTCGTTGGAACCCTGCTCGTAGGTGGATGCCAGCAGCGCATCGAACTGCTCGCTGCCGACCTGGCGGAAATTGAGGTGGCGACCGACAAAGCGGCGCAATTCGATCAGCGCAGTGGCATCGGCATCCGGGCCGAGCACGACCTCGGCGTCGTTTTCGCCCACGGCTGTTACCAGCAGGCCATGACGTTTGGCGAACATGAACGGCGGTCGACGACGATCTCCGGGCACCTGCACCTGCCCATCGGCGGCGACCGGGACGACGACAACGCTGTCAGCCTGCGCCTCATCCATCGCCGTCTGATCCGGGTTTCTTGGCAGCACCCGCGGGTGTGTCCTCAAACGGTGGTGGCAACTCCAGCAGCTTCTGCATTTCCGGCAACCTGGGTTGCGGTACCTCCGGCGTCATGAACACGCCCTCCTTGAAGGACTGCGATTCCACGGCGCGAATCAGGTTGTATTTGCTGGCCGTGTAGCTGTCCGCCGTACCCGCGTCGCGCAGAATCGTCGGATGGATAAATACCATCAGATTGGCCTTGTCGACATTGCTGGACTTGGCGCGGAACAACGCGCCTATCAGCGGCAGGTCGCCGAGTAAAGGCACTTTCTGCTCCGACTGGCGCACGCGGTCCTCTATCAGACCACCCAGTACAATGATCTGCCCGTCCTTGGCCAGCACGTTGGTCTTGATGGAACGCTTGTTGGTGATCAGATCCGAGGCCTGTGCATCGTTGGCGATCGATGACACTTCCTGTTCGATCTGCATAACCACGGCGTCGCCCTCATTGATCTGCGGCTTTATCTTGAGGGTGATGCCGACATCCTGTCGCTGAATGGTCTGAAAAGGATTGACCGAGCCGCCACCGCCGGAGCCCGTGTCGGTGAACGAGCCGGTAACAAAAGGCACATTCTGACCGACGACAATCTCGGCCTCTTCGTTGTCCAGCGTAAGCAGCGATGGCGTCGAAAGAATGTTCGAATCACCGTCTGTGGCCAGCGCCTGCATGACCGCGGCGAAATTGACCCCATCGTTGCCCAGTTTGCCGATACCGAACGACAGGCCGGGGGTAAGACCGACCAGACTTCTGTCAATGACACCTTGCGCGATGTCCACCAGGTTGGTGCCGACATTGTTAAAGTTGGTGCCGCCGACCGGGGCGGTCTGCCCGCTCAGATCAAACACCGCCCACTGGATACCCAACTGGCGCGCCTTGTTCTCGCCGACCTCGGCGATGATGGCATCGACGAGCACCTGCGCGCGGCGTATATCCAGCTGGCGTATCACGCTTTCCAGCGAGCGCATCAACGACGGTGGCGCCGTGATCACCAGCGAATTGGTCGCCTCGTCAGCGTGAATATCCAGTTCCTTCTCGATGCTGCCTGCTGTCGCCTTGGCTTTCTTGACTTCTTCGCCCTGGGTTTTCCCCACACCCTGGAGGACCTCCACAAGGTCGGGAGCCTTGGCGTACTTGAGGTAGATGACCTTGGTATTGCCTTCGGATTCCAGCGGCGTATCAAGGTGCGAAATAATCGCGCGCAGCCGTAACCGTTCGGCGCGGTCGCCGCCCAGCAGCACACTGTTGGTACGCTCGTCCGCAACCAGCGCCTCGGAGGCGACTCCGGGCGTCTTGCCCGCCCCCGCTGTCGAGCGGCTGATGGCGTTGAGAATACGTACCACCTCGGCCGCAGAGGCGTGTTGCAGCCGGATGACTTCAATTTCGCTGTCGCTGACCTTATCAATGCGTCGGATAATGCTCACCAGTCGGGTCACATTTTCGGCCCGGTCGGAGATGATCAGCACATTGGTGGCCGGGTAAGCAGCCAGGTGGCCCTGCTGCGGCACCAGCGGCCGCAGGATCGGCACCAGCTGCGCGGCGGCGACATGGTCGACCTGGACGACCCGCGTTACCATTTCGTCACCGACGCCCGGTTCCTTGTCGGTGGCGTTGGGAATACTGTCCTGCTTGGCACTGACGTCCGGAACGATCTTGATAACCGCGCCACTTGGCACGGCGGCAAAACCATGCACTTTCAGGATCGACAGGAACACCTCATAGACTTCGCCCGCGTCCATCGGGCGCGAGGAAATCACCGTAACCTTGCCTTTGACGCGAGGGTCAACAATGAAATTCTTACCACTGACCTCGGCCACGGTGCCGATCAGGGCGTTGATATCGGCGTCTTTGAGGTTCAGGGTAATCGTCTGTGCAAACAGCGGCGCAGCCCACAACAGGCACAGCAGCCATGCGGCGTACAGCCATTGCCTGCGATTATTGACCCGCGCTTTCACTTCGATTCCGCTCCTGCATTCCTGAATACTATTTCCTATTCGTCGACGGCAGTGTAAGACTCAGGGACGTTTCCTGCCCGCCGCGCAGCAGCGTGACATTCACATTGTCCCCCTCGCCCAGCGCCTGCATGGCTTTCATACCCTTTGCCGGCGAATCGATCTGCACACCGTTGATGGCCGTCACGACATCTCCGGGTTTCAGGCCCAGTTCCTTGAGCGCACCGCGCTGTGGACCGGCCTGCAGGCGAAAGCCCACAAATTTGCCATCGCTACCGCGTGCCGGCGTCGCCCGCACGTAATTCATGAACGCCGACGGGTTCTGCCTGATCTCATTGCGGTACCTGGTGAAGGCCGCCGCTTTGCCCGCGCCACCGAGCACCCCCGCGCTCTCGCCCGCACCGGGGCCGTCGAGCACCGCGGAGGTACGTTCCTTGGGTAACCGAAGCGTTTCGTAGCGGCCGTTTCTCTCCAGGATAATACGGTCGCGGTAAATTTCCGACAGCTTGGCACCGCCCGGCAAGGCGTCACCCACGGCGTAGTGATCTTCCTTGCCCCGCGGGTCCGCGATAATGGCGCGTGCCTTACCGGCGTCGTCGCTGGCAAACACGCCGCGCAAGTTCAGTTTCAGGCTGGTATCGGGCGCATCAACCGCGGCTACTTTCGGCGCGGGCTGGTCGTCGCGGGCCTCGCCGAAAACATGCCAGGCGGCAATCTGCCGTTCATCGATACGCGGTTTCGAGGGCTGCACCGGCGCGGATACAGGCACCCCGGGCTGCGACGCACCGTCCTCCCGGGGCTCGGGCAGGAGCAGCCAACTCAGGCCCGCCAGCACCCAGGCCAGCCAGATAGCCAGCAGGATATTCACCAGCCTGGCGACCTGGCCACTGCGCTCCGGACGCAGCCAGTTCTGCAGAGCGGATTGTGGAAGAGTGAGACTCACCATGGTGCTGATTCTGTAACTTCACTATATCCCTGAGTATTTAACCGCGGCCGCTTGGCAAAGAACTTAAATGCCTGACGCTAATCTATTATTTTTAAGTGGGTTAAATTGTAGCTCAATTCGACCGCCGCGTCTCGAAGGGGTTCCACCGCCACCCGCCCCGTCACGATGCCCGGGGGGGCGAGCGGCGCTTTCCGGACGGTTTCGGGCCTCTCCGGCGTCCCCCGGCGTCCCTTCTTGGCGGCAATTCCCGCTTGGGGCGCGCCACCGGCGGCGCGGGCTTCACCAACAGCTCGTCGGCGACCGGCTCCACCGGGATCGACTGGCCGATGTACTCCTCGATATCCGGCAGCGAATAAACGTAGCGTTCGCAGGCAAAGCTGATGGCGTCCCCGTCAGCCCCCAGGCGCGCGGTACGCCCGATCCGGTGCACGTAGTCTTCCGCATCCTGCGGGAGATCGTAGTTGAAGACATGGCTGACATCGGGGATGTGCAGCCCACGCGCCGCCACGTCGGTCGCCACCAGGATCGCCAACTCGCCATCCTGGAACTGCCTGAGCAGCGACTGGCGCTTCTTCTGCGGCACGTCGCCGGAGAGAATCGCGGATTTCAGCCCATTGCCCTCGAGGTAGCTCCAGACTTTCTCGGCATCCCGCTTCATGTTCACAAACACAATGCTGCGCTGGGCGCCGATGCGCTTCATAAGGCCCAACAGCAAGGGAATCTTGTCCTCGTTGGCAGTGTGGTACACCACTTGCCTCACGTGCCGCGCGGTTACCTGTTCCGGCTCTACCTGCACCTGCTGCGGGTTGTTCATGTGTTCGTAGGCCAGTTCACTGACGCGCAACGACAGTGTCGCGGAAAACAGCAGGCCGAGGCGCTGCTCCGGCGGCGGACAGCGGCGCAGCAGATAGCGCACGTCCTTGATGAAACCGAGATCGAACATCCGGTCGGCTTCGTCGAGCACCACCACCTGCGCCATACGCAAATCGAAAACATGCTGCTTGAAAAAGTCGATGATGCGACCCGGCGTGCCGATCAATACGTCCACGCCTTCGGCAAGCTGCTGGCGCTGGCGGTCATAGTCGGTGCCACCGTAGGCCAGCCCGATCCGCAGCCCGGTATGCTGCCCGAGTTTTGTTGCGTCCCGATGAATCTGGATGGCGAGTTCCCGGGTCGGTGCCAGCATCAGGGCGCGAGCCTGGTTGGGCTTGCGGCTTGCATCCGCGGGGTGGCGCAGCAGGTGATTGAACGCCGCAATCAGAAATGCGGCCGTCTTACCGGTGCCGGTTTGCGCCTGCCCGGCGACATCTTTACCCGCCAGGGTTAGCGGCAATGTCTTCTCCTGAATCGGCGTGCAGGCAAAAAATCCAGCCTCCTCAATACCTTGAGCCAACTCCGAAGGCAAATCGAAATGCCCGAATGAGATATCTGTGGTTGCGTTCTGTGTCATGGGAGCGAAGCATAACCAATTTATCAACTTAATTCTCAGCTTTAGGCTTGCAATCTGACGCTTTTTGGGCTGAAATTAGCTTTACTGCAGTTCGCCCTCTTGCCAATGCCATTGGCCTGACTGAAAAACAGGCGTCCGAAAGCAGTTCAGTCTGAAAAGGCCCGCGTTTTTATTTTGCACCCCCGTTTTCTTATTCAAACTGTATAATATTCTATTCGAGTGGTCAGGAGGCCCGCAGCGTGAGCGATAACATCGTTTATTTGACCGATGATTCTTTCCAAAATGAGGTACTTGAATCCCCCGAGCCGGTTCTGGTGGATTACTGGGCCGAGTGGTGCGGACCCTGCAAGATGATCGCTCCCATTCTTACCGAGATTGCCACCGAATATCAGGGCAAAATCAAGGTCGCCAAGCTGAATATTGACGAGAATCCGCAGACGCCGCCCAAGTATGGCATCCGCGGCATACCGACCCTGATGCTGTTCAAAGACGGTAATGTTGAAGCCACCAAAGTCGGCGCCCTGTCCAAGTCTCAGCTGACGGCGTTCATCGACACGAACATTTAACCGGACAGTGAGCCAGTAGTATCCGGTTGTAACCTGGAGTCATGGAAACGATCCAACGCACCTAAACCAACATACGCTGCTGCAATAGCAGCGTACCGTTAACCACCGCCGCACGGCCGTGCCGCTCCTTCCAACCTAACGATACCAACGATTATGAATCTGACCGAACTCAAGCAAAAACCGGCATCCGAACTGATCAACATTGCCCAGGAGATGGGTATAGAAGGCGCGCGATCGCGCAAACAGGATGTCATTTTCTCGATTCTCAAATCTCACGCCAAGAGCGGCGAGGATATATTCGGTGACGGAGTCCTGGAAATTCTCCAGGATGGCTTCGGCTTCCTGCGTTCCTCGGACAGCTCCTACCTTGCGGGTCCCGACGATATCTACGTGTCCCCCAGCCAGATCCGGCGCTTCGGGCTGCGCACCGGCGACACAGTATCCGGCAAGATTCGCCCGCCGAAAGAAGGTGAGCGCTACTTTGCCCTGCTCAAGGTCAACGAAATCAATTACGAGAAGCCCGAGAACGCCAAAGGCAAGGTGCTTTTCGAGAACCTCACGCCGCTGCACCCCAACGAACGCCTCAAGCTGGAGTTGGGCAATGGCAGCACCGAGGATATCACCGCCCGCGTCATCGACCTCGCCTCGCCGATCGGCAAAGGGCAGCGCGGCCTGATTGTGTCGCCGCCCAAGGCGGGTAAAACAATGTTGCTGCAGAATGTCGCGCAGTCGATAACCGCCAACCATCCGGAGTGTTACCTGATTGTTTTGCTGATCGACGAGCGTCCGGAAGAAGTCACCGAAATGGCGCGCTCAGTGCGCGGCGAAGTCGTGTCTTCGACCTTCGACGAACCGGCGAGTCGCCATGTGCAGGTCGCCGAAATGGTCATTGAAAAAGCCAAGCGGCTGGTGGAACACAAGCTCGACGTGGTGATTCTGCTGGACTCCATCACCCGCCTGGGCCGCGCCTACAATACCGTCGTACCGTCCTCCGGCAAGGTCCTGACCGGCGGCGTCGACGCCAACGCCCTGCACCGTCCGAAGCGGTTCTTTGGCGCCGCGCGCAACATCGAGGAAGGCGGTTCGCTGACCATTATCGCCACTGCCCTGGTCGATACCGGCTCCCGCATGGATGACGTTATCTACGAAGAGTTCAAGGGTACCGGCAACATGGAGATCCACCTGGACCGCAAGATTGCCGAAAAACGCGTTTTCCCGGCCATCAACATCAACCGTTCGGGCACACGCCGCGAAGAACTGCTGACCACCCCCGACGAACTGCAGAAAGTGTGGATCCTGCGCAAGCTGTTGCACCCGATGGAAGACACCGTCGCCATGGAGTTCCTGCTGGACAAACTCAAAGACAGCAAGACCAACGACGAATTCTTTGAATCGATGAAACGTTAATCCCTGTTAGCGCCTTGATGTTCCAGGCAGGGGGACCTCAACGCACAAAACCATGTTCCGCGAACTCGAACAGGTCGCACAAGCTATTTGCTATACAGCCTCGTGGGCGACTTGTTCGAGTTCGCGATTGCCGACCGGCACGGCGGCGGTCCTTCAGGCGCGCATAAGCGATCCGCTGAAGACTTAAAACCGCTTTTCCTGGTCGGCAGGTTCTCGCGCCCGTCGAGCAGGCGCACCGACATACAGAGAGCCCCTTCCCATATCCTTGTTCGGCCGCATCCGCTCCCGCCCCCCGGCGCCAGGGATCCACTACGAACGTCGCGCTTGCGACCGCCCGGCCCCTATCATAAGCCGCATCGACGGCGAACTACGCAGCTTGCACGAACTGTCTGATCTTTCACCGCGCAATCGCGCCGGAAAGATGTCGTTAGCGAGTTTACCGAACACTACTGCGAGTAAAACGAACCGCTGGATATGAACTGACGCAAGCGCTCTCGATATGCCTCCAGATCCGGGAGCGGCCGGGTCGCCACACCGCTGTCCATGGCAGCCCGGGCAACCGCCGGTGCGATCTCCAGAATCAATCTCGGATCAAACGGTTTTGGAATGATATAGTCCGGCCCAAAATGGAGCACCCCCTCACCGTATACCTCACGTACGACGTCCGGCACTTCTGCGGCTGCAATATCGGCGAGAGCGTGCACGCACGTAATCTTCATTTCGTCGCTGAAATCGGTCGCCCCCACGTCCAGCGCGCCGCGAAAAATAAACGGAAAACACAGTGCATTATTGACCTGGTTCGGATAGTCCGAACGCCCGGTTGCAATGATACAGTCGGGGCGAACGGCTTTGGCATCTTCCGGGAAGATTTCAGGCGTCGGATTGGCAAGTGCGAAGATCAATGGCGCATCGGCCATGCGCGCGACCATCTCGGGCCGCAAAACACCACCTGCCGAAAGACCCAGAAATATGTCAGCCCCCTCAATCACGTCGGACAAGGTACGCGCCCCGGTCTCGATGGCATAGCATGCCTTCCAGCGATCCATTTCTTCGCTACGGCCCTGATACACGACACCGGCAATATCCGTTACCGTTATATTTTCCTTTTTCATCCCGAGCTTCACCAGGAGATCAAGACAGGTTATCGCTGCCGCGCCCGCCCCTGAAACCACCAGTTTAACCGTATCGATTTGCTTGCCGACGAGGCGGAGCCCGTTCAGGAGTGCGGCGACAACGATGATGGCAGTACCATGCTGATCGTCATGAAACACCGGTATGTTCAAACGCTCACGCAACGCCTGTTCGATTTCGAAACATTCCGGGGCCTTGATGTCCTCGAGGTTAATCCCGCCGAAGGTCGCCTCCAGTCCGGCAACGATGTCCACGAACTTGGCCGGATCGCGCTCCTCGATCTCGATGTCGAACACATTAATGCCGGAAAATTTCTTGAACAGCGCCGCCTTGCCTTCCATCACAGGTTTTGCGGCAAGCGCCCCGATCGCACCCAGCCCGAGAACGGCCGTACCATTGGTGATGACACCGACCAGGTTTGCACGCCCGGTCAGAGTGAACGCCTCATTGGGATCGCGTGCGATTTCCTCGCACGCCGCCGCAACGCCAGGCGAGTAAGCCAGAGAAAGATCCAGTTGAGTAACCATTGGCTTGGTCACTTCAATAGCCACTTTGCCGGCGGGATCGGCACGATGATATTCAAGGGCCGCTTTATAGAGTTCTGTGTTCATGACGTTACTGCTCCCTGAACCAGCCAAGGCTGGGTTTTCGTAAGGATTCCCCCGACTTCCCCGGTTTCATCAGTCCAGGAACGCGGGCTATGGACCGGGTGCGATCACGGATCTATCGTCAGCACGATCTTCCCGAAATGTTTTCCCTGCTCCATCGTCCTGTGGGCTTCGGCAACATCCTCGAGCGCATAGGTCTGACTGATAACCGGCTCGATGCTGCAGTCGGAAAACTTCGGCATCACGGTTCGGTAAAACTCCGCAACGATCTCCCGCTTCTCGTCTACTGACCGAGAGCGAAGTACGGAACCGATGATCCGCTGACGTTTGACCATCATAAGTGCCAGGTTGAGCTCGGCCTTTGCGCCGCCCATGATGCCGATGATCATGAGA
>Ga0315540_10001433_pt1 | contig 13659 bp, 13 predicted proteins | sample SalMarSW160110MG_FD_203677 | JGI IMG/M metagenome (GOLD analysis project Ga0315540, IMG submission 203677) | Salt marsh sediment microbial communities from the Plum Island Ecosystem LTER, Massachusetts, United States - Salt Marsh Sediment SW1601-10 ... | reverse complement strand
GCTGCGGTCATCACGACCGTTATGCTGATTCCGCAGAGTCTGGCCTATGCCATGCTGGCCGGGCCTGCCGCCAGAAGTCGGTCTCTACGCCAGCATCCTGCCGCCGGTCGGCTATGCCTTGTTCGGATCGAACCGGGTGCTCGCGGTCGGCCCGGTCGCGGTGGTCTCGCTGTTGACCTTCGCCGCCCTGGAAGGCTTGGCGCCGCCCGGCTCGCCGGAGTTCATTGCCGCGGCGATCGTGCTGGCGGCGCTGTCGGGCCTGATGTTGGCCGCGGTCGGGCTGTTCCGCCTCGGCTTTCTCGCCAACCTGCTCAGTCACCCGGTGATCTCCGGCTTCATCACCGCGTCCGCCGTTCTGATCGCGGTAAGCCAACTCAAGCACGTCGCCGGCGTCGACGCGCAAGGGGATTCACTGCTTCCGATGTTGCGCTCGCTCACGGCGCAGCTTCGTGCGATCAACCCGCCGACAGTGATCATCGGACTCGTCGCCATCGCTTTCCTCTTTTGGGCGCGCACATCACTGCAGCCATTACTCGCGCGCGCCGGCCTGAGCAACAGGCTCAGCGAGATGCTGAGCAGAGCGTCCGTGATGATTTCGGTGATCGTTTCGACGGTCGTCGTGTCAATGCTCGGCCTTCAACAAGCCGCGGACGAGCGCAAAAGACAACGGGGTGGATGACGATGATGCCCCGTTCACGAACGACGGCAGCGACATCTAACCGAGGGGAGGTGCGCCATTCCTACCTATGTGAACCCGGACAAGTGCGATGGCTGCAAGGCGTTCGAGCGTCCCGCCTGCATGTACATCTGTCCAATGAATCTCATGAAGCTCAACCCGCTGATCGGCAAGTCCTACAACCATGAACCCGATCTGTGTTGGGAGTGTTATTCCTGCGTCAAGACATGTCCGCAGTCGGCGATCGAGGTGCGCGGTGGCGCCGACTCCTTCCCCATGGGGGCGACGGTGACGCCGTTGCGGGGGGTTCGCTCGATCGCCTGGACCGCGCGCTACCGCAACGGCGCCATTAAGCGGTTCAAGTTTCCGATCCGCGCCACGGCTTGGGGAGCGATCGAACCGCATCCCGAACGCGACCGCCCGCGCGCGGACGACCCTAAGGGCCCGACGCTGTTCGGCGAAGACAACTACCTCGGTGTCGACCGCCTGCCCGTCCCGGCGAGCAAAAAAGTAAACGAGGTGGGCGCCGAGTAAGGCCGTTAGGGGAGGACAAGAGCTATGCAGCGACCGGAATTGGAAGTGGTGGATTGTGACGTGCTCGTCGTGGGCGGCGGCATGGCGGGCTGCGGCGCCTCCTATGAAACGGCGTATTGGGCCAAACAGCACGGCCTAAGAGCGGTGGTGGTTGAGAAAGCCGCAATGGAGCGCTCCGGCGCTGTCGCGATGGGACTGTCGGCCATCAACTGCTACATGGGCATGAGGTGGGGTGAGAACAAACCTGAGGATTTCGTCCGCTACGTCCGCAACGATCTCATGGGCATATCGCGCGAGGACTTGGTTTACGACATCGCGCGCCACGTCGACACCTCCGTCCATATGTTCGAGGACTGGGGCCTGCCTTTTTTCAAGACAGCGGACGGGCGCTACGTACGCGAGGGCCGCTGGCAGGTGATGATCCACGGCGAGTCCTACAAGCCGATCGTCGCCGAGGCGGCGAAGGCCGCCATCGGCGAGGACAACATCTACCAGCGGGTCTTTGTCTGCCATCTTCTGAAGGACAAGCGCGACCCTAACCGGGTCGCCGGCGCGATCGGCTTCTCGACCCGCGATCCCAAGATCTACGTGTTCAAGGCGCGCGCCGTGGTCTGCGCTTGCGGCGGCGCCACCAATGTCTGGCGGCCGCATGCGGTGGGCGAGGGCCTGGGACGCATCTGGTACTCGGTGTTCAACACCGGCTCTGTGTACAAGCTGATGATCAACGCCGGCGCCGAAATGACCTCGATGGAGCACCGGCTGGTGCAGACCCGCTTCAAGGACGGGTACGGGCCGGTCGGCATGTGGTTCCTGTTGTTCAAGTCGGTGATCAAGAACGCGTACGGCGAGCGCTACGACCAGACCCGCGACGACGAGCTCAAGAACTGGCTGCCTTACGGCGGCATGATCCCGGTGCCGACGCCGCTGCGCAATCATCAGATGCTGCTGGACATCAAGGCCGGGCGCGGTCCGCACTACATGCGCACGGACGAAGCTCTGCAGCGGATGTACGCCGGCCAGACGATGGAGAAAATCCGCCAGATCGAGAGCGAAGCGTGGGAAGACTTCCTCGACATGACCATGTCGCAGGCGCTGCTCTGGGCCTCCCACAATATCGACCCCGCCGAGACGCCGTCCGAAGTCTACCTGACCGAGCCTTATCTCATGGGCTCGCACGCGACCGGTTGCGGCGCCTGGGTGAGCGGACCCGAAGACGTCGCGCCGAAAGAATATCAGTGGGGCTACAATCGGATGACCACGGTCAATGGCCTGTTCGCCGCCGGCGATGGGGTCGGCGCGAGCGGCCACAAATTCTCATCAGGCTCGTTCACCGAGGGCAGGCTCGCTGGCAAATCGGCGGTCGCCTATGTCGTCGATCAGGCCGAAGCGCCGCAGGTCGAACAGGATGAGATTGAGTCTGTCGCGGCCCGCATCTGGCATCCCATCGAGCACTTCGAGAAACATCGCGACTCTTCCACCCGCGAGGACCTTAGCCCGTACTACCTGCTGCCCAAGATGGGGTTGCTGCGGCTGCAGAAGCTCATGGACGAGTATGTCGGCGGGCCCGGCGCCTATTACATGATCAACGGACCGCTCCTAAACCGCGGCATGGAGCTCTTGTCGGGCTTCAAGGAGGACCTCGGAAACCTCGGCGCGCGCGACCTCCACGACCTGCTCCGGTGCTGGGAATTGTGGGACCGCACCATATCCGCCGAGTGCCACATCCAGCATGTCAAGTTCCGGGAAGAGACGCGCTGGCCCGGCTACTACTACAACGCCGACCATCCCAAGCTCGACGACGAGAACTGGAAAGTGTTCGTCAACTCGCGCCGCGATCCGGCGACCGGCCAATGGGAGATGTCGAAGAAGCCCTTCATCCCGGTGTGCGACTGAACGAGCGCGAGCAGAAGGAACGGCACAATGTTGGAAGCCCAACATCGCTCGGTCCACCGGTCGATAGTTGTCGTCGGCGGAGGCATCGCCGGGATTTCGGCGGCCGTCGAGGCGGCGGAGGCCGGCTACGAGGTCACCATCGTCGAACGTAATCCCTATCTCGGCGGCCGGGTGGCGCAGCTCAACAAGTACTTCCCGAAACTGTGCGTCCCGACCTGCGGGCTTGAGATCAACTTCCAGCGGATCAAGAAGAACCCGCGCATCCGCTTCCTGACCATGGCCGAGGTCAAGAGCATCAGCGGAAGGCCGGGCGACTTCGATATCATGGTCAACCAGCGTCCACGCTACATCAACGACCGCTGCACGATCTGCAACGCGTGCGCCGAGGCCTGCACGCAGAAGCGGCCCGACGCTTACAACTTGGGAATGGGAACGACCAAGGCGATCTATCTTCCCCACACCATGGCGTTCCCGATGAAATACGTGATCGACGACGCGGCGTGCAGGCCGGAGGCCTGCGGCAAGTGCGTGGACGCCTGCAAGTACGGGGCGATCGACCTCGCCATGCAGGCGCGCTCGCTCCGGCTCAAGGCTGGCGCCGTGATCATGGCCACCGGCTGGGACCCGTATGACGCGGCACGCATCGACAATCTCGGCTTTGGGCGCTCCCCCGACATCATCACCAATGTCATGATGGAGCGGCTCGCGGCGCCGAATGGACCCACCGGCGGGCGACTCGTGCGCCCCTCCGATGGGCGCGAAGTCAGGCGCGTAGCCTTCGTCCAGTGTGCCGGCTCGCGCGACGCGCTCCATCTCGGCTACTGCTCAGCGATCTGCTGCCTGGCCTCGCTCAAGCAGGCCTCCTACGTGATCGAGCGCTTCCCGGACGCCGAAGTCACGATTTTCTACATCGATCTTCGCGCGCCGGGCGGCTACGACGCCTTCTCTCGTAAAATCCAGGCCTCGGGCAACGTCAAGCTGATCAACGGCAAGGTGGCGAAGATCGTCGAGACCGCCGGCGATCTCGTGGTCGAGGCCGAGGACATCCAAGCGCAGGCCAAGCGTCGCGTCGCGGTCGACATGGTGGTGCTGGCCTCCGGCATGGCCGCGGCGCTCAAGCGCGGCAAACCGCAAGCAGACATCGCCTTCGACGACGACCGTTTCGTGGTCGCGGACGGGACCGCCCCCGGCATCTACGCGGCCGGCTGCGCCCGCAGCCCGGTGGACGTTGCGACCGCGGTCCAGGACGCGACTGCGGCAGTGATGAAAGCGATCGGGGCGATCCAGACGGCGGCCAGGGGATGAGTCCGATGACCAAGAAACTCGGCATTTACGTCTGTTCGGGTTGCGGTATCGGCGAGTGTCTCGCGGCGAACCGCCTGACCGAAATCGCCAAACGCGAGTTCGCCGCTCCGGTCGTGCAGTCGTCGCGCGCGTTCTGCCTCGAGGACGCCGAACTGATCCGCAACGATGTCGCCAAAGGCGTCGTCGACGCCGTGGTCATCGCTGCCTGTTCGCCGCGCGTCAACACCGACGTCTTCGCGTTTCCGGGCGCCATGGTCGAGCGCGTCAATATCCGAGAGCAGGTCGCCTGGTGCCATCCCGCCGGCGATCCCGAAGCCCAGGCTATGGCCGAGGACCACCTGCGCATGGGCATCGCTAGAGCGGCCATGCGCAAGGCGCCGACGCCCTATACCGAGGCGAACGAACGCCGGGTGCTGGTGGTCGGCGGCGGGATCGCCGGGCTCAACGCGGCGCTGCACGCGGCCGCCGCAGGGCTGGAAGTCGTGCTGGTCGAGCGCGAGGCGCGGTTGGGCGGGGCGGTTGCGCGGCTCCGCAGCCAGTACCCCACGCGCCCGCCCTATCGGGCGCCCGAGAGGACATCGATCGGCCAATTGATCGACGAGGCACAGGCCACGGACCGCATTCTTGTCTACACCGGCTCGCGGGTCGTGCGGGTCGCCGGTCAGCCGGGCCGCTTCAACGTGACGATCGCCCGCAACGGCTCGCCGGTGGAGCTCATCGTCGGCGCCATTGTGCTCGCCACCGGCTGGAAGCCCGCGGACAAGGCGCGGCTCGAGGCCTACGGCTATGGGCGGATCGCCAATGTCGTCACCTCGCTCGAACTCGAGGAGATGGCGGCGAAAGGCTCGGTGCGGCGGCCCTCGGACGGCGGTCCGGTCAAGACCGTGGCCCTTATCAGTGTCGATTCCCCAGCCGATGAAAAGCAGATTCCCTACGCCGGCAATGTCGAGAGCCTGGTCGCGCTCAAGCAAGCGATCGAACTGCGGACGGATGCCCCCGAGCGGCAGGTTTATGTCGCCTATCGTTACATGCACGCGCCCGGCCAGAATGAGTACTTCTTCAAGGCCGCCCAGCAGGATGCGGGCATCTTCCTCACGCGCGCCGCCGGGCGCGCGGTGAGCGAGGACGGGAACGGACGCGTCTTGGTCGAGCTCGACAGCACGCTGCTCGGCGGCCGGCAGCGGATCGCCGTCGATCTGGTGGTGGTGGGGACCGGCATGGAGCCCGCCTCGCCCGAGGTCGAAGGGCTCAATCTAGCCTACCTGCAGGGCGAGGGGATGCCGGTGAACCGCTTCGGTTACGCCGACTCTAACTTCATCTGCTTTCCCTACGAGACGCGGCGCACCGGCATCTACTCGGCGGGTTGCGTGCGCAAGGCGATGGACCTCGCGGAGAGCGCGCAAGACGGCGCGGCCGCCGCCCTCAAGGCGATCCAGTGCATCGAACTGTCGTCCGCCGGCGCAGCAGTGCATCCGCGGGTCGGCGACCTTGCGTATCCCGAGATACTCACGCGTCACTGCACCCAGTGCTGGCGCTGCACCGAAGAGTGCCCATTCGGCGCGATTGAGGTCAATGCGGCGACCCGCACGCCCCAGGTCAACCCCAATCGCTGCCGCCGCTGCGGCACCTGCATGGGCGGCTGCCCCGTTCAGGTCATCTCGTTCGCCGACTACTCGGTCAACATACTGTCATCGATGGTGCACGCCGCCGCGCGGCCGGATGGCGACGGGGCGGAGCCACGCGTCTTGGTCCTGGCCTGCGAAAACGACGCCTATCCGGCGATCGACATGGCAGGCGTCAACCGCGCGACCCTGCCAGGTTCGGTGCGGATCGTGCCGGTGCGCTGCCTCGGCTCGGTCAACCGCGCGGCAGTCGCGGAAGCGGTAATCGCGGGCTACGACGCAGTAGCGCTGATGGGCTGCCGCTCGGGCGAGGATTACCAGTGCCACTTCATCCACGGCAGCGAGGTTCTGAAGACACGGATGGACAACATTCGCGAGGTCATCGATCGGATGGCGCTGGGACCGGAGCGTGTGCAGTACCTGGAAGTGGCGATCTCCGAGGCGGACAAAATTCCAGGCATGCTGAACGACGTGCTCGCCAAGGCCCGAGCGCTCGGCGCCAGCCCGCTGCAACACGCGGCCGAGTAGGGGAAGCGCAGACATGAATCAGACTGTCGTCATCCAACCGGACCTCGCGTTCAAGCGCGCCATCCTTGGCCTCGACGCTGGCGACTTCACGGCCTGCTACCAATGCGGCACCTGCTCGGTGATGTGTCCGATCTCCCCCGATGACGACCCCTTCCCGCGCAAGGAGATGATCTGGACCCAATGGGGCCTCAAGGATCGCCTCATGCACGATCCGGCGATCTGGCTGTGCCATCAGTGCCAGCTTTGCTCCACCTACTGCCCGCGCGAGGCGAAGCCCGCCAACGTCATGGCTGCGCTCAGGGAGTACAGCGTCGCCTTCCACGCCTTTCCCCGTTTCCTTGGCGAGTGGCTGAACAAGCCGCGCTATTTGCCGCTGCTGCTGGGCTTCCCGGTCGTGGTGTTGTTGATCGTGCTGGCGATAATCGGGACCCTGACGGAGCTGCCCAAGGGCGAGGTCATCTTCCACGCTTTCATTCCCTTCATTTACGTTGAGACCATCTTCGTCATCGCCGTCGCCTTCGCGCTGATCGCCGGCGTGGTCGGTGCGGCGCGCTACTGGCGGGGCGCGCCGCAAGCATCCGACGGCGCTGAAGGGGCGATGGCTTCAGTCCCTGGCGCGGCGTGGACGGTGTTGCGCGACATCCTGCTTCATCGCGAGTTCAACAAGTGCATTGAAAAGCGGGTCGGCGACCGCCCGAGCTACAAGACCCACGTGCCGCTTTCGCACATGGCCGTCTTCTTCGGCTTCGGCGGCCTTTTCATCACCACGATGGGACTGGCCATCGGCATCTATGTGTTCGACTTCTTCCCGCCGATGTCGCAGAGCCATCCTCTGAAGATACTCGCCAATGTGAGCGGCGTCGCGGTGATCATCGCCTGCCTGGTTTTCCTGTTCCGGCGCGTCATAGACAAGGAGAAGGCGGGCAAGACCACCTATAACGACTGGCTGTTCGTGACCGTATTGCTGCTGGTCGCGGCGACCGGATTCCTCGCGCAGATCACCAGGACCGCAGAGCTGCCGCACGTCGCCTATCCGACCTACTTCGTCCACTTGGTTTTGGTGTTCTTCCTGCTCGCCTACTCCCCGTATTCGAAATTCGCGCACGTCTTCTATCGCCCGGCGGCGATGCTGATTGCGCGCTATCGCGAAGCCCGCAACCGCGCCGCCGCCGCCGAAAGCGCCGCCGGCGGGGTCCGCGCCGCGGCCTAGCCGCGCGACTACGGGCGCCTGGCGGGCGCATCGAAGAGAAAGGAACCTCTCGATGACCCAGTTGGTGCCGCCCCACGGCGGCGGGCGACTTAAGCCCCTCCTGATCCCCGAGCCCGAACGGGCCGAAGAACGTAAACGGGCGCGCAGCTTCAAGCAGGCGCCGATGACCAGCCGCGAGGCTTCGGACCTGATCATGTTGGCGATGGGCGCTTATACGCCCCTCCACGGCTTCATGGGCCACGACGACTGGCGCGGCGCTTGTGTCGACATGCGGCTTGCCGATGACGTCTTCTGGCCGATCCCGATCACGCTCTCCTGCACGCGCGACCTCGCCTCCTCGATCGTGCTCGGCGAGGAGGTGGCGCTCACAGACGCCGAGACGGGCGAGATCATGGGCGTCATGGAGGTCGCCGAGACCTACACGATCGATCGCGAGTTTGAGTGCAAGCACGTGTTTCGCACCAGCGATCCCGCGCATCCGGGGGTGGCGAAAACCCTCGCGCAGGCCGAAGTCAACCTCGCCGGGCGGGTGCGCGTGCTGAGCGAGGGGATCTATCCGGAGCGCTACCCGAACCTGTTCCTGCGGCCGGCCGAGACGCGCGCGCTGTTCACCGACAAAGGCTGGTCCACGGTCGCCGCCTTCCAGACCCGCAACCCTATGCATCGCAGCCACGAGTATCTGGCCAAGGTCGCGATCGAGGTCTGCGACGGGGTGCTGATCCACCAAGTGCTGGGCGCGCTCAAGCCCGGCGACATCCCGGCTGAAGTGCGCACCCGCGCCATCAACGCTTTGGTCGAGCACTATTTTGCGCCCGGCGCCTGCGTGCAGGCGGGCTATCCGATCGAGATGCGTTATGCGGGACCGCGCGAGGCGCTGCTGCATGCACTGATTCGCCAGAACTTCGGCTGCTCGCACATGATCATCGGGCGCGACCACGCCGGCGTGGGCGACTATTACGGCCCGTTCGACGCCCAGCGCATTTTTGACGCTCTGCCTGCCGGCAGCCTGATCATTCAGCCGCTCAAGATGGATGACACCTTCTACTGCCGCCGCTGCGAAGGCATTGTCTCTGCACGCACCTGCCCGCACGGGAAAGAGGACCGTCTTTACCTTTCGGGCACGAAGCTGCGCGAGATGCTCAGCAAAGGCGAGGACGTCCCCACCCACTTCAGCCGCCCCGAGGTGCTAGAGATCCTGCGCGCGTACTATGCCAGCCTGCACTGATAAGGCCGGCGGCGCTTCTGGAGGATTCTGTGCGTCGTTATGACCGGACTTCCTGGCCATTCGCGTTTCTGTTGTTTCGGGGCCGGAAGGCGCCCGCGATAAGCCGCTGGCATAGGGCTTTTGCCGCGCTCGAAGCTTGGGGCCCGCACCCATTTGGATGCAACCAACCAACCCTCAATCGAATTCATAAGCTGTGGCCCATCGCTCCGGCCGATACTTGCTAATATTACGTAAGACTAAAGGCGAACGCGAATTTCGGCATTGGCCCATCGCTCCGGCCGATACTTGCTAATATTACGTAAGACTAAAGGCGAACGCGAATTTCGGCATTTCAGCCATGCGCTATACGCATGGTTTTTTGAGCTTTTCGTTATTGAATCGTTAACGTCTGAATATTAGAAACAACTAATATCTAATGCTTCCACCGACCGGTGGCGCTCGCAGCGACTTGCATCAGGCCGAAGAGAGTGGCCGCGCGGAACCGACGCAGAATACCGTCGCAAAACCATTGGAGAGGATTATGTCTGCCAAGAAAGTCGATCGAAGGCTCGCCGTCAAAGGCGACGCGATCTGCTTCGATTTTTTGAAAAGCGATCCCGCCGTCTATTTCGACTACCTTGCCGCGCCGGGCAATCTATCTGAAGCGTTTCGAGAGCCTTCATCAGTCATCCGGGGAATCAGGTCCGCGGTCAATCGCGTGGGTCAGCCTCCAATCAAAGACGCATGCTGAGCGCGCCACGCCCGACTGATTGCGGCCTAATCTTACTGAGTCACAAGGCCGCGGGGGATAGGCTGGAGAATCAAGTAGTGGAGGCGATTCACGACCGGCATGGGGGCTGAGATGGGCCTGGTTGATGACGGTGGATCGCGGTTTGAAGCTATGTGGATGGGCTTGCGAGGGTGATCGGGCACAAGGACCGTGAAGGTCCGTTGCAACTGCCAGGTGGCGGTATCGCTGTCGCTGGCCAATCGCCATGCGAGCCTGCCGATCGCCTACCGGCTGTATCTGCCGCAGGCGTGGGCGGATGATCCCGCGCGTCGGCGCAAGGCGGGCGTTCCTGAAGACCTCGTGTTCAAAACCAAGCCGGAGATTGCGCTCGATCAGCTGCGCTGGGCTTGTGCAGCCGACCTGCCGCGCGGCAAGGTTTTGCTGGACGCCGGCTACGGCAACAACAGCGGTCTGCGCGCCGGGATCACGGCGCTGGGCTTGACCTACGCCACCGGGATTCTGCGACGACCACGGTATGGGCGCAAGGTGCGCGGTCGTTGCCGGCGAAGCCGTGGTCGGGTAGCGGACGCCCGCCAAAACTGATGCGGCGCGATGATGCGCAGCGGCCGGCCTCGGTCAAGGCGCTGGCGCTCAGCCTGCCGAAGCGGGCCTGGCGCACGATCGCATGGCGGGAGGGCGCGGCCGAGCGCTCGTCTCGCGCTTTGCCCGCCTGCGGGTTCGCGCCGCGCATTGCGACGAATGGCGCGCCGAGCTGCGCGCGGAGGAATGGCTGCTGATCGAGGGGCCGAAGGGGGAGAGCGAGCCAACAAAATACTGGCTGTCGACGCTTCCGCAAAACATCACCTTCGCTGATCTGGTTGACACTGCCAAGCTGCGCTGGCGCATCGAGCGCGATTATCAGGAGCTCAAGCAGGAAGTCGGACTCGGACATTTCGAAGGCCGTGGGTGGCGCGGCTTCCACCACCACGCCACGCTGTGCATCGCCGCTTACGGGTTTCTGATCGCCGAACGGGCGACAATCCCCCCTCAGCAAACCGTTCCGCCAGGATGCTCCAGAGACCTGCCATTCTCAACGGTTACCGACCCCGCGGCGCCGCCGCTGCGGCCCAAACGCCACATCCCGAACTCGATCGCCACAAAGCTGGATTCGCCACCCTGCGCCGGCAACCATAAGACCGCGGAGGACGCATCCGAAAATATCCCTTTAGCTTCCTCACACATCAGCGTATTCTAATACGAAAGAAAACTCGAGCGCTGATCGGGAGGCGGAGTTGCGGAAGGGATGTGTGTATCTCGTCGGCGCGGGACCGGGCGATCCCGAGCTGTTGGCGGTCAAGGCTGCGCGGCTGATTCAGGAAGCCGAAACCGTCGTGTTTGATCGCCTGGTAGGCTCGGCGATTCAGGAATTGATCCCGCCTGCCGCAACGCGCATTTTCGTCGGCAAGGAGCCCGGCTGTCATCCGCTGCGGCAGGAGGAAATCAACGACCTGCTTATCAAGCTAGCTAATTCGGGACAGCGCGTCGTACGCCTTAAAGGCGGCGACCCATTTATTTTCGGGCGCGGCGGCGAAGAGGCGGAATGCCTCGCCAGACACGGAGTGGCCTTCGAGGTGGTACCGGGGATCACGGCCGCGTCGGGCTGCAGCGCCTATGCCGGAATTCCGCTCACCCATCGCGAAATGGCGAAAACCATCCGCTTCATCACGGGCCACGGCAAGGAGAACGGCGAACTCGATTATGATTGGAAAGAGCTGGTCGCCGCCGACTGTACGCTGGTTGTCTACATGGGCCTCGGCGCCATAGAGCGCATCGTCGCGTCGCTAATCGCGGCAGGGATGCCGGCGGATACGCCGGCGGCGGCGATCGAGAACGGCGCGACTCCTGCGCAGCGGCGCGAAATCGCAAGCGTCGCGGATTTGCCGCAGCGGGTGCGGGCGCGCAACTTTGTGCCGCCCACGCTATTCGTGATCGGCAAGGTGGCGTCGCTCGCCGACATGCTCAACTGGTTCAAACCCGCCGCCGAGGACGCGAGCGCCTCAACTTGTGTTGCCGCCTAATCGCTATCCGGGCGACAAGGCTTTCCCCAACGCATCCGTGAGCCAGCGCGCGGTTGCTTCATCAAGGTCGAGCACTGTAAACCTGCGACCTTCGCGAATCCGCAGGCGCGCGATGCGCATGCCGCTGCTATATTGGATTGTTTGGACGAGCAAGTCCTTCCCCCATGGCGCGTCCGTGCGGCCGATATCGGCTACTTCAGCGTCGCCTGTTTCCTCCATGTTCGACCCTCCTACGTCGAGGCTGGAAATAATCGGTGTCCGGCTAATACGCGGACAGGTTCAATTTGTTGGCGACTTCATCAGGTTCGAATGTGGTCCTGGTTTTAAAGAATGCCTGGGACATCGGCACTTTTTTAAAGAGGGTGACCGAGAAAATCTGGACCAAAGTGTAGAGGGAGGCATCGAGGGCGAGCCGCTTCTTAACGATGGCGACCAGGACGTAGATGGAAACTGCGATCCATATTTGCGCCCTAACCGCGTTGTCCGATGTGCCGTAGAATTGTTTGATCCTCAGATGCTGCTTGATCCATTTGAAAAACAGTTCGACCTGCCAGCGGCTTTTATAAAGGGCGCAGATCGACGCCGCCGGCAAGGCAAATTGGTTGCGGTCGGCCTTGCCCTGCCCCCCAACATACGCGAGGCCGCGGCTGTCGTTCACACGTCTAAGGGCCCGGGGGGAAATAAGTGCTCCATCGAGACTCTGGTAAGTCGTGCGATAGACCACAAGTGAGCTTCGATCCGATTCAATTATCCCCGTACGGGCCCTAATCGTCCCCGGCCGAGGTCGGCGTGGTGCTAACGACAACATTCTATGCTCAACTCGCTGCGCAAGCATAGTTTTCTAATTGAAAGTGTCGAAGAAAGGTCAATTCGACACCGCCCGTTCTCGGCAGCAAGCCCCTGCTAAATCGCCGCCTTCAGAACGCACGGCGCCCTCAGCCCGCCGCCAGTGGCCGAAAAATAGTGAATAATCAGCGCGCGGCGCTGATTATTGCATATGTTTTTCAGAATAAGTCGCAGCTAGAAAATGCGTATTTTACTTGCCTAATCAATTAGTCTAGTCTAATATAAACAACTCGCGCGGGCATACAGTAATCGTCAGCGCGTGAAGAGGAAGACCGTTGGAAAACCACGGCGTGGAGGACGCGTCAAACTAAGGCGCAACGCGGCATCCGACAGGATCGCCGGAGATGTCCGATGAGGGCTTTTTAGGAAGAGAGTTAGGCGTCTCCGCCCGTCCGCACCGCGACTGACTAAAGCTTAGACATTAAACTTCCCGAGCACTCGTTTGTAGCGGAGAGCGCAAGCGTGGCTGCACGGGAAGGTGGATCGATTTTGCGCGCACGGAGGCCAGCGATGCCGAAGCCCATGCCGGAAACGCCGCTGCTCGACGAACTTGAGAGTGGACCGTGGCCAAGCTTTGTGAGCGGGCTGAAACGGCTCGCCGCGTCGGACGACAAGCCCTACGCGTCAATGATGAAAGACCTGCTCGGGCAGCTCGAGCGCTCGTATGAAACGCGACGCGGATATTGGAAGGGCGGCACGGTCGGCGTCAGCGGCTACGGCGCAGGCGTCATACCGCGGTTTTCCGAAATCGCCTCCGAGTTTCCCGAGTCCGCCGAGTTCCACACTTTGCGCGTCATTCCCCCCGCCGGCACGCACTACAGCACGGCGCTGCTGCGTTCGTTGTGCGACGTTTGGGAGAAGCATGGCTCCGGTCTGATCGCGCTGCATGGCCAGACCGGCGACATCATGCTGCAAGGCTGTCGGAGCGAAAAAGTCCAGCCGTGCTTTGATGAGGTGAACGAGCTGGGCTTCGACCTGGGCGGCGCCGGGGCGGGCGTGCGCAGCTCGATCTCCTGCGTCGGCGCTGCTCGCT
>Ga0315540_10001429_pt1 | contig 13686 bp, 11 predicted proteins | sample SalMarSW160110MG_FD_203677 | JGI IMG/M metagenome (GOLD analysis project Ga0315540, IMG submission 203677) | Salt marsh sediment microbial communities from the Plum Island Ecosystem LTER, Massachusetts, United States - Salt Marsh Sediment SW1601-10 ... | reverse complement strand
GTGTTACCTCTCCGAATGATCTGTGGGAGATTCTAGGCGTGATCGAGGACCCCTATGTGGAGTTCAAGCGCGAGGAAATGATCCTGCGCGACTGGCTGGCGCTGGATCGTACGGTGTTGGCCAACAAGCGGACATTCCTGGCCTATGGGCGAACCTCGATCGCCCTCATAGGGCTGGGCATCGTTTTCGTGAAACTGATCCATCACCCCTTTTTCGAGGTGGGCGGTTATGTGCTGATGGGATTTGGTGTAATGGCCTTTTTCATCGGTCTGCGCGAGTTCGTCGTCAATACGATTCGCTTCAAGAAACTGATAAAAAAAGAAGAAGATATGGAGCGCAAGCTGGAAGCTGCCCTCGCTGCCGCGAAACACGAGACCGGCTGAGAGCTTGGCAGGCAGCGTGCCGAGACCGGCCTGGATGCCTTTGGGGTGCCCGTGCGGCATAGGGGCGTGGGGTGTGCCGCCAACCTTCGAGCACGCAAGTGCGCGAATGAAATTGCCCATGAAATTGCCCAGAGCTGAGGAAAGATCGCATCCGTTCCCCCCTGCGTTTGCCGGAAGAACACCCTTGTCCGCAGCTGCGCGAGGGGGTAAACTTCCAAGATTCAGGAAACAGTAGATTCGTTGGAGCATGGAACCTGAACGCCACTGAGGCCCCGTGATCGGGGTTTTTTTTGGTTTCCAGCCGGTGAGGCTTTGCATGTCACCCGGGCGCCGGAATCCTGTAACAGAGTGGGCTGAGTGCCCACTTTTTGTTTGTAACAGAGGGTGGATGCGACGCGTCGAGAACGAATTGACGAGCCTGGTGAGGTCGGTGGTGGAGCCGATGGGCTACGAGCTCGTGGGAGTCGAGTATTTGCAAAGGGGCAAGGCCGGGGCGCTGTTGCGCGTTTACATCGATCACATCGATCGTTCTGTCGCAGCAGGCGTTCGGGATCATGGCAAAGGCATCACCTTGGACGATTGCAGTGCGGTCAGCCATCAGCTGAGCGGTGTTCTCGACGTGGAAGACCCGATCGCCGGACACTACGACCTGGAGGTCTCCTCGCCGGGTCTGGACCGGCCGCTCTTCACGGTCGAGCATTTCCAGCGCTTCCAAGGACACAAGGTGCGTCTGAAGTTGGCGGCAAAGCTCGAGGGTAGGCGCAAGCTCGAGGGAGAGATCGCCGGCCTCGTGCAGGAGACCCTGCTGCTCGGGCTCGATGGCGAGATCCGGGAGATCCCCCTCGAGATGGTCGAATCCGCGCGCTTGGTGCCTGAGCTCCGATTCGGGAATGTGCAATGAGCAAAGAAATCTTGATGGTGGTCGAAGCCGTCTCGAACGAAAAGGACGTACCGAAAGAGGTCATCTTCGAGGCCATGGAGGTGGCGTTGGCTTCCGCCACGCGCAAGAAGGCGGGTGGCGACATGGATGCCAGGGTCTCGATCGACCGCAAGACCGGCGACTTCAATACCTTTCGTCGCTGGGAAGTCGTGGAGGATCCCGGAGAAGAGGGTCTGGAGGCACCCGACCGCCAGCTCACCCTGGCGGTCGCCCGCGAGCGCGAGCCCTCGGTCGAGGTCGGCGGCTATGTCGAGGAGCCCATGGAGTCCGTCCTCTTCGGGCGTATCGCGGCGCAGACGGCAAAACAGGTGATGGTGCAGAAGGTCCGCGAGGCCGAGCGTGCCAAGGTGGTGGAGGCCTACCGGGATCGGGTCGGTGAGCTGATTACCGGTGTCGTCAAGAAAGCCGATCGCGGCACCATCCTGCTCGACCTGGGCGGCAATGCCGAGGCCCTGGCTCCACGCGATCAGGTGATCCCGCGCGAGTCGGTGCGCCCGGGAGACCGTCTTCGGGCCTATCTCTTCGAGGTCCGCTCCGAGCCCAAGGGGCCGCAGCTGTTCGTGAGCCGCACAGCCCCCGAGCTGCTCATCGAGCTGTTCAAGCTGGAGGTGCCGGAGGTGGGTGAAGGACTGATCGAAATCCTGGCTGCGGCACGGGATCCCGGCTCGCGGGCCAAGATCGCGGTACGCGCGATGGACTCGCGCATCGACCCGGTGGGTGCCTGTGTCGGCATGCGCGGCTCACGCGTACAGGCGGTGTCCAACGAGCTCAACGGCGAGCGCGTGGACATCATCCCCTGGAGCGACAATCCGGCGCAGTTCGTCATCAACGCCATGTCCCCCGCGGACGTTGTCTCCATCGTCATCGACGAAGAGGCCGGTAGTATGGATGTGGCGGTCAAGGAAGAGAATCTCTCCCAGGCGATCGGTCGCGGCGGGCAGAACGTGCGCCTGGCCAGTCAGCTCACGGGCTGGGAGCTCAACGTGATGAACGAAGAGGATGCCGCGACCAAGAGTGAGCAGGAGGCGGGACGCCTGGTGGAGAGCTTCATGGAGCAGCTCCACGTTGACGAGGATGTTGCCGCCGTGCTGGTGGAAGAGGGTTTTTCGAGCGTCGACGAGGTGGCCTACGTGCCTCTCTCGGAGATGATGGCCATCCGGGAGTTCGATGAGGAGATCGTCACCCTGCTGAGGGATCGTGCCAAGGATGTCCTTTTGACCCGCGCGATCGCCAACGAGGAGAGCCTGGTTCAGGAGCCGGACGAGGATCTGCTCGGAATGGAAGGGATGGATGAGGATTTGGCCGCGACGTTGGCCCGCAACGGGGTCGTCACGATGGAAGACCTTGCCGAGCAATCGGTGGACGAGCTCGTCGAGATGGCAGGCGTCGATGCGGAGCACGCCGCCGCACTGATCATGAAGGCGCGCGAGCCCTGGTTTGCCGAGGCGCAGAGCGAGTAGGTCAGGAGAATACGCGGATGAGTGAAGTGACCGTCAAACAGCTCGCCGGTACGGTGGGGATACCGGTGGAACGGCTGCTTTCGCAGCTTCAGGAGGCAGGGATTTCAGCCTCCGACGGCGAGGCGAGGCTGAGTGAGCAGGAAAAGGTGCAGCTTCTGGGTTTCCTGCGTCGCAGTCACGGCAAGGCGGAGGGAGAAGGTACGACGGCGCCGAGCCGGGTCACCCTCAAGCGCAAATCCGTCAGCGAGCTGCGCCAGCCTACGTCCGGTGGGCGTGCGGGTGGTGGCGTCCGGGCTGCAACTGCCCCGCGGGCGAAGACGATCAGCGTCGAGGTTCGGCGCAAGCGCACCTACGTGAAGCGCGGCGTTTCGACACAGGAGCCGGAGGTGGTCGCCGGGGCCGTGGCCGAGAAGGCAACCGGGGGGGCTCTGATCGAGGAGGCGGAACGGGCTCGCCCCCCCGTGGATCGGCGATCGGAGCTGGAGGCGCGGCGGGCGGAAGAGGATGCGAGGCGGTTGGCGGAGCAGGAAGAGCGCGAGCGCCGAGCTCGCGAGGATGAGGCTCGCCGTAAGGCGGAAGAAGAGGCCCGCCGCAAGGCCGAAGAAGAGGCACGGCGCGAGGCCGAGGCGAAAGCTCATCTCGAAGCGCAGGAAAAGGCAGCGGCCGAGCCCGAGCCCTCTGCTCGTCCCGAGCAGGCCGAAGAAGAGAGCGTCGAGGCCAAGGAGGCGAAGGGCAAGGCCCGCAAGCATGTCAAGCGCGCCGCAGAGCTCTCCGAGAAGGAGAAATCGGCGAAAAAGGCGGCACGAAAGGACTCGATGCGAGCCCGCGAGCTGGTGCAGGAGGTCGAGTACGAGGAGGATGTCGGCGACCGTGCCGAGTCCGCGCCCACGGAGCGACGTGTCCGACGCAAGAAGAAGGCTGCCAAGCCTCAGCTTCAGGACAAGCATGGGTTCCAGAGACCGACGGCACCCGTGGTACGCGAAGTGGAGATTCCGGAGAGCATCTCTGTGGGCGATCTGGCGAGCCGTATGTCCGTGAAGGCAGGCGATGTGATCAAGGCCATGTTCAAGCAAGGTATGCCGGTTACGATCAACCAGACGCTCGACAGGGACACCGCCGCGATCGTGGTCGAGGAGATGGGGCATAAGCCCGTAGTGGCCGAGGCCAGGGATGTCGAGGATACGATGATGCAGGAGATCGAAGAGCAGGCCGAGCAGCTCGAGCAAGAGTCGAGGCCGCCGGTGGTCACCATCATGGGACACGTGGATCACGGCAAGACCTCGCTGCTCGACCACATCCGCCGCACCCATGTAGCCGCCGGCGAAGCCGGAGGCATCACCCAGCACATCGGCGCCTATCACGTGGAAACCGCGCGCGGCATGATCTCCTTCCTGGACACGCCCGGCCACGCGGCTTTCTCGACCATGCGCGCCCGTGGTGCCAAGGTCACGGACATCATCGTCCTGGTAGTCGCGGCGGACGATGGCGTCATGCCTCAGACCATCGAGTCCATTCAACATGCACGCGCCTCTGGCGTTCCCATTCTGGTCGCGGTCAACAAGATCGACAAGCCGGACGCGAATCCGGACCGGGTGCTGCAGGAGCTGACGCAGCATGAGGTGGTGCCCGAGGAGTGGGGCGGAGACACCATGGTGGTGAAGGTTTCCGCCAAGACCGGCGAGGGTATCGAGGAGCTGCTCGAGTCCCTGCTGTTGCAGGCGGAGGTGCTCGAGCTCACCGCACCGGAAAAGGGCCCCGCTCGCGGGACCATCATCGAATCCCAGCTCGACAAGGGGCGCGGTCCCGTGGCCACCATCCTGGTACAGGCCGGCACCCTGCGCCAAGGAGACCTGATCGTCAGCGGCAGCGAGTTCGGGCGCGTGCGCGCCATGTTCGATGAGAACGGACGCAGCGTGAAGAGCGCAGGTCCCTCGATTCCGGTGCAGGTGCTGGGGCTCTCCGGTACGCCCAACGCGGGAGACGACGCGGTGGCGGTTCCCGACGAAAAGCGTGCCCGCGAGGTGGCCGAGCTGCGTCGGGAGCGGGAGCGCCAATCCAAGCTGGGAGAGCAGCGCGCCGCGAGCCTGGATCAGCTCTTCTCCCAGTTCCAGGAAGGGGAAGTACAGACGGTCAATATCGTCATCAAGGCAGATGTGCAGGGCAGCATGGAGGCGTTGCGGGAGAGCTTGCAGAAGCTTGCGACCGACGAGGTCAAGGTCACCATCGTAGCCTCTGGCGTGGGCGGCATTACCGAGTCGGACGCCAACCTGGCCTCGACCTCCAACGCCATCCTGCTCGGATTCAACGTCCGTGCCGATGCTGCCGCGCGCCGGGTTGTGGATGAGAAGGGTCTGGACCTGCGTTATTACAGTGTCATCTACGAGTTGATCGACGATGTAAAAAAGGCTCTGTCCGGTCTCTTGAGCCCCGAGGTGACCGAGGAGATCATCGGCCTCGCCGAGGTGCGCGATGTCTTCCGTTCTTCCAAGTTCGGTGCCGTTGCGGGCTGCATGGTGACGGAGGGTCTGATCAAGCGCAATAGCCCGATTCGCGTGCTGCGAGATAACGTGGTCGTCTATGAGGGAGCGTTGGAATCTCTACGCCGTTTCAAGGAGGATGTGCCGGAGGTGAAGTCCGGCACCGAGTGTGGGATCGGCGTGAAGAGCTACAATGATGTCCAGGTGGGTGACCAGATCGAGGTATTCGAGCGGGCCGAAAGGGCACGCGAGCTTTAGGCGAGCGAACAAATGTGTGGCAGAAGCGCCATAAGGCTCATCAGCGACGCCTTGATCGCAATTCCGTAGGATGAAAGAGTATGCACGGACGGAGCGCATCGGCGCCGAGCTGCGCCGCGAGCTTGCGCAGATCTTTCGCCAAGACGTGAGCGACCCGCGTCTTGCGAGCGTAACCTTGCAGGGGGTGGAGGTGAGCCGGGACTTGGCCCATGCCAAAGTCTATTTCACCTGTTTCCCGCTCGACGAGGACAGCGCTGAGCAGGAGCGCCTTCTCAACGGTAGACTCGCGGGGTTTCTGCGCCGGAGACTGGCTCGGCGGGCACCATTGCGTATGGTTCCGCAGCTCCGCTTCGTTCACGACACGTCCATTGTTCAAGGAGAGCGTCTTTCGCACCTGATCGAAGAGGCTGTGGCGTCCCAGGACGCCGAGCAGGAGCGGGAGTGAAAGCGATGAGCGATATTTTGTTCGGGCTCTCCGGATTCCCCCGGATTGGTTTCGGAGCTGCTGCCTCGTCAGGCATCCCCTTCACGGAATCGGCTTGTGCGGGCGGGCAAGTAGCGGTAATTGGGCTTTCGGGCCAACGAGCAAATCATGGGGCGTCGGCGCAGGTACGGACGTAACGTTAGCGGCATCCTGTTGCTGGACAAGCCCGAGGGGATAACCTCCAATGAGGCCCTGCAGCGGGTCAAGCAGCTTTATCGAGCCGCCAAGGCAGGCCACACAGGTAGCTTGGATCCCCTTGCGACCGGGCTTCTCCCCATTTGCCTGGGGGATGCTACCAAGTTCTCCGCCTTCCTGTTGGATGCGGACAAGTGGTATCGGGTGCGTGTGCGGCTCGGGATCACGACGACTACGGCGGATGCCGAAGGCGAAGTCGTCAAAACGGTGCCTGCCGACACCGTTCGCGAGCAGGACCTGCGTGCGGCACTCGGAGGTTTCCTAGGCACGGTCGAGCAGCTGCCGCCCATGTACTCCGCCGTCAAGCATCAGGGCGAGCGCCTCTACAAGCTGGCGCGCCGGGGCATCGAGGTGGAGCGCACACCGCGTACGGTGCATATCTTTCAGATCCAGCTGCGCAGCTTCGATCCGCCGGAGCTCGAGATCGACGTGCACTGCTCGAAGGGAACCTATGTTCGAGCCCTGGCGGCAGACTTGGGTGAGGCATTGGGTTGCGGCGGACATGTCTCCCGCTTGCGCCGCACGGGGGTCGGGCCCTTTCTGGAGCAGGAATCCAGGTTCACGACCCTCGAGGAGGTCGAGCGGAGCGTCCTTGCAGAGGGCTTCGAGGCGATCGATGCACTGCTCCTGCCGCTCGAGAGCGCCCTGGGACATTGGCCGCCGGTGCGCCTCTCCGCCGACGCCGCATTTTACCTGCGTCAGGGACAGGCGGTGCTGGTGCCGCGAGCACCGACGCAGGGACTGGTCAGGCTGTACGATCCGTCGCAGAAGTTCATCGGTGTGGGCTGCATCCTGGACGACGGCAAGGTTCAGCCGAAGCGGCTGCTCTAACAGAGCGGCTCGAATTTCCCTCGATGGTGCTAACCACCTATAATTACGAGGTTATTTTTTATCGGCCCGATCCCCTGGGCTCATTGCCGGGGTGGTCGACACCGCATACGCGGTTCGAGGGCCTCATACAATGTCCCCGAGGCAAGGAGACGATTCCATGACAATGAGCGCAGCAGAAAAACAGCAAGTCATCGACGAATACAAGCGTGGTGAGGGCGACACCGGGTCCCCCGAGGTACAGGTAGCCTTGTTGACCGCTCGTATCCAACAGCTCACCGGGCATTTCTCGGTGCACAAGCACGACCATCATTCCCGTCGGGGCCTGGTACGCATGGTCAATTCCAGGCGCAAGCTGCTCGATTACCTCAAGGGCAAGGACCTGGACCGCTACCGCACCTTGATCTCTCGTCTCGGCCTACGCCGCTGACGCGCGTCCACGAGCAGAAAGCAATCCCAAATCGGGCCGACAACCGCCGGGGTACGGCGGGTTTCGCCCGCTCGGCCAAGCCCTGAGGAACAGCTAGTGATACCTACCAGAAAATCCTTTCGATTCGGTGACCAAACGGTGACCCTGGAAGCGGGCGAGATTGCCCGTCAAGCCGATGGTGCCGTGCTCGTCGACATGGATGATACCGTCGTTCTCGTCACCGTCGTGGTCGACAAGCGCCCGGGCGCCGACCGCGATTTCTTTCCCATGACCGTGGACTATCAGGAAAAGACCTATGCCGCGGGCCGCATCCCTGGTGGCTTCTTCCGTCGTGAAGGCCGCCCGAGCGAGAACGAGATCCTCACCTCACGGCTGATCGACCGCCCGATCCGGCCTCTTTTCCCCAAAGGCTACAAAAAAGAGGTCCAGATCATCGCCACCGTCAAGTCCCTCAACCCGGCGGTCAGCCCGGAGGTCCCGGCCATTCTAGGGGCCTCGGCGGCACTGAGCCTGTCCGGTGCCCCCTTCAGTGGTCCCATCGGTGCTGCCCGCATCGGTTACAAGGACGGCGCCTATCTGCTCAATCCACCCTTCACCGGTCTGAGTGCCGATAGCGATCTGGATCTCGTAGTGGCCGGAACCGAGCATGCCGTTCTGATGGTGGAGTCCGAAGCCAGGGGACTTCCTGAAGATGTCATGCTCGGGGCAGTGCTCTATGGCCATGAGCAGATGCAGGGGGCCATAACTGCAATCAAGGAGCTTGCTGCCGAGGCAGGAAAGCCTCCCATGTTCTGGTCACCGCCGCAGGAAGACACCGAGCTTGCCGCAGCGGTGGAGGCGGCATGCGGTACTGCCCTGGGGGACGCTTACCAGATCGCGGACAAGATGGAGCGCTATGCCTCCCTGGACCGAGCCCGTGCCGTTGCGGTGGAGGCGCTTTGCGCCGGGGAGGAGCCCAAATGGAGTGAGCAGCAGATCATGGGCGCCATCGAGAAGCTGGAAAAGAAGATCGTGCGTGGCCGCATCCTCGCCGGGGAGCCGCGCATCGACGGCAGGGACCAACGTACCGTGCGTCCCATCCACATCCGTACCGGCGTGCTGCCGCGTACCCACGGATCTGCCCTCTTTACCCGTGGCGAGACCCAGGCCCTGGTGGTTACCACCTTGGGGACAGAGCGTGATTCCCAGATCATCGACGCCCTCGAGGGCGAGCGGCGCGAGCCCTTCATGCTCCACTACAATTTCCCGCCCTTCTGTGTCGGCGAGACCGGGCGCGTCGGTAGCCCCAAGCGGCGCGAGATCGGCCATGGCCGTCTGGCCAAGCGCGGGGTGCTGGCGGTCATGCCGGGTCCCGACACCTTTCCCTACTCGATCCGAGTGGTCTCCGAGATCACCGAGTCCAACGGCTCCAGCTCCATGGCCAGCGTCTGCGGTACCAGCCTGTCCCTGATGGACGCCGGCGTCCCCATCAAGGGCGCCGTAGCCGGCGTGGCCATGGGACTGATCAAAGAGGGCGGGGAGTTTGCCGTGCTCACCGATATCATGGGCGACGAGGATCATCTGGGCGACATGGACTTCAAGGTCGCCGGTACCACCGAAGGCGTCAATGCCCTGCAGATGGACATCAAGATCGAAGGGATCACCAAGGAGATCATGGAAACCGCTTTGGCCCAGGCGAAGGAGGGGCGGCTGCATATTCTGGGGGAAATGAACAAGGTCATCGACGTGCATCGCGCCGAGATGTCCGAGCACGCCCCGCGGATCATCGACTTCAAGATCCACCCGGAGAAGATTCGAGACGTGATCGGTAAGGGGGGCTCGACCATCCGTTCCATCACCGAGGAGACGGGAGCTACCATCGACATCTCCGACGACGGCATGGTCAAGATCTTCTCCGTGGATAAAGGCGCCGGCGAGGAGGCCAAGAAGCGTATCGAGCTCATCACGGCAGACGTGGAAGTGGGTCGGATCTACGAGGGAAGGGTCGCCCGCCTCATGGACTTCGGTGCCTTCGTCACCATCCTGCCGGGGCGCGATGGCCTCGTGCATATTTCCCAGATCAGCGAAGAGCGCGTGGAGAGGGTCAGCGAAAAGCTTGCCGAGGGAGACATCGTCCGGGTAAAGGTCCTGGAGGTCGACAAGCAGGGGAGAGTACGGCTGAGCATGAAGGCCGTGGATCAGGCCTGAGCCGGGTTGCGGCGGCTGGCCGGCAGAGTTTACCTCGGCCCTTCTGGGGCAAGGGCAGCTCCCCATTGAGACATTCGATCCAGCGGATGTAAAAAGGCTCCGGTTGTGGAGAACCGAAAGAATTAGAATGCAGCTGAGTGGGCTTCTGACAAAGAAGAGGTGTGCACCAATGAAAGCTGGTTTTCCTGCCGTTTTCTTGACGAGCCTCATGCTCGCCGGTTGTTGCACGTCGACCTATCCGCCGCAGACGGGGCGGAACGAGATGCAGGAGTGGGGGGACACCTCCGTCTGCGGAATCTTTGCCGGGTGGGGCACGAGGGAGGAGCCGCAAAGGAGTGAAGCCGTCTACACGCCCGTGACCTTGAACGAGTACTCCGAGTATGTCTGCAGCCTCGTGGACATCGAAGACTACGCAACCTGCGCCAATCGGCTGGAAGAGTATTACCGAGAGTCGTTCGACAGCGAGACTCCTCCAGGAAATTCGACCTCGGGACCCTTTGCCGTCCTGCTCGAGAATGAGATGTATGTCGGGTCCTATCGCTCGGACCCGTTCAGCGGCTCATTCCGCGTGTCCAGCGGCACATCCGGCTGTAAGGGCTCGTATAACGCCCTTTACGGTGACAAGAATGCGGTCTTCAAGGTCTGGTGTGACAACGGCGAGCGTGGAACGGCTCGTATGGTTCGCGACAGATATGGCCGCGACGGGATCGGGATCATCACCATGGACGACGGAGCTCAGGGCAAGATCATTTTCGGGCCGAGGATTGCGGAAGCTGCGCGCTCGGCTCTGTAACTCTGGCTTCCGCCTTCATCTTGGCGACGATGGCATAGATGCCGACGTGTCGATTCGGGCTCAGATGTTCTGCCAGGTGCAGACCTTCGAAGAGGGCGTCAACGTCCAATTCTGCGATCTCCGCAGGTGTCTTGCTGGAGAAAAGCCTTACCAGTAAGGCCACGACGCCCTTGATGATGGCGGTATCGCAGTCTCCCGTGTAGCGGATGCATCCGGAATGAACGGGGTCTGGATGAGCGGCGACATGAACCAGGCTCATGCATTCCTTGACGCGCTTGTCTTCGGTCTTTTCCGCCGCGGGCATCGGCGGCATTTCCTCACCGATATCGACCAGGAGTTGGTAGCGCTGGTCCCAGTCGGTCAGAAGCTCGAAGGTATCGACGATTTCCTGTATTTCTGCGATCGTCATGGTGGAAGAGCAAAGGACTCGCTTCGGTCGTGTCTGTAGCGTCGCGTGGCGATCGCGCCACGGGAGCAGGAGTCTAGCAAGCTATTTGCGCCATTGGAATTTCAATGGCGGTTCGGATACTATAGCGAATCCTGGCAAGCTTGCGTGAAGACAAGCCGAACTACAACAAAAACTCCAAAGGAGCGATAAGGCTTGGGAACCATTGCTAGAGTAGTCGAAGAAGAATCTCAGCCCATCCCCTCGTACCTGGAGCGTTATTACTGGTGGGCGTATGTGCATCCGAATGCCGTACGCGTGTTCGAGCGCCAGTGGCTCGTCAACCTGATCCTGTGGGGCAATTTCGGGCGGTTGCGGGACGCCGCGCTCGAGTGCCTCGGCGATTCGATTGCCGGTCGTACTCTGCAGGTGGCCTGTGTATACGGCGATCTCACCCAGCGCCTGGTCGAGCGCTTAGGTGAAGATTCATGGTTGGACGTGGTGGACATATTGCCCGTCCAGCTCGAGAACTTGGCCCGGAAGCTGGGACCCGAGGCTCGAACCACACTCGAGCTGAGCGATTCTGCCGACTTGAAGGTCGAGGACGGTCAGTACGATCAAGTCCTGGTTTTTTTCCTGCTCCATGAGCAGCCCGTGGAGACGCGCAAGAAAACGGTTTCGGAAGCGCTTCGGGTCACCAAGCCCGGCGGGCGGGTCTTATTCGTGGACTATCACCGACCCCATATCGCGAATCCGATGCGCTTGGTCATGAACCCGGTGCTCCGCTTGCTCGAGCCCTTTGCACTCGACTTGTGGCGCGACGAAATCTCGGCGTGGCTGCCGGATGATGCTTCCGGTTTTAGCGTCCGCAAACAAACGTTTTTCGGCGGGCTTTACCAGATGACGGAGGTTACTCGGGCCGAGGACGGTGACTGAGTATGCCGCGGTCGGAGCGCCCTCCTGACAGAAGGGCCGGTAGCGAAGGGACGAAGGCAGTGGCGGGCGACCGTTGAAGGCGCTCACATACCCGATCGCACGGTTGGGATGACGTTTTGCGAGCTCCTGCGTAGGCCTGATTTTCAGTCATGTGCGTAAAAACCGCTGATCTCTTCGACCAGTTCTATGAGCGGGCTCGGGTTTGCGATCCGATCTTTCGGGATTTCGGAGGACGGCGTTGTTTTTCCGGTCCTGTCAGCACGGTCAAGTGCTTCGAGGACAATTCCCTGGTGAAGACCGCCCTCGGTGAGCCTGGCGAGGGTAGGGTGCTGGTCGTGGATGCCGGCGGCTCCTTGCGTTGTGCGATGCTCGGCGACCTTCTTGCGGCGAGTGCGGTCGAGAACGGTTGGAGCGGCGTGGTTCTGTTCGGCTGTGTGCGCGATTCCGCGGATATCGCCGGAATGACCCTGGGTGTGAAGGCCTTGGCCACAAATCCGCGCAAGAGCGAAAAGCGTGGAGAGGGTCAAAGGGATATCGTGGTCAGCTTCGCCGGAGTCGGGTTTCGACCTGGCGACTACATCTATTGTGACGAAGACGGCATTTTGGTCTCCGCAGAGTCGCTCGTGCAACCGAGCTGACCATCGCCCGATTCTGGGATCGGTCCCCTGTCCGCTTGATGCTCGTGCTCGGTCGATAGGTTGAGAGATTCCTATGGCGTGGGCTCGGGCAAAGCAGATCGCCAAGGCCATCCTCTCCGGCTTCGATCGGCACTACCGGCTGTTTCGGGTGACGACGGCAGGTGCGCGGCAACGCTTCGAGGACGCGGACTGGGAGTCGGTGCAGCGGGCATCCCGAGAGCGTATCAGCTACTACGATAAGCGTGTCGGCGAGACCATCGCCGGACTGCGCTCCGAGTTCGGCATCGAGGCGCTCGACGAGCCCCTGTGGCGGCGGGTCAAGATCGAGTACCTCCGTCTCCTGCCCGAGCACCGCCAGCCGGAGCTCGCGGAGACCTTCTACAACTCGGTCTTCTGCCATCTGTTCCACCGCGTCTACTACAACAACAGCTTCATCTTCGTGTGGCCGGTGATGTCCACGGAGCACCTGGAGTCCGAAGTCCCCAGCTCCCGGTGCTACTATCCGGCCAGGGACGGTTTTGCTCGGGTCATCTACCAGATCCTGTCGTCCTTCGGGTTTCGCTTGCCCTTTCGAGAACGTCGTGCTGACGTGCGCAATCTCCTTCACGCCATCCGCACCCTCTTCCCCATGCCCCGGGACAGGGCGGAAGATTTCCAGCTCATGGTCTTGAGCCATGCCTTCTACCGCAACAAGGGTGTGCACATCATAGGCAAGGCCATCAACGGAGCCGACCAGATTCCCTTCGTCATTCCGGTCCTGAACGATGAGCAGGGCGGGCTTTACGTAGATGCTCTGCTCTGGGGGGAGGACGAGATCTCCAACGTCTTCAGCTTTTCGCGCGCTTACTACATGGTGGATGCCGAGGTACCGGCGGCTGTCGTGGAGTTCCTGAGAACGCTGATGCCGCGCAAGGGAAAGGCGGAGCTCTACACTGCGATCGGCTTGCACAAGTTCGGGAAGGCCGAGTTTTATCGTTCCTTTCTCAAGCACTTGCGCTACTCCAGCGATGAGTTTGTGGTCGCACCTGGGATACGCGGCATGGTGATGTTGGTCTTCACCCTGCCTTCCTTTCCCTTCGTATTCAAGGTGATCAAGGACCGTTTCCCATCGCCTAAGGAAACGACGTCCGAGGCGGTAAAGCAGAAATATCAGCTGGTGAAGCTCCATGACCGGGTTGGGCGGATGGCGGATTCGTGGGAATATTCCGAGGTCGCCTTTCCCCGAGATCGCTTCTCGAGCGAGCTCATGGATCTCTTGCAGAAGGAGGTGGCTGGCAGCCTGCAGATAGAGG
>Ga0315540_10001428_pt1 | contig 13687 bp, 11 predicted proteins | sample SalMarSW160110MG_FD_203677 | JGI IMG/M metagenome (GOLD analysis project Ga0315540, IMG submission 203677) | Salt marsh sediment microbial communities from the Plum Island Ecosystem LTER, Massachusetts, United States - Salt Marsh Sediment SW1601-10 ... | reverse complement strand
ATCCGCCGCCTGCAGCGCCGCGAGGACGCGGACGCGATCAACAGCATCCTCGCGCGCGCCGGCATGGTGCAGATCCCGGGCGATTTCCTGCGCCGGTCGCACAATTCGCGGACCTTCACGATCCTGGTCGCGGTAGACGAGCGGTCGGACACGGTGGTCGGTACGGTGATGGGCATCGACCACGCCCGCGCCTTCCACGACCCGGACGACGGCTCCAGCCTGTGGTCGCTCGCGGTCGACCCGCAGAGCGCGCCGCCCGGCGTCGGCGAGGCGCTGGTGCGCCATCTCGCCGAGCATTTCCAGACGCGCGGGCGCAACTTCCTCGACCTCAGCGTGATGCACACCAACGCGGCGGCGATCAAGCTCTATGAATCGCTGGGCTTCCAGCGGGTGCCGGTATTCGCGGTGAAGCACAAGAACCCGATCAACGAGAAGCTCTACATCGCGCCGGAGCCGGAGGCGAAGCTCAACCCCTACGCCCGCATCATCATCGACGAGGCGCGGCGGCGCGGCATCCGCGTCGAGATCGAGGACGAGGAGAGCGCGCTGTTCCGCCTCGCGCTCGGCGGGCGCACCATCGCCTGCCGTGAATCCCTGTCGGAGCTGACCACGGCGGTGGCGATGAGCCGCTGCGATGACAAGGCGCTGACCCGGCGGCTGCTGAAGAAGGACGAGCTCGCCGTCCCGGATCAGATGGAAGCGGGCGCGCCTGCGGAAAACCAGGCCTTCCTCGCGCGCCACGGCAGCATCGTGGTGAAGCCGGCGCGCGGCGAGCAGGGCCGCGGCATCAGCGTCGGCGTCCGCGATCCGGACGCGATGGAACGCGCCATCGCCGAGGCGCAGCACCATTGCGACCGGGTGCTGCTCGAGGAATACCGCCAGGGTGAGGATCTCCGCGTCATCGTCATCGGCGGCCATGTCGTCGCGGGCGCGATCCGCCGACCCGCCGCCGTCACCGGCAACGGCAAATCGACCGTCGAGGAGCTCATCAAGGTGCAGAGCCGCCGGCGCGCACGGGCGACCGGGGGCGAGAGCCGCATCCCGCTCGACGCCGAGACCGAGCGCTGCATCGCCGAGGCCGGCGCGGCGCTGGACACCGTGCTGGACGCCGGACAGACGATAGCCGTGCGCGGCACCGCGAACCTGCACACCGGCGGCACGATCCACGACGTTACCGACCACCTGCATCCGGCGATCACGGATGCCAGCGTGCGCGCCGCCCGCGCCCTCGACATTCCCGTCGTCGGGCTCGATCTGATCGTGCCCACGCCGCGCGGCCCCGATTATGTGATCATCGAGGCGAACGAGCGCCCAGGCCTCGCCAACCACGAGCCGCAGCCGACGGCCGAGCGCTTCATCGACCTCCTTTTCCCGCAAACCGTCCGATAGGCGAAACCGCCATGCCGAATGCACCCACCGTCGTCCACCAGCTCCATCCGATCGCGCCGCTCGCCATCCACGAGGGCAACATCATCGCGACCCTGATGGACCTGCTCAGCATCCCGAGCCCAGCCGGCTATACCGATGCGATCGTGCATTACCTCGCGGAGCGCTTCGAGGCGCGCGGCGTCGACTACGAGCTGACCCGCCGCGGCGCCATGCGCGTCAACCTGCGCGGGCGGCAGAGCAGCCCGGACCGCGCCGTGCTCGCCCATGTCGACACGCTGGGCGCCCAGGTGAAGCGGCTGAAGGAGAACGGCCGGCTCGAGCTGGTGTCGATCGGCACCTGGTCGGCGCGCTTCGCCGAAGGCGCGCGGGTCACGATCATCACCGAAGCCGGGGCGAAACGCGGCACTATCCTGCCGCTCAAGGCGTCGGGCCACACCTTCAACAAGGAAATCGACGCGCTGCCGATCTCCTGGCAGAACATCGAGCTGCGCGTCGACGATCGGGTGTCGAGCGAGCGGGACCTGATCGACGCGGGCTACAATGTCGGCGACATCGTCGCCATCGATCCGCGGCCGGAATTTCTCGAGAACGGCTACATCAACTCGCGCCATCTCGACGACAAGGCGGGCGTCGCCGCGATGATCGCCGCGCTGGACGCCATCATCGACACCAAGCCGGAGCTGCCGGTCGATTGCCATTTCCTGTTCACGATCTCCGAGGAAATCGGCTCCGGCGCCTCGGCGGTGCTGCACGGCGACGTCGCCGAGATGGTCGCGGTCGACAACGGCACCGTCGCGCCCGGCCAGAACTCCGGCGAATTCGGCGTCACCATCGCCATGGGCGACCAGACCGGCCCCTTCGACTGGCACCTGACGCATCACCTGCTGCGGCTCGCGCAGGAACACGACATCCCCCACCAGCGCGACGTGTTCCGCTATTACCGCTGCGACGCCGCGTCGGCGATCGAGGCGGGCAACGACATCCGCACCGCGCTGATGACCTTCGGCATCGACGGCAGCCACGGCTACGAGCGGGTCCATCTCGACGCGCTGATGCAGGTGGCGCGGCTGCTCACCGTCTACGTCCAGTCGCAGCCCGTGATCGCCCGCGACAAGAAGCCCCTCGGCGACATCGAGGGCTTCCCCGACCTCCAGCCGAGCCGCCGCACGACGTAACGCGCCTTACCTGGTGGGCTCGCTGAGCGGGCCTGCCCCTCACCCTGAATTCGCCGAGGATCCCCGGCTGGCTCGGCAGGCCGAGGGCAAGCGGAAACGCCGCCGGCCCGACGGCGCTCTCCCGCGGCCTGTATTTCCGTTCTCATAACAATTTCAATCAATTAATTCCGAGCGCCGTCGGACAAAAGCGGCCGTGGTCGAAGCATTATTGCGAATGCATTGCATTTGCACTATGCGATCGTTACTATTAATGAAAATCACTCGCAATAAAAGGTGCGTGATGTTGCGCCCAATCCCTTCCCGTCCGCCTCCCGTTGCCCTGGGCTTCGTGGGCTTCGCCATCCTCTCGGCCTGCCCTGCCGTCCTGTCCACGCGCCTGCTGGTCGACGGGGTCGCGGCGGACGCCGCCCAGGAAACCTTCTCGACGCGCGCGGCTTTTCCGGCGTTGGAGCCGCCGGCCCGCCCGAGCCGCCGCGTCCCCAGTGTGCGCGCTGCCGCCGACCGGACGAACGCCTTCGCCGGACGGCAGACCGCATCCCGCCCGGGTTGACCCGTCGTGTCGGCCCGACCACCCTTCCACCGTTAGCAGAGGACATAAGATGAGGGAGATTTTACACGCCGGCGCCATGCCGGCAGCGGCCCTGGCCGCGTGCCTGCTGGCCGTCCCGCCAAGCGCGCAGGCGGCGGACCAGACGCCGGACGCTGCGCAGAAGCCGAGCCTTGCGCAGGCGGACCAGGTTCCGCACCTCGAAGGCACGGACGAGCCGGCGCCGGGGACCGGCACCGGGATGACCTGGGGGGCCCGGCTGCTGGTCACGCTCCAGAGCGACCAGACGCTGAACAGCAGCGGCGGCGTCAAGCCGTTCAACAACACCTACTCGGAGCCCGAGCTCGAAAGCTTCGTGAATTTCGGCAAGCACTTCGCGCTCAACAGCCTGGTCAAGATGGAGCAGGTGCGCTCCGTCAGCGAGAGCAGCGCCTTCCGGGCCGAGGGCGCCTATATCGAGCAGCTCTACGCCGTCGCCACCTTCAATCCGGTCGAGATCTACGGCGGCAAGATCCACCCGCGCTTCGCCAAGGGCTGGGACGTGACGCCGGGCCTCTACGGCACCGACTTCGACGAAGACTATGAGCTGACCGAGAAGATCGGCGTCGGCGGCGCCGTCACCGCGAACTTCTTCGGCACGCACACGCTTTCGGTCGAGAGCTTCTTCAACGACACGACGTTTCTCAGCAACTCCCTGTTCTCGCGGCCCAGCATCAACGACAGCGACGTGCTTCGGCCGGGACACGCGCGCCACACCGACGGCGGCGCGGGCAACACGGAAACGCTCGACAACTTCGATGTCGTGCTCGAAGGCGCCGATCTCCCGCACCTCAAGGGCGTGACCTACAATCTCGGCTGGTCGCGCCAGAAGCACGGCACGAGCGAGGAGAAGAACGAGAACGCCTATGTCGCCGGGCTTGCCTGGGAGTATGCGCTGACCGAGGCGATCAAGATCATCCCGATGTTCGAATACGCCCATGTCTCGAACCAGGGCGGCGCGGATATCAGCGTGGACTACGTCACCTTCGCGATCGGCGCGGACCTCGGGCAAGGCTGGTCGGCCTCGGCGCACGCGACCATCCGTCCGGTCGACGACCACGCGGCCAATGACGACTACACCGACCATCTGGTCGGCTTTTCCGTCGGCTACGACCTCGGCGCCCGGCTCAAGAAGCTGGCGCCGCTGCTCGAGGGCCTCGGCGTCGAAGCCGGCTACAAGCACGAACGGGTCGCGCGCGAGAACCTCAACACCATCGGCGCGGTGCTCACCTACGAGCGGAAGTTCTGACGCATACGGACTGACGAGGGCGGTGTGTGTGACGCATGAAGCCTGTCGCCCCGGCGGCAGGCTTCATGACGGCGATGGTGGCGGCACGCGTGGACCCCGATGCCGCCGCCGACCCGCCGCCCCCTTCACGGGCGAATGAACTGAGGCCTCACGCGCCCGCACGCCGTCGTGTCTTTACGCTCCCGCGGACCGGCCATAGAATCCGCGGATGAACGAATCCACCCGCCGTTACGGCGAAGCGCAGGCGCCGGGCCGCACCGAGGACCTGCATCTCCTTACCGGGCGCGGCCGCTTCACGTCCGACATCAACCGGCCGGCGCAGGCCTATGGCGTCTTCGTCCGCGCGCCGCATGCGCATGCCGAGATCGTCTCGGTCGACAGCGCCGCCGCACGTGCCATGCCGGGCGTGCTCGGCGTCTTCACGGAAAAGGACCTGCAGGCCTTCGGCGCCATTCCCTGCATGATGGCGCCGCCCGGCCGCGACGGCCAGGAGCCGATCAAGCCGCCGCGCCATCCGCTGGCGCGCGGCCGCATCCGCCATGTGGGCGAGCCGGTCGCGCTGGTCGTCGCCGAGTCCGAAGCTGCGGCGCTGGACGCGGCGGAGCAGGTCGCCGTCGACTACCGCGTTCTGCCCGCGGTGACCGATGTCGAAGCCGCCATCGCCCAGGGCGCGCCGCTGCTCTGGCCCGAGGCGCCGGGCAATATCGCGCTCGACTACGCGGACGGCGACGCCGACGCGGTCGAGCGGGCCTTCGCCCAGGCGACGCATGTGGTGCGGCTCAAGGTGGTGAACAACCGGCTCGCCGTCTGCACGATGGAGCCGCGCGCCGCGATCGCCGAGTTCGACGAAGCCAGCGGCCGCTACACGCTCCGCACTGGCTCGCAGGGCGTCACCGCGATGCGCGACGTGCTGGCGAAGGCGATCCTCCGCATCCCGCCCGACAAGCTGCGCGTCGTCTCGGGCGACGTCGGCGGCGGCTTCGGCATGAAGACCCAGCCCTATCCGGAATACCCGCCGCTGCTCCACGCGGCGCGCGCGCTCGGCCGGCCGGTGAAATGGACCGCCAGCCGCAGCGAGAGCTTCCTCACCGACAACCAGGCGCGCGACAGCGTGATGGACGCCGCGCTCGCGCTCGACGCGGACTACCGCTTCCTCGCGCTCAAGGTGGAGGCGCTGTCGAACATGGGCGCCTATCTGTCGGCGGCAGGGCTCGGCATCGCGACACGCAACATGGCCTGGTGCATGGCGGGAGTCTACGACACGCCGGCGATCCGTCTCGAGGTCAAATGCCTGTTCACCAACACCGCGCCGATCGGCCCCTATCGCGGCGCGGGGCGACCGGAGGCGAGCTACATCATCGAGCGCATCGTCGACCAGGCGGCGGCCGAGCTCGACATCGACCGGATCGAGCTGCGCCGGCGCAACCTGATCGGTCCCGCCGCGATGCCCTACCACACGCCGGTGACGCAGATCTACGACAGCGGCGCGTTCGAGGCGATCCTCGACGCCGCGCGCGCCATGGCGGACTGGGACGGCTTCCCCGCGCGGCGCGACGACGCCCGCAAGCGCGGCCGCTACCGCGGTATCGGCCTCGCCTGCTTCATCGAGCATGCCGGGGCGCGGCTCGGGGAAAGCGCGCGCATCCGCTTCGGCGCCGACGGCATCGTCACCGTCTATAGCGCGGCGCAGAGCCAGGGCCAGGGCCACTTCACCAGCTTCGCGCAGGTGGTGGCGGAACGGCTCGGCATCCCGTTCGAGCAGGTCCGCATCGTCGAAGGCGACAGCGACGTCGTGCCGAACGGCGGGCAGACGACGGGCTCGCGCTCGATGGCGGTCTGCGGCGGCGCGATGATGGCCGCCTGCGACAAGGCGATCGAGACCGGCAAGGCGATCGCGGCGCATCTGCTCGAGGCCTCCGTGCGGGACGTCACCTATGGCGGCGGCAGCTTTCGTATCGCCGGCACGGACAAGTCGCTTTCCCTGCAGTCGGTCGCGGCGGGCGCCGGCACCGGCGACTGGCCGGCGGAGGTGCCGCGGAGCCTCGACACCGACCTCGATTACGAGGCGGACGCGCCGACCTATCCGAACGGCTGCCATATCTGCGAGGTCGAGATCGATCCCGAGACCGGCCGCGTCACGCTCGAGCGCTATGCCGGCGTGGACGACGTCGGCCGGGTGATCAACCCGCTCATCGTCGACGGCCAGATGCATGGCGGCGTCGTCCAGGGCGTGGGCCAGGCGCTCGGCGAGCACTGCGTCTACGAGGCGGCCTCGGGCCAGCTTCTCTCGGGGTCCTTCATGGATTACACGATGCCGCGCGCGGACGACATGCCGTCCTTCGACTTCGAATACCACCCAGTGCCGTGCCGGACCAACCCGCTCGGCGTCAAGGGCGCGGGCGAATCCGGGACGATCGGCGCGCTGCCGACGGTCGCCAACGCGATCATGGACGCGCTGCGGCAGGCCGGCGCCGAGGCCTTCGACATGCCGGCCACGCCCACACGCATCTGGAGCCTGTTGCAGAAAAGGTAACGCCGCGTCGAAGCGCGGCGTTCCTTTACGATCCGGCCCCACGACCCGGGCAAAGCGGTCAGCGTTTGACCGCCAGACAGGCCTGTTTCTTCGCCTTCAGCTCGTTGCAGACCGAGCGCGCCTCTTCGAGCGATTTGAACCCGCCCGACTGCACGCGATAGAAGGTGCCGCGCCCGGCGATCTCCTTCTTCTCGATCACCAGCTCACGCGCGCCGAGAATGCTGGGATGGACCTTCTGCAGCCGCGTCCACTCGCGCGCGGCGACCTTCTCGGACCCGACCGAGGCGAGCTGGATATAGTAATGCCCGTTCGTCGCCGCGTGATGAACCGGCTTCGCCGGCTTGGGCTTCGGCAGAGCTGCGGTCTGACTGGGCTTCGGCGCCGTCACGGCCGGCACGCTTCCCGCCTCCGGCTGGGCCGGCGGCGTGGTATCCGCCGGTTCCGGCTTGACCAGCGCCGGCGCCAGCACGCGCATGTTGGGCACCTCGCGCACGGGCTTGCCGCCCGCGGCTGCGGCCTCCTCCGATGTCACCGGGGGCGGCGGCGTCACTTTGGCCGAGGGCGCCTGCTCCGCAGCGGCGGTCGGCGCAGCGCTCGTCTCGGTCCCGCTGCCGGCCGCGGCAGGCATTTCGGGCTTGCTCGGCGCCTCGGCTTGCTGGGTCTCGGCCGGCATGGCGGGCTTCTCCGCGGTACTGGCCGGGGATTCGCTTGGGTTCGGCATCGCGGGCGCCGGCGCAGCGACGGCAGACGCGCTCGTCTCCGAGCCGGATGGCGCCGGCATGGCGCTCTCCGCCTGCGGCTTCGGCGGGCCGCCCGTCGTGACAGCGGTCTCCGGCGCGGCGGGCTTGGCCTCGCTGGGCGCCGTTGCCGGCGGCGCCGGTGGAATCGCAGGTGTCTCGCTCGCCGCGGGCTTTTCGATCGCGGCCGGCGGCGCCACCGTCTTCGCGGTGACGTCCGGCGCGCCGCTTTGCGACGCCGAAGCGACCGCCTCTTCCGGCGCCTTCTTCGCGCCTTCGCGCAGCCAGCCGCCGGCATAGAGAACAATCGCGATGATGCCGGTCAGCGCTGCCATGACATAGACGAAGCGCAGCAGGCGCGCGTCGCGCACCGCCTCGCGGTCGGCCGTGCCGTCATCCGATCCGGTGCCGTCGGTGCCGCCCGTCTTCGCGTCGTCCGCGCTCGCCGCCGCACCGGCCGAGGGCTCGGATACAGGCCCAGGCGTGGGCGCCGGGGGCTCCGACGAGGCAATCGCCGCATCGATAATGGCTTCGTCCACCGACGCCTCTTCGGCGGTGGCGCCTTCGAGGATGACCTCCTCGGGGCTGAACTTTTCGGGCTGTTCGGCGTCCGAGCCGTTCACTTCCGGCGCGGCCGCTTCCGGGCGGTCGGCGCGCGTCTCGGGCAGTTCGAACCGCGGTATGGCCGGCGCCGCCGGCTGCTCGGGCGAAACCACCCGTTCGGGTTGCCGCTCGGGCGGACTAGCCGCCGCCGGGGCCGTGGTCTTTTCGGAACCGACGCTCTTCGCGTCATGCTCGATCGACGGCAGGCGGGTCATGCCGGAAAGCGTATGCCCCAAATCGCCGCCGTTGCCGTTGCCCTTGCTGACCATCGAATCCGCGGGGCGCTCCCGCCCGCTCTCCGGAATCGAATAAGGCGCAGCCGCTGGTTCCGCCTCCCCCTTGCGCGCCAAGAGAGAGCTCGTAAGCGAAGCCGGTTTACTTTTCTTCGTCGTCAATTGGTATCCTGCCCGTGTACCCGGTCCATCTCCGTTTCACCACTCGCCGACATCGGGTTACCCCCCGTGCCGATAGTGGTAGAGCGCATATTACGCTCCAAGCGGTTCTTGAGATAGTCCCAGAGTTTGGCAATTTCCTTCGCCGACCGGGAGATAGCATCGAGCTCCATAACGGTGCGCCCGTCGATCATGCTCGCGGCGAAGTCGACGCGCTGGTGGATGATCGACGGCGCAAGGGTACCATGCTGTGAGAGCGCAATCGCCGCCTCGGAGGTGATGCGGGCGCGCGGCGTCGCGGCATTGATGACGAAAACCATGGGTTTGCTGATCGCTTCGACGAGCTCGACGGTGCGGCCGACCGAGCGCAGATCGTGCGGGCTCGGCCGGGTCGGAATCAGCACGAGGTCCGATACACGGATCACGTCGGAAATCGTGGCGGTGATCGCGGGCGGCGTGTCAATGAACAGCAGGTCTATACCAAGTCCTTTCAATTGCTCGATATCCTGCTCGAGCCGCTGCGTCGACGTATGCACGAATACGGGGGTCGGCGATTCGCGCTCGTTCCACCAATCCGCGAGGCTGCCCTGCGGATCCGCGTCGATCAATGCGACGGAGCCCACGCCCGACCGTTCAGCCTGAACCGCCAGATGACCCGCCAGGGTGGTTTTGCCCGACCCGCCCTTCTGCGACGCGATAGCAATGACCCGCATTGACCCTTCCTTGCCCTTCTGGCGCTCCCGATGACCGGGTTGGTTTATACGTAGTCTGTACGTAGTCTTGGCGCCCAAAGCATCGCATAAATTAACGATTGTAAAGAGCGCGAAAGGAAGTAGCGGATTCCGGGTCGGGAATCCCTCGCCCCTTCTCCTCGGTCGATGAAAACAGCCCGCGTCACGCAGGTCAACCGCTAGGGTTAATATCTTCCCGAGACCACCGGATTTCGTGGTGAAAGCCTTACGCCGCGCCGCGCCGCCCATCCGCCGGGCGCCGCCGGAGCCATTTGTCGCGCCAAGTAATCGATTCCTAATTTGACGACTCGGTTTGCGGCGTCCGTCGGCCGTTTTCCACCACAACTTCAATTTGAATTTAATCCGAGTCTCGCGCCCGCCCGCGCCCGCCGGACGCGGCCTGAAACCGGGCGCGGTCACGGGCCGCCGCAGCGCCTACAAAGGAAGGCGACCTACTGCAAAGGAAGCCCGCCGGGCGTCCGTCCGCCTACTTTCGCAGGCATGGCGCAGGCCTGGCGCAGGCTTGGCGCAGACACGGCCCCGCCGGCGGCGGAAATCCGCGGCAATCGGCGGCTGCCGCGTGCCGCCCGCCGTCCCCCCGCGCATCGTCCTAAAGAACTAGATGGAAAAGACTTTGGGACGAGGACGAATACACCATTTTTACTAAATACTTATCGTATTTTACTGACTTTCGAACCATTCCCATACTTGCCCTTACAGCCACCGGGAAACACCGGACCAAACGCGTTGCGGGGAACCGCATGGCATCGCCGCCGCCGCGGCACGGAGTGGAGCAAGGTATGGACAAGGCCCGGACACGCTCAACCCTGATACGAGTCATCGCCGCCTTCATCGGCACGATGATCGTCGTGCTGGGAATCCTGGATATCGTTTCCACCAACATGGTGTTGCGCGCCGGGGGCGTCGAGCTCAATCCGATCGTCGCGTTCTCGATGAAGCATCTCGACCAGTGGTGGCAATTGCCGAAACTGCTGATCCACCTGCTGGCGGGCTTCCTGGTCTACTACATGCTCTACAGCCGCTTCACCGCCAGCATCGCGCTTCTGGTGCTGGGCCTCTACGCCATCATCGTCCACCACAATTTTTCCCTGATCATGGCGAGCTGAGCGCCGCGGGAATGGAGACAGCATGCAGTTCCTGACCGTCGTGCTCGGCATCGGCAGCGCGCTTGCCGCCGCCTTCCTGGCCTTCCGGATCGCCGCCGGCGCGGACCGCCGCCCGGCCGCCGCCTTCGCGCTCTCGGCCGCCTTCATTGCAGGGCTGCTGTACCTGGCGGTGCTCCAGGGGCTCGTGCTCTACTTCCATCCGAAAGCCCTGCTGCCGGCGTCCATGGCGCCGGAGACGGTCTTTCTGCTGTACGCCGGCACGACATCGCTGATCGGCATCGCCGCCGGCGCGGGCCTGGTCGCCGCCTGGATCGCGCTTACCCGCCGCCAGGAGCAGCCCGCCCGCTTCAAGACGCTCGGCTTCGCCCTGCTCTTCTCGCTCGCGATCTCCATCCTGGCGGCGCCGTTCCTGATCGAGAACCAGCTCGTCATCGGCCGCGCGATCAAGGCCAACGAGGCGGAAATCAACGCCTTCTCGCAAAGCTACAAGGCCGGGCTCGCGAAGCTCGTGAAGATCGGCGCGCTGCGCCGCATCGAGGTCGAGGACGACACCGTCACCCATTATATCGGCGGGCCGCTCTATCAGATCGGCGCGAAGGGGCTCGCGGAATACGCCCGGGCGGCGATGGTTTACAACACGCTCGTGCTGGGAAAGGCCCCGCGCTCGATCGTCCTGCGCGACGCGACCACCGAGGCCCCGATCGGCACCTACCGGCCGGACGGCGTCTTCGTTCTGCAGACCACGCGCGACCTATCGCAAGCCAAGGCGGATCGTTAACGGGGTATCGTTAACGACGGGCGGCCCGGCGCCGCGGCCGCGGAACGATGCCCGCGAATATAGCGTTAATGCGCTCAGGTAAAAGCCATTTATTTCTCGCTATATCAATAACTTATATGTTTATCTTAAACTATAATATTTAAATTAATTATAATTCATTGATATGTAATATATTTATCTATTTATTCACCAGCCATAAACCGTAGCCACCGGTCGGGGAAAGGCCCGGCGATCTTCGCCAAAACGGTTTGGCTAAAGTCCATTTACCATTCAATACAGACCTTTATCCCCTGCCCTTTACCGATCCTTAAGAATTTGCGGTCACTCTGCTCTTAAGCGGCGCAGAGACGCCGAAAACGTGTCCGAAGTTCGAGGGGCGTCATGGCTATCGGTTCATTCGTTTACGGGACGGCGATGTTCAAGCGGCTCGCAGCCGTTACAGCCTTTGCATGTGCCTTGGTCGTAGCCGCGCCGGCGGAAGCGACAGATGCGGAAGCGTATGTCCGCTCGATCGCCGAAAAGCTCCAGCCCCTGCTGCAGAACGGCAACCTCACGCCGCAGAATGTCGATCAGTTCCTGGAGACGAATATCGCCGATCAGCTCGACATGACCCGGATCTCGAAATACGTGCTGCGCAACTACTGGACCGAGATAAGCGACCAGGATCAGAAAAAATTCAAGAATGTTTTCCGCTACTTCATCGTGGAGAACTTCAAGCATCAGCTGGTCCGCTACAACAATGCGGAGATCCGCATCGTCCGTTCCATCGAGCATGAGCCGGAAGGCGTCTCGGTCATCACCCGGGTGCGCATGCCCTCCCGGTCGCCGCTCGACATGAACTGGCGGCTGTTCCGCGAGGATAACGGCCTCAAGATCTTCGACGTCTCCGTGCAGGGGATCTCCAAGCTCACGGCGACCCGCTCGGAATACAAGACGGTGCTGGACGAGCACGGCTTCCAATACCTCATGAAGCAGATCTGCTCGAAGCTCGAGACCCCGGACCGGACGTCCTGCTGACCAGACCGACGATTTCACGAAGCATCGCACGCGCCGGACGCGAGGATCGCGCCGCGCAAGACAGCAACGGCCACGGCGCCAGGGGAAGCCGCCGCGCGCGCCATGCGGCGAAACCGGCACAAACGGCCGCCGGAACGGGTGGAAACGGTCCTATGACGGCAACCAAGTCAGACCTTCGGACGGGGGCACGGCCCGCGGCGGCGAACGCCGCGGCCGGGGGACGCTGAGCGATGGCCGCCGTCGCCTACGCCGTCAACCGCTGGCTCGAGGTCTGGGTCAGCCCCGATGTCGCCGCCGACCATCTGCTCGTGCTGCGCTCGGTGGACAACGGCGGCTGCGAGCTGGTCGATCCCCAGAACGACTGGAACCAGGTCCAGCATTTCGACTCCTACGAGGCGGCCTACTACTGGCTGAGCCAGGAGACCTACCAGCTCGTCGACGGGCGCTGTCCGGTGCGCTGAGCCCGGCGCCGCGCCAATGCGCCCCTTACGCCGCCCTTCCCCGCCCCCTATGATCGAGATCAAGCCGGCCGGCGACGCCGCGTCGTAGGCTGCCATCACGCGCGCCATCGCCAGAAACAGGCCGGAAATCGAGAGACCGCATGAACCGACTGATGAAATCCGTTACCAGGGCCGTCTCCGCCGTGCTGCTCTTTGGCGCGCTGACCGTTGCCGCCGCCCTGCCGGCGCGGGCCCAGTGGATGGGCGAGCTGTCGAGCACCCTGATGACCCCGCTGCCGCCCCGCCCCAGCTTCGCCGTGCGGATCTACGACGACACGAAGGAGAACCTGGCGTTCCGCCACGCCTTCGTCGACGCCTTGCGGCGCGCCGGCTACCAGACCAGCCGAACCGGGGCGTATGTCTTCAGCTTCGCGACCAGCATCACCTGGAAAGCGAAGCGCCAGAAGGAGCTCCAGTCCGAGCGCGTCCGCCGCTATCCCGTGGAGCGCGGCGAAGCCAGGCTGCCGACAAGCCGCGACGGCAATTTCTCGGACAACCCGGAAACGCTGATGTTCGGCGAGCGCCGCACCACCCCGCCGCTGATCGCGCCGCGCATCAGCAATACGGAGTACGACCGGCTCGACATCAGCGTGACGCTGCGCGAGCGGGAGTCGAGCCGGGTCGTCTGGACCGCCGATCTGGCGCTGCCGCTGCTGCACGAAGACCGCGAGCGCATCGTCCGCTCGATCCTCGGGCCGATCATCCGCACGATCGGCCGCAACGCCGACCACGAGCCGTTCGAGGTGAAATAACGGCGGAGATCGCCCGTTGGAGCAGCGCCTGACCCTGATCACGCTCGGCGTCGCCGATCTCGCCCGCAGCACGGCGTTCTATGAAGGGCTCGGCTGGACACGCTCGGCCCGCGGGGCC
>Ga0315540_10001427_pt1 | contig 13692 bp, 20 predicted proteins | sample SalMarSW160110MG_FD_203677 | JGI IMG/M metagenome (GOLD analysis project Ga0315540, IMG submission 203677) | Salt marsh sediment microbial communities from the Plum Island Ecosystem LTER, Massachusetts, United States - Salt Marsh Sediment SW1601-10 ... | reverse complement strand
CTCCAAGTCGACGGCAATCGCGCCTACGGGCCCTCCGAGATGGCACGCCTCTCCGCCCTGGACGCCTTCGATCTCGCCATGATCGAGCAGCCGTTCGGAGATCTCACGACCCATGCCACGTTCGCCCGAACGATCCGAACACCGATCTGCCTGGACGAGTCGATCACCTCGACGGAAACGGCTCGCCTCGCGCTCTATCTGGGTGCCTGCTCCATCGTGAACATCAAGCCGGGAAGGGTCGGCGGCTATCTGGAGGCGCGCCGCATCCACGATCTGTGTGTGGCTCGAGGCGTGCCCGTATGGTGCGGCGGCATGTTCGAAACCGGATTGGGCCGAGCAGCGAACCTCGCGCTCGCCGCGCTCCCCGGCTTCACCCTGCCGTCCGACATCTCCGAGTCGTCTCGATACTTCGAGCACGACATCACCGATCCGTTCGTGCTCGAACCCGACGGGACGATCGGCGTGCCGGACGGTCCGGGCATCGGCGTGGAACCCAATCCGGATCGCCTCGAGGAAGTCACCACATCCGTCGAGCACTTCGAGATCTGATGTCAAGTTCTCGGTTGTCGGTTGTCGGTTCTCGGTAAGACACACTCGCCCCACAGTCGAAGGTGCACGCGGCTCGCGCTCTCACCCAAGACTCAGGACCGAAGACCCACAACGGCTGAAGGCTGTCAGTCTTCAGCCGTTCGTGGTTCCAGCTTCGGGAGTAGCGCCCTGAACGCGGCAGGCGCGAGTGTGCTGGTCACACCTGCGAGCAGGATGATCTGCGCCTCCAGCACCCGATCGATGATGCCGAGTTCCACACCGAGTTCGGCGACGGCGATGATGAGGCTGAGCCGTGCGGACAACAGCATGCCTGCTGCGAGGACCTCGCGCAGAGGCCGCCTCCTTCGAATGAGGGCGAGCGCAGGGATCATCTTCACGAGTATCGCCAGGCCGATGAGAGCTGCCGAATCGACGAGAACTCGGGCGTCGCCGAGTTCGTGGAGGTCGAATCGGATGCCGACGTTGATGAAGAAGATCGGAATCAGGAACCCGTAGGCAAACCCGCTCAGCTTCTGCTCGAGTGGTCCGCGGTGGGGAAACACCACCGCGAACACACTGCCGGCGAGGAATGCTCCGAGAATGGGCTCGATACCGAGGACCAGCGATATACCAACGAAGACCAACATCAGCGCGAGCGATCCACGAATCCCGACCTCCTCAGGATCGTCGATGTCGAACAGGCGCCCGAACCACTCGGGCCGCCACCACGCGGCTCGCCGAACGACCAGCAGCACGACGGTCACCGCCACGAAGAACAGAGGAAGGTCGAGGAGCTCAACGGTTACGCCATGTTCGACCACGACCGCCATAGCGGTCACACCGAGCAAGGTCAGGAAGTCGGCCAGAAGGGCAGACATCAGGATGATCTGACCGAGTGGCGTCGAGATCCGTCTCGTGGTGCGCAACGTCGGAACGACGAGCCCTACCGATGTCGTCGCGAGGATGAACATCACGAAGTACCCGTGACCGAGCGCACGAGACGCAGCGAATGCCGTCACGATGGTGAGGGCGAACACGGTGAGCCCGGTCAGGAGCTGCCGCGGTCGACGCCGGTCGAACATGCCGAGGTCGATCTCGAAGCCCGAGAGGAACATCAGCAGGAACAGTCCCAACTCCCCCAGCTCGTTCAGAAACGGACCCTCTTGCACGATCTTCAGCGCCGGACCGACCAGCACCCCGAACAGGATCTCGAGTACCACTCCCGGAATCCGGAGCCGTCTCGAGAGCAGCGGCAACACGAACGCCGCGGACGCAATCAGGATCAGGGTCGGCGCCTCCTGCGCTACGAGCTGCTCGGGCGACATCGCTAGGTTCCGTCCGGCGGAACCAGCAACACTGACGTCCCGGCCCGAAGGAGGTAGTGACCGGTCAGGCCGGGGTTCAATCCCGTCGGTAGGCGAGCAGGCATCGGAAGCACCAGCAGGCCCTCACCGTGGGTGACGTCGGTGACGGTCCGCACGGGATTGCCCCTCCGAACGAGACGCTTCACCGTGACATCCTTGACGGCGGCCTCCTCTCTGATCCGAGAAATCTCCTGCCTCGCTTCAGCCAATGCCTCATCACCGGCCATGAATTGCGGCGGGACCGCCGCGACGGCGATGAGCCTCGTGTTGCCGTATAACGTCAGGTCGATCGCCGCACGTCCTGCGGTGTCAGATGCCCCGGCTTCGACGACGATGTGCCTGTACGGTGCTCGTCCGGCGGCGAACAGAACCGGCTTTCGCAGACCTTTGATCCGCCTCTTGCACCTCGAGAGCTCCATCCGACGTGCCAGTCTCCCTCCTTCGGGGGCCCGCACCACGACGATGCCCACGCTCTCCGATTCGATCACGGATCTGAAAGACTCCCCTCGTTCGACGGGGCGGATTCGGAGACGAACCTCGTCCGTGTACTCGGGGATCCTTCCAATGACGGCGGTGATCTCTTCCATGCGGGCTTTGTGGGGAATCGTCTCGAGGCGAGGATGCAAGACGAGCACCGAGTCGGCGGCGCTGTTGCGACTCATCAAGACGGCTTCGGGGAGCAAATCGGACAGATCGGCCTCGCTTTCCACCAGCAACGCGATCTGGTGCCCGAAGCTGGCTGGGAACCGTGCTGTGCCGGCGGTGAACACCCTCACGATGTCGCTGTAGTCGGTGGCGGCCCCGACCACCGTGACCAGGTCCCCTGCCTTCAGGATGGTGCTCCCGTGGGGGATGATCAGCTCCCCGCCGCGTAAGACCGCGGCCACGAGCGAGCGCGTCGAATGAAGGTCCTGCAGAGAGCGGCCGACGAGGGGCGAGTCGGGCTCGATGCGAAACTCCACCGCTTCGGCCATACCGTCTGCGAAGGCCGCCGAAGCGATACGACGGGGCTCGAGGTTGATCTCGATTCGCCGGGCCGTCAGCCGATCTGGAGAGAAGGCGGCAATGCCCAACGAACGGTAGACGCCCAACTGTTCGGGGTTGGCGGCAATCGAAACGACTCGAAGAAGCCCCGATTCGCGAGCAATCCGGCAGGCCTCCTGGTTGACCGGATCACTGTTCGTGGCAGCAACCAGAGCATCGGCGTCCGACAGGCCCGCCCGTTCGAGTATGACGCGGCTGGAACCGTCCCCGACGACCTTGGCGAGCGGCCTGATACTGGCTGCGAGCGCGAGACGTTGCGAGTCGACATCGATCACCGTCACAGACCAGCGCTCACCCAGGCCGCGAAGCAGGTCCCGAGTGACTCCTCCAGCTCCAACCAGGATCAAGTTCATCCGGTGCCCTCTCCGAGGCCCACACTATCTGATGGGGCAGCGAAGCCGGCAGCTAGCAGCAGACAGCAACCAGCCGCCAGTCTCCAGCACGCGGCGAGTGACAACACGAGGCCGCGAGCAGTGTCTTACCGAAGACCGACAACCGCGACGGCGAAGCCGTCGCTAGACCAGTTCGATGACCGCCATCTCGGCGTTGTCGCCTTGGCGTGGGCCGATCCGGACGATCCGCGTATACCCGCCCGGTCGGTCGGCATAGCGCGGAGCGATCTCGTCGAACAGCTTGGTCACCACCTCGGTGTTGCCCATCACCTTCAGTACCTGCCGGCGGGAGTGAAGATCACCGCGGCGAGCTTTCGTGATCAGCCGTTCGGCGAGCGGGCGCACCGCTTTGGCGCGGGTGACGGTCGTGGTCACCTTCTCCGCCTCGAAGAGCGACTGGGCGAGGTTGCCGAGCATGGCCTTCTGGGCGGACGGGCTTCCTCCAAGACGGGGCCCCTTGCGCGGCCTCGGCATCAGATACCCCCCAACTCGGAGCTGCCGGTGAGACTGAGCCCGAGCTCGTCCAACTTCGCGACGACTTCTTCGAGGCTCTTGTGCCCGAAGTTGGTGATGCTCAGAAGGTCGTCGGCGGTCTTCTGTACGAGCTCGCCAACCGTCTCGATCTGCGCGCGACGCAGGCAGTTGCGAGGGCGCTCCGAAAGGTCCAACGCCTCGATGGGAAGTTCGAGATCCGGCGATGCGGGCTCGGCGATGGCGACATCGCCCAGTTCGAGCCCGACGCCCTCGCCGATGTCGGCGAACAGACCGAGCAACTCGCGCAGCGTCTTGCCGGCGGATGACACCGACTCCGACGGCTCGAGTGACCCGTCGGTCTCGACGTCCAGCACGAGGCGGTCGAAGTTGGTCATCTGGCCGACCTGCGTCGGTTCGACGTGATAGGTGACCTTGCGAACCGGGGAGAAGATCGAGTCGATCGGAATGATCCCGATGACCTCGGTCACTTGGTTCTTGTCCGCGGATCGATAGCCGACACCCCGCTCGACGGTCAGCTCGATCTCCAGCCTGCCTGTCGACGACAACGTCGCTATGTGCCAATCTGAATTGACGATCTCCACACCGGCGGGTGCCTTGATGTCGCCTGCCGTCACTTCGCCGGCTCCCTTCGCCGACAAGTACATGATCTGTGCGGGCTCCGTCGCCTCCATGCGCAACACCACCTGCTTGAGGTTCAGGATGATGTCGACGATATCTTCGACCACACCCGGGATCGTCGAGAACTCATGCTGCACGCCTTCGATCTGCACGGTCGTGATGGCGGCACCGGGGATTCTCGCGAGGAGCGTGCGGCGCAGGGTGTTCCCAAGGGTATACCCGAACCCCGGTTCGAGCGGTTCGACGACGAACCTCGAACGCGACTCGGAGACGGGCTGTTCCTCGATGTGGGGACGTTGAACGATCAGCACGATGATCTCCTACTTCGAATAGAACTCGACGATGAGCTGCTCACGGATCTGCGTGTCGATCTGCGCCCTGTTCGGAACGTCCTGCACGACAACCCGTCGGGCGTCGGCGTCGATGTCGAGCCACTCGGGCAACGTGTGGGTGACCGTCTCGACCGAGTGTTCCACGACGATGAGGTTCTGGCTCCGTTCGCGAAGAGTGACGACGTCGCCGGCGCGCACCTGATACGAGGGGATGTCGACCTTGGCGCCGTTGACCTCGAAATGCCCATGGTTCACGAGCTGGCGGGCCTGAGGCCGGGTCTGGGCGAGCCCCGATCGGTACACGACGTTGTCGAGCCGGCTCTCGAGGATCCGCAGGAGGTTCTCACCGGTGATGCCCTTTTGTCGCGCGGCTTCGCGGTAGTAGCGCCTGAACTGCCGTTCGAGCACCCCGTACATGGCGCGCAGCTTCTGCTTCTCCCGAAGCTGGATCTGGTAGTCGGACTCCCTGATGCGACCACGGCCATGCTCGCCAGGAGGGTATGCCCGGCGGTCGAATGCGCACTTCTTCGACTGGCAGAGTGGCTGTCGTGCCCTCCGGCACAGCTTGTGGGTGGGTCCGGTGTAGCGCGCCATCAGCCCCTCCGCTTCTTCGGTCGGCAGCCATTGTGTGGGAACGGCGTCACGTCACGGATGAACGTGACTTCCATGCCCATGTTCTGAAGTGTTCGCACGGCGGTGTCTCGACCGCCACCGCTCCCAGACACGATCACATCGAGCTTGCGGACACCATGCTCGCCGGCCTGTCGGGCCGCCTCCTCGGCGGCGACCTGGGCAGCGTAGGGCGTCGACTTGCGAGACCCCTTGAACCCGACGGTGCCACCTGACGTCCACACGACGGTGTTGCCGTCGAGGTCGGTGATGTTGATGATCGTGTTGTTGAAACTCGCCGTGATGTGCGCCTGACCGTGAGCGATGTTCTTGCGCTCCCGGCGGCGTACCCGCTTCGTCTGCTGCTGTTTCGCCACTACTTCTTGACCTTCTTCTTGCCGGCGATCGCCGAGCGCCGTCCCTTGCGAGTGCGGCCATTGGTGTGTGTCCGCTGGCCGCGCACCGGAAGACCCCGGCGATGGCGAACACCCTGATAGGTCCCGATTTCGATCTTCCGCTTGATGTTCTGCTGTACCTCACGACGCAGATCACCTTCGACCTGATAGCTCTGGTCGATGAACCGACGAATCCGAACGACCTCGTCGTCGGTCAAGTCACGGATCTTGGTACCGGGGTCGATGCCGACGCCATCGCAGATCTGCTGCGCGCGCGTCCTGCCCACACCGAAGATGTAGGTCAAACCGATCTCGGCCCGCTTCTCTCTGGGAAGGTCGACTCCCGCAATACGCGCCATTGCTCACCCCTGCCGTTGCTTGTGCCGAGGGTTATCGCAGATGACCCACACGCGTCCATGCCGGCGGATGATCCGGCACTTCTCGCACATCTTCTTCACCGAAGGTCTCACCTTCATCTATATCTCCACACGATCCGGCCTCGTGTCGGGTCGTACGCCGACAGCTCGAGGTCAATCTTGTCACCGGGCAAGATGCGGATATACCGCATCCTCATCTTGCCCGACACATGGGCAAGTACTTCGAGCCCGCCTTCGATTTCCACTCTGAACATGGCGTTCGGAAGTGTCTCGAGGACGGTCCCCTGCACCCGGATTACATCATCTTGTTTTACCACAGGAAACCTAGAAACTGGCCCCGACAGACCGAAGAGCAAGGCTAGCCGCCATGGGCGCCCTCACCCAAATCCGGTCGTTGCGTCAGCACCCGGACTCCGCCATCCGTGAGAGCGATGGTGTGCTCGAAGTGTGCCGACAGACTACCGTCGGCTGTTCTCACCGTCCAGCCGTCCGGGTCCACCGTGGTCCCCTCGCCCCCGAGGTTGAACATCGGTTCGATACAGATCGCCATGCCGCGTCGCAACTTCATGCCCGCTCCCGCCCTGCCGAAGTTCGGAACCTGTGGGTCTTCGTGCATCTGGCGGCCGATCCCGTGACCGACGTACTCACGAACGACCCCCAACCCGGCCCGCTTCGCCTCCTGTTCGACGGCATGCCCGACGTCGCCGAGCCTCGCACCCGGCCGAACCTGCTGGATTCCCGCCTGCAGAGCCGCCTCCGTGGCGGCAAGGAGACGCTGCACGTCTTCTGGGATCTCTCCGATCGCGAACGTCGTCGCGGCATCACCGTGATACCCCTCGAAGATCGCTCCGGCGTCGATCGAGAGGATGTCCCCGTCGACCAGCCGGCGCTCGGACGGAATCCCGTGGACGATCACATCGTTCGGCGATGTGCAGATGTGCGCCGGATAGCCGTGGTAGCCGAGAAACGACGGGGTGCAGTCACGAGTCTTGATGATCTCGGCTGCCAGCTCGTCGAGTTCCTTCAGCGTCACACCCGGGTCGGCGGCTGCACGCACCCCATCGAGGACGGCGGCCACGGTGGCACCGGCAACGGTCATCTTCTCGAACTCCCGCTCGTTCTTGATCGTGATCACGAGCTGATCCCCTCGAATACTCTCAACCAGACTTCCTCGACCGTTCCGATCCCCTCGACGTCCACGACGATGTCGGCGTAGTAGTCGAGCAGCGGTGCCGTCGACGCCCGGTACACGGCAAGCCGGTTCGCCACCACCTCCTCGGTGTCGTCGCTGCGCTGGAACAGCTCGCGGCCGTCGACATCGCAGATCCCATCGACCTTCGGAGGATTGTCCGTGACGTGGTACACATGCCCGTTCGCACAGCTCCGCCTGCCGGTGATCCTCAGGAGGACCTCCTCGTCGGAAACCGACAGCGCGATGACTCGATCGAGGCCCTCGGGCAGCAGGTCGTCCAACGCGTTTGCCTGGGCGATGTTTCGAGGGAAACCGTCCAAGATGAACCCTTCCCTGGCGTCGTCCCTCTCGATGCGCTCCGCGAGCATGGCCACGACGAGATCGTCCGGAACGAGATCGCCGGCGTCCATGATCGCCTTGGCCTTGGTGCCGAGATCCGTTCCTCTGGCGACGTGCTCTCGAAGCATCACACCGGTCGAGATGTGCGGAATCAGGAACTCCGCAGCGATGAGATCGGCTTGCGTCCCCTTGCCGACACCCGGAGGTCCGACGACGAGGTACCGCCTCGTCACGTCAGGAAGCCCTCGTAGTTGCGCATCGTGAGTTGGCTCTCGATCTGTTTCATCGTCTCGAGCGCCACGCCGACGACGATGAGGATCGACACACCGGAGAACCCTACGGAGACACTGAAGATGGCGCTGGCAATCGCCGGAAGCACCGACACGACGGCGAGGAAGAGGGACCCCGGCAGCGTGATCCTGTTCAGGATGTGGCCGAGGTGTCGCGCAGTCTGACTGCCGGGACGCACGCCCGGAATGAACCCACCCTGTCGCTGGATCAGCTCCGCCTGACGGACCGGGTCGAACTGGATAGCCGTGTAGAAGTAGGTGAAGAAGATGATCAGGAAGAACAGCAGGATGATGTAGAAGGTGCTCGTGCCCTGGCTGTTGCCGATGTTCACGCTGATCCAATTCCGAACCGCAGCGAGGAAAGCGCCCTTGTCGGCCGGGATGGCCGTCGCGATCAACACGGGGAAGTACATGAACGACGTTGCGAAGATCACGGGGATCACGCCTGCAGTGTTCACCTTCAACGGGATGTAGGTGCTCTGGCCGCCGAGCACCCGCCTACCACGAACTCGCTTCGCGAACTGGATGGGGATACGTCGCTGTCCCTGTTCGACGTAGATGATCCCGACGATCAAGACGAGGAACACCAGGATGAACACCGCGAAGATCGACGCTCCGCCCGGACGACCCGACCCGAGTGTCCCAGCCCAGATCGCCGCGAAGTTGGCGGGCAGTCGGGAGGCGATGGCAATGAAGATGATCAGCGACATGCCGTTTCCGACCCCCCGCTCGGTGATCAGCTCGCCGAGCCACATGATGAACGCGGTCCCTGCCGTCATCGTCAGCACGATGAGGGCGACCCGCGCCGGCGTGTAGTTGGGAATGAGAGAGATACCGTTGGTGAGCGTGCCCCTACTGAACAGATAGGTGAGGCCGGTCGACTGGAGCAAGGCCAGCAGGATGGTCACGTACCTGGTCCATTGAGTGATGACCTTCTGGCCCGACTCTCCCTCGTCCTGCAGCGACTGAAGTTTCGGGATCACGGCGGCGAGCAGCTGCATGATGATCGCGGCCGTGATGTACGGCATGATCCCCAGACTGAACACGGAGAACCGTTGCAGTGCTCCACCGGAGAAGAGGTTCAGCAAGCCGATGATTCCCGCTTGCTGACCGGTCTGCGCCAGGTCGTGTACGGCCTGAAGGCTGACCCCCGGCACGGGAATGGCACCACCGAGGCGGTACACGGCGAAGATCCCCAATGTGAACAGGATCTTTCCCCGAAGGTCGGGGATCTTGAACATGTTGCGGTAGATGGAAAGCATGACCCGATCAGCGCTCGATGACCTGTACGGTGCCGCCGGCAGTCTCGATCTTGGAGATCGCTGTCCGACTGAAAGCGTGAGCCTGCACAGTAAGCGCCTTGCTGAGATCGCCCTCGCCAAGCACCTTCACCCGCCCACGCTTCTTGATCATGCCACGGGCACGCAGCTCGTCGGGGGTAACGGTCGCACCCTTCGTGAACGCCTCGAGTGCCTCCACATTGACGAGCGCGAAGTACTCCTTGTTGGGGTTCTTGAAGCCTCGCAGCTTGGGAAGCCTACGGGTCAGCGGCATCTGCCCACCTTCGAACCCGATCCGCAGCTTGCTGCGAGCCTTCAGACCTTTGGTCCCCCGGCCCGCCGTCTTGCCGCGGCGCCCCGACTCGCCCCTACCGACGCGGCGCTTCGGCTGCTTGGACCCAGGGGCGGGCCGCAGGTGGTGGAGTTGAAGTTTCGTGATCTTCTCTTCGTCAGCCATTGTCAGTCTCCAGTCTCGGCTTGCGTCGCTTCGCCGGGACTTCCTCCTACTCGCTCTCTTTCACATCGACGAGGTGCCGCACCCTGTGCAACATCCCGCGCACGTCCGGGGTGTCGCTGTGCTGAACCGTCTGATGCATGCGCCGCAACCCGAGACTGCGAAGTGTCGCCCGGTTCTTCGGCTTCTGTCCAATCGAGCTCTTCACGAGCGTCACATCGAGTTTCTTCATCCCCCGGCCTTTCTGAGTTCGGCCGTACGGTAGGCGGCGAGCAGTCCGGGGGGAGCGATGTCCTCAGGTCGCTTGCCGCGGGCGGCGGCAACCTGCTCCGGCCGCATCTGGGATAGCAGTCCGTTCATCGTTGCCTTGGCGACGTTGAGATGCGTCGGAGACCCGAGAACCTTGGCAAGGGCGTCCTTGACGCCTGCGGCCTCGAGCACCTGGCGGACGGCCCCACCGGCGATGACCCCGGTGCCCGGCGACGCGGGCTTGAGCAGCACTCTCGACGCGCCGTGGACTCCGATCACCTCGTGGATCAGCGTGGTCCCTGCCATCGGGACCGCGACCATCGCCTTACGTGCCTCCTCGATCCCTTTCTGGATCGCTGCCGGCACCTCCTTGGCTTTGCCGTAGCCGATGCCAACGTTGCCGCGGCCGTCTCCGACGACAACGAGCGCCGTGAACGAGAACCTCCGGCCACCCTTGACGACCTTGGCCACCCGGTTGATCTGTACGACTCGCTCGTCGAGTTGTTGCTGCGCTTCCGCCATCATCCGCTCCTAGAACTCGAGTCCGGCTTCCCTAGCCGCGTCCGCCAATGCTTTCACGCGACCATGAAAGGCGTACCCGCCGCGGTCGAAGACGACGCCGGTCACCTTCGACTCACCAGCCCGCTGGGCGAGCAGTGTGCCCACCGAAGCAGCGGTCTCCCTGGTCAACGTCTTGTCACGCAACGCCTTCTCCTGAGACGAGGCGGCCGCGAGCGTCCGTCCTGCATCATCGTCGATCAGCTGCGCGTAGATGTACCGGTTGCTGCGGAACACGACCAGGCGTGGCCTGTCGACCGTCCCACGCAGCGTCTTGCGGACGCGCCGATGGCGGCGTCGACGTGCGTCTTCTCGTGAACCTCTCATCGGGCAACTCCTGCCTTGCCGGCCTTCCTCCGAACGTATTCGTCCACGTACCTGATCCCCTTGCCCTTGTAGGGCTCGGGGGGCCGAACCTTTCGAACGTCGGCGGCCACCTGGCCAACGAGCTCCTTGTCTATGCCGGACACGATGACATGTGTCGGGTTCGGAACCTCGAACGAGATCCCCTTGGGCGCTTCGATCTTCACAGGATGACTGAACCCGACCTGGAGCTCGAGAACACCACCTTGCAGATTGGCCCTGTAGCCGACACCGACGATGGAGAGCTCCTTGCGAAAGCCGTCCTTGACACCGGCGACCATGTTGGCGAGCAGTGCCCTGCTGAGGCCATGCAGCGCCCTGGACTCCCGCTGGTCGTCGAAGCGCTCGACCGTCGCCACGCCACCTTCGACGTTGATCCGCACCCTGTCAGTGAATGTCCTATCCAGCGCTCCCTTGGGACCCTTGACGGACACATCCTGACCACGAACGGTCACATCGACGCCAGACGGAATCTGAATCGGGGCTTTGCCGACGCGGCTCATGTCACCACACCTCACACATGATCTCGCCGCCGAGGCGGCGTCGGCGCGCCTCCCTGTCCGGCAGCAGGCCCTGCGAGGTCGAAACGACCAGTACGCCGAGCCCCCCGTGTGACCGTGGGAGATCTCCGGCACCGCGGTAGACGCGTCGCCCTGGTTTCGACACACGCCGGATGCCGTTGATCACCGGGGTGCGGCTGGCTCCGTATTTCAGGCGGAGTGCCAGCTGCCTTCGGACACCGTCCTGGCTCGTCTCGAACCCGTCGATGAACCCTTCGGAAGCCAGGATGCCGGCGACCTGTTCCTTAAGCTTCGAGGACGGCAGCGACACCTCGGACTTGCCGGCCTGTGTCGCGTTGCGAATCCTCGTGAGCATGTCGGCGATGGGATCGGTCATCATGACTACCACGAAGCCTTTCTCACACCTGGCAGCTCGCCCCTGGACGCGAGCTCTCGTACACAAATCCTGCACATGCCGAAGTCGCGCATGTATGCACGTGGACGGCCGCATCTACGGCACCGGTTGTACCCCCGGACCTTGAACTTCGGCTTCCTCTTCGACTTGGCGATCAGACTCTTCTTGGCCATGCGCTCCTCACACCCTCGCGTCCTGTCGACGGAACGGGAACCCGAAAGCATCGAGGAGCGCCCGCGCGTCTTCGTTCGTCTCTGCGGTCGTGCAGATCGTGATGTCCATCCCCCGAATGTTCGACACCTTGTCGTAGTCGATTTCCGGAAAGATCAGCTGTTCGGTCACACCGAACGAGTAGTTGCCGCGCCCATCGAACGACTTCGGGCTGAGACCCCGGAAGTCGCGGATCCGTGGAATGGCGACCGCGATGAGCCGGTCGAGAAACTCCCACATCCGGTCACCTCGAAGCGTCACCGAGGCGCCGACCGGCATGCCCTGGCGGATCTTGAAACCGGCGATCGACTTTTTCGCACGGTTGAGGCGAGGCTTCTGACCGGTGATGAGTCCGAGCTCCTCCATGGCCGAGTCGACCTGCTTGGAGTCGACGGCGCCCTCACCAACGCCCATGTTCACGACGATCTTCGTGAACTTGGGGACCCGCATCGGGTTCACGGTGGCGAGCCCCTTCTCGAGTGCGGGAACGACGTCGTTGAGGTACTTGTCCTTCAGGCGAGGGCTCACAGCTCACCTCCGCACTTGACGCAGACGCGGTACTTGATGCCGTCGTCGTCAACCTTGTAGCCGATCCGCGTCGGTCCGCAGTCCTCGCAGAGGATCATCACGTTCGAGGCATCGATCGGCATGTCCTTGTCGATGATGCCCCCCTGCATCGTCTGACCCTGTGGTCGTTGATGTTTGCGAGCGGTGTTCACGCCCTCGACGATCACCTTGTTCTTCTTGGTGATGACACGGGCGACGCGACCTTCCACACCGGCGTCCTTGCCGGTGATGACTTTCACCTTGTCACCTTCTCGCAGTCGCATCACAGCACCTCCGGTGCCAGTGAGATGATCCTCATGAATCGCTTGTCGCGCAGCTCCCTTGCAACGGGGCCGAAGATGCGCGTCCCGCGGGGCTGGCTGTTGTTGTCGATGATGACGCACGCGTTGTCATCGAAACGGATGTAGGTGCCGTCCTTGCGCCGGTAGCCCTTGGACGTCCTGACGACAACCGCCTTGACGACCTCTCCCCGCTTCACCGTCCCGCCTGGGATGGCGTCCTTGACGGTGGCGACGATCGTATCACCGAGGCCTGCATACCGGCGAGTCGAGCCACCCATCACGCGGATGCACAGCACCTCTTTGGCGCCGCTGTTGTCGGCGACACGAAGTCTGGACTCTTGCTGGATCATCTCGCGCGCTCCAGGACCTCGACCACCCGCCACCGCTTGGTCTTCGATACCGGCCTCGTCTCCGCGATGCGTACGGTGTCGCCATTGCGAGCGTCGTTCCCAGCGTTGTGAACGTGGTACCGCTTGCGGCGCCTCACGATCTTGTTGTAGCGCGGATGGCGGATCTGTTGTTGGACCTCGACGGTCACGGTCAGGTCTCTGCCGTCGGAGACGACCACACCGACACGCGACTTCCGTCGTGCTCGATCCTCCATCACTCATCCTCCTGCTCACGCCACGCTTGGATCTCCTGTTCACGCATAACGGTCAGGATGCGGGCAACGTCTTTTCGTACTTCGCGGATGCGTGACGCATCGTCGAGCTGGTTCGTCGCGAACTGGAACCGAAGGTTGAACAGCTCAGCCTTTGCCTCCGCGAGTTTGTCTTGTAGCTCGTCCGTGGCCAGCTCACGCAAGTCAAACGCTTTCACGTGTCCTCCCGTGTCACGAAC
>Ga0315540_10001426_pt1 | contig 13702 bp, 16 predicted proteins | sample SalMarSW160110MG_FD_203677 | JGI IMG/M metagenome (GOLD analysis project Ga0315540, IMG submission 203677) | Salt marsh sediment microbial communities from the Plum Island Ecosystem LTER, Massachusetts, United States - Salt Marsh Sediment SW1601-10 ... | reverse complement strand
CGTGAGCGGAGGCCTGCTGCCGGCGATCCGGCATCTCGGCCACTCCCTTAGCATTCCTGCCGCGTGCGTGTTCGCGGTACCGATCCATTTCGATGCGAGCGGCGCCTATCAGGGCTTTGACGAGACGTCGCCGCTATCACGTGCCGAGGGCAAAGCGATGGTTTGCCGCCGCCTGGCGGTGCAGCACGCAGCAATCGCCATGGTCGGCGACGGCATGACCGACGTCGCTGCCCGCGCCGCAGGCGCCTATGTCGTCGGCTTCGGCGGCGTTGCCCATCGCGACGCCGTGGCGAGGGAGGCCGATCGTTACATCACCGAGCCTACGCTGACCGCGACGCTCGAGGTGTTGCTGAGCGCGGACGAGCGCGATGCGCTCGCCCGCTTTTGATGCGACGATGATGCCCTAGCCGAGCTGCCTCAACAGCTCGCGCGCGGCTTCCGCCGATGAGGCCGGATTCTGGGCGGTGATCAAGAGACCATCGGCGACGACGTACGGTTGCCAATCAGCGGCCTTCGAATAAGATCCGCCGCGCTCTTGCAGCATGTCCTCGACCAGGAAGGGCACGATTTCGGTCAAGCCCACAGCGGCCTCCTCGCTGTTGGCGAAGCCGGTGACCGTCTTGCCTTGAACAAGCGGACTGCCGTCCGGCGCCTTGACGTGGCGCAGCACGGCCGGCGCATGGCAGACCGCGGCGACCGGCTTTCCGGCCGCGATGGTGCGTTCGATCAGCCCGATCGAGGACGGATCTTCGGCGAGATCCCACAGTGGGCCATGGCCGCCGGGGTAGAACACCGCGTCGAAGTCTCCGGGCGAAACCTCGGACAGCTTGCGCGTTGCGGCTAGCGCCGCTTTGGCCTCGGGGTCGGCCTCGAAGCGGCGCGTGTCGTCGGTTTGGAATGCCGGGTCGTTGCTCTTCGGATCGAGCGGCGGCTGCCCGCCCTTCGGTGAAGCTAGCGTGATCTCGGCGCCCGCGTCCTTGAACACGTAATAGGGCGCGGCCAGCTCCTCGAGCCAGAAGCCGGTCCGCTCGCCGGTATCGCCGAGCTTTCCGTGCGAGGTGAGTACCATCAGAATTTTCATACGCGGTCCTTTTCAAAGCGAAGGCGGCGCTGGACCGGCGCGCTTCGCCAATGCTGCTGTTCGGGTTTGAGTTGGCGTCGTCCTGGGCCGGGGTCAGTCCCAAGGTGGCCATCTTACCGCGGCCGACCTGTAAAATGGGCAGTTTTCGTTTTGCGACCAAGGTACACGTTGACCTCTGTCAGAGGGGGTGGCTAGCCTGTTCCATGATTAGCTTGGGGGCATTGCATCGGCGACGCCGGGGCGTCGCCCGGATTGCGCTTATCGGCATGGCTTTCTATGCCGTGCTCATCCCTTGGCATACCGTCTCTCAAGCCATCACCCCACTTCTTGCCGCCGCGGAGGCCACCACCCCGCCCTGTCATGACGCCGCAGGGGCGGATGGCCAGTCCGCGCCTGGCAAGTCGCGAACCAATTGCCCGATCTGCAAGGGGTTGGGCACACTCAATCTCGCCACGGCCGCCCAGGCTTTTCTGGTCGTTGCCAATGTCGCCGAGAGCACGCCTCTGCCGCAGGCACCGGACGAAGATCTCGTGCCGGGAGAAGACGTCACACCGCAGAGCCGCGGTCCCCCTACCCTCTCCATCTAGTCCAAACCTCCCCACCTCGCCGACACGCCCTGCTCGGTCGGCAGTCGTTTAACCCCACGTCTGCACCCGCTTTGCGGTGCACGCACCGTGGTCTTGGAGGGACAAATGGAGAGATCACATCTTTACCGAATTGCCGCGCTGGCTTTGCTTGGCTGCGCGGCGTCGGGCTCGGCAAGTGCCCACTGCATCATCGGCAATCGGTTCTTTCCGGCGACCTTGACTGTCGACGATCCTTGCGTTGCCGACGAACTGTCGCTGCCAACGATCGCCGGCTTCAAGAACGGCGACGATCCGTCGGCGCAGGAGTTGGATATTGCTGGAGAGTATTCGAAGACGATCACCGAGAATTTCGGCGTCTCCTTCGAGGAGGCCTGGATCCATCTCTACGTCCCAGGTGAAGGCACCCACTCGGGCTTCGACAATCTCGGCACGAGCTTCAAATATCAGTTCGTTCGGGATGCCGAGGGCGAACAGGCGATGTCCATCGCCCTCGACGTCGATTGGGGCGGGACCGGCAGCAAATCCGTCGATGCGGAGCCGTTCACCACTCTGGTGCCGACGCTGTTCTACGGCAAAGGCTTCGGCTTTATGCCGGATTCAGTCGCATTCCTGAAGCCGTTCGCGATCACGGCCCAGCTCGGCTACGCGATCCCAACCAAGTCGTCAGTCACCGAGGTCGATGAGGACACGGACCTTCCGGGCCAGACGCCCAATCCGCGCGTCCTCGTCTGGGGCGGCACGCTGCAATACAGCATGCCCTACCTCAAGTCGTCGGTTCGGGATCTCGGCCTGCCCGGCTTCATCAATCACCTCATTCCGCTCGTGGAACTCAATCTGGAATCGGAAGTGGCGAATTTCAGCGGCGAGGAGCGCACCACGGGCACCGTCAATCCCGGCTTGCTCTATGTGGGCGACAAGTTCCAGTTGGGCGCCGAGGCCATCATTCCGATCAATCGCGCCAGTGGCGACGATGTCGGCGTGGTCGGCCAGCTTCATCTCTATCTCGACGACATATTTCCGAACTCGCTCGGCAAGCCGCTGTTTCAGACAGCGTTGCGCCAATAGGGGTCACCAGCCATGCGCAAGTTCAATCTGATCGCCTTTGTGTTGCCTTTGATCATCGCCTCCGCGGCTCACGCCCATGCCATGCTCGACCACGCCAACCCCCCGGTCGGCAGCACGGTGGCGCGGTCGCCGGGCCAGGTCACGCTCACCTTCACCCAAAGGCTCGAGCCCAAGTTCAGCGGCGCGGAAGTGCGGAGCGCTTCGGGTGCGCGCGTCGATCAGGGCAAGAGCGTCAGCGGCAATGTCATGCGCATTCGCCTGAGGGGGTTGGCGCCCGGCACCTATCGGGTGACCTGGCACGTCCTTTCCGTCGACACCCACACCACGCAAGGGAGCTTCAACTTCAGAGTTGGGGGCTGATGCAAGCGCTAAAGCCCACGCCTCGATCCCATGGTTGATTGGCTCGTTGCCGCGAGGACGGTCCAATTTGGCTCCAGCATCGTCGCTGGAGGCGGCGCGATCTTCGTCGCAAGCGTGGGCGGCGGCGGACGGGCGCCAGAGGAAGGTCGCAGGTCGGTGGCCAAGGAGACCGACGGCACCCTGATTGCCGCGCTGCTCGCGGCGATCGTCTCAGGGGCGCTTTGGCTCTGCCTGTTCCGGTCGCAGCTCGAGCAAATCGCTTTCCCAGACGATGAGACCCGGGTGACACTGTGGTCTGTCGTCACCGACACCCAGTTCGGCCGCGTCTCGGCGCTGCGTTTCCTTCTCGCCGTGCTGCTAATAGCGCTGTGCGGCTTCCGTTTTCGGCGGCCGCTGCCGCGATCCCAAAGTTTGGATTGGGGCGGCGCGCTGCTCGGCCTCGCTCTCGTCGTGAGCCTTGCTTGGTGCGGCCATGCCGGCAGCGGCATGGGCGCTGGCGGCGACGCCCATGTCGCAGCGGATGCGGTTCATCTCGCCGCAGCGGCGATCTGGGTCGGCGGTCTTACCCCCTTGCTCCTCCTCCTCCGGCCAAGTTTGCCGCTCCCGCCGCTCGAGCGCTACGGCATGGTCCGGCGCTTCGCGACGCTCGCGGCGTGGAGCGTCGCGCTGTTGGTCCTGAGCGGTCTCGTCAACACCTGGTTCATGACCAACAGCTTTCGCGACCTGATCGGAACCGACTACGGCGACCTCCTCCTGGTCAAGATCGCCCTGTTTGTCGTCATGCTTGGCTTTGCCGCCTTGAACCGATTCCGATTGACTCCGCGCCTCGCGGCGTCGGGCACCGGCGGCTCTCAAGCACTTTGGCGGTCGGTTGCGGCGGAACTCGTGCTCGGACTTCTCGTCATTTGGGTGGTGGCGGTGCTCGGCCAGATGGAGCCGCCCGGCCACATGCATGTCGGCGTCTCCGAGACCGCACCGGCGCTCGACGAAAACGTCAGCAGCCTTCGCGGCTTAGCGCGCGGCGCGGCTCACGGTGATGTCTCGTTGACATGGCTACCAAGTAGTAGGTAGATACGCCGATGGTACCGAGAAAACCGGACATTTGCTCGCATTGCGGCGGGGCGCTGTCGCGCCGGGGCCTCCTTCAGATCTCGGTTGCGCTCGCGTCGGTGCCGTTCCTGAGGCCGATTCCGGGCTTCGCCGCAGCGCCCGCAGCCGACGCCCTCGAGGTGACCGAGATCGCGCCCGGCGTCTTCGTGCATCAGGGCCGCTACGAGATGCAATCGCCAGAAAACCGCGGCGATATGGCCAACGCCGGTTTTATTGTCGGCAATGATGCGGTCGCCGTGATCGACACGCTCGGCAGCGAGGAAGTCGGCGAGCAATTACGGAACGCGGTGCGCGCCGTCACCGACAAGCCGATCCGCTACGTCATCAACACCCACATGCATCCGGACCATGTGTTCGGCAATGCCGCGTTCAAGCAGGACAACCCGGAGTTCGTCGCCAACCGCAAGTTCGAGCGTGGCCTTCGCGCCCGCGCCGAGCGCTATCTCATTATCAACAAGAAGATGCTCGGGCCGGAGGCGTTCAAGGGCATCGAGATCGTGCTTCCCACGGTTGCCGTCGACGACAAGCTGACGCTTGATCTCGGCGGCCGTACCCTCCTGCTCGAGACGCAGCCGACGGCCCATACCGACAACGACCTGATCATCACCGACAGCGCCACCAATACGATGTTTCTCGGCGATCTCTTGTTCTCAGGCCATGTGCCGACGCTCGACGGATCCATCGAGGGCTGGCTCGCGGTAATCGACAATCTAAAGCAACGGAAGGTCGCGCGCGTCGTGCCCGGCCACGGGCCCCATGCCATGGAGTTGCCGCAAGCCTTCGATCCGGAGGAGCACTATCTCGCCACGATCGCAACCGACGTCCGCAAAATGATCAAGGACGGCAAGACCATCGAAGACGCGACCAAGACCGCGGGCTTCGAGGCGCGCGATTCCTGGAAGCTGTTCGATGACTATCACGTCAGAAACGTCACCGCGGCGTTCGCCGAACTAGAATGGGAATAAATTTGGGGGCTCCGGTCCGCGCAGAACGTCACCAGAGACCTTCGCCGTCGACACGCCACCAAGTGTAGGGAGACGATCAAAAAATGGTGTTGACCAAGGACTTGCTCTTGACCGAGGCGGAGGCGCTGTTGCGCACGCGCGGCTATGCCGCCTTCAGCTATGCCGACCTTTCGACGCGTGTCGGGATTCGCAAGGCGAGCATACACCATCACTTCGCTACCAAGGAGGAACTCGGCGGGGTCTTGATCGACAACTACCTCGTCAGGTTCGAGGAAGCCCTGAAGGCGATCCTCGCGGAGGAGTCGAAGGCCAGGGTCAGGCTCGAGCGTTACGCCCACTTCTTCGTCACGAGCATGATCGACGGCATGCTGCCGCTGTGCGGCGCCCTCTCGGCGGAGATGTCGGTGTTGCCGCAGTCGATCCAAGAGCGAGTCCACCGCTTCTTCAGGCTGCATCTCGACTGGCTGGAAGAAGTGATCCGTGCCGGCGTCACCGCCAAGGAGCTGCGCGCCGACGTGGACGCCAACATCACGGCGATGCTCATTCTCAGCACGCTCGAGGGCGCGAGCTTCGTCGCCTGGGCGATCGACGACGCGAGCCAGATTGCGCCAGCCGTCGGACAATTGATCGCGACCCTCGAGCGCTAGAAGGCTGGGCTTCTGGGGTCCAGTGCCCTGTCCGCCGATAGATTTCTGGCAGGTGACCGGAGAAGTCTCATTCGAGCGCCTTCACCGAAAGACGAATACGGCTCCTCGAACCTGCATTATAAATCGAGCCTTCGGAGCAACTGGAGTACGCCCATGGCCACGCTGAAACTCACCTATTTCGACTTCCACGGCGGACGCGGAGAGCCGGCAAGGCTCGCCCTTGCGATGGGCGGCATTCCGTTCGAGGACGATCGCGTCCACTCCGCTGATTGGCCGCGCCGGAAGGCCGACGCGCCGTTTGGCGCCTTGCCGCTGCTGGAAGTCGACGGAAAGATCCTGGCGCAGTCGAACGCGATCAATCGCTATGTGGGCAAGCTCGCCAATCTCTACCCGACCGACCCTTGGGAGGCGGCGCTCTGCGACGAGACCATGGAGGCGGTCGAGGACGTTACCAGCAAGATTGCGGCCACCATGTTCCTGCCCGACGAGCAGAAGAAGAGCGAGCGCAAAGCCTTGGTGGAAGGCCAGATCCCATTCTATCTCACCGCGCTTGCGCGTCGCCTCGAACAGCATGGCGGCCGCTATTTCGCCGGCGACCGCCTCTCGGTCGCGGATCTCAAGGTGTTCATCTTACTCCGCCATCTCAGGTCCGGCGCGCTCGACCATGTGCCGACCGATCTGCCGGATCGCCTCGCGCCCAAGCTCATGGAGCATTACGATCGCATCAAGGCCGAACCTGGCGTTGCGGCCTATTACGCCAAATGTGGCGTGACACTCTGAAGTCTTGAGTCTAAGGCGCGTCGAAGATCGCGATCTCGAGGTCAGGATCGGCGCTATCGTCGTCGCCGCCGGAAGCTATGACGACGAGACGCGCGCCTTGCTGCCGAGTTTGCCGCGAACCGCGAGGCGCGCGATCGATTGCGTATCCGCCCGGCACGTCGGCAAGGACCACCGGCCGCCCAGTAAATGAGGTCACGGATTTGGTCCCCATGGTTCTTGCTCCCCAGTCGTGGCTTCGAGCCTTGCCGCAGAGCCGTGTCGCGATGCCGCCCGGTTTGCGGGCGTCGTGTTTTTCACGACACCGGATGATGAGGGAATTGTACTTTGGGCCGAAGGGTGTCGGCTCACATCACGATGCGCTATTACCCTGAGCCGGAGCGATGTGCAGCCTCTTCGCCGCATGTTGCCAATGACTGAGCTGAGAGCTACGAAAAGGACCACGGATGGAGGGCAACCGTGCTGATGACGCCTACAATTGCTATAGTTCGGGCCCACGCCGGCAAGAGCTGGGCGTCCCACGGCCACGGGGACTTCCCCGCCGGTAGATGCGTGTAGCCCAGCGCTTCTCGTCAGTCAGATTCAAACCCTGCAATAGCCAAACTCATGAAGACTTCGAAGTTCACTCCCGGCAGATATTGCCTTGCGGTCAAGCGCTCGCGTACGGGTCGCGGTTTATTTGCGCTCGAGCCCATCCCCAAAGGCGCATGCATTATCGAATACACGGGCCGGACGATCACGGACGAGGAATGGCTGAAGAGCCGCAGCCGCTACCTGTTCAAGGTCACAAAGAAAAAGACCATAGACGGTTGGGACAAAGCAAACATGGCGCGCTACATAAACCATTCCTGCCGGCCCAATTGCGAAATCGACATTCACAAGGCGAGAGTGTTCGTCATGGCCAAGCGTGCCATCAAACCGGGCGAAGAGCTCGCCTACTCCTATGGGGAGGAGTACTTCGAGCAGATCCTCAAGCCGATCGGCTGCAAGTGCCTCAAATGCGTGCCAGAGAAAGCACGGCGCCGCTCACGATAAGGCGAACGGTCTGAGATCCCCGAGGATGACTTTCGCGGCATTGTGGCCCGGCGCGCCGGTCACGCCACCGCCTGGATGCGCGCCCGATCCGCAATGATAAAGCCCGCGGATCGGCCCGCGATAGTCGGCATAGCCGAGCATCGGCCGCGCCGAGAACAGCTGGTTCAGCAACAGCGCCCCGTGGAAGATGTCGCCACCGACAAGCCCAAACTCACGCTCCAGATCGAGCGGGCTCAGGATTTGGCGCGCGAGAACGCTCGCCGCGAAGCCGGGCGCATAGCGGTCGACAGTCTCAACCATGAGGTCGGCCACCTCCTCGCGCGCGTCATCCCACGACCGGCCGTCGGGCAGTTCCGGTGCGACGTGCTGACAGAATAGGCTCGCGACATGGGCTCCGGGCGGCGCGAGGGTGTTGTCGATCGTCGAGGGGATCAGCATCTCGATCACTGGTTCCCGGCTCCAACCGTGCTCTTTGGCATCGCGGTAGGCCTTGTCCATGTAAGACAGGCTCGGCCCAATGATGATGCCGGCACCGTGATGAGCCTGTGCTTCACGCCCCGGCAGCGCCGCGAAGCTTGGAAGCTCCGACAGCGCCACGTTCATCCGGAACGTGCCCGAGCCGCATTTGAACTGCTGCATTCGCGCCAGGAACGCGGGTGGCAAAGACGAAGCCGGCAGCAACCGCGTATAGAGCAGCTTCGGATTGAGATTTGCGGCGAACGATCGACCGCGCACGACGCGCCCGTCCTTCAACGCGACGCCGACCGCGCTGTCTCGCTCGATCAGCACCTCTTCGACCTCAGCGTCGGTTTCGATCTCGGCACCAGCCTCGACCGCCGCCTTGGCCATGGCTTGCGTGATCGCGCCCATGCCGCCGATGGCATGTCCCCAGGCGCCCTTCTTGCCATTCACTTCGCCGAAGGCGTGGTGCAACAGCACATAGGCCGTGCCCGGATCGAAGGGGCTCGCATAGGTTCCGACAATGGAGTCGAACCCGAGCAAGGCTTTGATCGGTTCGGTCTCGAACCACCGCGACAAGAAATCTGCCGCGGACATGGTGAAGAGATCGAGGAACAGGCGCTGCTGCTCGAGATCGAGTCTCCGGATGCTGTTGCCGAAGGCCGCGGCGCGGCCGAGTTCGCGCAAGCTGCGCAAGCCAAGGCCCTTCACCACATTCGGCGGCGGCTTCAAGGCCAAATCTCTGAGCGCGTCCGCGACGACCGAGAGGCTCGCGCCATAATCATCATAGCGTTCCGCGTCGGCGGCGCTGAACTTCACAATTTCGGACTTGGTGCGTCCTTCCCCGGTCAACAAATAGCGGCCGTCCGGAAGCGGCAAGAAATTCATTAGCGGCCGCTCGACGATCTTCAGGCCGTGCCGATGCAAATCGAGATCGGCAATGATCTTTGGATTAAGCAGGCTCACGGTGTAGGACGCCGTGGAATTGCGAAAGCCCGGATGAAACTCTTCCGTGACGGCAGCCCCGCCGACGACTGCTCGCCGCTCCAGCACCTTCACTTTCAGTCCCGCCCGGGCGAGATAGGCGGCGCAAACGAGGCCGTTGTGACCGCCGCCGATCACGACGACGTCGAAGATCTGAGAGTCTTGCGTGCTGCGGCTGGAGGCTGACACCTTCACCTTTAGTCTTGATGGGCGAGGCAGACGGGCCTGTTGCGGCCGTCACCGATCGCCGCTCAATACATTCGGGCGGAAGCTAGCACACCGCAGCGGCGGCGGTCTTGGAGGGGGCGCCGGCAAAGCCGTCGGCGCCTTGGCGCCCTCAGCTCTTGGCCATCGCGTTCCGGATCTGGCCAGCAATCGCCGTGATGATGGCGCCGCCGATGCCGCCGGCGAAGAGGTGGCCGACGATCGACACCAAGCCGACGTGACCCGTGATGACCCCTGCCGTCTCCGGCAGGAGCGCCGTGAAAATCTGGCCTCCGGTAACGCCGCCGAGCGCTCCGGCGATAGTGGTGAGAATCGGCCCGAGATTGACCTTCTCCATGGCGACGCCCGCTGCATTGCCTCCGGCAATGCCGCCAATAATCTGAAGAATCAACGTGACGAGTGTGGCTGACATGATATCCCCCCTTTTTCACCTTCCCCAGCTGCAACCATCTTACGACATTAGATTGCCTCGGTAAGCCAGTCGATGTCGTGCCGGCCCGTCCTTCGGGTGGTGAGAGCCTGAATTCCGGTCCCCCGTATCCCTTGCGGGGGAATCCGGCTCATCCCGCCCGAGACCGTTCTTCATCGAGCCGCCCGCCAAGCCACAGCCGCAGCATGCGCACGTCGCATTGAAACGACCAGACGGGATGGGCGAGCATGCTGGGCCGATTCCGCTCGATCAAGAAATGTCCGCTCCAAGAAAAGACATAGCCCAGCACGATACCAAGAACCGCGATCATGGGGTCGAGCGTGACAATGCCGAGAATCAGAGCGGCGATGGCGAAGCCAAGGCCGACGAAGTGCAATAGCCTCGTGCCCGACCGCGCGTGATCGCGCAAATAGTGGCGCCAGAATTGTTGGAACGTCTCTGACTTTTCCGACACGTGGGATTTCGTCATGCAAGATTTCCGCAGTGCACTGGCATCTCGACCGAGCAGAGATCCTCGGCACGCGATTTAGAATCCGTGATAACTGGAATAAGATCCCTGCTCAGCGGTGTACGAATGGCGACCATCCGTCTCATCTTTGCCTTTGTCGGCTTGACGATCCTACTCGTTACGCTCGTGGGTGCAATACGCAGTCGCGACAACGATCGCTTGGCCGAAGGGCTCTTGATCGGAGTGTACCTGGGCGCGCTAGGCTCCGTCAGCCTGCTCGCCATCCTCATGCATTTCGGCCTGCCGTAAGTTATGGCGAGGATACGTTGGCCGGTGCCCAATGACGGCGTCGAAGTGCCTATCCGTGGCGGCTGGGGCTAGAGACCGACGCTGCTTTGCATCAGGCCACCGTCGGCGAAAATGGACGTGGCGGTGAGATAGCTCGCGCCGTCGCCGGCGAGGAAGGCAACCACGCTCGCGATCTCCTCAGGCCGCGCCATGCGCCCAAGCGGGATGGCGGCATCGAGCTTCGAGAGCTTGGCCGGATCGTCCATGGTGCTGAGATTGATCGGCGTCGCCACCGCGCCGGGGCCCACCCCCACGACCAGGATGTTGTGGGGCGCGAGCTCGACCCCGGCGGTGCGGGTGAGCATCCGCATCCCCCCCTTGGAGAGGCAATAAGGGGTATTGCCGGGCATCGGCCAGTCTTCGTGCACCGATGTAATGTTGATAATGCGCCCGCCGCCGCCCTGCTTGATCATCTGATGGGCTGCGATTTGGGTGCCGAAGAACGCGCTCTTGAGGTTGATCGCCATGACGCGGTCGTACTGGTCTTCGGTGGTGTTGAGAACCGAGGTGCGTGTCTCGATGCCGGCGTTGTTCACCATGATGTCCAGCCGCCCGAACTTGGCGACCGCCGCGTCGACGAGCTTCTGGAGATCGGCGGGTTGGCTGACGTCAGCATCGACGCCGATGGACTGGTCGCCAAGCTTGGCAATCTGCTGCTCCAGCGCCGCCGTCGCGTCAGGATGAACCACATAGTCGATGACGGTGTTGGCGCCTTGTTCGGCCAAGGCAAGAACAATCGACTGACCGATGCCGCTGTTGCCGCCGGTGACGATCGCGACCTTGTTGTTCAAAGACATGCGCGGTCCTCCATTTTTAGTGGACGATTTTCACATTCCACTAACGCTGGGTGAGTGCGGACTCACCTCGACGCGCAATTGACGACGGACAAGCCTAGACATTGGCGATAGCATCGGCAACCTTGCTAACATCCTAATCTCCGGCGGACCCAATGCTGGGCATGACACCCTGATCGTCACTCACACAGGGAGCACATCATGACGGCGCAATATGAGGTGATCGTTATCGGCAGCGGCGCGGGCGGCGGCAGTGTCGCCTACAAGCTCGTCAACGCGGGAAAACGCGTCCTCCTCATCGAGAAAGGGCCGTTCCTGCCACGCGATGCCTCAACGCTGAGCGTCAAGCAGGTGTTTGTCGACGGCGTGTTCAAAAATCATGTCGTCTGGCTTGACGGCAACGGTAACGAGTTCGTCCCCGGCGAGTTCTATAATGTCGGCGGTAAGACCAAGTGGTACGGTGCGGCGCTGTTCCGCTTCCGGCCCGTGGAGTTCGAGGCCGAGCCCGATTTCGATCTGTTGGGCTGGCCGTTCGGGTATGACGAGCTCAAGCCTTACTACGACGAGGCGACCGAGCTTCTTGAGATCACCACGTTCAAGAACGAGCCCGAGCTCCAGGCTCTGCTCGACAAGATCACCACCGCCGACCCCGCCTGGAAGCTGGAGTCGCTGCCGCTCGGCCTATCGAAGAAAATTCTCGGCTCTCCTCAGGAGGAAAAGCATTTCGACGGCTTCGCCTCGCCGTCCGGCTTCAAGTCTGATTCCGAGCGCAATCTGATCGACCACATTCGCGACAAGCCGAACTTCACGCTGATCGCCGGCGATCCGGTCTCCGATCTCGTCGCCGCACCGGGCGATCCGCGCACGATCATCGGCGTCAAAGCCGCCGATGGCTCGACCTATGAAGCGGGCACGATCGTGCTCGCGGCTGGCGCGATGACGAGCCCGCGCATCCTCCAGGATCATCTGCACGCGAGCGGGCTCACGCTGCCATGCGGTGACCTCGTCGGCGCCAACTTCAAGATGCACATCAACTCGGCCGTGCTTGGCTTCTCCCCGTTCAAGGATCGCGACGTGCTGCGCAAGACGGCGGTGCTCTACAACGACAAGTACCCGCACTCCTCGATGCAGTGCCTCGGATGGATCGACCCAGAGGTTTTGGCTACCCAGGTGCCGCCGGAGATGCCCGGCTTCCTCGACAAGTTCCTCGGCACGCGGGCGATCGGCTTCTGGGCGACCACGGAGGACTCCTCATCGCCCGAAAACCGCATCATCTCGGGCGGGCCCGGCGGCCAGCCGATCATGGATTACAGCCTCGACCGCATCGAGAAGGCAAAACAGGAGCATCACGCCCTGATCGAGGCGTGGATCGTCCGCCTGCTCCATGCGGGCCTCGCCGGGGTCGACAAATATATGGGCATGGCCGGCACGGCGCATGCGCTCGGCAGCATGGTGACCGGCAAGGACCCCAAGACCTCGGTGGTCGATCCCCACGGCAAGGTCCACGGCATGGAGCGCCTCTATGTAGGCGATGGCAGTCCGCTGCCGCGGGCAAGCCGCGTCAACCCGTCGCTCACCATATATTCTTGGGGGCTTCGCCTCGGAGATCACCTCGCGCGCGCAGTATAGTTGCGGGGTCAGTGGGGATTTTTCCGACCCGCGCACGCGCGCTTTAGTCGAGGCCGAAGTGGTATTCCGTGGTGCTGGCAAAGACCTCGCCTGGACGCAGCACCGTCGACGGGAAGGACGGCTGGTTCGGCGAATCCGGGAAGTGCTGCGTTTCAAGGGCAAAGCCCGTGTGCCGGCTGTAGATCTTGCCGTCCGGCCCGCGCAACGTGCCATCAAGATGGTTGCCGCTGTAAAATTGCACGCCCGGCTGCGTGGTGTGCACTTCGAGAACCCGGCCGCTCTGGGGTTCGCGCGCGCTAGCGGCAAGCTGCGGTTCGCCGCCTGCTGACGGTCCGAGAATGAAATTGTGATCATAGCCAAGGGCGGCCGTGAGCTGCTCATCGCGCGCGCCGATGCGGGCGCCGATCAGGTGCGGCTCGCGGAAATCGAACGGCGCGCCGGCGACGTCTCGCATCTCTCCGGTCGGAATGAGTTGGGTGTTGACCGGTGTGAAGCGCTCCGCAGCGATCATCATTTCGTGCTCAAGGATGTCGGCGCACGCTGAGCCGCCCAAGTTGAAATAGGCGTGATTGGTGAAATTGACGACGGTCGGACGGTCGGTCTCCGCGCGATACTCGAGCCGCAGCGTATTGCCCCCGGCGATGACATAGGTCACCTCGGTGGCGACCGTGCCCGGGAAGCCCTGATCGCCGTTCGGACTGACGTGGCGAAGCGTGAGGCGCGGTTCCGGGCCCTCCGCGCTATCGACGACGCGCCAG
>Ga0315540_10001423_pt1 | contig 13709 bp, 12 predicted proteins | sample SalMarSW160110MG_FD_203677 | JGI IMG/M metagenome (GOLD analysis project Ga0315540, IMG submission 203677) | Salt marsh sediment microbial communities from the Plum Island Ecosystem LTER, Massachusetts, United States - Salt Marsh Sediment SW1601-10 ... | reverse complement strand
TCTTTCGGCGCCAGATCGAGCGGGGCGGGCCGGTCACGGTGACCCATCCCGAGATCGAGCGCTTCTTCATGACGATTCCCGAGGCCTGCCAGCTGATCATGCAGGCGGCAGTGATCGGCAAGGGGGGCGAGGTATTCGTGTTGGACATGGGCGAGCCCATCAGGATCCGCTACTTGGCCGAGCAGATGATCCGCCTCTCAGGCAAGCGGCCTGGCTCGGACATCTCGATCCTCTATACTGGCCTGCGGCCGGGAGAGAAGCTTTACGAAGAGCTCTTCTACGAGTCCGAGGACCTCGCGGAGACGAGCCATCCCAAGATCCGGGTCGCCCGGGGCGCTCGGCCCTTGTGTTGCGAGCAGCTGGCGGCAGAGCTGCAAAGGCTGGAGGCAGCGGTAGCGACTTGCGACGAGGAGGCCTTTACCTCTGTGCTCCATCGGTTGGTGCCTGATTGGCGTCGTGACCTGGCCGAGCCAGAGTTGGTCAAACCACCCCGGACGCCCTCGGAGGTTACCAGTGCGTGATCTATCGGCGCTGCAATCGCCGGCGCTTGGAAAGCAAGAGCAGCCTGGGGAGCCGGCGCTTCCTCCACAGCGAGCCCGGGAATCAGTGGATGCTCGTGTGATTGAGTATCTGCAAGGGCGGGGAAAGCTGCCTGCCGCAGACCTTGCCCGGGCTCGCCGTTTGTCTGAAGAGAGCGGCGATGCTCTCCTGCGCATGCTGGTGCGTCTCGGGCTCGTGTCCGAGCGAGACATGGCTCATGCGCTGGCGGTCATTCTGGAGCTGCCGTTGGCGGAGCAGGCGGATTTTCCGGATCTTCCTGTTTCCGCCGGAGGAGCGAGCTTACGGTTCCTTCGAGACGCCTGCATTTTGCCTCTATGGGAAGAAGATGAAGGCTTGGCTGCTGCCTTCGCAGATCCTAACGACGAATTCGCGCTGACCGCGTTGGAGATTTCGGCGGGAAAGCCCGTTGCTGCATGGGTTGGCCTTCCGTCGGAAATAGAGGCGGCTCTCGAACGCCTTTACGGGGCCGGGGATGAAGGTCCGAAAGAAAGCGAGCTTGATGGGGCGTTGGGCGAGGTCTCCGAAGACGATATCGAGCACCTCAAGGATATGGCCAGCGAGGCTCCTGTGATCCGCCTAGTTAACCAAGTTGTCCAGCGTGCGGTCGAGGCCCGTGCGTCCGATATCCATATCGAGCCCTTTGCGGATGACCTAAAGATCCGCTATCGCATCGACGGCATACTAAAGGAGATGGACTCTCCTCCCCCACGCTTCACCGCGGCCGTTATCTCACGCGTAAAGATCATGGCGAAGCTCAATATCGCGGAGCGTCGTCTGCCCCAGGACGGCCGGATTCCGCTCAGGGTTCAAGGAAAGGAGCTCGACCTGCGTGTCTCGACAGTGCCAACACTGTTCGGCGAGAGCGTCGTCATGCGGCTACTCGACAAAGAGAGCGTACGCTTCGACTTTGACGCACTGGGGTTTGACGGATCCCCGCGCCAACGTCTGCTGGAGATCCTCGACAGGCCCTACGGGATCTTCCTCGTGACCGGCCCCACGGGCAGCGGCAAGAGTACGACCCTGTACACGGCCCTGAGCCGAATGAACACCCAGGAGCGCAAGATCATTACTGTCGAGGATCCGGTGGAGTATCAGCTGGCTGGTATCAATCAGATCCAGGTCAAGCCCCAGATCGGCATGACCTTCGCGGGCGCGCTGCGCTCCATAGTTCGCCAGGACCCCGACATCATCATGGTGGGCGAGATGCGCGACCTGGAAACGGCGCGCATTGCCGTGCAGTCCGCTCTCACTGGCCACGTTGTGCTTTCGACGCTTCACACGAACGACGCCGCGAGCGGGGTTACTCGCCTCTTGGACATGGGCGTAGAAGACTACCTGCTGACGTCGACCGTCAACGGCATCCTCGCCCAGCGCTTGGTGCGCCGCTTGTGCAACGCATGCCGCGTGCCCTATGAGCCCTTGCCGGAGGTTTCGGCCAGATTGGAGCGAATCCAGGGGGTTAGGGGCAAAAGCCCCATGCTATACCGCCCTGGGGGCTGTGCCGTCTGCAATCAGACGGGTTATCGCGGCCGGCTTGTGATTGCCGAGCTGCTTACGATGACGGACCGCATCCGCAAGGCCGTGCTGGGCCACGTCACCGCCACCGAGATCCGGCGCATCGCCCTGGAGGAAGGCACGATCAGCATGTACGACGACGGCATGCGCAAGGCCCTGGAAGGACGCACCGCGGTGGAAGAGGTGATGCGGGTGGCGGAGGAGGTCTGAGACCATGGCGCGCTTTCTTTACAAGGCGGTCAAGCAGGACGGCGAGACGCTCGAGGGCGAGCTGGACGGCGTCGACGAGGCGGCGGTCATTCGCCAGCTCCAGTCCCAGGGTCTCATTCCGATCCGGGCGCGGCTGGCGGGGGGCTGGCGGGGTCAGCTCCAGCGGGCCCGCACCCGTGGGCTCTCCGCGAAAGAGGTCGGTGTGCTGACGCGCCAGCTTGCCACCCTGCTGGAGGCGGGACTCACACTTGACCGCTCCCTGCAGATCCTGATTGACCTGACCAGCGAGGAGCGCATCTCGCGGGTGCTTGCCAGCCTCCAGGACCGGGTGCGGGGTGGCGCCACCTTCTCGGCCGCCTTGGAGGAGGAGGGCGAGCAGTTCTCCCGCCTGTATGTGAACGTGGTGCGCGCGGGAGAGGCAACGGGCGCCCTGGATGCGGTGCTCGCGCGCCTGGCGGACTACCTGGAGCGAACGGCTGAGCTGCGGGAGACCATCACCTCGGCCCTCGTGTATCCCGCAATCCTGTTTGTCGTCGCCGCTCTTTCGGTCATCCTGCTCCTGATCTTCGTGGTGCCCAAGTTCACCGTCCTCTTCTCGGACGTGGGGGCGACCCTTCCCCTGTCCACCCGCATCGTCATCGGACTTGGCGACCTGTTCCGGGACTACTGGTGGGCCATGCTGGCCGGCGTCGCGGCCGTTGCAGCGGCCCTCGAGCAGTGGCTGCGCCGGCCGGGCGTTCGGGAGCGCCTGGACGCGAGACTCCTGGCCCTGCCCCTCTTTGGCGATCTCATCTGGAAGCTGGAGACCTCCCGTTTCTGTCACACCCTTGCCTCCCTGCTTCAGAATGGCCTTCCCCTGCTCAGCGCCCTGAACCTGTCCAAGGAGGTCGTGTCAAACCGGAAGCTGTCGGGCCTCCTCGACGAGGCGGCCGAAGACCTGAAGCGCGGTCGCGGCCTCGCAGAGCCGTTTGCGCGCCGGGAGATACTGCCGCAGATGGCGCTGCAGATGATTCGTGTGGGCGAAGAGTCCGGCAGTCTCGATGCCATGCTCGCGAAGGTCGCCGCCGTCTACGACAAGGAGACCGAGGCGAGCGTCAAGCGCATGCTGACCTTGCTGGAGCCGATCCTGATCATCGGTCTTGGCCTGATCGTCGGCGGCATCATCATGTCCATCATCGTGCCCATCATGAGCGCCAACGAGCTGGTCCAATAGAGAATAGGGCTAAGGGCTAAGGGCTAAGGGCTAAGGGCTAAGGGTCTAAGGAACGCCGCCTCCTGCGCAGGCGTCTGTGATGCCCTCGAAAGTCCCCTTCGCCGGCTGTAGAATCTTCCCGTGCCCCTTGTAATCGCACATAGGTTGCATTTATGCCTCTGCGCACCTTCACTGAACGACGCCTTTCCTCGGCCCTTCGCCCTCGGCCCTTGGCCCTCTCCCGCGGCTTCACCCTCATCGAGCTGTTGGTGGTGCTCGCCATTCTCGGGCTCCTGGTGGGGCTCATCGGGCCCCGCGTCATGAGCGCCCTCAGCTCTTCCAAGACCAAGACGGCGCACATTCAGGTCGAGCAGTTCAGCGGCGCCTTGGACATGTTTCGACTCGACGTGGGCCGATACCCGACCACCGAGCAAGGACTGCAGGCGCTGGTTGAGAAGCCCGGGGACGCGCAGAGCTGGAACGGTCCCTACCTCAAGAAGGCCAAAGTCCCCAAGGACCCATGGGGTTTTGACTACCATTACCGGTGTCCCGGCGAGCACGGTCCCTACGACCTTTGGTCGCTCGGAGCCGACAATCGGGACGGCGGCACCGGAGAGGACCAGGACGTCGTCAGTTGGGAATGAGCGAGGAGAGGGCCAAGGGCGAAGGGCGAAGGGCGAAGGGCGCAATAGGCGCCAGCCGTATTGCGCCGCATGGCGCGGTTGGGCACATTCGGTGCAATACGCTGCGCTATTGCACCCTCCGCCGAAGCAAACGTTTCAGTGAGTTTTGAGTCGTTACTAAAGGAGACTGGCGCCTCCGGTACGCTCAGGTACTGATCTTGACCCCCTCGCCCCTCGCCCCTCGCCCCTCGCCCCTCGCCCGAGGATTCACGCTCCTCGAGCTTCTCGTCGTCCTCGCCATCATGGTGCTGGTGGTCTCGGTGGCTCCCCCTCTGCTGAGTGCAGCCTTTCCCGGGGTGCAGCTCAAGGCGGCGGCGCGACAGACTGCCGCGGGGCTGCGCATGGCCCGCGAGGAGGCGATCCGCACCGGGCATGACGCCGTCTTCACCATCGATGTGGCGGACCACAGCTTTACAGTCCAAGGGGGATTTCGGACGGTCGATCTCCCCAGTGGACTCGAGCTGAAGCTGATTGCAGCCCGTTCCGAAATGCACGGCGACCGGTCGGGATCCATCCGGTTCTTCCCGGACGGCAGCTCCACCGGCGGGCGCGTCATCCTGAGCCGGAACGACAGCGGCTACCAGGTGGGGGTGGAGTGGCTCACAGGTCGGATCCGAGTGGCCCCCTGGGAGGGGTGATGAGGGCGCCCAGAGATACGCTTGGCCGCCCCAACCTCCCCCAGCTACATCGGGAGGCTGTCGCAAGAGGCGACAGCCCCTGCGGTGCAGGGATGGGCCACCGTTCTCGGCGGCTGCAAGCCGTTGAGAACGTAGGGGGCTGGAGCTCGCAATTTTCCGGCCCAGCGTCGCAAGAGCCCACGGATGGGCTTTTGCGACACCCTCGTCGGGAGGCAGGCTTCACCCTCCTGGAGGTCTTGGTCGCCTTTGCGGTCCTGGCTCTGACCATGGGGGTCCTGATCGAGGTCTTCTCCCAAGCCATCGGCAACACCCTCCAGAGCGGTGCCTACAGTCGCGCCGCCGCCCTCGCGGAGGCGCGGCTGGGCGCGGTCGGGACCGACATTCCACTGCAGCCCGGTACCTCCAACGGACAGCCGGAGGACGGCATGGCGTGGCAGGTGGTCATCGCCCCTTATGACCTGGGTGAGAGCGGATGGCAGGCGCCGCTGCAGCCCTATCTCGTCACCGCCACCGTTGGCTGGGGAGCGACCGGCCACACCCGAGAGGTCACCCTGACCACCCTGCGGCTGGGCGAGCCCGCGCCATGACCCTGGCGCTTCTTGCTTCGCCGGAGGACAGACCATGCGTCAGGTCATCTCCGTGCCCGGTCCAGGTCGGCTTCACCCTGATCGAGCTTGTCATTGCGATTGCGCTGGTCAGCCTGCTCTCACTGCTGCTCTATTCGGGACTGCGGTTGGGAACGAGCGCCTGGGAAGGGGTCGAGACCAGGGCGGATCAGACGTCTGCGCTGCGGGTGGCCCGCAGCTTCCTGGAGCGGGAGCTGCTGCAAGCCCGGCAGGCGCAGGTGATCGTCGAGGCGCAGCGCCGTTTCGTGTTCGCCGGCGACACGCAGAGCCTGGAGCTCGCGGCCCCCCTGTCGGAGTATGTCGGTATTCCCGGGCTTTACATCTTGCGGCTGACCCTGGCGAACACCGGCAAGCGGCACCAACTGGTGCTCACCCGCTGGCTGCTCAACCCCAAGGTACTCGCGGGCGAGGAGCAGGGTCCTGCCTGGCAGCCGTTGCAGGGCAAGGAAACGGGTACTGCCCCGCCGAGCTCCTCGCAGAGCGACGTCGCTTCTGCGGCATTTGGCAGGGATGTGCTGCTGGATAATGTCGGCGAGCTGGCCTTCAGCTATTTCGGGGTCCAAGAAGGCAACCTCTCCCCCACTTGGTACCCCGACTGGATCGACCAGCCTCGACCGCCCCTCGCCGTTCGTGTTCACCTCACAAGCGCCGAGCAGACATGGCCGGACGCATTGATTCCGCTGGCGGCTCCGGCCCAGTAGGCCCCGCAAGGGGCCCCCGGCGGGGCCTGCGCAAGGAGCGGGGCATCGCGTTGTTGCTAGTGCTTTGGGTCGTTGCCCTCCTGACGATCATCGCCGTGGCGGTGACCGGTACCCAGCGCACAGAGACCGCGCTGGCGGGCAATCAGGTGGATTCTGCCCGCTTTCGAGCCCTTGCGGACGCCGCGATCGGCTACGCCATGCTGAACCTGATGGTGCCGCCGATCACGACCCAGGGCCGGGAGGCCCAGGATGCGCCGGACCCCAACGGTTGGACGCCGGACGGGACGCCGCAGGCCTGGAGCTTCGGCGGGGCGAGCCTGGAGGTTGCGGTCTACAACGAGGCCTCTCGCATCGATCTCAATGAGGCCCCCCGGGATTTGCTGATGCGGCTCCTTAACGCGGCCGGGGTGCCGCCAGAGAGTGGGGACTCCCTGGCAGACGCGATCATCGACTGGCGCGACCCCGACAATCTTCGCAGCCCTGACGGTGCGGAGGACGCCGACTACGAGGCCGCCGGACTGCCTTACGGCGCGAAGAACGGTCCATTTGATTCTGTCGAGGAATTGCAGCAGGTGATGGGCTTTACCCGCGAGATCTACCGGTCGGTGGAGCCGGCTCTCACGGTGATGTCCGGCTCCCCCCAGGTCGATCAGCAGCTCGCTTCGACCCTGGTGATCGCGGCGCTGCAGGGGATCACGGTCGCGGAAGCGGAGGCCAACCAGCAGCAACAGCTCGCGGCCGTTGAGCAGGGGAAAGCCCCGGCTCCCCTTGGTCGGGGCGGTCCCCTGTATCGGATACGGGTGACATTTCTGCAGGGCAGCGCGAAGCCCACCATGGAGGCGCTGGTGCGAGCCAACATCCCAGGGATAACGACCTCGGCCGTGGGCGGCGGGAGCGCAAGGAACGGGAGCAACGCCCCGGTGCAGGTGCTGTGGCGTCGCTACGGGTTGTCACCGGACGTCGAGTCAGTGCAGACGCCAACCACTCCGGGATCCTGACGGGTCTGGTTCGAGCGCGAACCCCACAGGCAGCGCGCCGTGGGTATCGGTTCGCGTTTGCGGGACGGTATTGTCCTTTACAATGGGTCGAGGAGATGAATCCCGTCAACCTGCCTTAGTGACATCCTAAGTGCCTATGGCGATTAGCGACTCCTTTTCGAGCCTGCGGGCCTTGTCGCTGACATCGACTCTGGCCCTGGAGGATCTGGGGGAGCGGTGGCGGGAGGCCCTGCTCGTCTGCGCCCCCGAGATAGTCCGTCGGCGGCTTGCGCGCCAGGACCCGCGTGTCGTCGTCGCGCCGCGAGACGGGACGGCGGACCTCCTGGACGCACATGGTGGCGAGGAGCAACGCATCGGCGAATTCGACCCGCACGCCCCCGAAGCGACCAGGGCCATGCTGGCGAGCGTGCGGAGCCGCGAGCACCGCATCGTCCTGCGGCTACCCGTGTCGCAAGTCCTTATCCGCACGGTGTCCTTTCCCGCACAGGTCCGGGATAATCTCGCGCAGGTCGTCCGGTACGAGATCGACCGCCTCTCGCCGTTCCAAGCCGATCAGGTCTATTTTGACTTTCGCCTCAGGAGCGAGCCCGCCGGGCCGGGCAAGGTCGGCGTGGATCTGGCCATTTGCAGGCGGGACGATGCGCGCGTGTGGCTCGGGCGGGTGCGGGGGTCTGGAACGCCCGTGGACGCTATCACCTGGGAAGGGGCCTGGCCGAAGGCGAATCTCCTGCCTGTCGGGGAACGCCCCCGGCGGCGCGGGCGCTTCTTCAACCTGTCGCTCCTTCTGCTGGGGATCGTCCTGATTCTCGGGGCCGTCGCGTTTGCGACGCCACTCTGGCAGAAGCAACGATTCAGGGCCGAGCTTCTTGGGCAAGTTCAGGCCCTCAAGCCCAAGGCGGACCGGGTGTTCCAGACCCGCGACGCCCTCGAGCGGGCGCGCAAGGGCAGCGTTGCTGTCCTGGAGCGCAAGGCGGACCAGCCGTTGGTAATCGATCTGTTACGGGTGCTCACGGCCAGACTGCCCGACGACACCTGGGTGCAGAACCTGGACATGCGGGACGGCCAGGTCCAGATTCGCGGTGAATCTGGCCAAGCGACCGCCCTCCTCGGTCTGCTGGAGAAGGCGCCGGGTATCTCGGCCGTGACCTTCAGCTCACCGGTGGTACAGGTTGCGACCACCGGACGCGAGCGCTTTCACATCTCGTTCAAGTACCGGCGCCCCAAGTCGTCATGACCGCCGCGCTGTCCCCGGACCGGATCTGTATCCTCTGCTGGGGAGCAATCCTGCTGGTGCTTGTGGCCCTCGTGGCTGCCGTGGCCCTGCCCTGGCTCAACGGCATGCGTGAGCTCGACGACGAGATTGCCCGTTTGGAGGATCAGAGCGTTCGGTACCAGCGTCTCCTGCGGACCCTGCCGGTCCTGGAATCCGAGCTTCGGCAGGTGCGCAGCAACCAGGCGGTCAAGGCGTTCTACTTCGAGGCTCGGACACCCGCCCTGGCGGGGGCCCAGCTACAGGGCCGGGTGCAGGATATCGTCAAGACCGCGGGGGCACGCCTGATCAGCACCCAGATCCTGCCGTCGGGAGGCGCGGACCAGGACCCGGCGCGGGTGACCATCCGCACCCAGATGCAATGCGACACGCCGGAGCTTTTTGAGCTGCTCTATGCAATCGAGCAGGCTCGCCCATTTCTCTTCGTGGATGAGCTCTCGGTGCGGTCCAGGGCCCGCAGCCTCGTGAGACCCCTTCCGCAGTTTCGCCGCCGCCTCGCGGTCCAGCGGCGGGAGCAGGGCGAGCTCACGGTGCGGCTGGACGTCTACGGCTTTGCCCTGGAGCAGTCCCCTTGAGGTGGGTGCTCGTCGGTCTTGCGGCGGTGCTGGCTGCAGTTGCCGGTCTGGAATGGCTCGACTGGCCTCCCACGCTGCCCCAAGGCGGAGGGGCTGCTGGGCCCCCCCCTTCTGCGTCGGCTACCCCCGCGGCGGCGAGCACCGCGAAGCCCAGCGAGGGGATCATCCCCTTGGAAGACAAAGACCAGTATGCGGTCATCATGGAGCGCCCCCTGTTCATGCCGGACCGGCGACCGCCCCCGAAGGAGCCTGAAGAGCCCGAGGCCAAGAAGCCGGAGGTGGATCCGGATCTCTCGAAGGTCAGCCTTACGGCCGTTCTCATCACCCCGAAAGAGACCTCCGCGTGGGTCAAGGATCCGAAGGAGAAGCAGCTGGTCAGGCTCCACCTTGGCGACGAGCTCCACGGATGGACAGTGAAAGAGATCCGGGGGGACCGCCTCGTTCTGGTGCGACAGGGGGATACGGATACGCTAGTATTGCGGGACTACAAGAACAGGCCGCAGCCAGGCCGCACTCCGCCCGCCCGGCCCGGGCGGCCACCCCAGAGAACCTCTAGGCCGCACCGTCCCGGGGCGGCGAGGCCGCGAACGAGAGCCCATGGTGCGCGTTTTGCCGAGTAAGTCCTGGATCGCCCTTTTCCGGTTTCAGGCCGTCTTCCTCGTTGCCTTTCTGGCGTTACTGCTGTCGGGATGCGAGCCGTCGGCATGGAATCCGACCCTGAAGATAGGAAGGCCGACAGGGCATATCCTAGGAAAGGCTGCGCCGGAGAGCACCTATGCTCCAGGTCTTGCGCAAGGAATACCGCTCGAGAAAGGGCCCCGTGGACAGCCAAAGGAGACCGTGCAGACCGGGACGGGCACCTTCGTCCACAAGGTCCTCCCGCCTCAGGTCGACACGACCCCGGGCGACATTACGCTGAACTTCGACGGCACGGACATCCGCGAGGTGGTCAAGGTCATCCTGGGCGACCTGCTGCACACCAACTATGTCCTCAGCCCGGCGGTGCATGGGGTGGCCTCGCTTCAGACCGGCCGTCCGCTGCGCCGCCAGGACCTGATCCCGACGCTGGAGACCCTGCTGAGGATGAATGGTGCCGCCCTCGTCTACACGAACGGGCAGTATGAGGTGGTCCCGGTTGCCAACGCGGTCCAGGGCAAGCTGGTCCCGCAGCTCGGAGAGACCACTGAGGCGCTGCCCGATGGTTACAGCCTCGAGGTCGTGCCCCTACGCTACATCGGCGCAGAGGATATGGCGAACATCCTGAAGCCCCTGGCGCCGGAAGGGAGCATCATCCGTGTGGACACCCTTCGCAACCTTTTGGTCATAGCGGGGACGAGCCCTGAGATGTCGAACCTGCTGGACACCGTTCGGGTGTTCGATGTGGACTGGATGGCGGGGCTTTCGGTTGGCTTCTACACGCTGGAGTATGCGAAGGCGAAGGACGTGGCGTCGCAGCTGCAGAACCTGCTTGCGGAGGGCGGCGGGAAGGAGGGCGGGAACCCGTTGACAGGGATCTTTCGCTTCATACCGATTGAGAGCGCCAACAGCCTCCTGGTGATCTCGCCCCAGGCGAAGTACCTGAAGGACGCCAAGACCTGGATCGAGCGGCTGGATCTGGCGGAGGCATCGGGCAGCGCCGCGGAGCGGCTGTTCGTCTACCGCGTCAAGTACGGCAGTGCGGAAGAGATGGCCCAGACCCTGAGCGGGCTGTTCGGCAAAGGAGGGGTGACGACAACGGGGAAGGTCGGCGGCGTGGCTCCGGGACTGCGGCCGGCGTCCATGGAGTCCGGCGGCGGGAGCAAAGAGGGGGGGCTTCCGACCCAGAAGACGTCCACCACCGGCCCTGTGTCGAGCCAGCTCGAGCTCAGCTCGCCGGTGAGTATCGTTGCGGATACCGTAAACAACGCCCTGCTGGTTCGCTCCACCCCGCGGGACTATAAGCTCATCCTCGACGCCATCAAGCAGATCGACCTGGTGCCCCTGCAGGTCCTGGTGGAGGCGACCATCGTCGAGATCACCCTGACGGGGGAGCTGCAATACGGGATCCAGTGGCGGTCCTTCGCCAGCACGAGCGGCTATAAGTCAGCGACCTCGTTGACGCAAGGCACGACGGTCGGCAGCGATAACGTTGCGACGCTGAGTCCGAGCCTTCCAGGCTTCAACTGGACATTGATCGCACGGCCGACCACCATCGAGGCCAATCTGAATGCGCTGGCCTCCGAAGGGCTGGTGCATGTCCTCTCCTCGCCTGCCCTCATGGTCATGGATAACCAGACGGCGAAGATCCAGGTCGGGCAACAGGTTCCGGTGCAAACCGCCTCCCAGCAGTCGATCGTCGGCCAGTCCAACGTCGTCAACTCCATCCAGTACAAGGACACGGGTGTGATCCTGCAGGTCAAGCCGCGGGTGACGCCCGGGGGCCTGGTGCAGATGGAGATCGATCAGAAGGTGCTCACCGTGGCCAACACCGGAACGACCGGTGGGATCCAGTCTCCCACCTTCTCGACGCGCACCATCATGAGCGACGTCGCCGTGCGCTCCGGCCAGGCGGTGGTGCTGGGGGGACTCATCGAAGACACCCGGACGAACACCAAGACGGGCGTGCCAGGCCTGTCGTCCGTGCCCATCCTCGGCTGGCTGTTCAGCGAAAGGGACAACAAAGCGAACCGCAGAGAGCTTGTCGTCGTTCTCACCCCCCGTGTCATTGCCAGCGATCGGGATGTGCAGGAGGTGACGCAGGACTTCCGCACCAAGCTCAAAGGCTTGGAGTATCGGTTCTAAGCCATGGCGGGGACGCACGGAGCCGTCCCCTTGCTGGCGAGGCTCCACGAAGGCTGAGCCCCTGGCCGACCCATCATGGGTAACTTGCAGGCACAACCTGCAAATTGCCGAAGGCCGCCTTGGTGGTGCCCCGATGCCCCCAGAAGAAGTAGTTCACCACGAAGCGCACGAAGAAACACGAAGCGAAACGCTAGCTGGCGTCCGCACCGAACAGGGACGCCAGGTCCACCTTCAAATCCGGCAGTGCGGCGGGGGCGGCCACCTGGTCGAGGGCTGGCCGCAAGCCCAGGCGATAGCCGTCGGCGGAGGGCTCACGGAAGATCTCCAGGGCGCCATTGGCGATGTCGAACAGCCACGCCTCCGGCACCCCGCGGCGGGCATACAGGGGGATCTTCACCTCCCGGTCGTAGCTCAGACTGGTGTCCGCCACCTCCACCACCAGCAAGGTATCCGGACCGCTGGGGTGAGCTTCGGCGTAGGGCCGCTCCCGCGGCCGGAGCAGGGCCAGGTCGGGCTGAGGCTCGCTGTGGTCGGACAGGCGGAGTGGGTTCTGGACCCGGACCTTCACTCCAGGGGGGACGTTACGAGCGAAGAGCATCGTCAAATTGTCCACCCAATCCGCGTGCTTGCTCGCGATGGGCCCCATCTCCACCACCTCGCCTTCGACCAGCTCCACCCGCTGCCCGGGCGCGAACACCCCGGCCTCGCCCATACGGTAGTACTCCTCCACGGTGAAGCGATGGGGCCGCGGCTGCAACGCGGACACCGCGATCCGGCCTTCGTCTTTCAACACTCCCCCCACCTCGTCACCTCGCAGCTCACCTACGAGCCCTTCCCATAGCATAGCGCGCCTGTGTCACCCTCCGAGCGGGAGAACCCGGCGCAATCTCGTAGGAGCGACCTTGGTCGGGACCAGGACTCGGCGTCCGGACGCCGCGCAACATCCTGATCCATCGCGAGAAGGTCGCGCTCCTGACAATCTCCATCATCGTGGAAGAAGGCTAAAGCGCCGACCGCGGCACGGCAATGGCGCAGTGGGCGCCGGGGGCCTCGACATTCGGTCGACGCGCGTCGCATGCTCGGCAATCGGTTGCCGGCCTCCAGATCCCAGCGCAGGCAGGCAGGCCGCAGCCTCGGTTGCCACCCAGGCCTAGCGACGGCGGAGCCCGTTTCCGACAGGCCATGGTAATTTGCAAGTATAATTTGCCAATTACCATGGCCCCTGCTAGGGTGCCCCTATGATTCCTCGGACGCTTGCGCCTGTCGTGCAGAAGCTGGCGGGCAAGTACCCCGTCGTCACCGTGACCGGTCCGCGCCAGAGCGGCAAGACGACCCTTTCTCGGGCGGCCTTTCCGGACAAAGCGTACGTCAATCTCGAAAGCCCGGATCTCAGGGAGTTTGCCCGGAGTGACCCGCGCGGCTTTCTGAGCGCGTATGCCGATGGGGCAATACTGGATGAAATTCAGCGGGTCCCGGAGCTAGCCTCCTATCTGCAGCCCATGGTCGACGCGCGCGGCGAGCGAGGGCTCTTCGTGCTCACCGGCAGCCAGCAATTCGAGGTGATGACGACCATCACCCAGTCCCTCGCCGGCCGCACAGCGGTGTCGAAGCTCTTGCCCCTGAGCATCGAGGAGCTGTCGGCCGCCGGAATCCAGCTTCCGACGGACAAGCTCCTCCTCACCGGCTTCTATCCGCGGCTTTACGACGCAGGTCTCAATCCGACTCAGGCGCTAGGCGACTACGTCGAGACCTATGTCGAGCGAGACGTCCGTCAGCTGATCGCAATCAAGGATCTCGCACTCTTCGAGCGGTTTGTTCGTGTCTGCGCCGGGCGGGTCGGCCAGCTGCTCAACCTCCAGAGCCTGGGCAACGACGTGGGGATATCCCATACCACGGCCCGTAGCTGGCTCACCCTTCTGGAGGCGAGCTACGTCATCTTCTTGCTGCAACCTTGGCACA
>Ga0315540_10001421_pt1 | contig 13723 bp, 11 predicted proteins | sample SalMarSW160110MG_FD_203677 | JGI IMG/M metagenome (GOLD analysis project Ga0315540, IMG submission 203677) | Salt marsh sediment microbial communities from the Plum Island Ecosystem LTER, Massachusetts, United States - Salt Marsh Sediment SW1601-10 ... | reverse complement strand
CCCCCCCGCGTCGGCGGTTAGCACGGGCCGCCGGTTGGCCGGCCCGCAACGACTGAGTACGATAGCGTACATAGCGTTTCCGCACAAGCACACGGCTGCTCGACGCACCAACTTCGAAATCTATCAGGCCCGGACGATTCTCTCCGCGCCGCCCATGTAGGGCCGCAGCGCCTCGGGCACGGCGACCGAGCCGTCGGCGTTCTGGTAGTTCTCCAGGATCGCGACCAGGGTGCGACCGACCGCGAGCCCCGAGCCGTTGAGCGTGTGCACGAGCTCGGGCTTGCCCTTTTCGTTGCGAAAGCGCGCCCGCATCCGGCGCGCCTGGAAGGCCTCGAAGTTCGAGCACGACGAGATCTCGCGGTAGGCGTTCTGGCCCGGGAGCCAGACCTCGATGTCGTAGGTCTTGGCCGACGAGAAGCCCATGTCGCCGGTGCACAACACCACGGTACGGTACGGCAGCTCGAGCTTCTTCAGGATCGTCTCGGCGTGCGCGGTCAGCTCCTCGTGGCAGCGATACGAGTCCTCCGGGCGCACGACCTGGACCAGCTCGACCTTGTCGAACTGGTGCTGGCGGATCATGCCGCGCGTGTCCTTGCCGGACGCGCCGGCCTCCGAGCGGAAGCACGGCGAGTGGCAGACGAACCTGAGCGGCAGCGACTCCAGCGGAACGATCTCGTCGCGCACGAAGTTGGTGACCGGGTACTCCGCGGTCGGGATGAGGTAGAGGTCGCGGCCCTCGATCTTGAACAGGTCGTCTCTGAACTTGGCCAGGCTCGAGACGCCGTTGGCGCACTCGCCGCTCACCATGTAGGGCACGTACACCTCCGTGTAGCCGTGCTCCTGGGAATGCACGTCGAGCATGAACTGCGCGATCGAGCGGTGCAGGCGCGCCACGCCCGCGCGCATCACCGCGAAGCGCGCGCCGGCGAGCTTGGCCGCGGTCTCGAAATCGAGCATCCCCAGCCCCGCGCCGACGTCGACGTGGTCCTTGGGCGCGAAGTCGAACTTGCGTGGTGTTCCCCAGCGGCGCTGCTCGACGTTGTCCTGCTCGCTCGTTCCCCGCGGAACGCTCTCATGCGGCAGGTTCGGAATGACGTCGAGGAACTGCCGCAGCCGCTCCTGCGTCTGCGCAAGAGATTGTTCAAGCTCTCCGAGCCCGGCGTTGATCGCGCCCGACTCGGCCACCAGCGCGCCCACGTCCTCGCCCTTGGCCTTCGCCTGTCCGATTTTCTTCGCCTGCGCGTTGCGCGCCGCCTGCAGCTCCTGGGTGCGGGTCTGAATGTCCTTGCGCTCCGCTTCGAGCGCGAGGAATTCCTCGCGCGGGAAGACGTAGCCGCGCGCAGCGAGGCGCGCGGCCACCGCATCGAGGTTCGTCCTGAGCAACTGGATGTCGATCATTTCTTTCTCTTTCCTCCGGCTTCGGCGTCGAGGGCGCGAAGATGCTCGAGCTTTTCGCGGATCTTCGCTTCCAGGCCCCGATCGGTCGGCCGATACCACTCGACCTGCGGCATGCCCTCGGGAAAGTAATTCTCGCCCGCGGCGTACGCGCCGTCTTCGTCGTGCGCGTAGCGATAGTCCTTGCCGTAGCCGAGATTCTTCATCAACCCGGTCGGCGCGTTGCGGATGTGCAGCGGCACCGGCCGCGTGCCGTCCGTGGCGACGAATCCGCGCGCCGCATTATAAGCGCTGTAGGCCGCGTTCGACTTCGCTGCGCAGGCGAGATAGAGCACCGCCTCGGCGAGCGCGAGCTCGCCCTCCGGCGAGCCGAGCCTCTCGTAGGTCTCGCAGGCATCGAGCGCGAGGCGCAGCGCGCGCGGGTCGGCCAGGCCGATATCCTCGGTGGCCATGCGCACGATGCGTCGCCCGAGGTAGAGCGGATCGGCGCCGCCGTCGAGCATCCGCACCAGCCAGTACAGCGAGGCGTCCGGGTCGGAGCCGCGCACCGCCTTGTGCAGCGCCGAGATCTGGTCGTAGAACTGCTCGCCGCCCTTGTCGAAGCGGCGCAGGTTCTTGGCCAGCGCCGACTCGACGAACGCGGCGTCGATCGCCTCCCCCGGGCGCGCGTTGCGCAGGATCTCGACCGCGTTCAGCAGGCGGCGTGCATCGCCGTCGGCGAAGCCGATCAGGCGCTCGCGCGCGACTTCGTCCACTTCGAGTCCGGTGCGCGCGAGCAGCGTTGCCAGGTCCTGTGCGGACAGGCTCTCCAGCACGTAGACGGTGGCGCGAGATAGCAGCGCCGAATTCACCTCGAACGAAGGATTCTCAGTGGTCGCGCCGATGAAGGTGAACAGCCCGCGCTCGACGTAGGGCAGGAACGCGTCCTGCTGCGCCTTGTTGAAGCGGTGCACTTCGTCGACAAACAGGATCGTGCGCCGGCCCGAGCGCGCAAGCACCGCTTCGGCCTGCTGCACCGCCTCGCGAATCTCCTTCACGCCCGAGAAGACGGCCGAGAGCGCGATGAACTCGCAATCGAACGCGGTCGCCATCAGGCGCGCGATGGTCGTCTTGCCCGTTCCCGGCGGTCCCCACAGGATCATCGAATGCGGTTTGCCGGACTCGAACGCGAGGCGCAGCGGCTTGCCCGGGCCGAGCAGGTGGCGCTGCCCGATCACTTCGTCGATGCTGCGCGGGCGCAGCACTTCGGCGAGCGGTGCGGCCGGCGCGGCGGTGCCGAAGAGGTCGGCCATGCCGCTCGTTCAGCGCTCTCCGAGCACGTCGGCGCCCTTGGGCGGCGTGAAGCGGAACACCGCGGGATCGAGCTCGGGGTTGAGCGTGATGTCGTGGAAGCGCAAGCGCGTGGTCTGGCCGAAATGATCGCTCAGCTCCATTGCCTCGACGCCCTTGGGGCCGAGCCCGAGCCGGATGAGGCCGAACCCCGCGTCGGCGTCGCGCGGCTTGGCATCGAGCCACTCGAGACCGTCGCGCACTCCGGCCTCGCTGAACTCGAACGCGCGCTCGACCTCGGCGCTGCCGGCGAGCAACGCGGCAGGGGTCGAGCCGAGCGCCTTCGCCATGCGCCGCACTGTGACCTGATCAAGGTCGCGGTCGTAGATCCAGACGTCCTTGCCGTCGCCCACGATCAACTGCGGCGTGGGCTCGGCGTATATCCAGCGAAACAGCCCCGGGCGCCGGAACTCGAAGCTGCCGCCGGATTTCTGCACCAGCTTGCCGTCGCGGTCGTAGACGCGCTGCTCGAACTGCGCGCGTGCGGACTGGGTCTCGTGCAGAAAGGATTCGAAACGCTCGAGCGCAGTCGCGTGCGCCGGCAGCGCTGCGAGTGCGAGGAGTGCGGCGGCCGCCGCCCGCAGCCAGGCTCGCATCTACTCGGCCTTCGCCGGCACCAGCACTTCGCGATTGCCGTTGGACTGCATGGGCGACACCAGCCCGGCGCGCTCCATGTCTTCGATCAGGCGCGCGGCGCGGTTGTAGCCGATGCGCAGGTGGCGCTGCACGAGCGAAATCGACGGGCGGCGGGTTCGCAGCACGATCTCCACCGCCTGGTCGTAGAGCGGGTCCTTCTCGCCGCCGCCTTCGCCGCCGCCGTTGGCGCCCTGGTCGGCCGCCTCCTGCGGCTCGAGCACGTCCCGCAGGTACTCGGGCGCGGCCAGCCCCTTGAGGTACTCGACTACCTTGTGCACCTCGTGGTCGGCGACGAACGCGCCATGCACCCGCTGCGGCAATCCGGTTCCGAGCGGCATGTAGAGCATGTCGCCGGCGCCGAGCAGCGACTCGGCGCCCGACTGGTCGAGGATGGTGCGCGAATCGACCCGGCTCGCGACCTGGAACGCGATCCGGGTCGGAATGTTGGCCTTGATCAGGCCGGTGATCACGTCGACCGACGGCCGCTGCGTGGCGAGGATGAGGTGGATGCCCGCCGCGCGCGCCTTCTGTGCCAGGCGCGCGATCAGCTCCTCGACCTTCTTGCCGACCACCATCATCAGGTCCGCGAGCTCGTCGATCACCACCACGATGTGCGGCAGCGGCTTGAGCGGCTGCGGCGAGCCGGATTCGATGGTCGCCGGGTCCTCCAGCGGCTTGCCCGCCTTCTCCGCGTCCACCACCTTGTGGTTGTAGCCCGAAAGGTTCCTCACCCCGACCCACGACATCAGCTTGTAGCGCCGGTCCATCTCGGCCACGCACCAGCTGAGCGCGTTGGCCGCCTGCTTCATGTCGGTCACCACCGGAGCGAGCAGGTGCGGGATGTCCTGGTAGACCGACAGCTCGAGCATCTTCGGGTCGACCAGGATCAGGCGCACGCTGCGCGGCTCGGACTTGTACAGCAGTGCGAGGATCATCGCGTTGAGCGCGACCGACTTGCCCGACCCCGTGGTGCCGGCCACCAGCAGGTGCGGCATCTTCGCCAGGTCCGCGACCACCGGGTTGCCGGCGATGTCCTTGCCGAGCACGAGCGCGAGCGGCGAATGCGTGTCGTGGTACACCGCCGAGCCGAGGATCTCCGACAGGCGCACCGTCTGGCGGTGCGGATTGGGGATCTCGAGGCCCATGCACGACTTGCCCGGAATCGTCTCGACCACGCGGATCGACACCACCGACAGCGCGCGCGCGAGGTCCTTGACCAGGTTGACGATCTGGCTGCCCTTGACCCCGACCGCGGGCTCGACCTCGTAGCGGGTGATGACCGGGCCGGGATACGCGGCCAGGACCTTGACCGAAACGCCGAAGTCCGACAGCTTCTTCTCGATCAGACGCGAGGTGAACTCGAGCGTCTCCGCGGTGACCTGCTCGGCGTCGTGGCGCGCCTCGTCCAGCAGCTTGAGCGGCGGCAGCGGCGTGTCGGGCAGGTCGTCGAACAGCGGCGCCTGCTTTTCCTTTTGCGCGCGCTCCGATTTCTTGATCTCGACGATCGAAGGTTCAATGCGCAGCGGCGGATGATCCTCTTCGCGCTTGCGCTCGGCCTCGACCACGAAGTCGCGCTCCTCGCGCGCGATCTCGCCCAGCTTGCGATCCTTGCGCCGCTCCCAGGTGCGCCGCGCGAGACCGTACAGCGACTCGAGCAGGAACCCGGTAACTTCGGATACGGCAAGCCAGGAGATGCCGGTGAACAGGCTGAATCCGACCGCGACCAGCGTGATAAGCGCCAGCGTTGCGCCGGTCAATCCGAACCCGCCCTCTACCAGGTGGCCCACCGACTGGCCGACCATTCCGCCGGCCGCAAGCGGCAGCTCGGCCGGCAGCGACTGCAGGCGCAGCGCCTCGAGCGCCGCGCTCGACACCAGCAGCAGCACGAAGCCCGCGAACGCGATCGCGAGCGGGCGGCGATCGATCAACCCGCTGCCGTCGATTCGCCGGTAGCCCCAGACCACGACGTAGGCGCAAAGCGCCGCCCACCAGTAGGCCGATACGCCGAACAGGTACAGCAGCAGGTCCGCGAGCCATGCGCCCAGGCGCCCGCCTGCGTTCTGGGTGACCGCGACGGTCGCGCTGTGCGACCAGCCGGGATCTTCCTTGTGGTAAGTCGCCAGGATCAGCAGCAGATAGGCTGCCAGCGCGACCAGCACCAGCCACTTCGCCTCGCGCAGAAGGCTCGCGAGCTTGGCGGGAAGTGGGGCTGCGGAGGATTTTTGCGCTGCTGCCATTTAGGCCCGGGGGGAAGTGCGGAATTGTACCCCACCCCCTCCTCGAAACCCCAGCCCGGGCGGGCGCTTAGCGCCGGATCGTAAGATCCGTTCTAGCGCGAGCCTAGTCCGGCAGCATGATCGAGTCGTGCAGCACGATGGTCGAGCCGCGCATCTCGATGTAACCGCCCAGCTGCAGGTCCTTCATCACGCGGCTCACCATTTCGCGCGAGGCGCCGATCATCTTGGCGATGTCCTGCTTGGGCAACCGCTTGGTCACCATCTTCTGGCCGTCGACCGTGTCCGCCATGTCGAGCAGCAGGCGCGCAACCCGGCCGTAGACGTCGAGCAGCGCCAAGCTGCCGATCTTGCGGTCGGCCTCGCGCAGACGCCGCACCAGGCCGCGCATCACCGCCATCGCCATCTCGAAGTTGTCGGCCAGGCACTTGTTGAAGTCGCGCTTGGCGATCGACAGCAACTCGCAGGGCTCGATCGCCAGCACGCTGGCTGAGCGCGGGCTGTCGTCGATCAGGCCCATCTCGCCGAAAAACTCCCCCGGGCCGAGGATGCTCAGGATCACTTCCTTGCCCTCGGCGTCGCTCATCATCACCTTCAGCCGGCCCGAAAGGATGATGTAGAGCGAGTCGGTCTGATCGCCCGCCACCATGATCGTCGCGCCGCGCGTCACGCTCTTACGCGTGACCACCGTGGCGAGGGCGCGCAATTGCTCGTCGGGGACGCTCGAGAACAGGGGCACCGCTCTCAGCACCGTCGTCGACACTGTCGTGGGTACGCCCGCCATGCTCCTCCCCGCTTGGTATCGAACCTGTGAACGTGACAATGTTAGCAGAATCGGTCGTTTATAATCGACCGCGATCAACCGAAGCGCTACCGCAGCCCCCCGCCGCCATGGCCACCCGACACTCCCGTCTGCTGATCCTCGGCTCAGGTCCGGCCGGCTACACCGCCGCGGTGTATGCCGCGCGGGCCAACCTGCGCCCCGTGCTCGTTACCGGCCTGGCGCAGGGCGGCCAGCTCATGACCACCACCGACGTGGACAACTGGCCCGCGGACGCGAACGGGGTCCAGGGCCCCGAACTCATGGAACGCTTCCAGAAGCACGCCGAGCGCTTCGAAACCGAGATCGTGTTCGACCACGTGCAGCGCGCGCGCCTTGGCGAGCGGCCACTGGTGCTCGAGGGAGACTCGGCGACCTATACCTGCGATGCGCTGATCATCGCCACCGGCGCCTCGGCCAAGTACCTCGGGATCGAATCGGAACAGAAGTTCATGGGGCGCGGCGTGTCCGCCTGCGCCACCTGCGACGGCTTCTTCTTCAAGGGCCAGGACGTCGCCGTGATCGGCGGTGGCAACACCGCGGTCGAGGAGGCGCTGTATCTCGCCAATATCGCGCGCACGGTGACGCTGGTGCACCGGCGCGACAAGCTGCGGGCCGAGAAAATCATGATCGACAAGCTCATGAAGAAGGCGGCCGAAGGCAACGTGCGCCTGGAGTGGAACCACGTGCTGGACGAAGTGCTGGGGGACAAGAGCGGCGTCACCGGCCTGCGGCTCAAGCACGCGGCCACCGGGGCCGCGAAGGAGATCGCCGTGACCGGCCTGTTCGTGGCGATCGGACACACCCCGAACACGTCGCTTTTCGAAGGCCAGCTCGATATGGAAAACGGATACATCGTGACCCGCGGCGGGCGCAACGGCAATGCCGCCGCCACCAGCGTGGCCGGCGTATTCGCCGCCGGCGACGTGCAGGACCACGTCTATCGCCAGGCCGTCACCAGCGCTTCGAGCGGCTGCATGGCCGCGCTCGACGCCGAGAAGTACCTCGACAGCCTGGCCGGGTGAGGAATGCTCCGGTGCCGGTCATGCGCAAGCCGCCCGACGACGACCTGGACTTCCGTCGCGCGGTAGCTGACGTGCAGCCGATCGCGCCGGCAAGGCGAAAGCCGCTGAGGCGCGCGCCGCCGGCGCCGATTCCGCAGCAGAGCCGGCGCGACGAGCGCGCCGCCCTGGCCGAGACGCTAAGCGGGCCGGTCACGCTGGACGACGCGCTCGAGTCGGGAGAAGAGCTGGTTTTTTTGCGCGACGGGCTTTCGCGCCAGGTCCTGCGCCGCCTGCGGCGCGGCCACTGGGTGGTCCAGGACGAGCTCGATCTGCACGGCATGAACCGGGCGCAGGCGGCGATCGGCGTGGCCGAGTTCCTGCGCCGCTGCGCGTTGCGCGGCCGACATTGCGTGCGCATCGTTCACGGCAAGGGGCTGGGATCGCCCAATCGCGAGCCGGTGCTCAAGCACAAGCTCAGGAACTGGCTGATGGTGCGCGACGAGGTGCTGGCCTTCTGCCAGGCGCCGCAGGCGCACGGCGGTAGCGGCGCCGTGCTGGTGCTGCTGAAAGCGCGGACCTAGACGGCCGATTCGTTGATTTCGCCGGTGCGGATCCGGACCACGTGCTCGACCCCGGTGACGAAGATCTTGCCGTCACCGATCTTGCCGGTGCGCGCGGCCTTGACGATCGCCTCGATTGCGGGCTCGACCTGGTTGTCCGCCACCACGACTTCGATCTTCACCTTGGGCAGGAAATCGACCACGTACTCCGCGCCCCGATACAGCTCGGTGTGCCCCTTCTGCCTGCCGAAACCCTTGACCTCCGTGACAGTCAGCCCGGTCACCCCGACTTCCGAAAGCGATTCGCGCACTTCGTCGAGCTTGAACGGCTTGACGATGGCTTCGATCTTCTTCATGCGTTTGCCTCCCGGCGGCCAACCCGCCGACTGTGCCGATTGTAACGCGCCTTGCCCCGGTGTTGCGCTTGCGGCGCGACCCCCGGCTCCGGAATAATCGGCGCATGGCGCATCATGCCGGCGCGGGCACGCTCGAAAGTCTCGATATCGTCGAATCGCTCAGCGGCGTGGAGCCCGACGAATGGAACCGGCTGGCGGGAACCAACCCGTTCGTGCGTCACGAGTTCCTTTCGGCACTGATCGATACCGGCTGCGCCAGCGCGCGTACCGGCTGGGCGCCGCGCTTCCTGCTGCTGCGCCGCGCCGGCGCGCTGGCGGGCGCAATGCCGCTGTTCATGAAGTCGCACTCCTACGGCGAGTACGTGTTCGACTGGGCCTGGGCCGACGCCTACGCGCGGCACGGCCTGGATTACTATCCCAAGCTGCTCAGCGCGGTGCCGTTCACGCCGGTGACCGGGCCGCGCCTGCTAGCGCAATCCGAGCGCGAGCGCGAAGCCCTGCTTGCGGCCGCGCTCGAGCTGGCGAAGGACGCTTCCTCGCTGCACGTGCTGTTTCCGACCGAAGGCGAGGCGGGCCTGATGCAGCGCCAGGGGATGCTGTTGCGCCGCACGGTCCAGTTCCACTGGCGCAACGAAGGCTACGCCGATTTCGAGGCTTTCCTCGCGCGCCTGACGCACGCCAGGCGCAAGAACATCCGTCAGGAACGCCGGCGCGTGCGCGAAGCCGGCATCACGCTGCGCCGGCTGCGCGGCGACGCGATCGAACGCGGCCACTGGGAGCTGTTCCACCGCGGCTATCGCGCCACCTATGCCGCGCACCACTCCAGCCCGTACCTAAATCTCGGGTTTTTCCTGCGCATCGGCGCGACCCAGCCCGAGCACACCCTGATGATCCTCGCCGAGCGCGACGGCGCGCCGCTCGCCGCCGCGCTTTGCCTGCTCGACGCCGAGGCAATCTACGGCCGCTACTGGGGTGCGCTCGAGCACGTTCCGCTGCTGCACTTCGAGTGCTGCTACTATCAGGCGATCGAGTACGCGATCACAAATGGCCTTAAATATTTCGAGGGCGGAGCGCAGGGCGAGCACAAGCTGTTCCGCGGACTGATGCCGGTGGAAACGATCTCCGCGCACTGGCTCGCGCACCCCGCCTTCGCGCGTGCGATCGAGGATTACCTGGAACGCGAAACGAGCGGCATCGGGCGCTACGTGAACGAGCTGGTCGAGCATTCGCCGTTCAGGCAAAACTAGACATTCACCCAGGGGAGGACAAAGGATGCGTCTCGACAAAAAGGTCGCAATCGTCACGGGCGCCGGCAGCGGCTTCGGCGAAGGCATCGCCACGCGCTTCGCGCATGAGGGCGCGCAGGTGCTGGTCAACGATATCAACGCGGAAGCTGGCGAGCGCGTCGCCGAGGCGATCCGCAAGGCGGGCGGCAGCGCCCAGTTCGTGCAGGCCGACGTGACGCGTGACGCCGACTGGGCGCGCCTCGCGCAGAGCGCAGTGTCGAAGTTCGGGCGCCTGGACGTGGTGGTCAACAACGCCGGCTGGACCCACCGCAAGAAGCCCTTCCTCGAGGTGACCGAGGCCGAGTTCGACAGGGTGTACGCCGTCAACGTCAAGAGCGTGTACCTGTCGGCGCGCCATGTGCTGCCGACGTTCCGCCGCCAGGGCGGCGGCTGCTTCGTCAACATCGCCTCGACCGCGGGCCTGCGGCCGCGCCCCGGGCTGATCGTCTACAACAGCTCCAAGGCGGCGGTAATCCTGATGAGCAAGGCGATGGCGGGCGAGTTCGGCCCGGACAAGGTGCGCGTCAACTGCGTCAACCCGGTGTTCAGCCCGGACACCGCGCTGTCGCCCGAATTCGCCGGCGGCACGATCACGCCGGAGGTGCGGGCGGCTTACCTCGCCACGATTCCGCTGGGACGCTTCTCGACGCCGCTCGACGTCGCCAATGCCTGCCTCTACCTGGCCTCGGACGAGGCGTCGATGATCAGCGGGGTGTGTATCGAGGTCGACGGCGCGCGCTGCGTGTAGCGCAGGCGCTGCTTCAGCCTTCGGCGGCGCGCTTCACGCCGCCCAGCAGGGCGGCGACCTGACGCTGCTTGCGCTGCGGCTGTGTGCTGCGCGGCTCGGGCGCAGGCGCCGCGCCTTGCGCGGGCTCGTAGGGCTTGGAGAATATAGGATCCGCAGCCGGCTTCTCGTGCCGCCCCGGCTTTTCGTGCCGCGCCGGCGCCTCGCGTCTGGGCGCGTCCCGTTTTGGCGCCTCGCGCAGCCTCGGCTCCCGGCGCGGGCCGCGCTCGCGTGCGCCTTCGCGCCCTATCATGCCGGCGACCGTGCCGCCATCGGGCGCAAAGCCCGACACCAGCACGCGTTCGAGCTTGCGCTTGATCAGCTTCTCGATCGCGGCGAGCTTCTCCTGGTCGTCGGGCGCGACGAGCGAAATCGCCTCTCCGGTCAGTCCGGCGCGCCCGGTCCTGCCGATGCGATGCACATAGTCCTCGGGCGAGTGCGGCACGTCGAAATTGATGACCTGCGGCAGCCCCTCGATGTCGAGCCCGCGCGAGGCCACGTCGGTGGCCACCAGCACCGCAACCTTCCCGGCCTTGAAGTCCTCCAGCGCTACCAGCCGCTCGGCCTGCGACTTGTCGCCGTGGATCGCGTCGGCGTGGATGTGCTCGCGGCGCAACTGGTGCGCCAGCCGGTTGGCGCCGATGCGGGTCCCGGTGAACACCAGCACCTGGCTCAGGTTGCGGGTGCGAATCAAGTGGCACAGCAGCTCGCGCTTTTTCTCGCGCGCCACGGGATGCACGATGTGGGTCACCAAGTCGGCGACCGCGTTGCGCGCGGCAACCTGGACCTCCGCCGGATCCTTCAGAATCGTCGCCGCCAGCTTGCGGATCTCTTCGGGGAAGGTGGCCGAGAACATCAGGTTCTGGCGCACCGGCGGCAGCAGCGCGATGATGCGCCGGATGTCCGGCATGAACCCCATGTCCAGCATCCGGTCGGCTTCGTCGAGCGTAAGAATCGAAGTCTGGCCGAACATGACGGTCTTGTTCTGCACGTGATCGAGCAGGCGCCCGGGAGTGGCGACGAGGATTTCGACGCCGAGCCTCAGCTGGGCGATCTGCGCATTCATGTCGACGCCGCCGTAGACCACCGCGGTGCGCAGCGGAAGATGCTTGCCGTATTCGCGGAAACTCTCCTCGACCTGGATTGCAAGCTCGCGCGTCGGCGTCAGGACCAGGGCGCGCACGGGATGGCGCGCGGGCGATGTGCTGGTGCTGGCCTTCGGAGCGAGACGCTGCAGGATGGGCAGCGCGAAAGCGGCGGTCTTCCCGGTCCCGGTCTGCGCGCCGGCCATCAGGTCGCGCCCTTGCAGCACCAACGGGATCGCCTGTTCCTGCACCGGCGTGGGCTTGTCGTACCCGAGTTCCGCCACCGCCGCGAGCAGCGGCGGGATGAGGTCGAGTTGTTCGAACGCAGAGCTGATAACGGAACCGCCCTGAAGTGTAACGATCACGGAAGGCCGAATTATACTCCCGTCCCTCCTCGGACATTCGCATGATCCTATTTCGCAACCTAGCGCTCTCGCGCGGCGTCCAGACGCTGTTCAGCGACGCCTCGCTCACTCTAGAGCGCGGCTGGAAGGTTGGTCTGGTCGGATCCAACGGCAGCGGCAAGTCGAGCCTGCTCGCGCTCATCGCGGGCGAGCTTGCCGCCGACGCGGGGGACTGCGAGCTGCAGCCGCGCACGCGCATCGCGCGCATCGAGCAGGAGGCCCCTGCCCTCGAGCAGCCGGTGATCGAATACCTGCTAGACGCCGACGCCGAGCTGCGCACGGCGCAGGACGCGATCGTTGCCGCGGAAACCGGCGGCGACGGCGAACGGCTGGCGCTCGCGCACGAGCGCTACGCTTCGGCGGGCGGCTACACCGCGCAGTCGCGCGCGATGGCGCTGCTCGCGGGCCTGGGCTTCGCGCAGGCCGACGCGCTGCGCCCGGTGAGAGAATTCTCCGGCGGATACCGCATGCGGCTCAACCTCGGGCGCGCTCTCGTGCGCCCCTCCGATCTGCTGCTGCTGGACGAGCCGACCAACCATCTCGACCTCGATACCATTCTCTGGTTCGAGAACTGGCTGCGCGGTTACGCCGGAATGCTGCTGGTCGTCTCGCACGACAGGGATTTCCTGGACCGCGTCTCGGACCACACCCTCGCCATCAGCAACGCGACGCTGCGCCTGTACGCCGGCAATTACTCTAACTACGAGCGGCTGCAGGCGCTCGAGCTCGCCCAGCAAGCCGCACTCGCCGCGCGCCAAAGCAAGGAGGTGCAGCGCATCACGTCGTTCGTCGAGCGCTTCCGCGCCAAGGCGAGCAAGGCGCGCCAGGCACAGAGCCGGCTCAAGCAGCTCGAGCGCATGGCCGAGATCGCGCCGGTGTACGCCGCGCAGTCGTTTCGCATTCAATTCGAGGAACCGGAACGCCAGCCCGAGCGGATCGTCGCTCTGGAAGACGCCGCCGCGGGATACGACGACCGCCCGGTGCTCGACGGCGTGTCCATGGTCGTCGCGCGCAACGACCGGCTGGCGGTGATCGGTGCCAACGGCGCGGGCAAGACGACGCTGGTGCGGCTGCTGGCCGGCGAGCTCGCGCCCCTGGCCGGGCGCCGCGCAGAGGGACGCGGCATCGTGATCGGCTATTTCGCCCAGCACCAGGTCGAGATGCTGCGCGCCGAGGAAACACCGCTCGCGATGATGCAGCGCTTGTTCCACGGCGAACGCGAGCAGAAACTGCGCGACTTCCTCGGTCGCTTCGGCTTCGCCGCGGAGCGCGCCCAAAGACGGATCGGACCGCTCTCCGGCGGTGAAAAGTCGCGCCTCGCGCTCGCCGCGCTGATTAGGCAACGCCCGAACCTGCTGCTGCTGGACGAGCCGACCAACCACCTCGACCTGGAGATGCGCCGCTCGCTCGCCATGGCGCTGCAGGGCTACGCCGGGGCGCTGGTCATCGTATCCCACGACCGCCACCTGCTCGCGACCTGCGCCGACCGCATCCTGGTGGTCGGCGAGGGGCGAGTGACCGAGTTCGACGGCGACCTCGAGGACTACCGCCAGCTGCGCCTGAAGCAGGAGCGCGGCGCCGCTCCCGGCGAACCCAAGCGCAATCGGCGCGACTCGCGGCGCGAAGAGGCCGCCGCGCGCGAAGCGCAACGCGGCCGTCTGCGTCCCCTCGAGCAGCGGCTCGCGCGCGTCGAAACCAGAGTCGAAAAGCTATCGACCGAGCACGCCGCGGTGGTCGCCTGGCTCGCCGATCCCGGGCTGTACGCCGACGCGCAAAAGCAGGCGCTCGCCGAGGCGCTGGAGAACGACGCGCGGCTCAAGTGGGAGCTCG
>Ga0315540_10001419_pt1 | contig 13733 bp, 13 predicted proteins | sample SalMarSW160110MG_FD_203677 | JGI IMG/M metagenome (GOLD analysis project Ga0315540, IMG submission 203677) | Salt marsh sediment microbial communities from the Plum Island Ecosystem LTER, Massachusetts, United States - Salt Marsh Sediment SW1601-10 ... | reverse complement strand
TCCAGAGCGGCTCGCCAGGGGATGGATAGACTGTCCCAGGTCATTCTTTTTTGAGAGACTCTTCGATGCTTTTGAGCTTGTTGTAGATCATAAAAAGCAGGACCAGCATGCTCACCGGCAGGCCAACGCCAATCAGTCCAATCAGACAAGAGAGCAACACTTCGGCAACCCCAATGCGTGGATACATGAGCTTACTCCTTTACCATTATTCCCTGTGCTTTAGTAACCTCGCCAACCATCCAAGCCGGCTGGTTGATTTCGCGCGCCCGAGACAGGAACCCATCGATTTTGTCAGGCGGCACGCAGAGCAGCAAACCGCCGCTGGTCTGAGGATCGAAGAGCAGCATCTGGCTGGCTTCGTCGATGCCGGGCGCGAAGCGCACCTGTGGCCCGAAATGGAGGCGATTGTCGGACGCGCCGCCGGGGAAGGTCCAGGCTTCGGCGTGTTTGCGGGCACCGGAGATAAATGGGATTTTTGCGTAATCGAAGCGTAGGCCAACACCGGATGCGGCGCCTAACTCGTACCCGTGGCCCAGCAGGCTGAAACCGGTGATGTCCGTTCCACCCTGCAAGCCGAATTCGAGTGCCAATTCCCCGGCGGATTTGTTCAGGCGCATCATCCAATCGATCACTTCCCGAATGTCAGCCTCGGAGGCTTTTTCCTGTTTGATGGCGGTTGTGGTGGTGCCAAAGCCAAGCGGTTTGGTCAGCACTAAAATGTCATCGGGATGGGCACCGCTCTTGGTCAGCATTTTACCCGGGTGAACGAATCCAATTACGACCAGGCCATATTTGGGCTCCTTGTCCTGGACCGTGTGTCCGCCGGCGATCACCACTCCCGCTTCCCGGGCTTTTTCTGCACCGCCGCGCAGAATTTCACTCCCTAATTCGGCTGGCAGATCCGGGGGCAGGGCAGCTATGTTCAGCGCCAGGAATGGTTGTCCACCCATGGCGTAGACATCGGACAAGCTGTTGGCAGCTGCGATCGCACCGTATTCATAAGGCGTATCCACCACTGGTGTGAAGAAGTCAGTCGTCACAACCAGGGCGCGCTCATCGTCGATGCGCCACACGGCAGCATCATCCGGACCCTCGAGTCCGACTAACAAATCGGGGTAAGCCTCCGGCTTGAACAGGGTTTTAACCGGGCGCAGAACCTGCGCCAGCGCTTCCGCGCTTAGTTTAGACGCTCAACCTGCGCATGACGATAAGGTCGTCAGCCGTATTTGTTTTCCGGATGGTTTGTGTTCTTGAGCCATTTTCACCTTAAAAATCGGGGCGGTAATCCTGCCGCCCCGGGAGCGCATTTTATTGCGGAGTGGTCAATGGACTGTTCGTGTTTGGCAGCGGAAGAATAAATGGTGCGTTGTTTGGCAGCAGCATGACCTGAATGTTTGGTGACAACTGCGATATGTACTCGTATTGCAGGAGTGCAGGATTGTTCTTGACCACGTCGGCGATCAACTTGAGCGCTTTGGCTTCCGCATCCGCCTGGATCAGGCGTGCCTCAGCATCGCCTTTGGACGCAATCACGACCGCATCAGCCTTGCCTTGCGCCACCTGGCGGGCTTGCTCAGCTTCCTGCTTCTTGGACTCAACTACAAACTTTGCCTGGAGCGCTTGCTGTTCAGCGATCTGCTTTTGTTCGACTGAATTGGCATATTCATCCGAGAAGGTGATGTTGCGCAGAACGAAGTCGATCAGGAGCAGACCGTTATCGGCGAGTTTTTTCTCTAGATTTGCTCGGATCTGCTTGGTCATGTCAAAGCGCTTGGAACTGACGACCTCTTCCACGCGGTATTGCGAAACAGCGTCGCGGATGATGCCACGTGATACTGGACGAACCAGGTCCACGTCATAGCGATCTTGCCAGGCAATATGAATATCGATTACATTTGCAGGATTGACCGCAAAAATTACCGAGGCATCCACGAAGATTTCCTGGCCATCTTGCGTGCGGGCCGTGACCGAGTCATCTCCGAATATCTGTCCCTCGGACGGTGCAATCGACATCGTATAGGTTTGCTTGGAGATGGGGTATTTAACCACCGTCTCAGCAAATGGGATGACCCAACGCAGGCCGGGCTGCAAGGCCTGCTCTCGATAGCCTTTGGGTGCGAAGGCTGAGATGACCACACCCCGTTCTTCGGGCTGCAGAAAAACCAGCCCTGCACCGACTGTGGTCATCAGGATGGCAAGTACCAGCACACCGATCAGTAGTGAGCCGAACCCTTTCGTGCCTTGCTGACGCGAAGCACGCACGATCAGCAGCGCAAGCACGCCAACGACCGCCAGCCACGAAACCGAGGCTACCCCTTGAAGTAAACTAGCAATGTTCATTTCTCCTCCAGAAATTTACCAATGGTTGCATAAATTATAACCGCTTCCGGCTTGCGTCTTGTCTGACCGCGCAAAGCGTGATAGCATGCGGCTATGGGACAGGCTGTTGGTGAAGTGCTCGAAGTCTATTTGAATCAGGATCGCGCTGCTGCGCGGATTGCCTGCCCGTCAGAATTAATCCCTGCGCCCGGACAATATCTGCTGGCGTACGCGCCTGACGATTCGAATTCTTTGCTGCCGGTTCCCCTGTTCAATACCAGTCCCAGCCCGAGAGGCTTTCTCGCATCCGCTGCCTGGCCGCGAGGCTGGCCCCCCGGCACCCGGCTTTCCCTGCGCGGACCTCTTGGTCATGGTTTCCAAATGCCTCACTCTGTGAAAAATATCGCCCTGGTTGCCTTAGGCGAATCTTCCGCTCGTTTGTTGCCCTTATTGTTTGCCGGGATGGAACGGGAGGCTTCCGTGTCGTTGGTCAGTGACCAGCTACCGTCAGAACTGCCTGCCGAAGTGGAAGTCCACCCGCTGGCGGCATTGCCGGAGGTCTTAGCCTGGGCGGATTACCTGGCACTCGACCTCCGCCCTGAGCAACTGCCGGGGTTACGCGAACGGCTCGGACTTGATTATGATGCGCCGCTTCGCCCGGTTGCCCAAGCTTTCATCCATACGTCCATGCCCTGCGGTGGGATGGCTGAATGCGGCATCTGTGCCGTGACTGTCAGGCGTGGTTATAAACTGGCCTGCAAAGCTGGGCCAGTCTTTAATTTAAATGACCTGTTGTGAAATTGATCAATGCCAGATGCGGAAGGAAGTGGTTGTGCTGGCTGTCAATCCTTGAGAATTGACCCTGACCGCGATGTGGATCAGACTGCCGAAGGGTTGATTGGTGAAAGCGATTGGTAAGGTGGCCACCCCATGAGCATCGGTGATGCCAGCAAATAATTCTTGAGCTCCCGATGGCCAGGTAATGGTTGCTGCGACTGTCGCGTTCGCGATCGGCAGCAAGGTTTGATCCTGCACGATGACATAAATGGTTTGCTGGTCTGAACTGAGTGCCATGGCTTTCCCGGGGAAAGCATGCGAAATCAGCGAAAGCACCCGAGGCTGAATGGTATTGTCCAGTGGTTTGGCACGCATTTTGAACGCTGGATCTTCGTGCTGCTCCTCAAAGAAGAAACTGCCCAAGTCGGTCAGACTTACGAGTTGGCCGCTTGGATTCGACGGGCGCCATTCAAAACGCGCGTTCTCGAAATATTGGACGATCAGGCCATCCCGGTAAATAAAGCTGGAGATTGGGTATCCAAAAGCGGCAATTCCGCCATATTTATCAAAAAAATCCAGGAATGCAAAGCAGATTGGGTAACCGGTCTCGGAGTAGTAGCGGCAGGCGTTGGGGTTGTAGGCGTCGATCTGGTCGCTCGTGAGGTTTGTATCAGCAGCACGTCCAAGTGGGGTCAGGTGCACGCGCTTTCCCTCCGGCTGACTCGGGTCCAGTTCGAAGCGCGCTCGTTGAAAATACTGGACGGTCCTGCCGTCCTTGCCGATGATCTGCTCAGTGAGGGGATAACCTAATATAAATTCCGGCTCGGAAAAACTACGATAGAACTTCAGGAAATCCCCCGTCAGGTTGTGACCGGTTTCGTCGAAATATTCATATGACGTGGATTGGGCCTGGGCCGGCATCCAAGTGAGCGTCATTAGACTTAGAGTCAGAAAAACGACCAACAGTCTTCGTGTAGGTTTCACAAACCACATTATACATAAATAATCGTTGGGGAAACATTACAAAGAAATAAGGCAATTATATTGCAATGAGGGCTTTGACAATGCGTTCAGCTGCATGTCCGTCCCCAAAAGGATTGGCTGCTTTCGCCATGGCAGCCTGCGCTAGAGAATCGTCCAACAACCGCGTGGCTTCGGATATGATCTTTTGGGTGTCCGTCCCAACCAGTTTGAGTGTGCCCGCTTCCACGCCCTCTGGGCGCTCGGTCACTTCGCGCAGCACCAGCACTGGTACCCCAAAAGCCGGGGCTTCTTCCTGGATGCCGCCCGAATCGGTCAGGATAATGAACGAGTGTTTCATCAAGTGCACCAGCGGCAAATAATCCATCGGTGGAAGCAGGGTGATGTGAGGCAGGTTGTTGAGCAGACGATAGACTGGCTCTTGCACGTTGGGATTGAGGTGCACCGGATAGACGATTTCTATGTCCCCGCGCTCGGCCAGGGTTTTTAGCGCCTGGCAAATGTCTTCAAGCGGCTGTCCGAAGTTCTCGCGGCGATGAGCCGTGACCAGCACCAAACGCTGTCCGGCCCCGATCTTTAGTTTTGCAATCAAATCCTGGATCTCAGTTGGCATCGGCTGCGAAGAGACGAAGTGCAGGGCATCGATCACCGGATTGCCGGTCACTTTGATGGTCTCTTCCGGGATGCCTTCGCGCAGCAGGTTCTGGCGCGCCCATTCGGTCGGCGCGAAATGCAGGTCGGCGGTCACACCGGCGACCCGGCGGTTGATCTCTTCGGGGAAAGGCTGCCATTTATCGTGTGTGCGCAATCCGGCTTCCACGTGTCCCACGTACAAGCGTCGGTAATAAGCCAATAAGGCAGTAATCATGACGGTGGTTGTGTCGCCCTGAACCAGGACCCAATCCGGTTGCAGGTCTGCCAGCACCGGATCCAGGCTCGAAAAGATTGCCGCGCTCAATTCAGCCAGGGACTGGTTCTCGCGCATCAGATTCAAGTCCACGTCTGGTTTGATCTGGAACAGGTCCAGTACCTGGTCCAGCATCTGGCGGTGTTGAGCCGTGACACAGACCAGCGATTCGATGCCAGATGTTTGTGCCAGTTGCCTGACGACCGGTGCCATCTTGACTGCCTCAGGACGGGTACCAAATACCGAAAGGACACGCAAAGTCATCGTGGCGCTCTACTTGTTGACACCCAGCCGGAATAACTGAAATCCGGCCTTTTGCCATTCTTCTGATTCCCAACCGTTGACCGTGTCGATCGCGATCCGTGCTGGCGATATTCCAGTATATTCGGCTGCGCTCATCTTGCACAGGTCGGTGTGCTGTACCAGCAGCAAGATAGCCTGCGCTTCAGACACAGCCTCCTCGAGCGTGGCAACTGCCCGGATACCGGGCAGTTTTGCATCTGGTTTAAATGGTTCGTAGGCTGTGACGATCGCGCCTTCACTCTGAAGCAGATGCACCACTTCCACAGCCGGACTTTCGCGCAGGTCATCCACATCTGGTTTATAAGCCAGGCCGAGGGCGGCGATTTTTTTGCCTTTCAGACTGCCAACGGCTTTCTTGACCAAGTCCAATACGAAAGCCGGTTGCGAATCGTTGACCTGCCGGGAGGTGTAGATCAGCGGTGTCAGTTCGGGCGCTTTCTCGACCAGGAACCACGGATCGACGCTGATGCAGTGTCCGCCTACCCCGGGGCCGGGCGTGAGGATTTTGACGCGCGGGTGACGATTAGCCAGGTCGATGGCTTCCCATACGTCCACACCGAAGCGTTCAGCCAGACGGGAGAATTCGTTGGCAATGGCGATGTTGACATCGCGATAGGTATTTTCCATCAGTTTGACCATCTCGGCCGTGGTCGCGTCGGTCTGGAAGATTTCGCCCTTTACGAAGATTGCGTACAGGTCTGCGCCGGCCTGGGCGGATTCGGGTGTCACACCGCCGATGACGCGCGCGTTTTCGATCAATTCACGCAGGATTTGTCCGGGCAGCACGCGCTCGGGAGAGTAGGCCAGGTGAAAGTCCACGCCGGCCTTCAGTCCGGATTTCTCCAGGATGGGTGCTACCAGGTCGCTCGTGGTGCGTGGGGGGGAGGTCGATTCGAGCACCACCAGGTTACCTTTGCGCAGGACGGGCACGATGGCCTCGGCAGCCGAAGTCACAGCGCGCATGTCGGCTAATTTGTAAGGTCGTCCGTTATGATCGCCCTGCCGGTCATGGTAGAACGGGGTGGGAACTGCGATGATGAAAGCCTCGGCTACTTCGGGTTGTGTTGAAATATGCAGTTTGCCCGATTTGAGCGCCGCTGCGACCACTGTTCGCAAGCCTGGTTCGTGGATGTGCAGTCCGCCGTTGCGTAAAGTTTCGACGATCTTTTGGTTGACATCCACGCCGATGACTTGTACGCCATGTGTTGCGAAAGTGCTGGCCGTCGGCAGGCCGATATAACCAAGACCCAAAACGCAAATTTTTTCAAAGTTCACTGGAACTCCTTACAGGAGGAAATTTCAAGAGCCAGCCTATTATACAACGTCACTATCGGCTGCCAAAGAAAGCTGTTGTATAATGGATTTGTAATTTTCGACGGAGGTCGCAATGAATATCCTGCTGGATCCTAATCTGGCTTACTTGTTACTGCTGCTTGGCCTCCTGCTTGGCATGTTGGCGGTTGTCGCGCCAGGCACCGGTCTGCTGGAATTGGGGGCCCTTTTTTGTTTGCTGTTGGCCGGATATGCGGTTTACTATCTCTCAATTAATTTGTGGGCCCTGATCATCCTGGCGTTGAGTACCCTGCCCTTTATTTACGCCCTTCGCAAGCCCAAACGTGAAATTTTCCTGGCCCTGTCCATTCTCGGGCTGGTGATTGGGTCAATTTTTTTGTTCACGAATGATAATGGCGGACCAGCCGTCAATTGGATCCTGGCTCTGGTAAGTTCGGTTTTGTACGCAGGCTTCATGTGGGTCGTTGTCAGGAAAACGCTGCAAGCGGCGCACGCGCAACCGACGCATGATCTTACGACCCTGATCGGACAAGTAGGCGAGGCGAAAACCCGCATCCACGAGGAAGGTTCGGTGCAAGTGGCCGGGGAACTCTGGTCCGCTCACAGCAAAACTTCTATCCCGATCGGGACTCCCGTACGCGTGGTCGGTCGTCAGGGATTTATCCTCGAAGTCTCCAAAGAGACTGGCAAAGATAATCAAGAGAAATCTTCCACCTAATTTCTGAAGGAGGTTAGTATGTTTTATTCACCACTTGCTCAATCGGTTGCCGGATTCGGCGGGACTCTACTGTGTCTGGTCGGTGGGATCCTGGCGATTGCAGTGATCTTTATCGCCAATGCGGTCCGGATCGTGCCAGAGTATCAGCGCTTGGTAGTCTTCCGCCTGGGACGTTGTATCGGCCAAAAGGGTCCGGGCTTGATCCTCCTGATCCCGATCGTTGATCGGGCTGTCAGAGTGGACTTGCGCGAACAGGTGCGCGAGATCCCGCACCAAACCTCGATCACCAAAGACAATGCACCGATCTCGATTGATTTCATCTGGTACTACAAGGTGCTCGACCCAACCGAATCGGTCTTGCAGGTTGGCAACTTCGAGGTAGCTGCCCAGGGGATGGCGACTACCACACTGCGCGCTGTCATCGGTGGTATTCCTCTCGACGATGTTCTTTCCGAGCGTGAGCACATCAACACCATGCTGCGTACCCGCCTGGACGAAGTTACCGAGCGCTGGGGCGTAAAGGTAACCAACGTTGAAATCCGAGAGATCATCCCGCCGCGCGAAGTTCAGGAAGCGATGAACCGACAGATGTCGGCCGAACGTATTCGCCGCGCTGTGGTGACCGAGTCGACCGGTACGCGTGAGGCGGCCATCAATGTTGCCCAAGGTGAAAAGCAATCCGCTATCTTAAAGGCGGAGGGCTCAAAACAGGCAGCCATTTTGGATGCGGAAGGTGCACGCAAGGCTCAGGAATTAAAAGCCGAAGGGTTTGCGGCTGCGCTGGATAAGATATTTGCTTCCGCCAAGGCGATCGATCAGAAGACCATGACCTTGCAATACTTCGAAACCTTGAAGAACATGGGTGCCAGCCCGTCGACCAAGTACATCTTCCCGATGGAATTTACCAGTATGATCGAGGATTTTGTCAAGGGTAAGAAGTAAGCGTAAAATAAACCAAGGACGATGTAAAATAGAAGCCTCCTGCAAAAGCGGGAGGCTTCTGCTCTTGAGGATCTCTTCTTCATGGAAATTGTCTCTGCCTCAATTCGTGACCTGGCTGCATTACATCGGCTTGAGCGTGCCTGTTTCGACCGGGACGGCTGGCCGCTGATTGATTTGATCGCTGTACTCACCTTCCCGGATGTCGTTCGGCTGAAAGCCGTCGAAAACGGGACCATGATCGGTTTTGTAGCCGGAGACCCACGGAAGTCCGAAGGTTTTTCCTGGATTGCCACGATTGGGGTGTTACCAGGATATCGCCGCCAGGGAGTGGGCCGGAAATTGTTGCGTACCTGCGAAGAGCTATTACGCACGCCTCAAGTTCGCCTCTCCGTACGGGCTTCCAACCTAAATGCCATCCGTCTTTATAAACAGGAAGGCTATGCCACCCTGGATGTCTGGCGCAAATACTATGCCGATGGCGAAGATGCAATCGTGATGGAGAAGGCCCGCCGAGCGAATGTAATATAATGAGGGCCATGACTGAAGCAACACTCCCACCACCTGTCTGGGTGGATACACCAGCTGCTTTATTTGAGATGATCTCCGTCTTGGCCGACCATCCCCGGATCGCAGTCGATACCGAATCAAATAGCCTGCATGCCTACCAGGAGCAAGTTTGTCTGATCCAGTTCTCCACCTTTAAAGTGGACTATTTACTCGATCCATTGGCCCTGCCGGATCTGGAATCCCTGGCACCTTTCTTCGCTGATTCCAGGATCGAGAAGATATTTCATGCTGCCGAGTATGATTTGATCTGTCTAAAAAGGGATTTTGGCTTCGAGTTTGCAAATTTATTCGATACCATGCAGGCGGCGCGTATCCTGGGCTATAAAGCCTTTGGTTTGAACAGCCTGCTGGCCGAAAAATTTGAGGTCAAGGTTAACAAGCGCTACCAAAAAGCGAATTGGGGTTCCCGTCCGTTAAGCCGGGATATGATTGATTATGCACGGATTGATACGCATTATCTGATTGAATTACGTGATTTACTCAAGGCCGAGCTGGTTGCGAAAGGACTGTGGGAATTAGCCAAGGAAGATTTCGAACGGGCCAGCCTCAACAATGGTCATCGTTCGAAATCGCCCGGTCATCTTTGGGAAAAACTATCAGGATATCAGGATTTGTCCCCTCGCGAATTGGCGGTTTTGAATAAGTTATGCAACTGTCGGGAACGAATGGCGCAGCGTTTGGACCGCCCGCCTTTCAAGGTGATCGAAGACAAATACTTAATTGCAGTGGCCAAGGCCATGCCCCAATCCAGCGAGGATCTGGAACTGGCGGGGTTGACACAAAAACAAATTCGCCTGCTGGGGAAATCGATTTTAACGGCGGTCGCGAGTGGTTTGAAATCCGATCCAATCATGCGATCGCGGCCCGAGCGTCCCAACAGCGATTTTCTGTCCCGACTGGATGCGCTGAAAGATTGGCGAAAAAAAGTTGCCCGCAAAGTGGGAGTTCAGTCCGATATCGTTTTACCACGGCCCTACCTTTACGATATCGCCGAAAGGAATCCAAATGACACAACTCAACTTGCCGCTTTGATGGCTGATAGCCCCTGGCGTTTGGAACGATACGGTCAAGATATTTTAAAAGTAATCGACCAATCGTAAAAGAGATCTTTTAGAAGGAGCGTGGAGGTTGCCATGCGTATAAATTTTCTTGGGGCTGCACAGACTGTTACCGGCTCCCGGCACTTACTGGAAATTAATGGTTCACGACTTTTACTCGAATGCGGGTTGTTCCAGGGCCGCCGCAAGGACACCTACGAACGTAATCAAAACCTCCCCTTTGATCCCCTGAGCATTGATGCGGTCATCTTGTCGCATGCTCATATTGACCATAGCGGGAACCTGCCCAACCTGGTAAAGAACGGTTATCAAGGACCGATTTATGCCACGCGCGCCACGGCGGATTTGGCCGATGTGATGCTGCGAGATGCGGGTCATATTCAGGAATACGACGTCCAGTTCGTCAATAAACGTCGCGCAAAGCGTGGAGAACCGCCGATAGAACCGATCTACACCATTGCCGATGCGGAAGAAGTGTCTCAATATATGCAGCGAGTTGAATACGATCAGCCATTTGAACCCATCCCCGGTGTGGTGGCTCATCTGGTCGATGCCGGGCATATCCTGGGTTCTGCGGCGGTGGTATTAGAGATCGAAGAGAAGGGTCGTAAAGTCCGTTTTTGGTTTTCGGGGGATATCGGACGGCACCACATGCCTTTGTTGCGCGAACCGGTTTTTCCATCCGGTGCGGAAGATTACCTGTTAATGGAATGTACCTATGGCGATAAACCGCACGATGATATCCGCCTGGCTTACGATGAATTTCGCGAGGTGGTCGGGCGTACGATCGCGCGCGAAGGTAAAGTGATCGTTCCCTCATTTGCCGTGGGTCGAACACAAGAATTGGTTTATTTTTTAAACGAAATGGTCAGCCATGGAGATATTCCGCACGTACCGGTCTTTGTGGATAGCCCGCTGGCAGTCCATGCCACCGAGGTTTTCGAGGAACATCCCGAATGCCTTGATAAGGAAACAAACGAATTCGTGCGCAGCCACCGGCATCCGGCGCTGGAATTCCCAGGCCTGACCTATACCCATTCCGTAGATGAATCCAAGGCTATCAATCAGCTCAAAGGTCCGGCGATCATCATCTCAGCCTCCGGCATGGCCGAAACCGGTCGTATCCTGCATCATCTGCGCAATAACATTGAGGATAAGCGTAATACCGTTTTGATCGTCTCCTGGCAGGCGCCGTATACATTGGGACGCCGTTTGGCGGAACGCGAGAAGCGGGTCAAGATTTTTGGCGAAGTATTTACCCGCCGCGCAGAAGTGGCTACCATCGGCGGACTATCCTCCCATGCCGGGCAGACGATGTTGATCGATTATGCCATGCGGGTTAAAACCCAGGCCAAGCAGGTGTTTCTGGTGCATGGCGAGCAACGGGGAGCTGAGCCATTGATGGAAGCCCTGCGCGAGCGTAATCTGAACCAGGTGTCCTTCCCGGAATTGGGCCAGAGTGTAGAAATTTAACCCACTCTCTGCTATAATACGCCCCGCCGTCTGGAGAGGTGCCGGAGCGGTTGAACGGGACGGTCTCGAAAACCGTTGTGGTCCTCGTGGCCACCGTGGGTTCGAATCCCACCCTCTCCGCTGAGTAGCAGAAAAGAGTTTCCCAGCTCAGGGAAACTCTTCTTCGTAAATCGAAATATTTTCCATTCAGTTTTGATTCGGTGCCAAATAAATTTCACCCCGCTATGGTAAGATTGTAAACCGGCATTTTTACCCGAAAAGAATAGTTGAACGAGGCCTATGCAACTTAACCTTGCTCTCGCCCAAATCAATACCCGGCTTGGGGATGTGGAAGCAAATCTCGATAAACACTTGAGCTTGATCCGGGATGCACGCTCCCAAGGTGCCGACCTGATCGTATTCCCCGAACTCTCCCTGACCGGTTACGTGCTGCAGGACATTGTCCCAACTGTATCGCACCGACCCGTAGACGACGACCCGGTTTTCAAGCAGTTACTCAAAGCCAGCCGGAAGATCGACATGGTGGTTGGTTTTGTGGATGAAGACCGGCGTCACCGTTTTTTCATCGCCTCGGCCTACCTTTCGCAGGGAAAAGTCCTGCATGTGCATCATAAAGTCTACCTGCCGACTTACGGCCTGTTCGATGAAGGACGCTTTTTTGCTTGGGGAGATGCAATCCGTGCCTTCGACACGCGTTTCGGGCGCATTGGTATTCTGATCTGCGAGGATTTCTGGCACGCCTCGCCGCCTTACCTGCTGTGGCTGGACGGCGCTGACATCCTGCTCTTGACCTCCGCTTCACCCGGGCGTGGTCTGAACGATGAAGACCGGCTCGAATCGGCGCGTTGGGTGGAACGTATCAATCAGTCTTATGCCAGCCTGTTTACAGCCTTCGTGGCACACAGTAATCGCGTCGGCTTCGAGGATGGACTGCATTTTTGGGGCGGTTCGACGGTTTTCGATCCCAATGGGGACTTGGTCGCTAAGGGACCATACCAGGAGGAAGCTCTGACTTTGGCAAGGCTGGATCTGAACCAGCTGCATCGAACACGAGCGCGTCTGCCCCTGTTACGGGATGAACGAACTTCGTTGGTCGTACGTGAACTCAAACACATTATCGGGGATGACTCGCTCTACCAGCCGGATGGAAAAGGGTGATTTGCGGTCCTTTCTGGATCGCATGATTTTTGAAGAGAAGAGAAAGGAGATTTGGTGATTGGAAGGGTAAAAAATCTTAACCTGCCTAACCGATCTTTGCGCGTATTGTTTGTGCTTGGAATGGGCCTATTATTGTTTGTGGTATTGACAGGTTTGATCGTTCGCCCCGGTCATGCGATCGAAAAAAACGGTTTTCTCGTTACTGGACGGTTGACTGATCCCCAGGGCGAACCTGTGGATGGGGCAATCGTTAAAGCCTTGGTTTCTGAAACAGCCCCTCCCCTGGCTGAGACCCGAAGTTTGACTGACGGAAGCTGGTCAATGCAACTTGATGCAGTACCTGATCAGGAGCTGAAAATTACAGTTGAACGGCCGCATTACATTTCCCAGTCCACGATTTTGCAGGGTCTCGACTTGACCCGACTGAAAAGCTCCGGACTCTTTCGGATCGGTACGCTGGCTCTGGAGCGAAAAATCGACGCCGGATTTTGGGTCGCTGTGGTTGTCTTTTTGGCGGTGCTTTTACTGATCGCATTCGAATTCTTACACAGTGCCACGGCTGCCTTAGCCGGCATTTCAGTTATTATGTTGGTTTCTTATATTGGGGGTGCATATCAGCCTGACCTGATTATTTTTTCTTTTGACCAGGCGCTGCGTTACATCAATTGGGAAGTTATCTTTTTGGTGATGGGTATGATGATCATCATCGCCATCATAGAAGGGACGGGTATTTTTCAGTGGATGGCTTTCCAGGCCTATCGCTTAAGTCGTGGACGCAGTTGGCTGCTGGTCCTGATTTTGATGCTCATCACTGCCGTAGCATCGGCTTTATTGGACAACTTCACCACCATGCTATTAATGGTGCCAATCAGCCTGCAAATCGGCATGGCTCTGGGGATTAACCCGCTGGCGTTGATCATTCCGGAAGTGCTGGCTTCGAATGTGGGCGGTATTACGACCCTGGTTGGTACGCCAACGAATATCATGATTGGAGCTTATGCCGGGATCGGATTCAATGATTTTCTTGCCAACCAGACCTTAGGGGTCTTGGTTGCCCTGGTTGCCATGGGAGCTTTTGTCATATATCACTATCGCGAAGAGTGGCGCAAACGGAGTGGCGGTATTTCCCCGACGCTGTATGCGAAACTGGAAGAGAATGCCCAATTAGAAGACAAGCAGAGCCTGTGGAAATCAGGCCTGGTTTTCCTGCTGGTTTTGGCTGGCTTTATCCTGGGCG
>Ga0315540_10001418_pt1 | contig 13739 bp, 15 predicted proteins | sample SalMarSW160110MG_FD_203677 | JGI IMG/M metagenome (GOLD analysis project Ga0315540, IMG submission 203677) | Salt marsh sediment microbial communities from the Plum Island Ecosystem LTER, Massachusetts, United States - Salt Marsh Sediment SW1601-10 ... | reverse complement strand
TAACATAAACCTCCGTGAGAATTCTATACACAGGCAGTTTTCTCCGTGCATCTATTGAGCGGCGGAGTTGTACAACAGCCTTTATTTCGTCCAGAGATAAGTTCAAAGCATCTGCTGCTTTTGAATATAGGAATTCTTTATCATGTAATTTTTCGGGAGGGATTATTATTTCGATTTGTTCTTTCATTTTGCTTGTCCTCTATTTATGAGGAAAAATAATTTATCAGTCTTAATTTACAATTTATAAGCTACTTTGTGAAATGTAATTTATACCACAGAGAATAATATCTTTGTCAAAATCATTTTTTTGTTGATTAATTATATCCAACAGCTTAAATTTATCAACAAAAATAATTTGTCTTTAATTATTATTTATCGACCCATCAACTCAAACAGGGAGGAAAAGTGGGAAAATCCAAATTACTTTTATTTGTAGCAGTAATATTCGGTATTACAATTGCAGGTTGTGCATCTATGAGCGACGTACTCAGCAGTAAAGCCGACGGCACGGCTGTAACGTACCCGGTTAGCCAGGACCAGGCCTGGGACATCGCAATGACCGTCCTAAGATGGGAGGATTGCGAAACAATTGAAGAACATAAAAGCCAGGGCTATATGCTTACAACTGTCGGGCAGAATTTTATATCCGCAGGCAGTCTGATTGGTGTGTGGGTAGATAAAGTAGACGATAACAATACGAAAGTTACAATAGTTTCAAAAAGAAAAGTGCAGACGAATGTTGCTACAGGATTAACCGAGGGAACATTCCAGAGAAGATTTGCACAGGCAGTAGATATTGTAAAATCAGGTGAAAAGCTTCCTATCGAAGCGCCTCCTTACCAAACGCAGAATAATTAAACAATCCCATGAAACGTCAAACCTTAACTACATATGATTTGACGTTTCAAATTTTCCCCTTGTCTCTAATTTCACTAATAATTAAATATACTTTATCTATTTTGAAGGAAGGCTCCAATTTTCATTTCTTTAACAGATGAAGCCTGTAGTTATTTATCAAATTGATGTGATTTTAATTAACAGTTTGTAAAGTATATGTAATAGTTATATGCTTTGTGAATAAAAATAGAGATAGATATGAGAACCGTAATTTATTATAGTATTTTATTAATTTTCTTTGCAGTTGGCTGCGAAGATTCACTTTCAACAGGAGAGGACAGTAAAATTACTTTTTATACCTCAAGTGATTCTTATTCTACAACAGATAGTATCAAGGTTTTTATTGAAAATCACACACAATCTAATTTTTATATCAGTTTAAGATGCGGTGGATATTTAGAAATGTATTATCAAAAAAAAGAAGACAGCACCTGGTCTAAAAATTTATGGTTTTCCTGGATGTCATTGAAATGTGTTACTGTTATTGATACGATTAGAAATAATTCAGTTTATAAATTTACAATACCTTCTGACGAAATTAATACGTATGGGACTTACAGGCTAATATTAGCTAATGATACTTCAATAGTGTCTAATTCCTTTGAAATCAAATAATTATATATCAAGTTTTTAACTTGAGAAGTAAATTACTTATTAGGTAGTAGATTACATTCAGAACTGTTAACTTGCATATTATAATTTAGGGGTGAATATGAAAAAGATAACATTGTCCTCCGCTTTGTTGCTTCTCATGTTCAACTTCGGCTGTAAACACTCAACAGAACCAAATGCACCAGACGTTTATGTGAGCTTCGATATTCAATCAACTTTTCAGAATGATGCTGTTAAACTAACTATTGATAATCAGATGCTCTTAGACTCACCTGTCACTACAAACTATTCAATTAGCCTTGCCTGGTCCAGCGGATTTAAAAGATTATCGAGAACTTTTCACAAGTTGCGTTTCTTAGTTGTCGACTATGGGGTTCAAAAAGACTATCAGGTAGATATAACGAACGATACGTCAACTGTATTAATTGACTTCAATAAAGACACAAGGCAAATTAGATTTCAGCAAATGAGAGGAATAATTCATAGAAGGTAATCGGGAAACCAGTTTATATAACATTTATTTATTAGGAACAATTATTTGGGGGCACAAATGGATAAACCAATACTTAACAACAAAGATCAATTCCCTACGGAAGGAATAATATTTTCTCACTTAGGGCGAACTAAAATACACTGGAAATCCGTTTTTGAATATATATATTCAAATCATCCCGACTTTTCCGAAGAGTGGAGATATTACAATGACGGCAAAAGTTGGCTAATGAAAGTCACGAGAAAGTCAAAAACTATATTCTGGCTTTCTGTTATTCAAAACGCTTTCCGGATTACTTTTTACTTCGGTGATAAAGCTGAGCCGGCAATTCTGAAAAGTAAAATTCCGGCTAATCTAAAAAAGCAGTTTAAGGATGGAAAAAGATATGGTAAAATACGAGACCTTACATTAATAATGAAAAACAAACAAAATATTGAAGCCGTAAAAGAATTGATCCATCTAAAAATGAAAGTTTAGCACATAATTTTATTAATAAAATAGCTATTTTTTTTTGCGGCAGGTATAATAACTATGAAAATAAAGTCATTTATAATCATTACCCTTTTTTCAAGCCTGATTACATGTCCCTCCAAATATTCGCAAACTCAACCCGATACTTCCTATTTCCCTTTAGCCATAGGGAACCAATGGGTGTATGAAGCAACTAATTATCCTAACCCGGATACAATAACAGTGGTTGATACCCAAACTGTAAACGGAAAATTATATTTTGCCTTTAGAGAAAACTCCTCATCGTCATATAGATACACATGGTATAGGAATGATAATAACAAAATTTATATTGTTGATACGCTTGCTGCCCGGCTTGACTCGCCTAATATCAGAGAATATATGATATATGATTTTTCAGCAAATACAGGTAATAGCTGGGGTGTACCCTTAGCCGATTATAACCTGCAATGTAAATATGCCGGAACGGTTAAATTAGAAAGCAAACGTGACTCAGTAGAAAAATCTAATGATAAGTTAGTGAACTGTTATCAGTTTTCCCGAATAGTGCCATGTGTAGATGCGGGTCGTATTAATGAATGGTTTGCAGCAGGGATAGGAAGAGTAGCTTTTTATGATGAAAGTATAGCTGGTATAAGAGAATTTACTCTATCATTTACCAACGTAATAACAGGGGTAGAGAGCAACAATAATTCAAGGCTCATAAGCAATTATAAACTTGCACAGAATTATCCCAATCCTTTTAATCCAACTACAACAATAAACTATTCCATACCAAGGGAAAGTTTTGTAACAATAAAAGTTTTTGATCCCTTAGGGAGATGGGTTGAAACCCTGGTTAATGAGACAAAACAAGCAGGAAATTACAGCACAGTTTTTAATGCAGTTAAACTTGCCAGCGGGATTTACTACTATCAATTAAAAGCAGGAAATTATTCCGAGACAAAAAAGATGACATTACTAAAATAAAGTTGCTTATGGCAAGTAAATTTAGACTTTATATTTTGTAAATTAGCCTACTATAAAATCTATAACTAAGGATTTAACAATGAAAAATTTAGTTATGTTAATATTTGCCTTAGCTCTTTTCTCATTCTCTGCAAGTGCACAATTCGAAAAAGATACGATAAAAACCTCAAAAGGAAATCTCGTAATAACATTTTACGGGCACGCTTCTCTGATGTTTCAATTCAACAACTATGTTATTTATGCCGATCCGGTCAGCAGGTTTGCAGATTTTACCAAGCAGCCGAAAGCAGATATAATTTTAATTACACATCAGCACGGCGACCATTTCGAACCAAAAGTGATCGAAGAACTGACTAAGAAAGGAACGAACCTCATTTATACTAAAGTGTGTGCTGAGAAATTAAAAGGCGGCACCATATTGAATAATGGCGAAAACAAAACTGTTGATGGAATAAAGATAGAATCTGTCCCGGCATATAACATCGTACATATGAGAGAAGGTGGCCAACCTTTTCATCCCAAAGGTGAGGGTAATGGTTATGTAGTTACGTTCGGAAATAAGAGAGTTTACATTGCCGGCGATACAGAAAACGTACCTGAAATGAAAAACCTGAAAAATATTGACATAGCTTTTTTACCGATGAATCTACCATACACAATGACACCCGAGATGGTTGCAGATGCTGTTAAAATGTTCAATCCTAAAATTCTCTATCCTTACCATTTTGGCAATACTGATGTAAATAAACTTATTGAACTGCTTAAGGACAAAAAGGATTTAGAAATCAGAGTGAGAAAAATGAACTAGTTTTTTAATCCCTATATTATTCCTGAGGACATGATTTACTTACACACATTGCACAAATGATTTTCTTTTGTCATATTGAGTAAAGCGAAATATCCGTAACTTGTCTAAAATTGAAAGCAAAAAAATTTTCACTTAGTTCAGAATGACAATAATGCAAAATATGAAATACTAATACATAAAACTTAATTTAAGTAATAAAGTAAAATGGGAAAAAGAGAAAAAGCAGTCGATACATACATTTCAAAGTCACAGAATTTTGCAAAACCAATATTGAAACATATTCGCAAACTTATTCATAAAGGTTGCCCGGACGTTGAAGAAAAAATGAAATGGAGCTTTCCGACCTTCAACTACAAAGGCTCGATACTCTGCAATATGGCGGCTTTCAAACAACACGCAACATTCGGATTCTGGAAAGCGTCATTACTCAGATCAAACGGAGTAATGCCGCAAGCAGATGAATCAGCAATGGGACAGTTTGGCAAAATAACAAAACTCTCTGACCTCCCTGCTGATAGAACAATACTAAAAATAGTAAAAGAAGCTGTAAAATTAGAAGATGACGGAGTAAAGCTTCATAAAAAGAAAATATCGCGAAAAAAAATTGTTATACCTGACTCTTTTAAAAAAGAACTGAACAAAAATAAAAAAGCGCAAAAAACTTTTGATGATTTCAGCCCTTCCCGCAAAAAAGAATATGTTGAATGGATAAACGAAGCAAAAACAGAAGTGACCAGAAATAAAAGGCTTAAGACTTCAATAGAATGGTTATCTGAAGGCAAACCGCGCAATTGGAAATATATGAAGAGATAAAATTTTTTATAAAATAAAACTTCTTTATTAAATTTAGATAATCAATTTTTATAAATTCAATACTGGGGGGAAATGAGAAAGCTATTTGTAATTGCACTCACATTTAATATTTCCGCACAAGATATATCAGGGATGAAAATTCCTTTAAGCCATTCAAGTGAATCATTTAATATTTCAAACATCGATTCATTATCTGAAAATTACAGAACGCATTATTCTGGTATAAATGTTATTGCACAAATAGTAGCTGGTGAGATAATGGCAATAGGATTTTCGGTTGTACCATTTGCTGCAGCCTTTGGAGCAAGTTTGAGTGAAAGAAGCGGTGAATCGGAAGTAAATTTTTGGACGGCAGTAGCAATCTCAGCATATGCTTTTGGTACAGCAACAGGAGTTCATCTTATTGCAAAAATTGAGAATAAAGATCATTCATTTGGAAAGACTGTTTTGTACTCGGAATTTGGCGCTCTATTAGCATCGGGTTTCGCGATAGCTTTAAAGTCAGACAAAAGAGACAATGCTTTTTCTTCTAAACAGGCAGGTGTATTAATTTTAATATTACCAATGGTCAGTTCACTTGTTTATTCTTTAGCACTTGCAGACTGGCCGGAGCAAAGTACGACTGTAACTAAATACAAAGTTTCTGAAATGAATAACAAGATATTATCATTTAAAGACCTTGTTAATCAGTCACAGATTATAAAAATAAACTTGTTTAGAATTAGTTTGTAAACCTAGGCTCATACCATCTGATATATAAAAAATACGTTTCATCTTACAGTTTTTATTTTATCTTTCTAAGATAATTAAAGTTAAACTAAACCGGATGAAATATGAAAAAGATACACTTTTGTCTTCTGTTAGTATTTTTTGTGGAATCAATTTCAGCAGCTACAATACCTGCCGATTCTGCTTATTGCAATTCTCCCGAGGCACATCAGTTTGATTTCTGGGTCGGCAATTGGAATATCAACCAGAAAATTATCCAAAAGGACGGAACATGGATTAAAACCAAAGCACAAGATTCAGTATCCTCCATTCTGAAAGGATGCGCAATTGAGGAACACTGGAAAGGCGACGTACAGTTTTTCTGGAAAGGAATGAAGCAACCAGAACCACTGGATGGATTTAGTATAAGGTACTACGATACTAATGAGAAAAAATGGCACATCAACTGGATGGATAATTTTGATCCGACTCTTGGTGATGGATTTACCGGAAATTTTAATAATGGAAGAGGCGAGTTTTTTCATGAGAGAACTACAGAAAAAGGGACACAGATTTCAAGGATAATTTTTTCAGATATTACAAAAGATTCATTTCATTGGGACCTTTCAATATCAAGAGACAACGGCAAAACATGGACTAATATCTGGATAATGGAGATGAAAAGAATTTAGGAACTAATTTTATTTATCCAATCCTGCTAATAATCGTCATATTCTGATGATTGCAGATATTCTTACCCTCAGCTGTGTAGAGGTAATCAATCCTGTTTTTATAAAAATCTGTAATCTTGCTTCTGACCATTTTAAGCGTGCTGTTCATGAATTTATTTTCTTCGGTAAACCCCTCTCCCAAAACTCCGATTGCAGAAGGTATCCATCTTTCAGGATATTCTTTTTCAAATTGTCCGCCCGATTTAAATTTAGCAATCTCCCCATCAAGCAAATTTAATATAGCTTTTTGTCCTTCCGGAGTATTATGTGAAATATTTTTATTCTTTGCCCACCTGTGCAAAGCATCTTTATTCGGAACAAGCAGCGCCACCGTGTATGGTGATTGTGAATTATAAAGCATCAGTTGATCAATAAATTCCGATTGTTCTGTGATTGACTCTTCAATTCCTTCAGGACTAAATTTCTCACCATCATTACTGATGAGAAGGCTTTTAATCCTCCCCATCACATAGATATACCCATCTTCGTCAAGGTACCCGATGTCGCCGGTATAAAGCCAACCGTTCTTTAAAGTTTCACTTGTCGCCCGTTCATTTTTCCAGTAACCGAACATAACATTTTCGCCTTTGACACAAATTTCTCCCTTAACTCCTGCAGGCAATGTATTGTCCGCATCATTAACAATTTTTACTTCAATGCCCGGCAAAATCTTTCCTGAAGATCCAAGCTTATGTTCAGACATTATGTTTGTTGAGATAACAGGGGCCGCTTCGGTCAGTCCATAACCCTGCAGCATAGGAATTCCAATGGCATAAAAGAATCTCTGAAGTTCTATATCGAGTGCTGCGCCGCCGCCGATAAAGAATTGTAGTCTTCCACCAAAGTTTTTTCTTATCTTTGAAAAAATTAATTTATCATAAAGCAAATACATTGGCTTTAATAATTTCTTTTTCCCTTTCCCCCTGTTCCATCCTTCAGCATTATATTCATAGGCTATATTTAAAGCTTTGTTAAAAAGCTTTTCGATTTTTTCTCCTTTTTCGCGTACGCCATTTTCAATATTTTTTCTGAAACTCTTTGCGAGAGCAGGAACGCTGTATAAAAAGTGAGGGCGTACTTCCATAATATTTTTAGGAATATTTTTGAGAGTTTCCAGGGGAGACTTGCCCTGCTGTACAGAAGCAATTGCCGCCCCATGTTTCATTAAAAGATATACCCCCGCCGTGTGCGCAAAAGCATGATCCCACGGAAGAATTAAAAGATTAACAAATTCCTCGGGCATGTAAAGTTTCTCAAAACACTGTTCAACATTGGCTGTATAATTACGATGCGTTAATATTATTCCTTTCGGGTCCGCCGTTGTGCCGGATGTGTAACAAATATTTGCATAATCATTTTCACTCAACGACTGCCATCTTTGATCAAATTCATTTTGGGAGGTTTCCAGGTAATTTTCACCCATAGCAAGAACATCATCAAAATAAATCTCATCAGAATCTTTCAATTCAACTTTATCGAGAAGAATTATTTTATCGAGGTCGGAGAGATCGTTCTTGATCTTTCTGATTTTTTCAGCATGGTTTTTGGAAACCACAACAAACCTGCAGCCGGAATGAACTAACCTGAATTTAAGATCATTGAGCTCTTCAATTTTTGTAGATATAGGGACATTAACTGCTCCTGCATATAAAACTCCAAGTTCAGCAGCTACCCAATAGTTCCTCCCTTCTGAGATTAAAGCGCTTCTATTCCCTTTTTGAATTCCAAGTTGCATCATACCGGCAGAAAACTTATGAATCAGGCTGCGCATCTGGGAATATTTTAAACCTTCATACTCACCGTTGGTTTTTTCCCAGGCAAAAATATTGTTTGCGAATTTGGTTGCGCAATCTTCAAAAAAGGCGGGTAATGTTCTTTGCATATCCCCCTCCTGAGATAATAAGTTAAATTATGAAAATTTATTATACTAAAATAAAAAAAACTCTATATCAGAAAAGACTTTTGATCAATCCTCCATCAACCTGCAATGTTGTACCTGTAATATAACCGGCTTTAGCTGAAGCTAAAAACGTAACAGCAGCCGCAATTTCCTCTGGTCCTCCAAGCCTGTTGGCAGGGATTCCTTTTGCCATTTCAATCAGAATTTCTTCGTGCGATTTACCGGACTCTTTAGCTTTTATAACAGCAAGTTCATAAAGCCTGTTTGTCAACGTATACCCGGGAGCTATATTATTCACAGTGATATTGTATTTTCCAACTTCGTTGCTTAAGGATTTGGCAAATCCAATTAAACCGGCACGAAGCGAATTTGAAAGCATCAGATTGTCGATAGGTTGTTTAACTGAGATAGAAGTTATGTTTATAATTCTTCCCCATTCTCTTTTCATCATATCTGTTACAGCAAATCTTGATAACCTGACAGCACTCAAAAGAACCTGTTCAAATGCCGCCTGCCACTTTTCATCATCCAGATCAGGGAGATTACCCGGCGCGGGGCCGCCGCAGTTGTTTACGAGTATATCAATTTGTCCAAATTGCTGCACAAAATAATTGAATGTGTTTTCTAAATCCTTTTGCTTATTAATATCACAAACACTCCAGAAAACATCAAAATGATATTTATTCTTTATTTCTCTGGCTGTTTCTAACAAATCTTCTTTACTTCTTGAACAAATTCCAACATCGCAGCCCTCTGCAACCAGTCCTTCAGCAACTGCCCTACCTATACCTTTGCTCGAAGCAGTCACCAAAGCTTTTTTATTCTTTATACCAAAATCCAATTAATTTAACCTCTGAATATTTTTGTTACTGTAAAATAATAATCATAAGTCAAAGAATGGACAAAAAAACATAAAACTTTACGAGCGGGACATCAGAAACCTTTGGAGAATATTTGTACCCTCATCCAATGTCAGGCTGTTTTGAAATTTTTTCTATGATACAGATTTTTCTACAATCTGTTTAGTATCAAGTGCGATCACTAATTCTTCATTAGTGGGTATTCTAAAAACAGAGATCTTTGAATCAGAAGAAGAAATATTAATTTCGCCCTTTTGATTTTTCTGCTCATCTATTTTAATGCCCATAAATTCAAGATCTGAACAAACCTCCCGCCTCACATCGGGAGAATTCTCCCCGATACCACCTGTAAAAACAAAGGCATCGAGTCCACCCATTGCGGCAGCGTAGGCACCAAGATATTTTTTTATCCTGTAATTAAATACATCGAATGCCAGCCGTGACCGTTTTTGTTCAGTCTTTAATGCAGAAATAATTTCGCGCATATCACTAGATTCTCCGCTGATACCTATGAGCCCGCTGTGTTTATTCAGCAATGTTCCGGCTTCGTGAAGTGATAGACCTTCCTTCCCCATAATATATAAAATTACGGAAGGATCAATATCCCCACTTCTTGTTCCCATCAGCAACCCTTCCAGCGGAGTGAATCCCATTGTTGTATCAACAGAGAGGCCATTCTTAATTGCGGCCATACTGCAACCGTTACCAAGATGAGCCGTTACGATTTTTAAACTATCGTAAGGTTTCTTCAGTAGCTCTGCTGCTTTCTTTGATACGAACGAATGTGAGGCTCCGTGAAATCCATATCTTCTTATTTTATATTTTTTATAAAGATCATACGGAATTCCATAAAGGAAAGCTTTTGCAGGCATTTTGCTATGGAAAGCAGTATCAAACACAGCACACTGAGGCGTGTTGGGAAGAACTCTTTCAACTGCCTGAATTCCTTTAATGTTCGGAGGATTATGTAGTGGAGCGAGTTCAATATTATTCTGAAGAATTTTTATTACAGCATCAGTAATCAACACTGAATCGGAAAAAGTTTCACCACCGTGTACAACTCTGTGTCCAACGGCATCAATATCTTCCTTGAAATCAATTACACCATGGTTTTTGCTCAACATTACTCCAAGTACATATTCAATTGCAATTGAGTGATCGAGAATTTCCCCGACGATTTTAATATCGTGGCCATCATATCTCTGGTGTGTCAAAACTGCGCCGGTCATTCCGATACGCTCAACCATACCTTTGGCAAGCCAGTTTTCTTTTTCAGTGTCAATAAATTGATATTTAATTGAAGAGCTGCCACAATTAAGGACAAGTACTTTCATGATTTCCCCCGGTGAAATGAATCAGAGATTAATTTTTTATGAGTAAATAATTTTTCCGTTTTCATCATATTTATAAAATCCCTCTCCTGTTTTTTTGCCAAGTTTCCTTTCCCTTACAAATTTTCTGAGAATCGGGCAGGCACGGTAACGCGGTTCACCCAATGTTTTCCAAAGAGTTTCCATCCATGTTAAAACTTCATCAAGCCCCATAATATCGGCCATCTCAAGCGGGCCATTTGGAAAGTTATATCCCAGTTTCATTGCAGTATCAATATCTTTTGCTGTGGCAAGACCTTCCATTAAAATATACATCGCTTCATTGAGCAATGGAACGATAGCACGGGTTGTGATAAATCCAGGATATTCATAAACTTCAACGGGAGTTTTACCGATCCTCGAAGCAAATTTTTTCGCGATCTCCATTGTCTCGTTTGAAGTGTGAAGACATTTTACCAGTTCAACTAGAGGAACTTTAGGAACAGGATTAAGAAAATGCATTCCGATTATTTTATCAGGGCGGTTAGTTGTCTCTGCAATTTTCGTTATGCTCAATGTTGATGCACTGGAGATATAAATTGTGTCCTTTCTTGTTATTGTGTCGAGTTTCTTGAAAATATCCTTTTTCAACTCAAAATCCTCATCAACGGCTTCAATTATGAGTTCACAGGAATTCACTTTCGAAAGATCAGTCTCCCAGCTAATTCTGGAGAGGATAGACTTTTTTTCTGATTTAGTAAGTGTCCACCTGTTAATATCCCTGTCAATCGACTCAGACAAATTCTTTTTTGCTTTATCAAGTTGAGGTTCGTCTTTTTCAATAAGAATAGTTTCAATTCCCGCAGCGGCGATAGTCTGGGCTATTCCCTGCCCCATCACTCCTCCGCCAATTACAGCTACCAGATTAATTTGGTCCGCCTTTGAGGCTAATTTGGTCTTACCTAAAAGGTCTTCGAGTTTTATATTATCTTCATTCATAACAAAAAGAATTAATTAAAAAATTTTCATATACAAATATCAGAAATCTTTTTTATTAAAGATATAGTTGCTCAAACCCATCATAGCGGCAAGGAAGAGAAACGAAGTCCAGATCGGCTCGTAATTTTCAATTCCCCCGCCATTGGCAAGTTTTCCGATGGTATTTGACATTAATTCTGATGTCTTTGGAATTATATAGTATAGAGTGTCTATAACCCCCTTCCAAAAACCACTCGTTATAAAAGTTTGCATATCTCCGTGAGCGAATTTTAGCAATGGGCTTAGTATAAGAAAAATCAAATAAGCAAACATCATCCCTAACATAGAGCCTTTCGTCAATACACCGAAAAGAACAATCAGGGCATACAAAACCGCAAAAGTAAATGTAATTATCAGTATGCTCCATAAAAATGGATAAGTCCAGATAGAAAATTTAATAGAAATGCTGAGCCACACACCGATAATCAGCAGTGCGATATTTATAAACACAACCAAGATTCCCCCCAAATATTTTCCCCATAATAATTGTGTACGGGAGACCGGTTTGGACAGTAATAAATCTATATTCCCTTTTTCCAGCATTATAGGTATGAAACTGGAACTGGCAAATATAGCAAGCAGTAAACCAAGTGAAGCTAATGGAGCAATTATAGCTATTTCCAACTTCGAAACAATGTCAGCCATCATAGGCGCTGCGTTTTTACCGGCAAAACCATTTACAATTGAATCGAGGTTAGTTACGCCAAGAATTACAGCTGTGAAAACAATAACAAGGATTGAAATGATAGAATAGAAAATGAAAACTTTTCTTGCCATCGCTTCTTTTAATGTATACCAGGTAACTGTCATTATGTTTTTCATTGTTTTCCCTCCTTTTCAGATTCTTCAATGAGGGAAATAAACATTTCTTCAAGTGTGTTCTTATGTTTTATTAATTCATAAATCATTATCCCGTCAGCTCTTAGTTGATCTATCATCTTATTAAGATCTTCAGTATTTGCAACCTTCAGAGAATAGCGTCCGTCGTCAAGTTTAGTCGCAGTTATATTTTCAATTTTTTCAGGGAAGGGTTTACTATCGTCTTCTATTCTTAAGAAATACTCTTCCTTCTTTTCGGTAAGTTCCTGAACAGTTCCTTCTGTTATCAGTTTGCCTTTGTTAAGAATTCCAACCCTGTCAGTAATTAATTCAACTTCCGATAAAAGATGGCTGTTAAGAAAAATTGTCTTCGATTGTTTTTTAAGGTCTATAAGGATATCCCTTATTTCTTTTCTGCCGATAGGATCAACGCCGTCAGTCGGTTCATCCAAAAATATTAATTCAGGATCATTTATCATCGCCTGTGCAAGTCCGAGCCTCTGCATCATTCCTTTTGAATAATTTTTAACTTTTGTCTTTTTCCATTTTGAGAGGTTCATTAAACCGAGCAATTCATCAGTTTTTTTATTGAGATATTCCCCATCCAACCCGCTAAGCTTTCCAAAAAAATTCATCACTTCCCCGCCGGTAAGATATGGTGGGTATTTATGATTTTCCGGTAGGTAGCCTATTCTTTTTTTTACTTTATAGTTTGCTGTACGTTCACCTAGTACGGTAGCATCCCCGAAAGTCGGAAAAGTGATTCCAAGAAGGAGTTTAACGAGAGTAGTTTTACCAGCGCCATTTGGACCAAGCAAACCAAAAATGGTCCCCGACGGTACGCCCAAATGCAAATCTACCAGTGCCTGAACTTTTTTCTTACCGAAAGCGGAGGAATATACTTTTGTCAGACCGTTTGTTTGTATGGAGTTCATAATTTACCTGTAAAATTTTTCCCATAAACTATGCTAATATAATCAAAATTATCGTGTTAATTTGATGAAGCACTAATTGAGGTAAATAAACGGTATAATTCGCTGGCAGTTTTTTCTTCTTATTACCTGAAAGAGATACAAACTTTTCATAAATTTTGATTCAATTTTTATTATTCATCATCTTAGCACTAAAATGACTCCACAGCAAGCGCTTCTAAAATATTTCGGCTTTAAGAATTTCAGAAAGAACCAGCTTGAAATAATTGAAGCTATTTTAAGTGATAAAAATGTAGTTGCTGTGCTTCCAACTGGAGCAGGTAAATCGATCTGCTACCAGGTACCGGCACTTATCGCAGAGAATTTTTCAATTGTTGT
>Ga0315540_10001416_pt1 | contig 13742 bp, 17 predicted proteins | sample SalMarSW160110MG_FD_203677 | JGI IMG/M metagenome (GOLD analysis project Ga0315540, IMG submission 203677) | Salt marsh sediment microbial communities from the Plum Island Ecosystem LTER, Massachusetts, United States - Salt Marsh Sediment SW1601-10 ... | reverse complement strand
ATCTAGATCAATATCTTAAATTGACAACAGATTTAGATGTATTTATAGTTATAAACGTTCCGATGGCTGATCTAATCCGGATGGGGATCCGGATCTCTCGCGCATCACGCGCGCTGGTAACGATGGAGAATAGTCCATGTTCGGCATTGGGACGAAATTCGCCAAGATCATCGCGATTGCCATTCTTGCGCTCGGTACGGGCATGGGCATGGTCGCGCTCTCCGCTTCCGCGCGCGCGGGAGACGGCTATTGGCGTCACGACGACGACGACCACTACCACCGCGGCTACGAACACGGCCGCCGGTTCTATCACCCGCGTCCGGTCCCTTACCGCTATCGCGGGCCAGCGCCCTACCGCATCGTGATCCGCGCCTGGCGCCCCTATCCCTACCGGCCCGTGATCCGGCCCGGTTTCATCGCCGCCCCCTGCCAGCCGGTGATCGGTCGCGGCTTCGACCAGTTCGGCCGGCCGGCAAAGGTCGCGGCGACCATGTGCTACGACCGCTTCGGCAACGGCTACGTCGTGCCCGGCAGCGAGCGCATCATCCATCGATTCTGAGCATCTCTGACGTTCGACTACGGCTTTAACAACCTCGCGGGCGTAGCGGCGGGTCGGTCAAAGAAAAATGCCGTGCGTCCGATGAAAGGAGAGAAACCATGAAGATTCGGAATATTGCAATCGTGGCCGCGATGGCCCTGTCGCTCGGCGCCTGTGAAACCTATGGTCAGAAGGAAGCCGGCGGCACCCTGCTCGGCGCCGGTCTCGGCGGCCTGCTGGGCTCGCAGTTCGGCGGCGGCACCGGCAAGCTCGCGATGACGGCGCTCGGCGTCGTCGGCGGCGGGCTGCTCGGCAACTCGATCGGCCGCTCCCTCGACCGCGCCGACCAGACCTACTACCAGCGCGCCTCGCAACAGGCGGTCGCCGCGCCGATCGGCGAGACCATCACCTGGAACAATCCGCAATCCGGCAACTACGGCAGCGTGACGCCGACCCGCGAGGGCTACCAGACGGGCACCGGCGCCTATTGCCGCGAATACCAACAGGAGATCGTGGTCGGCGGCCGCCGCCAGCAAGGCTACGGCCAGGCCTGCCGCCAGCCCGACGGTAGCTGGAAGGTGGTGCAGTGATCGAATTCGGACCGATTACGGACCGACCCCCAATCGGTCCGGACGACTGGCGGGGCTACGGCCCCGCCTTTTTTTCCCCTCACTGGCGTCCCCGCGGCCCCCTGCCCTTTCGCAACGCGAGCGCTCGGATATACTCGATCCGAAGGACAGGAGAGCACCCCATCATGGCGCAGCAGGCGCAGAACGCATCGCTCATCGGCAAGCCCGGCTCACGCGCCCGGCTCACGACGCCGGCGCTGGTCATCGATCTCGATGCGATGGAGCGCAACATCGAGCGCATGGCCGCCTATTGCCGCGAGCACGGCGTGGCGCTGCGCCCGCACGCCAAGACGCATAAATCGATCCGCATCGCCCGGATGCAGATCGCAGCCGGCGCGGTCGGCATCTGCGCGGCGACGCTGGGCGAAGCGGAAGTGCTGGCGGGCGCGGGCGTTCCGGGCGTGCTCATCACCTCGCCCATCGTCGGCGAGGCGCGCATCGCGCGGCTGATCGCGCTCAACGAGAAGGCGGTGGGGCTCAAGGTCGTTACCGACAACGCCGCGGTCGCGGAGGCGCTGTCCCGCGCCGCCAGCGACGCCGGCAAGCCGCTCGAAGTCTTCGTCGAGCTCGACATCGGCACGCGCCGCACCGGCGCGCGCACGCCGGAAGCGGCGCTCGCCGTCGCCCGCCAGGTCGCCCGGTCGAACAGCCTGGTCTTCGCCGGCATCCACGCCTATGCCGGCCATCTGCAGCACATTGCCGACTACGCCGAGCGGCGCGCCGAGGCCGACCGTTGCGCCCAGCCGCTCGCCGTCTTCACCGAGCAGCTCGACGCGGAGGGCATCCTGCCGCCGATCGTCTCCGGCGCCGGCACCGGCAGCCACGAGATCGACGCGCTGCGCGGCAATTACAGCGAGCTGCAATGCGGCAGCTACATCTTCACCGACGTGCAGTACAACGCCTGCGCCCTGCGTCAGGGGACGGCACAGCCTTTCGAAACCGGGCTCTTCGTGCAGACGACGGTGATCAGCTCGAACGGCGACGGCCTCGCGATCACCGACGGCGGGCTCAAGCGCTTCGCGACGGACGGGCCGCCGCCCGAGATTCTGTCCGGCGCGCCGAAGGGCTCGACCTATATCTTCAAGGGCGACGAGCACGGTGCCGTCGTCCTGCCCGACGGCATCAAGGATCTGGCCATCGGCACGACGATCGAATGCCTGACGCCGCATTGCGATCCGACGGTGAACCTCTACGATCACTACCACGTCGTTCGCGGCGACACGCTGGTCGACATCTGGCCGGTCGACGCCCGCGGCGTCATCTGACAACAACACGGAAACCGGTGGAGCGCGCACGCATGAGCACGGATCTCGAGCATCTCAAGGAATGGATCGGCCGTACGGATACGGTGGAGGATATGGCGACGGCCCGCCCGGTCCATCTCTACGCCGCGCTCCGCGACCTGCCCGACGTGCCGGCCCAAGGCGACCCGATCGGGCCCATGGGGCACTGGTTCTTCTTCAAGCCGATCGTGCCGCAATCCAAGGTCGGTCCGGACGGTCACCCGCAGCGCGGCGATTTCATGCCGCCCGTGCCGCTCCCCCGCCGCATGTTCGGCGGCGCGCGCACGACCTATCACAAGGATCTCCACATCGGCGAGAAGATGAAGAAGGTCCAGACCATCACCAACGTCGACATCAAGGAGGGCCGGACGGGCACGCTGGTCATCTGCACCGTGAAGAACGATTTCCACGGCGAGAGCGGCCTCGCGGTCGTGGAGGAGCACGACATCGTCTATCGCGGCAATCCGCCGGCGGACGCGAAAGACAGCCGCGGCAACAGCGGCAAGACCAACGCCGCGCCGACCGACCACAAGTGGATCAAGCAGATCACGCCCGACCCGGTCATGCTCTACCGCTACTCGGCGGCGACCGCGAACGGCCACCGCATCCATTACGACCGCAAATACGTGACCGAGGTCGAGGGCTATCCCGGGCTGATCGTGCACGGGCCGCTGACCGCGGGGCTGCTGCTCGACGTGGCACTCGACAACAATCCGGGACGCCGCCTCGCGGGCTACCGCTTCCAGGCGCGGGCGCCCTTGTTCGATACCGCGCCCTTCAAGGTCGCGGGCAAGCCCACCGAAGACGGCAAGAGCGTCTCGCTCTGGTCGATCACGCCGGAAGGCAATATCGGCACGCTTGCGACGGCGACCTTCGCGTAACGGGCCAACAGGCCAAAAACGCCGGATATCAGGGGAACGCGCCGCATCGCAGGGTGCGGCGCTAACCTTTTGTTTACCAATTCGGCCCAGACTCCGAGTCCAGCTCGTCGTTTGGCCCCCGCCGCCGGACGGCCGAGCCGGAGGAAAAAGCCATGCGGCTATCCAAGCAGGATTTCTCGGACATCCAGGCCCATATCGACCTGACGCGGCAGCGGCTCGGCGCGCTCGGTCTGACGCTCCATGTCAGCCACGACATGCATGCCTATGTCGATTACATCGGGCGGCAGGAAGATACCCACGGCGTTCCGAGCAGCCACGACCCGAAGCGATCCCATCTGCATCCGGGCAACAGTTTCTGGGTGTACGTCGAACATCCGGCGAGCGGCGATATCATCGCCTGTCACGCGCAGCGCATGCTCGTCACCGACGACTTCGTCCACGACTGCTTCGCACAGACGCTTTTCGAGGATATGCAGCCCACGCTCGACGCGCCGCCCATCGGCATCGACGACTTCGAGGAGTCGCACATGTCGGGCCGCGTCCTCTACGGCGGCGGGAACTACATCCGACCGGATTGGCGGGGCAAGGGCGTGCTGATCTTCAACCGGGCCTCACGCACGATCGCGCTGCGGCATTTCCAGGCCGACTATCTCTGCGGGCTGCAGATGAACACGCCGCGCCGCCGGGCCATGGCGCTTACCGGCCAAGCCTTTGCCCATGTAAAGCCTTTCGTGAAGGGCGGCCTTCCCGGGAAGCCCCACGCGGACGACGTGCAGCTTTCCTGGTCTAGTCGTCAGGAGTGGATGGATGCGATTCGTCGGGAACTGGCGAATCAAGATGCCGGGACACGCACGCTAAGGCGGCCACACGTCCCGATCGATCCGTTAAAGGAAGCAGCAGTCGCAGGTAATCGCGTCTGAACCCGTTCAAATCATGCGAGAGATGATGGGCCACCGGCTCTCCCAGGGTCTTGCAAGCGAGATACTCGGTGCTGCAGGCGCTGACGATTTCCCGATGCGGAAAATCGCTCAGTCGCTTGTCCATCATCCAGCCGAAATATTTGAAGCGCGTCGAGGTGAACCGGTAGTGGAGCGGGCTGTCGGGTGAAACATCGATGAGGGTCGTCGCGACATCGTCGCCCGGCCCCCATTCATATTCGTCCAGCGAGACCTGTCCCCGCTGCTTCTTGTCCCGCCAGTATTCATAGGCTTTTTGAATGCCGCTCTTGCTGCGGCCGAACCGTTCGTTGATCAGCTCGACGGCGAGAAGCTTGTCGACAGAGAACTGCACGCGCTTCTGCCAGCGCTTTTCGCCGAACTGTTTGATCGTGAACGCAGGCAAGGTCATGCAAATTCCACTTCGAGAAATTCCCGATCGACGGTCCCGAACCGTCTCGTCGCACTGTAGATCAACTCGACTCGCCCGTCACCGTCGACCACCGGCAGCAGGATTCGCCGGAAGCACATCTCCGTCGGTCCGATCCGGTGGATGACCTGTTGGTAGAGCGGCTCGCAGCTTTCCTTGACCAACAGCAGGTCGTCCATGGTCTGCTTCTGCATGAGCTCGCTGCCGAACGCGCCGCCGAACTTGCGCATCGGCAGGATCTGGATCGGCTCGTCGGTCGACATGTAGACGTAGTCGAGGGGAAGCTCGCTGGACACGCGAAAGCAGGCGGCATTCGCGCTTTTCGGACGGAACTTATTCTTGTGCGGCGGTGAGCCGAGATATCGCCACCGCGTATAGAGAATGCCGATGTCCGTATCGTGCTCCACCTCCCGAAGAAGCTCGATCGGATACTTTGTTATTTCGATAAACTCTTCGCCGGGTATTGAATAAAGATAAACATCCAATTTCTTATCTCCCAGACATGCAAAATGGTTAACAAAAAGATTGCCACAGCTTTAAGTTGGAGGGCAAGGAATCCAATCAATTCATTTTTCGCCGCCGGCCGGCCGATGCGACGATAGCGCGATCCGGCACGGCGAGCCGCGCGCTCCCGCGTCGATCGCGACAAATCGCCAAAATGCGTCGAAAGAAATAGGGGCCTGGCCGCGTGCCGCGACGCAGGCGCCGGGACATCGCCGCTCAGCGCGCCGACTCGTTCGGCGTCAGAGCGCGGAACCGAGGCTTTGGGCCCGGCCTCTTGCGTTTTCAAAATATATTTTTGTCGCCTGCAAGCGATTGCGCACGCCCATCGCGCGAAAGATCGCGGCGACATGCGCTCTGATGGTGCCGTCGGACAGCCCCATCTTCCGCGCGATCTCCTTGTTCGTCAGCCCTTGGGACATGAATTCGAGGATCTCGCCCTGCCGCGGCGTGAGGTTCGTCAAGCTCGACAGCGCCGCCCCGTGCCCGAGCGGGCTGGCGCTCTCGTTCAGGCGACGGAGATAGCGGCAGGCCGGGAAATAGGTTCCGCCGGCAAGCAGGATGCAGATCGCATTGACGATGACCGCTCGCCGAAGGGAAATCGGGACGAAGCCAGCGGCCCCGGAACGCCGTGCCTTGAGCATCTCTTCCAGGGAATCACGCGCCGACAACACGGCAACCGGAACACCCAACGCCCAGTGGCTCAGGCTTTCGACCACGTCATATCCCGGGAACCCGTCGTCGCGGATAAGGCACATAATGAGATCGATATCCGCGGGCTCTTGCAGCCTCGACATGACTTGCTCGCGCTCCGACACCGCATCGATCTCCATCGATGCTGCCGCCGACATTAGTATTTGGCTATCCGCTTCGAGCGCCCAAGCGGAGCCATCCACGACCAATGCGCGCATTAGCCTCTACCCCTGATTTTTTCATTATTTTCTTTTTTCTTTTTGCAATTGTAGCAAGTACCCCGAACACTTTCTTGCTAACAGCAGTTCGGTATTTATGCAATTATTTTGATATGAAATCTTCTTCCGATAGAAACAAAAAGAGGATGCTCAACGTTTCATATATATCTGTTGAGGCATCTGCCGTTGGCTCGCGGAAAGACCGATCAGATCTTCACGCGTCTTTACGTCGACCGCCTTCAGGACGGCCGCGACGTGCAGCTTGACCGTCGCCGGCGCAATACCCAGCTTGGCGGCGATTTCCTTATTGGTATGGCCGGCCATTAGAAGCTGAAGCACCTCGCGTTGACGCGCCGTAAGGGCGCGACGTTCCGCCTTCGGGATCCCCTCGTCCTTTTGCCCGACGCCGGCATCCGATTTGTCCTCGTCCGCGAGGACGGAGGTCGGGCAGTAGCAGCCGCCCGCGAGGATCAGGCGGAAAATCGCAACGATCTGATCCTTCTTCGCCGGCAGATCGATATAGCCTTTCACGCCGAGATTCAGCGCGCGCATGATCTGATTTGGATTCGACTTGTCTGCGAGAACAATAATTGGAATTCCCATCGCATATTGCGACAGGGATTGCAGGATCTCGAAATCCTCGTCCGGCTGATCATGCACGTGCCACAGAATCAGGTCGGTGTCGGGATGTTTCGCGGCAACCGCCAGAGCATCGCATCGCTCGATCACCCGGGAAATCGCGGCATGTCTATCGACCTCGCGGATCACGGCTTCGCATCCACAGGCCGACGTTTCGTGATGATCCGATAGAAGAACGCGCATTCGATCTTATTGATTGAGTCAGCACATATAGTTGTCGGCGCGGCTTTCTTACGCGAACAATAGCATACGAAAGGATACATGCGCGTCAGAAAACTGCCAATGGTCTACATGCGTCCGACAGGCGTATGAAGAAAAGCGTAGACTCCGTACGACACCCGCTCTCCGCGACGCCCGCAACAATCATCCATAATAAATTTTGACTTCAATTCTCTACGGCTAAGGAATCGATAGTTGATAAATTGCCTCGCATAGATTTAGACAGATTAGTCTATATCATAAAACACGGTTTTATTTTCCCATATCGACGCTTCCATTAATCGGTGCGAAATCGTGCAGGGGCTCTTATTACGGTTGCACCCGGCGAGAAGGACGCCTTTCGGCGAAGGTAAGGGCCGAAAGGAGAAGGTTGACGGATCCGGCGCCGAATCCTTCACGACGAATGTGAGGAGCTATGAGCAAGATCGTAAGGTTCCCGAGACCGGCCGAAGACAGTAGGAAGCAGGAAGAGACGGGCGACCCGACCCTCGCTGCCGCGAAGCTCATGACGTATTGCAGCTTTCATCATCTCAAAGCGTCGTTCTTGAATCTCGCGTTGCACCCGAATTTTGAGACGGCGTCCGATGCCATCCCGGTCATCGATTGGGCCACGCGCGAGCTCAACGCACTCACGGCTTCCAGCGAGCAGAATTTCAAGAGCCTGAAGATGCTGGCGGACATCATCAATCAGCTCGGCACCTATGTGGAGCATCGTTGCGGATACGGGGTCGAGAAACGTGACGCCGAGGAGTCGTCGTCGATTTGACGCCGGACGCCGCGACTCACCTTGCCGCCGGCCGGGACGGCCGCGACCCGGCGCGTCGCCGCGCGTCGCGCACGGGCAAGCGCGGCCCCGTGCCGAGCCAAGCGAATGGAGAGGGGGCGTCCGCGATGGATCCCGCATCCCGGCCTTGCGGCCCGTCAGCCGATTGCAATCCGAAGATAAAGGTGATCTTCGAGTATTGGACGCGGATCAGCCCCCCCGGCGCGCTGCCGGGCCGCCAGCATTTCGATCCGCTCGACCTAAAGGCGCTCCTCCCCAATCTTTGGATCGTCGATGTCGTCGGCGACCCGCCGCGCTTCAAATACCGGATCGCCGGCACGAAAATCGTCGACTATCTGGGGCAGGAGCCGACCGGGAAATGGATGGATGAGGTCTTTCCGCACCTCGAGGAGAGCTATACGTTCCGCGATCTCATGACGACCGTCAGAGAGGGGCGGCCGCAGTGGCGCCGCGGCACGCCAACGCTTCAAATCGAGAAATCCTTCAAGGTCGTCGAGCAGCTGTCGCTTCCGTTGGCGAGCGACGGAAAAAAGGTCGACATGGTGCTGAACCTGACGGTCTTCTGACGGCGCCGCGCGCACGCGACATAATGACGCCAGAAAATTCCGTCCAACTTGCATAGACATTCCTATACGCGCGTATACATAACGGTCAGCGGATCCAAATACTGCCCAAATTGCACCGAGTAGTCTCATCCCGCATCGGAAGTCGAAGCGTCTTCCATGCCGACCTGAAATACGCATGCGTAAAATACTGATCTGTATAATTTTTGGTATCTACTTCCCGAACGTCTAAACTTGCCAGCAAACAAGCGATCAAGAAAGACGGGGAGCGGGCGATGACGACGTTTGAATGGCTCGAAAGCTTTGAGCTTGGGTGCGAGGAGATCGACGACGATCACCGGCAGATGCTCGCGCTGATGAAACGGATCCAAGCGGCGGGCGAAACGGGCGACCTGCAGCTGAGCGCGAACCTGCTCGACAGCCTGCTCAGCTTGGCCCAGAGCCATTTCGACCGCGAGGAGACCTTTCTCGAGGGAATCGGCTACCCAATGGCCAGCGTCCACAAGGACTACCATGCCCGGCTTCTCCTGCGCGCCAACGCGGTCAAGGACGCGTGCAAGGCGATCACATCGCCGGATGTCTTCAAGCAATGCTGTGAAGAGATGTTCGGCTTTCTGATCGACGACGTCGTGGCGGGCGATCTGAAGATCAAATCCTACCTGCAGGAAATCGGCTTGACGCCGGGCCGCTAGACCGCCGCGCGGCGCTACCCTATCGGCGCCGAATCCCTATCCCTCCTCGTCCGCCATATCTACACGCGCCCTTCAAACAGCCGAAATCCGGCATGCACATGGGTCGGACGGTCATGGTCTATGCTCAATGTCGTAGAGACATGTTTTGCATAATAGATCGGACGTTTCGGCTGCGATCTTAATCGCTGGTAAGGAGCTGACCGGTAATCAAGCAGGGTCGAAGGATTTGTCCGGACGATCGGACAGGACTCGAACGAGGAGGGGACGCATGACGACTTCGGAGACGAGCGGCAGCCACGAATGGGCTGAGCGCAAGAAATTCATGATGATCTCGGCGGAGGCCAGCGCGCTCCTTCCGCAGATCTGGAATGTGATCAAGCCGGCGCTGCCGGAGATCCTTGACGGCTTCTATGCGCATGTCGGCGCAGTGTCCGGCCTGGCCAAGATGGTCGGCAACGACGTGCCGCGCCTGAAGAACGCGCAGACAATGCACTGGGAGCGTCTGTTTTCCGGCCGCTTCGACGATGCCTATATCGCGGGCATTCGCACCATCGGCCTCACGCACAACAAAATCGGGCTCGAGCCGCGCTGGTATATCGGCGGCTACAATTACGTCCAGCAGCAGTTGGTCGACCTCATCGTGCAGAAGCATCGCTGGTCGCCCAAGAAGATCAGCGCGGCGATCCAGGCGACCCTGTGCGCGATCAACCTCGACATGGAAATGGCGATCTCGGTTTACCAGGAAGCCATGATCTCGGAGCGCGAGAGCCGCACGAAGCGCGTCGACGAGATCACGAATACCTTCGATCAGCAGGCCACGGAGATCGTCAACAGCTTTGGGTCGGCCGCCAAGCAGCTTCAGGCGACCGCACAGTCGATGTCCGCCACCGCGGAAGAGACCAGCCGCCAGTCGATGGCCGTTGCCGCGGCGTCCGAACAGGCGGCGACCAACGTACAGACCGTCGCCTCGGCGGCCGAAGAGCTGTCCGCCTCGGTCAACGAGATCAATCGTCAGGTTTCCGAGTCCACCGAAATCACCAAGAAGGCGAACGCCGAAGCAGAGCGCACCAATACGACGGTGCAGAGCCTGGCCGCCGCCGCGCAGAAGATCGGCGAGGTCGTCAGCCTGATCAGCGAGATCGCCGAGCAGACCAACCTGCTGGCGCTCAATGCGACGATCGAAGCGGCGCGCGCCGGCGAGGCGGGCAAGGGCTTCGCCGTCGTGGCGTCCGAGGTCAAGAGCCTGGCCAATCAGACGGCCAAGGCGACCGAGGACATCGCCGCCCAGGTCAACGAGATGCAGGCGGTGACGCAGGACGCGGTGGGCGCGATCAAGACGATCGGCGAGACGATCACCGAGATCAACTCGATCTCCGACCTCATCGCCACCGCCGTGAGCGAACAGGGCAACGCCACGCGCGAGATCGCCCAGAACACGCAGCAGGCTGCCTCGGGCACGCAGGAAGTCAGCAGCAACATTTCCGGCGTCACGCAGGCGTCCTCGGAGACCGGCACCGCCGCCCAGCAGGTTCTGGAGGCCGCCGGCACGATGGCGACGCAGACCGAAACCCTGCGGTCGGTGGTGGAGAAGTTCCTCGCCGACGTGAAGGCGGCGTAAAAAGCCGCCGGCCGCCGCGGCCGTCGGCCTGCGCCGGCGGCGGGCGAGTCCCCTCGTGACACGAAGACCTCTGCATCGGGCTGCCGTCAAACAAACGGCAGCCCGATCCGCAGCGGTGACGTGAAGCAGCCCGTCGGTCGACTTTGGCGCAGCGACATTTCGCGAAATCTTCCCACACGCACGTAAGAGCCGAGGCGCACCCGCAATGCATCTGACCCGACTCATTTCCTACAGCGAAAGCCGCGGCCCGATGGACCGCAAGGCACTGCAGCAAATTCTCGTCGCCGCCCGCGATCACAACATGCGGGACGAGATCACCGGCATCCTCTGCTACAGCGAGAAATACTATCTGCAGGTGCTGGAAGGCGCCCGCGAGCTTCTGAGCCGCACGTTCCAGCGGATCGCGGCGAATGAGACGCATCAAAATCTCGTCATCGTCAGCTGCATGCCGACGGACGAGCGCGCCTTCCCCAATTGGTGGATGGCCTATGTCAACGACGCGGAAAGCGTCGCCGATTTGTCGATAAGATACTCGGGCTCCTCCAATTTCCGGCCCGACCTGATGACGGCCGAGAGCCTGCTGTTGTTCGCGAAGGACCTCGGCGCGAACATCAAGGCGCGAAGCCGCCCGAAGCGGCCCCAGGAAATCGTCTTCGTTTAGGCCGCGGCCGCGCGCGCGGGAGCATGCGCCGCGCTCGGCCGGCGCTTCCATTTCGCCTCGATCCGCAGCCCGTGGGGCTTGCGATACTCGCTGCGGTGCCCGATCCGGCATTCCCGCGCGAAGCGCCGCTCCTTCGCCCGGGAGCCGAAGACTTCGCTCACCCTCCCCTTCTTCTTGACGATCACGTAGCCGCCCTTGGTCATGGTGAAGGGCTTCTTGAGCAGGCCGAGGTGATCGAATTTCGTGCCGCGCGGATGCTTGAACGGCTCGAACCATGACGGGTATACGAAATTGGACATCTCGATCCCGTCGACGAGAAAGGTGTCCTCTTCGACCGGATCGCTCATCTCATAGGCGTATTCCGTGCCGTCGGCCGCCTCGGCCCACAGATTCGCGATCGGGTCGATGACCATTTCGAACAATTCGTGCGAAGCGGTAACGCTCACCAGTTGATCGTCCGCGAGCGTGGTCTTGACGAAGACCTTCGCGATCGGCTGGCCCTTATCCGTCAGGTCATGGTAGCCGAGCGCGCCGGCCGCGTCCGCGTCATCGAAATAGTAAAAGCGCCAGTCCTTCGCCTTGGGCCTCTTGGTGTTGTACAGCTTGACCGGATAGCCCCAGACCGGAAGGAAATGCTTGTCGTAGCATTTCTGTAGCGCCGCGGTGAGCTTGGCGAAGGGCACGCCGAGATCGACCGTCGCCTTGTTGACGCAGGCGATGCGGACCGGGCCGCCCTGCCCTGCCTGAGCGGCATGAATCACGGTCATGGGATCCTCCCGTCAACGGTTATCCAAAAACACCGTATTCAGGATGCGGCTGCGTCGTCGGGCGCTAACCCTTCTGCTCGCGCTGCAATTGCTTGTCGATATGCTGCGCCAGCTCGAGCGTCGGCTTGCCGTTGACCGCCAGGCCATGGTCGCGCTCGTAAGCCTCGATCGAGCTCTTGGTCCGCGACCCGAGCACGCCGTCCGCCGGGCCCGGGTTGTAGCCGAGGCGGGTCAATCCCGCCTGCACCCGGCTCACGGCGGCCGCGTTCGCGGGCTGGTCGGCCGACGCCCAGATCGGCTTGCCGAGATTGACCGTGCTCGCGTTCGTCAAGCCGCCGATCAGTCCGCCGCTCGCCGCGCCCAGCACCACGCCCTGCAGCACGGTCAGGCCGGTCACCGCGCCGACGACCGCGCCCGCCGCGGCGCCGATGCCCGCGCCCGATATCGCCCGGTCGGAGGTGCTGGTGCCGCATCCGGAAAGCAGCAGCATCGAGGCAACCAAAGCAGAAATTAAGCGCATCCCCAATACTCCAAAAAACTACGCGTCAAATTCCTGATGAGATTCGAGCTATTATTATGCGAACTCGAAGTAATTAGTCAAAATAAATGGTCGGATATTATCCGCCGATGGGCCAGCGCAAGTTAAATTCGCCGCCACGCGCGAAGGCCGTGACGCCGCTACACATCTCCGCCCGGGATGAGCCGCGATCGTCTAAAGACGCGGCCGCGGCCACGCCGGGAAGAAAGATGCCGAAGACGGGTGGACAGAGCGCATCAAAGGGCGTTGCCCACCGCTCCCGATCGCCATACGATTGTGGGGCATCGTCCAAACTCAAGGCTGCAATGAATAGCTTCTGTGGACTTGGCGATGTCGTCGTCGCCTACCCGGAATACGACAAAGTCACCCGGCTGACGCGTCCCCTTGCATGGGAATTCACGAAATATTGCCTTTCGGTCAAGCCGCCCGGGGATTTCGTGGAGCCGCGCTTCTTTGCGATCGACAGGCTGCAGCGGTGGCTCGACTACATCGTCATTGTCGACTATCGCGCGGACATCGATGAGTTCCAATACCGGCGGTATGGACCCGGGCTGTTCCGGTACACCGGCTTCGACATGACGGGACGCTTGGTCAGCGATTTCGACAGCGAGGTCGGGCGGCTTTTCGAGCGCCTGTACCGTCAGTGCGTGGCGGAGAAAGTCGTCATCCACAGCGAGCACGAGCGCGTGCATTCGCGCTATGACTGTCATTGGCATCGGGTCATGTGCCCGCTGCGCGACGGCGCCAGGATTGCCGTCGTCGCATGCAGCCTCCCCTTCTCGTAAGACGGTGGCGGCCGGGTCCGATTTTTCCCAACACGGGTCGGCATCGTAAAATTCCGGCTGGACGCGCGGCGCCGGCACGAAAGGCCGCACTTAAAATGGAATGTGAGGAGACGACCATGAAAATCGACGACGTTACCCTCACCCTTTTCGAGTGGACGGGCATCCCGTCGACCAAATACGGCCGTCACACCGGCCAGTTTTCCGGCGCCAGCCAGCTCGGCCTGCTGACGCTGCGGACCGACGCGGGCGTCGAGGGCCATGCCTTCCTTGGCGCGGCCAGTCGCCCGGCCACGCTCGACGCGCAGTCGCTGGTCAGCCAGCTGAAGCCGATCCTCATGGGGCAGGACCCGCTCGACCGCGAGCGGCTT
>Ga0315540_10001415_pt1 | contig 13745 bp, 13 predicted proteins | sample SalMarSW160110MG_FD_203677 | JGI IMG/M metagenome (GOLD analysis project Ga0315540, IMG submission 203677) | Salt marsh sediment microbial communities from the Plum Island Ecosystem LTER, Massachusetts, United States - Salt Marsh Sediment SW1601-10 ... | reverse complement strand
TCGAGGTGGTGCCGGTGCTGAACAAGATCGACCTGCCGGCGGCAGACCCGGAGCAGGTCATTCGTGAAATCGAGGAGATCATCGGGCTGGAAGCGAGCGACGCGGTGCGGTGCAGCGCCAAGACCGGTGAGGGGGTGATCGACGTACTGGAGGAACTGGTGCGCCGGGTGCCGCCACCCGGCGGTGACGTGGGCGCGCCGCTGCGTGCCCTGATCATCGACTCCTGGTTCGACAACTACGTCGGAGTGATCTCGCTGATCCGGGTGATGGAAGGGCGTATGGCGCGCCGGGACAGGATCCGCGTGATGTCGACCGGGCGCGGGTTCCAGGTCGAGAAGCTGGGTGTGTTCACCCCCAAGCCGCAAGACCGCGAATTCCTCGAGGCCGGTGACGTGGGCTTTGTCGTGGCCGGTATCAAGGATATCGACGGGGCGCCGGTCGGCGACACGCTCACCCTCGTCAACAACCCCGCTGCCGGCGCCCTGCCGGGATTCAAGACCGTGCAGCCGAACGTATTCGCCGGGCTTTACCCGGTCAGCTCGGACGATTACGAAGACCTGCGCGAGGCACTGCAGAAGCTGCGGCTGAACGATGCCGCGCTGCATTACGAGCCGGAAACCTCGGAGGCGCTGGGCTTCGGTTTCCGCTGCGGTTTCCTTGGCATGCTGCACATGGAGATCGTACAGGAGCGGCTGGAGCGTGAGTATGATCTGGACCTGATCACCACGGCGCCAACGGTGATCTATGAGGTGCTCGATACCCAGGGCGGGCTCCTGAAAATCGACAACCCGGCCAGCCTGCCGCCGGTCAGCCGGATCACCGAGATTCGGGAGCCAATCATTCTCGCCAACATCCTGGTACCCCAGGATTACGTCGGCAACGTGATCAGCCTGTGCATCGAGAAACGTGGCATGCAGCGCGATATGCAGTATCTCGGCAGCCAGGTATCCCTGAATTACGAACTGCCGCTGAGCGAGATCGTGCTGGACTTCTTTGACCGGCTCAAGTCGGTCAGCCGCGGCTATGCCTCGTTCGACTATCACTTCCTGAGGTTCCAGGCGGCGCCCCTGGTCAAGCTGGATATCCTGATCAACGGTGAGCGCGTGGATGCGCTGTCGCTGATCGTGCACCGTGATTTCGCCCATACGCGCGGGCGTCAGCTGGCATCGCGCATGAAGGAACTGATCCCGAGACAGATGTATGATGTCGCAATCCAGGCCGCGATCGGCGGCCAGATCATCGCGCGCACCAACGTAAAGGCGCTGCGCAAAAACGTCACTGCAAAATGCTATGGCGGAGACATCACCCGCAAGCGCAAGCTGCTGGAAAAGCAGAAGGCCGGCAAGAAGCGCATGAAACAGTTCGGCAAGGTGGAAATACCGCAGGCCGCGTTCCTGGCCGTGCTGCGGGTGGATAATGAATGAACGGCGCCGCGCGCCTATAATGGCCCGGTTGCAGCACGGACCCGAACAAAGAGGCAGAAGATGAATTTCGATTTCCCCATGATACTGGTCATTGCCACCCTGTTTACCGGAGTCGCCTGGGCACTCGACGCGGCTGTATTCGCGCCGGTCCGGCGCCGCAAGGCGGCCAGCCTGGTCGCCGGTGGCGCGGAGGAGAGTTCCGACCAGGTGCGGTCCACGTTGCGCGAATCCACCCTGGTCGAGTACTGCAAGTCGTTCTTCCCGGTGATCCTCGCGGTGCTGGTGCTGCGTTCGTTCATCGTGGAGCCGTTCCGCATCCCCTCCGGGTCCATGATGCCGACCCTGCTGGTGGGTGACTTCATCCTGGTCAACAAGTTTGCCTATGGCCTGCGTTTGCCGGTGCTGAACAACAAGGTGGTGGACATCGGCGAACCGAAGCGTGGTGACGTGGTGGTATTCCGCTATCCCAGGGATCCGAGCGTGGACTACATCAAGCGGGTGGTGGGCCTGCCCGGCGACCGGATTGGTTATTACAACAAGGTCGTATACATTAACGGCAAGCCGGTCGGCCAGATTCCGGAAGGCGTCTATATCGGCAAGGGGGCAGGTGTCAGCATGTCCGGGGCCAGCCTGCGTCGCGAGCAGCTCGGCAATGTACAGCACGATATACTGGTCATGCCGCACACGCCCGGGGTGGAAGGCGAGTTCGTGGTCGGCAAGGGTCAGTACTTCGTGATGGGAGACAACCGTGACAACAGCAACGACAGTCGTTACTGGGGGACGGTCCCGGAAGGCAACCTGGTTGGCAAGGCGTTTCGCATCTGGATGAACTGGGACGGTGCGAATGGCGGTGTGAATTTCCATCGCATCGGCATGAAAATTCAATAGGTACACACGAGGGTGACGACTATGCGTTCATTGTCACGACAGAATGGAATGACCGGAATCGGCTGGCTGATCGTGCTGGCACTGATCGGGTTTTTTACCCTGTTGACACTCAAGATGGCTCCGTCCTACCTCGAATACTACAAGGTAGTGTCGACCCTGGAGTCGCTGACCAAGGAGTCCGGCTTTCATACGCCCACCGAGATCCGTAACCTGCTGGCGCGTCGCTTCGACATCAACTATGTGGATACCATCACCCCGCGGGACGTGCTGATCAGGCCGACAGGCGCGAACTTCACGGTAGAGGCGGAGTACGAATCCCGCGTGCACCTGTTCGGCAACGTCTCGGTCGTGATGGATTTTGACAAGCAGGTAATGGCACACAAGCTTTGACGCGTAATCCCGACCAGCTGCAGCAGCGACTCGGCTACCGGTTCGGCAACACAGACCTGCTGCAGCAGGCGCTGACCCACCGCAGTGCCGGCAGGAACAACAACGAACGTCTGGAATTTCTCGGTGACGCCGTGCTTGGTGCGGTCATTGCCGCCGAACTCTATCATCACTTCCCGGCTGCGAGTGAAGGCCGCCTGAGCCGGCTGCGCGCCAGCCTGGTCAGACGCGAATCCCTGGCGGAAATCGCCCGGGTGCTGGAACTGGGCGACTATCTGCAGCTGGGGACCGGCGAACGCCGCAGTGGCGGTCACCGCCGTGGTTCGATCCTGTCGGATGCGCTGGAAGGCGTGCTCGGGGCAATCTACCTCGACGGCGGCTTCGAGGCCTGCCGCCGCTGTATCCTGCAGCATTTCTCCACCCGGCTCGACGCCCTGGCCGAGGCGACGGTGCTGAAGGATCCGAAGACCCTCCTGCAGGAACACCTGCAGGCACAGGGCAGGCCGCTGCCGGTATACAGTGTGTTGCACGTAAGCGGCGAGGCACACGCGCAGCAGTTCCGGGTGCGCTGTGAAATCGACGGCGCCGGCCCCTGTGACGGTGCCGGCAACAGCCGCCGCCAGGCAGAGCAGGATGCCGCCGCGCGGATGCTGCAGCAGCTTGCTGCGGGCCAGTCAAGTGGTTCCTGACTTTCGCTGCGGATACATTGCCCTGGTCGGCCGGCCCAATGTCGGCAAGTCGACCCTGCTGAACCGTATCCTGGGGCAGAAAGTCAGTATCACGTCACGCCGTCCGCAAACCACGCGCCACCAGCTGCTGGGTATCAAGACACACCGGCACGCGCAGCTGATCTACGTGGATACTCCCGGTATTCACGGGTTCAGTGGCCGCGCCATGAACCGCTACATGAACCGGGCCGCGGACACCGTGTTGCGTGATGTCGACGTGGCGGTGTTCGTGGTGGAGGCCCTGCGCTGGTTGCCGGATGACGATCTGGTACTGGAGAAGCTGGCGCACGTGTCCTGTCCGGTGATTCTCGCCGTCAACAAGATTGACCGGCTCAGGGATCGCGCTGCCTTGCTGCCCGAGCTGCAGGCACTGGCGGCCCGCTACCCGTTCGCAGAGATCGTGCCAATTGCGGCCAGCCGGGGACAAAACCTGGCTGCCCTGGAGGCCTGCATCGAGCGCCGCCTGCCGGTGGCACCGGCATTGTTTCCGGAAGACCAGGTAACCGACCGTTCCGAGCGCTTCCTGGTGGCCGAGCTGGTGCGTGAAAAGCTGTTTCGGAAACTGGCGCGCGAATTGCCCTACGGTCTGACCGTCGAGATCGAGTCGTTCCGGCACGCGGCGCGGGTAACCCACATTCACGCACTGATCTGGGTGGAGCGGGAGAGCCAGAAGAACATCGTGATCGGCCGGCAGGGGGGGCTGCTCAAGGAAGTCGGACAGGAGGCGCGGCGTGATATCGAGGCGCTGCTCGGCGGCAGGGTAAACCTGAAACTGTGGGTGAAGGTCAAGGAAGGCTGGGCCGATGACGAACGGTCATTGCAAAGCCTCGGGTACACTCTGGACAAGCCCTGACGACCCCGTGGAGATGCCATGCGCCACCATCCGGTCCTGATCACCACTCCACTTCCGGTCCCCCTGCCGGGCGGTCCGGCACACCGGTCGGTACCGGCATGAGCGGTACGGCCCGGATCGCCCTGCAGGCCGCGTGGATCCTGCACCATTACCCGTACCGGGATTCCAGTCTGCTGCTGGAAGTGTTCAGTCGTGAATATGGCCGGCTCGGCCTGGTGGCACGGGGCGCGCGCGCTGCGCGTGGTCGCTGGCACAACCAGTTGCAGATGCTGCGTCCGCTGTCGCTGTCGTGGAGCCTGCGTGGCGAACTGGGTACGCTGATCGACGTGGACTACCGGGCGCAGGCACCGCAGGTTGCGCCGCGCCAGATACTGAGTGCCTGTTACCTGAACGAATTGCTGCTGCGTCTGCTGCGGCGGCATGACCCGCACCCGGCGCTGTTCGACGCCTACGAGCGGGCGCTGGATCGGCTGCCCCACGCCGAGGAACCGGCACTGCGCTGTTTCGAGAAGCAGTTGTTGCAGGAGCTCGGCTACGGCCTGCAGCTGGAGTGCGAGGCCGACGGGCTCACCCCCGTGGTGGCAGGAACGTGTTATGAGTACCGGCTCGAGAGCGGGCCGGTGCGCTGCGACCGGCCACTGGCGGATACGCTGTGCCTGGATGGCGCCAGCCTGCTGGCCCTGCGCGATGAGCAGCTGGACAACCCGCAGGTCTGCCGCGAGATCCGGCGGCTGACCCGGGCGGCGCTGGCGCTGTACCTGGGCGAGCGGCCGCTGCGGACCCGCACGGTTTCGCGCCAGCTGTCGGCACTGGCACGCGCTACGGTGCCCGCTGCAGGGCAAGGTGACAAACCGGCATGAACTGGAGAACCTGACGAAATGTTACTGGGCGTGAATATCGATCACATTGCCACCCTGCGGCAGGCCCGCGGCACTCCCTACCCGGACCTGCTGGCAGCGGCGCTGTTATGCGAGCGCTCCGGTGCGGACAGCATCACCCTGCACCTGCGCGAGGACCGGCGCCATATCCAGGACGGGGACGTGATCACCCTGCGTGGCCGGCTTGCCACACGCATGAACCTGGAAATGGCGGTCACCGACGAAATGGTCGCGTTCGCGGAGCGCATCCGGCCGGCGGATTGCTGCCTGGTCCCGGAACGGCGCGCGGAACTTACCACCGAGGGTGGCCTCGATGTAGCCGGTCAGCTGCCGCGGATCCGGGCCGCCTGCGAGCGACTGTCCGCTGCCGGTATCCGGGTATCCCTGTTCATCGACGCGCTCCCGAAGCAGATCGAGGCGGCGGCAGCCAGCGGCGCACCCTGTATCGAAATCCACACCGGGCATTTCGCCGACGCCGCGGCGGGAGCGGCACGGCAGGGCGAGCTGGAACGCATCGTGCGCGCAGTGGAGCAGGGCGTCGCGGCCGACCTGTCCGTGCATGCGGGACACGGCCTGCATTACGGCAATGTGCAGGACATCGCGGCCATCCCGGGGATCCGGGAACTGAATATCGGGCATTCGATCGTGGCGCAGGCCGTGTTTGACGGGCTGGCGCACGCGGTGGCGGAAATGAAACGCCTGATGCAGGCCGTCACTCAGCCGTAACCCGGGCCTGAACCTTGCACCGGGCCATCAGCGCATCCATGGTGACGACGAGTCTGGAATAGCCGACCTCGATGGTGAACCGGTCCTGTGAGCGCAGCGCCAGTTGCAGGTCCCGCAGGTCGTCTACCAGTGTGTCGAGGTCACAATACACCGCAGCGCCCAGCAACCGGTGCACGACGTTGCGCATGGCGGCGCTGTCACTTTGTTCATGCGCACTTGCGATTTCCCGGCGGTACCCGGGTATTTCCTCCAGCAGCCGCGCCTGCAGTTCACGGCGGAACTGCTGTCCCAGTGACTGCAGTTTGAGGTCGTCATCCGCAACGCCCGACGCGGGTCTCGGTCGCCGTGACGGGAAGATACCCGGCGGCAGGATGACCTGCCGGATCCGTTCCAGCAGCCGGCCGGCAAATGTGCCGGGCCTGTCCGCACGGTGGGTGGTAGTCATAGGCATGCCCCGTAATGGAAATGAGGGAAGTCGCTGTGCACGCCGACACACGCGGATTGCATGCTACCGTACCGGCCGGTGTGCGACCAGACGGTACGGGTAGGACTTTTCCGACCGGGGCTGTCTGAACATTCCGCTTCTTGGGTATACTGTCACCCCCTGGAACTGACGGAAAAACCATGGATTTCCTGACCCTGGAGGCCACCGTAGGCAATACCCCGCTGGTACGGCTGCAGCGGCTGCCGGGTACTACCTCCAATACGATCCTGGTCAAGCTGGAAGGGAACAACCCGGCCGGCTCGGTCAAGGACCGGCCCGCGCTCAGCATGATCCGCCACGCCGAGCAGCGCGGGGATATCCGGCCGGGCGACGCCCTGATCGAGGCGACCAGCGGCAATACCGGGATTGCGCTGGCCATGGCGGCAGCCATGCAGGGCTACCGCATGGTGCTGATCATGCCGGAGACCATGAGTGTGGAACGGCGCGCGGTGATGAAGGCGTTCGGCGCCGGGATCATCCTGGTCAGCAAGGAGGCGGGCATGGAAGGTGCGCGCGACCTTGCGCTCGATATGCAGGCGCGCGGCGAGGGCAGGGTCCTGGACCAGTTCTCCAACCCGGATAATCCGCTGTCCCATTACGAGACGACCGGTCCGGAGATCTGGCGGGATACGGCCGGTACCATCACCCACTTCGTCAGCGCCATGGGGACGACCGGAACCATCATGGGCACCTCGCGCTACCTGAAGGAACAAAACAACGCGGTGCAGATCGTTGGCGTGACGCCCGCCGAAGGTTCTTCGATCCCCGGCATCCGGCGCTGGCCCGAGGCCTATCTGCCGGCGATCTTCGATGCTACCCGGGTGGACCGGACCATCGAGATGACCCAGCATGACGCCGAGGCCACGACCCTGGCGCTGGCCGCGCAGGAAGGCATCTTTGCCGGCGTCTCATCCGGCGGCGCCGTCGCCGCCGCGCTGGCCCTGTCACGCGAGCTGGAACACGCGGTCATCGTGGCCATCATCTGCGACCGGGGAGACCGCTACCTGTCCACCGGGGTATTTCCCGACTGAATGTTTTCCTGCGCGGCACGGACCGGTCTCCTGCTGCTGGCGGTTGTCCTGTTGCTGGCAGGGTCCACCCGGCCGGGTCACGCCGTCGATTCGGCGGCCCTGCGTTTCGGTAGCGTGGCGGGACCCGGCTGGTCTGTCCGCGATGTCGACGTGCGGCTGGACTGGCTGGAGGATGCCACGGCCAGTCTGGTGGCGCAGATCCGGCGGCTGCAGCTGCCTGCGCCCGCGGGGGACCTGCGCGACGTGCGCCTGGAGTGTCCACGACTGCAATTCGACGGAAACACGCTCGAGTGCCCTGCCGGCCGGTTGCTGGCGCAGAGCGGCCGGTACGGCGGTCAACGTGTGGCGGTTATGTTTCGCTACCGGATTCCGGATCAGGAGCTGACCGTCCATCTGGATGGTGTGCGCGGTTTCGGTGGCCGTCTGCACGTGGACGTCCGGCAGGCCGCAGCGGGCTGGCAGGTGCAATTGCGCGGGACGGGTCTGGACCTGGCCGCGATCAGCCGGGAAGCGCACGACCTGGGATATCCGGTCCCCGTGCTGAGTGGTGACAGCCGTGCCGGCATACGCGTGACCGTGCGCGGTAGTGGCCCGGAGCTGGCCGCCGCCAGTCTGGCGGTGCAATTACAGGACGCCACCTTTTCCAATGCTGCCGGCAGCCTGGCCGGCGAACATGCCGGACTGGATGTCCAGGTCGCCGTCCGTCCGCACGGGCCGGGCTGGCAGGTGCACCTGCTGGCGGACGAGCATACCGGTGCCCTGTACTTCGAACCCCTCTACCTGGAGGCGTCCGGGCAGCCAATCCACCTCGATACGACATTCGACTGGCTGCCGCGGACCCGGGTCCTGCAGTTGCGTGCACTGACCTACCGTCATCCCGGGGTACTGGCCGTGCAGGTGAGCGGCAGCCTCGACTGGCGGGAAATGCCGCGGCCCGTTGACCTGCAGGTGGAACTGCAGGAGGGCCGGATGCCGGGCCTGTACGAGATCTACCTGCAGCCCTGGCTGTTGCAGGGCGTGGCGGGCACCCTGCGGACCGCCGGCAGTGTGCACGGTCGCCTGACCCTGGCCGACGGCCAGCCGGTGTCAGCGCAGCTGGAACTGGGCGGCGTCGAGGTGGAACAGCAGGACGGGCTGTTCGGATTCCGGGATCTCGACGGCACCTTGCGCTGGTCCGGGCGGGAGACGCGGCGCTCCGAACTGGGCTGGCAATCCGGGCACCTGTACCGTATCGACCTGGGCCCGACCCGGCTCGCGCTGGATTCGGCCGGCCGGCAGCTGCGGCTGGCGCGGCCTGCGCAGATCCCGGTCCTCGATGGCAGCCTGGAGATTGATTCGTTCGAGCTGGCGCAGCCCGCCAGCCGGCCACTGCACTGGGCGGTGGACGGAACCCTCACCCCGGTGTCCCTGCAGACGTTGACCGGCGCGCTCGACTGGCCGGAATTCGGCGGCAAGCTGTCCGGCGTGATTCCGCAGGTCAGTTATGACGACGGTGTGCTGCGGGTGGGGGGGGTACTGCAGGTCCGCGTGTTCGGCGGGGATATCACCTTGCGTGACCTGACGCTGGAACAACCCTTTGGAGAGGTGCCGCGCCTGCAGGTCAGTGCACAGGCGCGGCAGATCGATCTGGAGCAGCTGACCCGGGCGTTCTCGTTCGGGCGCATCGAGGGAAAGCTGGCAGGCCGCATCGACGGCCTGCAGATGGAAAACTGGCAACCGGTGGCCTTCGATGCCGAGTTCGCCACGCCGCCGGGGGACCGGTCGCGGCACCGCATCAGCCAGAAGGCCGTGGACAATATTTCCAGCATCGGCGGGGGTGGTGTGGGCGGCGCACTGTCGCGCAGTCTGCTGCGTATTCTGAAGGATTTTCCCTATGACCGGCTCGGCATCCGTTGCCGGCTGCAAAACGGTATCTGCGCGATGGGCGGCGTTGCACCCGCGGATGGCGGTTATTACCTGGTCAAGGGCCGTTTCATCCCGCCGCGCCTGGACGTGATCGGTTATTCGGACCGGGTGGACTGGTCCGGACTGGTGGGACAGCTGAAACGGGTCATCGAAGGGCAGTCAGCGGGCGGGCATTGAATCCTCCGCGACCGCCCGTGTTACCCTCTGTCCGTCAGACCCGGTAGAATCCGGCAGAAATGGTACCAGGAGAGCCGTCCATGAAAACGTTGCGCATCCCCTCGATCCTGCTGGCGCTGCTGTTTGCAACCGCATGCGTCACGATCAATGTCTACTTCCCGGCGGAAGCGGCGGAAAAGGCGGCCGACCGGATCATCCTCGACGTCTACAAGAATGTGCCGCAGGGGCAGACACCCGCGCAGCCGCCGCCCGCTACCGAGCCGAAATCTTCCATCCAGCCGGACGGGTACCCGGCGCAATTCGGCTCCCGTGTGCTGGACTGGCTGATCACACCGGCACATGCTGCAGCCGATCTCTCCAAAACATCGCCGGCCATCAAGCAGATCACGGCGCGCATGGAGGCAAGGATCCGTGAGCTCGCACCGTATTACAGTTCGGGCGCCATCGGGATGACCGCCGACGGTCACATCGTCGTCCGCGACCAGAAACTGGTACCGTTGCCCAGGCGTAATGCGGTGAAGATCCTGGTGGCGGCGGAAAACCGTGACCGGGACGCACTGTATGCCGAGATGGCGCGGGCCAATGGCCATCCCGAGTGGGAGGATGAGATCCGTGCCACGTTCGCCCGGCGCTGGGTCGACAATGCCCGTCCCGGCTGGTGGTACATCAACGCCAGCGGTAACTGGCAACAGAAATAACCCGTAACCGGGTCCCGTCCCCGCCACGCGTTTGCCGCCCGGCGGCAGCTGCCTGCCGGATTCCAAGGCGCCCCGGTCACCTGCAGGAGGTAATGACGCTGCTGGCGCGTCGTCACACAGCGCCCCGACTCGCACATGAATATTTTTGTCTTCGATATCGAAACCGTTCCGGACGTGGGGACCGGGCGCCGGCTCCACGACCTGGGTGACCTGTCCGACGCTGATGTGGGCAAGATCATGTTCCAGCAGCGTGCCGAGGAAACCGGTGGCTCCGAGTTCCTGCGCCACCACCTGCAGCGCATCGTGGCCATCTCGGTGGTGCTGCGCACACCGGACCGGTTCAAGGTCTGGTCACTGGGCGAGCCGGATGCGCCGGAACAGGAACTGCTGACGCGTTTCTTCGACGGTATCGACCGCTATACCCCGACGCTGGTGTCCTGGAACGGGTCGGGATTCGACCTGCCGGTGATCCATTATCGCAGCCTGCTGCACGGGGTGGCTGCCCCGCGCTACTGGGACACCGGCAATGACAACCGGGACTTCCGCTGGAACAACTATCTCGGCCGCTACCACGAACGCCATACGGACCTGATGGACGTGCTGTCCGGTTACCAGCCGCGGGCCACCGCCCGGCTGGATGAAATCGCGACCATGCTGGGATTTCCCGGCAAGATGGGCATGCACGGCGCCCACGTGTGGGACAGCTACCTGGCGGGAGATATCACGGGTATCCGCGATTACTGCGAGACCGATGTGCTCAACACCTACCTCGTCTACCAGCGTTTCGAACTGGTTCGCGGTCATATCACGGGCGTGCAGTACGATGCCGCCTGCCAGCAGGTCCGCGACGAACTGCAGGCCGCCGGTAAGGTGCACCTGGCCGAGTTCCTCGCGCACTGGAATGCCTGACCTGCGCTGGCACCGGCTGCCGGTCGTGCCCCGGCGGGTCGAGGTTCCTGCCGGGAATTCCGGACTCCCGGCGATGTGACCCCGTGCGCAGGCGAGCCCGCAAGCAGCGACTGCCGGCCCCCGTCGGGTGCGTCAGCGTGGAATCACTGGCCCATGACGGGCGCGGGGTGGCACACGTTGCCGGCAAGACCGTGTTCATCGAGGGCGCCTTGCCGGGCGAGGAGGTTGGATTCCGCTATCTGGCCGCGCACCGGCACTTCGATGAAGGGCAGGTCACGGAGCTGCACCGGCCTGCACCGGACCGGGTGACAGCGCGCTGCAGGCATTACGGGGTGTGCGGGGGATGCAGTCTGCAGCATCTGCATCCCGTGGCGCAGGTACGGGCACGGCAACAGGTGTTGCTCGAGAACCTGCAGCGCCTCGGTCACGTCCAGCCGCAGGACGTGCTCGACCCCCTGACGGCGCCGGTGTGGGGCTATCGAGGCAAGGCGCGGCTCGGTGTGAAGCACGTCACCCGCAAAGGGCGCGTGCTGGTCGGATTTCGCGAAAAGCGCACCCCGTACCTGGCCGACCTGTCCCGCTGCGAGGTGCTGCATCCCTCCGTCGGCGAACAGCTGCCACTGTTGTGCGAGCTGGTCGGGGGGCTGGAGGCACGTACTCGCATACCCCAGATCGAGGTCGCCGTGGCCGAGCAGGCGACGGCACTGGTGTTCCGGCACCTGGATGCGCTGTCCGCAGGTGATCGGCAGCAGCTGCGCGCGTTCGCCAGGCAGTACGGTTTTCACGTCTACCTGCAACCCGCAGGTCCGGACAGTATCCAGCCGCTGGAACCCGTGGAATCCGTGCTCAGCTACCGGTTGCCGGACCAGTCGGTCGAGATCCGGTTCCTGCCCGGTGATTTCACCCAGGTCAACCAGGCGATCAACCGCCAGCTGGTTACCCGGGTCCTGGAGCTGCTCGAGCCGGAGGCGTCAGACGGCGTGCTGGACCTGTTCTGTGGACTGGGCAACTTCACCTTGCCGCTGGCACGTCACGCGGGTCAGGTGACCGGGGTGGAGGGGGAGGCAGACCTGGTCGCGCGCGCCCGTGACAATGCCGTACACAACGGCCTGGACAACGTCGTGTTCCATGTCGCCAACCTGTTCGAGGACCAGCGTCAGGCCGCATGGGCCGGCAGCGCGGTCAACAAGGTGTTGCTGGATCCGCCCCGCAGCGGTGCGGCCGCGGTACTGCCCGTGCTGGGAAATATCCATCCCGCGCGGATCGTGTATGTCTCCTGTCACCCGGGAACGCTGGCGCGCGATGCCGGCATGCTGGTGCACGACTTCGGCTATCACCTGCGTGCCGCCGGCGTGCTGGACATGTTTCCGCATACGGCCCACGTCGAATCGATTGCGCTGTTCGAGCGCGGAGCCCGCGGATAGCGGACGCGCGGTCAGCGGGTGCCGCTGACCGGCTTGCCCGGTTGTGCCGCAATGGCCGGTGCCAGCATGCGGGATGAGTACGCTGCAATGCGCTACTGGCTGTACCAGGTGGTACGCAGTGCCTTGAAGACCCGCTGCGGGTACCAGTGTTCCCCGATGCTGCCATTGTAGCGTGCCAGTGCCCGGTGCATGTTGCCGTGTTCGCGCTTCAGGTACAGCTTGAGGATGGTGCAGCCCAGGCGCAGGTTGGTTCCGATGTCGAACAGGTTGTCGTCGGGGTGCCCGATTTCGTCGAGCCAGAATGGCATGACCTGCATCAGCCCCTCGGCACCGGCATTCGAGATGGCGAAGCGGTCAAAATTGCTTTCGACGTTGATCACGGCCAGTACGAGTTCCGGCGGCAGGCCGGCGCGGCGGGCCTCCCGGTGCGCCAGCCGCAGGATGCGCAGCGCCTCTTTCCGGCTCTCGACGCGATTGCCCAGGCGGCTGGACATGTCGGTCAGCCAGACCTCGGCGTCGAACCGGTCCTGGAAGCTGTTGCTGGAATTGATGGCCTCCACCAGTTGCCGGCGCATCTGCTCGTCGGGTCGCGCCTGGGTGCCCGCCTGGCTGAGGGCAGGGACAAGCAGCGCCAGCAGGAAGATGGCAATGCGGCGGAGGGGTCTGACGGGCTGCACCGGCATACCCGGTTAACGGCCTGAATTCAGGATATTTTACCCTTCAAAAAGGAGAGCATTTCCGTGCGGGGCAGGTCCAGGCTGGTGCTGTCCCGGCGCGCCTTGTATTCCACCAGCCCGGCATCGAGGTTTTTCTCTCCGACCACGATCCGGTGCGGGATTCCGATCAGTTCCATGTCCGAGAACATTACGCCCGGGCGCACCGGGCGGTCGTCGAGCAGGACGTCGATCCCGGCAGCCTGCAGTTCGGCGTAGAGGGATTCGGCTGCTTCCTGAACGCGTCGGGACTTTTTCATGTTCATCGGCAGGAGTGCGATCTGGAAAGGGGCGATGGCGGCCGGCCAGATGATGCCCTGCTCGTCGTGGTTCTGCTCGATGGCGGCAGCGACGATGCGGGACACGCCGATGCCATAGCAGCCCATGACCATCGGAATCTCCTTGCCCTGTTCATCCAGTACCACGGCCCGCAGCGCCTCGCTGTAGCGCGTACCGAGCTGGAAGATGTGGCCGACCTCGATCCCGCGGGCCAGCGTCAGGGTACCCTGGCCATCCGGGC
>Ga0315540_10001412_pt1 | contig 13758 bp, 15 predicted proteins | sample SalMarSW160110MG_FD_203677 | JGI IMG/M metagenome (GOLD analysis project Ga0315540, IMG submission 203677) | Salt marsh sediment microbial communities from the Plum Island Ecosystem LTER, Massachusetts, United States - Salt Marsh Sediment SW1601-10 ... | reverse complement strand
CACGCCCACGCCGACGGAGGCACCGCGCGTCGCGCTGCCATACGCCGACGTTGGCGGCGGCATGCGCGGCCAGGTGGCCGTGGACGCGAGCAACTTCGAGTTCGCCTACTACCTCCAGCAGGTGCGCGTGCTCATCGCGCGCAACTGGACGCCGCAGCCGGGGCTGCCCGTGGGCACGCGCGTCGAGGTGTACTTCCGCGTCGCGCGCGACGGCTCGATCACGGATCCGGTGGTCGAGCGCTCGAGCGGCAACGACTTCTTCGACCAGGCCGCGCGACGGGCCGTGCTCGTGACCGGGCACCTGCCGCCGCTCCCGCTGGGCTGGGCGGGGTCCAGCCTCGGCATCCACTTCGGCTTCGAGTACACGGGGGACTGATGCGCCGGACGCCCGCCGCCGCCGCTCTGCTGCTGGTCGCGCTCGCACCGCTCGCGTTCGCGCAGGACGTGAACCTCGAGATCGGCAAGGGCACCTCGATGCGCCTGCCGATCCGCTGCCTGCCGCTCGCCCCCGCGGGTGACCGCGACGCGGGCAAGACCAGCGTGCAGGCCGACGAGGTGCTCGCGGCCGACCTGCAGAACTCGGCCGTGTTCGCCGTGACGAAGGCCTGGGACCCGGGCGTCGTCACGCCGCCGCCCGCCCAGGCCGAGGTGGGGGGCAAGTGGACCGTCAACGGCTCGTCGGTGCGGCTCTCGGGCGAGGTGAACGACGCGACGAGCCGGAAGGCCATCTTCAAGAAGGACTACCGCGGCCAGCTCTCGGACTGGCGGCGGCTCGTGCACGAGTTCTCCGACGACGTCGTCATGCAGTTCACCGGCGAGCCGGGCGTCGCCTCGACCGAGATCGCCTTCGTGGTGCAGCAGGGGCAGGCGAAGGAACTGTGGGTCATGGACGCGGACGGCTGGAACGCCCACCCGATCACGAGCGACGGCTCGATCGTGCAGTCGCCGAACTGGGCACCCGACGGGTCGCTGATCCTCTTCACTTCGTATCGCTCGGGCCGGCCGGAGATCTGGGTGGTTTCGCCGACGCAGAAGAAGCCCTACCTCGTCTCGGGCCGCCCGGGCCTGAACACGAGCGCGGCCTACTCGCCCGACGGTCGCGACATCGTCTGCACGCTGAGCAAGGACGGAAACGCCGAGATCTACCGCCTCGACGCCCGGGGCGGCTCGCCGCAGCGGCTCACGGATTCGCGCGGCATCGACACCTCTCCCTGCTGGTCGCCCACCGGCCGGGAGATCGCGTTCACCACGGACCGCACGGGCACGCCGCAGGTCTACGTCATGGACGCCAGCGGGGGGAACCTGCGCCGCTTGACGTATGACGTGGACTACACCGACTCTCCGGCCTGGTCCCCCAAAGGGGACCGGATCGCGTTCGTGTCCCGGTCCGGGAACGGGTTCGACCTCTGGGTCTGCCCGCCCTCCGGGAACGGCGCGATGCGCGTCGTCTCGGGCGGAAGCAACGAGAACCCGCACTGGTCCCCGGACGGGCGGCACCTCGTCTTCGCATCGAACCGCGACGGAACCCGATCACTCTGGGTTACGGACCTCGACGGGGCGCAGCCCCGCAAGCTGAACACCGGAGGCCGCAAGTCCATGTCACCTGCCTGGTCGCCTCGCCTTTCGGGAGAGGGCCGGCCATGATCCGCTGGAGGAGGAACCCCGACATGCGTGTCACCCCGATCCGCATCTTCGCCGCCGCACTCCTGGCGGTGGCCCTGTTCGCGACCGGCTGTGCGAAGAAGACCACCCCGGTCCAGGCGCCGCCCGCCCCGCCGGCCGCCACGCCCCAGACGACGCCTCCGGCCACGCCTCCGGCCCCGGCGCCGACGCCACCGCCTGCTCCGGCCGCTTCGATCTCGGACCTGCAGATGGTGCACTTCGCGTTCGACTCCTACGCGCTCGACGGCCAGGCGCAGTCGATCCTGGACAACGACGCGAAGCTCCTGCGCGACCACCCCGACTGGTCGGTCACCATTGGCGGCCACTGCGACGAGCGCGGCACCGTCGAGTACAACCAGGCACTGGGCGAGAAGCGTGCGAACGCGGTGCGTGACTACCTCGTGGCCGCCGGCGTGAACGCTTCGAACCTGCGGACCGTCTCGTACGGCAAGGAGATGCCGCTCGACGACGGGCACAACGAGGAGGCGTGGGCGAAGAACCGCCGCGCCGCGTTCACGAAATGATCCAGCGCGCCGTCGCGGCGATCCTGGGACGGGGGGCGGGCGCGCTGGTCGCGCTCGTCCTGCTCGGCTCGGCCGTGATGACGCCGGGCTGCTACACGTCGCAGCTCGTCCTGCTGCGCTCCGGGCTCGACAGCCTGCGGGCGCAGGTGGACACGATGTCGGCCCGGGACGAGGTGGCGGCGCGCATGCTCACGGACCTGCGGGCGGAGGTCGCGTCGCAGCGCGACCTCGTCCTCAGCGCGCAGGCGCGGCAGGCGAGCACGCAGAACGAGCTGGCCGACCTCATGTCACGCCTCGACGGCCGGCTCGAGGACATCACGAGCCGGTTCACGAAGACGTCCGAGCGGTCCTCGGCGTCGTCGCGCGTCGTGACTCCGCCGCCACCGGTCTTGCCCGACACCGCGTCCGCGCGGCCGGGCCCGGCCGGGACCGCCGCGCCGCCGGCCTCGGGGGCGGCCCCCCCCGCGGCGGGAGCCCCGAGCCCGTCGCAGATGTTCGACCTCGCCACCCGGGACCTCACCGAGGGCCGCTATCCCCTCGCGTTGCAGGGGTACCGGCAGTTCCTCGCGCGATACCCCGACACGGAGCTGTCCGACAACGCGCAGTACGGCATCGGCGAGTGTTTCTTCGCGCAGGCCGCGTTCGACAGCGCGGCCATCGAGTACGCGAAGGTGACGGAGCGCTGGCCGCAGGGCGACCGCGCTCCCGCCGCGCTGTACAAGCTGGCCCTGAGCCAGGAACGACTCGGCCGCACCGCAGACGCCCGCAAGACGTTCGAGGAACTCGTGAAGCGGTTCCCGACGTCGAGCGAGGCCGGACTCGCGCGCGACCGTATCGGTGCCACCCGCCGCTGAACCCTGCTGGAGGCCCGGACCCGCGCGACGCCCGCTCGTCGCGCGGGTTCTCGTCGTCTCCCTCCTCGTCCTCGCCCCGCGCGCGGCGCGCGCCGGCGCCCCTCCGGCGGACACGCTCGGCGGACGCGTCGTGCGGCGCATCGTCGTGGACCCCCACGAGATCTTCGATCCGCTGCCGGACGGCCGGCTGCGGGGCTTCTACGACTTCGCGAACCGCCTCCACGTCCGCACGCGCGAATCCACGGTGCGTTCGGCGCTGGTCGTGAAGGCCGGCGACCGGTGGTCGCCCGCCCGCGGTGCGGAGAGCGAGCGGCGGCTGCGGTCGCTGGACTTCCTGCTGCCGGATTCCGTGCGGGCCGTACCCGTCGAGGGCACCCACGACTCGGTGGACGTGCGGGTGACGACGCACGACAACTGGACCACGAGCCCCGAGTTCAACTTCGAGAGCGGCGGCGGAAAGCGCTACGGGACCTACGCGTTCACCGAGCGGAACCTGGCCGGTCTCGGCATGACGGTGAGCGCGATCTACCGCGAGGAACCGATCGGGATCTCGCGGTTCCTCTCGCTGGACGACGCCACCATCGCCGGGACCCACTGGCGGGGGAAGTTCCTCACCGGCAACGGCGACGTGGGCAAGAGCAACCTCGTCTCGCTCGGGCTGCCGTACTGGGCGGACGACGCGCCGCTCACGCTCGGCGCGACCTGGAAGCGCGACGTGTCGCTGGCACACCTCTACCAGTCCGACGCCGAGGTCGCGCTCGTGCCGATGCGCGTCGAGAACACCGAGATCTGGTGGGGGATCGGCCGCCGCGCCGCCGACGGCACCGTGCAGCGCTTCAAGGCGACCTTTCGTGAGTTCGACCGGCGGCTGGGCCCGAGCCAGCTCACGGCCGCGGCGCCTCCCGACTTCGGCGGCGGCGTGGAGGAACTGCGCCTGCGCCGGGTCGAGGGCGAAATCACGCTCTGGCGGCCGCGCTTCATCGTGCGGCAGGGTGTGGACTTCATGGACCGCGACGAGGACTTCGACCTGGGTTCGCAGGTCCAGGTCGGCGTGGGTGTGGCGCCACGCGCGCTCGGGAGCAGCGCGGACGAGGGCTGGTTCCTCGGGAGCGTGCAGGCCGGCGCGGGCGGAGGCGCCCTCGGATTCGGCTACGTCTCGACCGAGCTGCGCACGCGCGTCCGATCCGGCCTGCGCGAGACGCTCGCACGCGTGCAGGCCCGGTGGATCCTGCAGCCGCTGCGGTCGGCCGCGCTCGTCAGCGCGGTGACGGGCGCCGCCGGGCGCCGCATGCCCCGGGACTTCCAGCTGCGCGCCGGCGCCCTCTCGGGCCTCCGCGGTTTCGGCGTGAACGATCTCGCGGGCACGCAGATCTGGCGCGGCAACGCCGAGCTGCGCTGGACCGCGAGGCGCAACCTCCTGCAGCTCGTCACGCTCGGCGGCGCGGTGTTCTGGGACTCCGCGCGTGCCTATGGGCCCGGTTCGGCCGGCGAGAGCTGGCACCACGACGCCGGCTTCGGGTTGCGCCTCTCGCTGCCGCACTCGGCGCTCAACGCGGTCGCGCGGTTCGACGTCGCCTGGCCGGTGGCGCCGCGCGTGGACGGGCGTCGCGGACCCGCCTACTCTCTCGGCTCCGGGCAGGCCTTCTGAAGGAGGACGCGACATGAACCTGACCGCCGTGCCGCTCGCGATCCCGGCCGAGTGCAACGTGGTCGCGGGGCAGTCCCACTTCATCAAGACCATCGAGGATCTGGCCGAGATCGTGGTCACGACCGTGCCCGGCGCCGCCTTCGGGCTGGCGTTCTGCGAGGCCTCGGGGCCCTGCCTCGTGCGCACCGAAGGCAACGACGAGGCGCTCGTCGCCGCGGCCGCGGACAACGCGATGCGCGTGGCCGCGGGCCATACCTTCTACCTGCTGCTGCGCGGGGCCTACCCGATCAACCTGCTGCCCGCGATCAAGCAGTGCCAGGAGGTCTGCCAGGTCTTCTGCGCGACTGCGAATCCCGTGCAGATGCTGGTCGCCGACCACGAGCAGGGCCGCGGCGTCGTGGGGGTGGTGGACGGCTCGCCTCCGAAGGGAGTCGAGGACGCCGCGGCGAAGCAGGCCCGCCGCGACTTCCTGCGGAAGATCGGCTACAAGCGCTGATGCTGCGCTTCGGCACCTCGGGCATCCCGCGCACGAGCGCGCGTCCGGGCACCCTGCACGGGATCCGGCGCGCCCGCGAACTCGGGCTCGACCACCTCGAGATGGCGTGGGTGAACGGGGTGCGGATGTCCGACGCCTCGGCGGACGCGATCGCCGGGGCCGCGCGCGAGCACGACATCAGCCTGACCGCCCACGCGCCCTATTACGTCAACCTGTGCGGTGCCCCGGACGTGGTCGAGCGGAGCCGAGCGCGGCTGGTCGAGGCCGGGCGGCTCGGTGCCCGCTGCGGAGCACGGTCCTTTTGCTTCCATGCGGGTTTCTACGGCAATCTCGGGGCCGCGGAAGCGGGCCGGCGGGTCCTGGCCGGCCTTCGGGCCGTCACCCGGGAGCTGCGCAGGCGCCGCGCCGCGATCGACGTGCGCACCGAGCTGACCGGCAAGCCGTCGCAGGCCGGGTCGCTCGACGAGGTGCTCGCGTGGAGCGCGGCCGTGCCGGGCGTGCAGCCGTGCGTGGATTTCTCGCACCGCTACGCGCGCGAGCTGGGGAAGCACAACCGTTACGAGGACTTCGCGGCCACGCTGGCCGCGATCGAGGAACGTCTCGGGCGCGGCGCGCTCGAGCGGCTCCACGTCCACATTTCGGGCATCCAGTACGGCCCGAAGGGTGAACGCCGGCACGAGCCGCTTCGCGAGACCGCGTTTCGCTGGAAGGAACTGCTGCGGGCACTCAGGGACCTGCGCGTCTCGGGCTGGGTCGTGTGCGAGTCCCCGGCCATGGAGGACGACGCGCTGCTGCTGAAGAAGACCTATCGGAGGCTCAAGTGAACGCTGGCGTGCAGACGGCGCCGGTGGTGGTGATTGGCGCGGGGTGCATCGGCGCCGCGATCGCCTACCACCTGGGCCGGCTCGGGGTGGAGGGCGTGGTGGTGGTGGAGCGCGCGATCCAGTCCGGCGCGGGCTCGACGGGCAAGTGCGCGGGCGGCATCCGCCAGCAGTTCTCGACCGAGGTGAACGTGCGGATGGCGCAGCTGTCCGTGCAGTACTTCCAGCGCTTCGCCGAGGAGATGGACACCGGCGAGACGTTCTGGCCTGTCGGCTACCTGTTCCTGCTCTCGGACCCGGCGCAGTGGGCCGCGTTCCAGTCGCAGGCGGAGATGCAGCGCGGCCTCGGCGTGCCGACACGCACGCTGACGGTCGCCGACGCGCAGGCGATGGTGCCCGAGCTGAACCTCGAGGGCGTGCTGGGGGCGACGTTCTGCCCGACCGACGGCCTCGGCGACCCGCACATGATCACCCACGGCTTCGAGGCGAGGGCCCGCGCGCTCGGGGCGAAGTTCCGCTTCGGCGTCGAGGCCACCGGGCTGCTCCTGTCGGGCTCGAAGGTCACGGGCGTGCGCACCTCGGAGGGCGACGTGTCGGCGCCCGTCGTCGTGAACGCCGCCGGCCCGTGGGCCGCGCAGGTGGCGAAGTGGGCGGGCGTGGACCTGCCCGTGCTCCCGTACCGCCGCCACTGCTTCACGACCGCGCCGCTGACGTTCGTGCGCGACACGCTGCCCATGATCGTGGACATGAAGTCGGGCGTGTACATGCACCGCGAGAGCGGCGGTCTGCTGCTCGGCCTCGCGGACAAGGACGAGCCTTCGTCGTTCGATGAGAGCGTGAACTGGGACTTCCTCGAGAGCGTCGTGGAGCCCGCCATGGAGCGCCTTCCGGCGCTCGAGACGGCCGAGGTGAACAACGCGTGGGCGGGGCTCTACGAGACCACCCCCGACCACAACGCCATCCTCGGACCCCCCGAAGGCGTCGAGGGGCTGGTGCTCGCGAACGGATTCAGCGGGCACGGGTTCATGATGGCGCCCGGCGTCGGGCAGCTCATGGCGGAGTGGATCGTGAACGGACGCCCGAGCATCGATCTCTCGGACCTGCGCCTCGAGCGGTTCCGCGACCAGTCGTCGCTGGCCGAGGCGAACGTCATCTGACATGGCACTCCGGAACCGGACCCTGAACCTCGGCCCGCTCGAGAACAACACGTACGTGCTGACCTGCCCGGCCACGCTCGAGACGGCGGTGATGGACGTGGGCTTCGAGCCCGAGGCCGTCATCGAGCTCGTGCGACGGGAGGGGCTCCACGTGCGCTGGCTGCTCGGAACGCACGCGCACTACGACCACGCCGCCGGCATGCTCGAGGTGCAGCGTGCGGTCGGCGGCACGTATGCGCTCCACCCGCTCGAACGGCCGTTGCTGGAGGCGCTCCCGCTGCTGGGCGCGATGTTCGGGTTCCCGCCGGCCGAAGCGCCCGAGGTCGGCCACGATCTCGCCGACGGCGAGGGCATCCGGATCGGCCAGGAGTTGCTCGAGGTGATCCTCACGCCCGGCCACTCGCCCGGGCACTGCGCATTCCGCCAGGACCGGATCTGCTGGGTCGGCGACCTGATCTTCGCGGGCTCGGTCGGTCGCACCGACCTGCCCGGCGGCTCGCCCGAGACGCTCGTGCGCTCGGTGCGCGAGCGGCTGTTCCCGCTCGGCGACGACGTGACGTGCCTGCCCGGCCACGGCCCCGCGACCACGATCGGGCAGGAGAGGCTCCACAACCCGTTCGTCGGCGAAGGGGCGGAGGGCCTGCCTTGAGCGGCCGGCGCGACGACCTGCCCGTGAACCTGCGGATCCACCCGGAGGCCTGGGTCGCCCCGGGCGGTGTGGTCGTGGGCGAGGTGACGCTCGGCGCGCGCGCGAGCGTCTGGTTCAACACGGTGGTGCGCGGCGACACCGCGCCGGTCGAGATCGGCGCGGAGACCAACGTCCAGGACAACTCGACCGTCCACGTGGACGAGGGCCTGCCGGCGATCGTCGGCGCCCGGGTCACCGTGGGCCACCGCGCGATCGTGCACGGCTGCACGATCGAGGACGACTGCCTGGTCGGCATGGGTGCCGTGGTCCTCTCGGGCGCGCGGGTCGGCACCGGCTCGCTGATCGGGGCCGCCTCGCTCGTGACCGAAGGACAGGTGATCCCCCCGGGCTCGCTCGTGCTGGGCTCGCCGGCCCGCGTGCGCGGGCCGGTCACCGACGCGCACCGCGAGGCCATCGCCGACGGCGCCCGCCACTATGTCGCGCTCTCGCGCACCTATCTCGCGAAAGGCTTCGCCCGGCCCCACCCGGCGCCGGACGACCCGCGGGGCACCGCGGCCGCGCCGGAGGGACCGATGTCGTGGGCCGAGTGGGGGCGGCTGGTCACGACGCTCGCCGAAGGACCGGAGTGGGTCGAGGAGCGCCTCGCGCGCTTCCCGGCCGAACGGGTCCGCCGGCGTCCCGCGCCGGAGCGCTGGAGCGCCCACGAGATCGCCGGCCACCTCGCCGACGCCGACGAGGGCGTCTACCTGCCGCGGCTCGAGGCGGTGCTCGCGGGGAACGTACCCGCCTGCGCCGAGGTGGACCTCACGACGCGCGACCGCGTCGCCGCCCACGCGGGGGCCGAGACGGCCGCGCTGCTCGCCCGCTGGCGCCAGGCGCGCGGACGGCTCGTCTCGCGACTCGCGCCGCTCGGCCGACGCGAGTGGGCGCTGGCGGGCGTGCATTCGCGCCACGGGCCGTTCACCCTCGCCGCGATGGTCCGCAGCTGGGCCGAGCACGACCTGGCCCACCGGCGCCAGATCGTCGCGGCGCTGGCGGAGGACCCGTGATCCTCGTGACCGGTCCTCTCGACCCGCCCGCCGGCCGGCTGCTCGCGACGCTCGCCCGCGAGGGCACGCCCGTCGCGCGCGACCCGGGGGCCCTGCCGCCCCGGGCCGACGTCACGATCGCGGTCTCGACCGGCGCGTTCATCTTCGACTTCGCGGCCGTCGTCCGCGCGCTCGGCGAGCGGCGTTTCCGCGTGCTCGCGCTCTCGCGCCTCGGCGCGCATCCGGACGCGCGGCACCCCGCCCTGCGCCGCCTGTGGCGACTCGAGGAGCACGTCCGCGGCAGCGGGGCGCCCGTGCTCACGCTCCGTTTCGCGCCGCTGCTGGGCCCGGCCACGCCGCTCTGGGAGCGGCTGCGGACGAGGCCGGCGCTGCCGCGGGGCGGTCGGCAGCTCGTGAACCCGGCTTCCGAGCGCGACGCGCTCGAGACGTTGCGCCGCGCGCTCGACGGGCGCGCCGCGTGGACGGGCTGGTACGAGGTGGCCGGCGACGAGCCCTGGACCCTCGCGGAGCTGCGCGATCTGGCGGCCGCCGCGGGGCCCGGCCCGGCACGGGGCGCCTGGGAGCCGCCGCTCGAGGAGATGGCCGAGCACCGGCTCGCGGAGGCGGGCCCGTGGGCGTCGCACTTCGGTCTCATGCCCGAGCCCGTCGCCAATGCGGTGCGGGAGGTGGCGGCATGAGCGCCCGGCGCGGCGGCTCCCGGCCGGCCGCCCGGGCCCGCCCCGCGCGACGCGAGCGCGGAAGCGCCCCCCGGGCGAAGAAGCGGCCGCCGCTCTCGATCGTGCGCTCGCCGGCGCACGCCGCGGTACGACGGCCGCCGCGGCCCGCGGGGGTCGCGATCGTCACCGTGAGCGACACGCGCCGGGGCCTCGACGACCGCAGCGGCATGCGGGCGACGGAGCTCGTCGAGCGCGCGGGGCACGACGTCGTGCGGCGGGCCTGGGTCCGCGACGAGCGCGGCCCCATCCGCCGGACGGTGGAGGCGATCCTCCGGCTGCGCGCCGTGGACTGCGTGATCGTGACGGGCGGCACCGGCATGGCCTCGCGCGACATCACCCCCGAGGCGCTCGCGCCGCTCGTGCAACGCGAGCTGCCCGGCTTCGGCGAGCTGTTCCGCGCCCGCTCGGCCGAGCAGGTGGGCGCCGCGGCGTGGTTCTCCCGCGCGATGGCGGGCGTGGCGAAGGGCCGCCTGCTGGTCCTGCTCCCGGGCTCGACGCCGGCCGTCGAGCTGGCCCTCGAACGACTCCTCCTGCCCGAGCTGCCGCACGCGCTGCGCCTGCTGGGCCGCTTCCAACCCGGAGCCTGAGCATGTCCATCAAGCCCGACCACTGGATCCGCCGGATGTGCCGGGAGCACGGCATGATCGAGCCATTCGAGGAGAAGCTCGTGCGGGCCGGCGTGATCTCGTACGGCCTGTCGTCCTACGGCTACGACGTGCGCGTCGCCGACGAGTTCAAGATCTTCACGAACGTGAACTCGACCATCGTGGACCCGAAGCAGATGGACACGCGCAACATGGTGGACTTCCAGGGCGACGTCTGCATCGTGCCCCCCAACTCGTTCGCGCTCGCGCGGACGGTCGAGTATTTTCGCGTTCCGCGGAACGTGCTCTGCGTGTGCGTCGGCAAGTCGAGTTACGCCCGCTGCGGCATCATCACGAACGTGACGCCGTTCGAGCCGGAGTGGGAGGGGCACGTGACGCTCGAGATCAGCAACACGACCCCGCTGCCCGCGAAGATCTACGCCAACGAAGGGCTCGCCCAGGTGCTGTTCTTCGAGTCCGACGAGCCCTGCGAGGTCTCGTACGCCGACCGGGCGGGCAAGTACCAGAAGCAGAAGGGCATCACCCTGCCGCGCGTCTGACGGCAGGCGATTTCCCGGAGCCTCCGGGCTCCATGCGCAATCCCTCCGGCCGTGGCCGCCGGCCCGGCCGTTTCATCAAGAGGTGTCCCGATGTCGAAACGATCGACTCTCGTCGCGCTCTTCGCGCTGTTCGTCTTCTCCCTCGTGGCGTCGACCGCCGGCGCCTTCCCCGGGTTGCGTACCGGCGTCGAGATCGGCGTCCTGGGCTCCCGGCCCTGGTTGAACAAGGACCTCGTGACCGGCAGCAGCGACCAGCGGATGGCCTACGGGCTCGCGGGCGGCTTCACGCTCGACCTCGCCCTGCCGCACGGTTTCGCGCTCGAATCGGGCCTGCGCTACTTCGGCGACGCCGACGGGCGGGACGTGGACGTGCTGCTCGACAACGGCGGCGGCAGCACGACCCGGATCCAGGGCAAGGTCACGACGCGGTTCCATCGCATCGGGCTCCCGATCCGGCTCCGTGCCGGGCTGCCCATGGGCAAGGGGCTGTCCGTGGAGGCCGGTCTCGAGCCGCAGTATCTCGTCCGGGCGCTGGAGAACGACGACGTGACGGTGACGAACCTGCTGTCCGGCGCGACCGCGTATGCGCGCGGCCGGGCGGCCCCGTCCTTCGTGATCTTCGACACCGCGTCGAACCCCGACGGGGACGTCACCGACATGTACCAGCGCTGGAGCGTGCTCGTGGGCGCGGGCCTGGGCTGGGACTTCGGGCTCCTCGGGAAGACGGCGGCCGTGCGGGCGAGGTGGTACGAGGGCCTGAACGACCAGACGAAGTCGAAGGACTCGCGGATCTTCTCGCGCGGGGGAGAGCTGGCGCTCGGCTTCCGCTGGTAGCGCACTCCCGCCCGCAGCTTGCGCCCTCCGGAAGCGGCGGCTAGGCTGCGCGAAGTGCTGTCTTCCCAACGGCCCAACGATGGAGTCTTCGGATGATCAAGGAGCTCGCCACCGGTCTCGGGATCACCCTCGGGTACCTCGGCAAGAAGCCCTACACGGTTCAATACCCAGACGAGAAGCTCGAGATGTTCCCTCGCTTCCGCGGCCTGCACATCCTGGCGCGCCACGAGGACGGCCTCGAGCGCTGCGTGGGGTGTGAGCTGTGCGCGGTCGCCTGTCCGGCCGACGCCATCTTCGTGAAGGCCGCCGAGAACGACCCGGCGCATCCCGTCTCGCACGGCGAGCGCTACGCCGAGCGCTACGAGATCAACATGCTGCGCTGCATCTTCTGCGGCATGTGCGAGGAGGCCTGCCCCGAGGACGCCATCTGGCTCGAGAAGGACTACGAGCTGGCGGACTACAAGCGCGACGCGTTCATCTACACGAAGGACGAGCTCGTCGTGCCGATGGAGAAGAGCGGCTACCTGCCGGAGCGCTGACGCCGGCCCCGCCCGTTCGCGACGCCCCGGACCGCCGGCCCGGGGCGTCCGCGTTTCCGGGACTCAGGCCCGCGCGCCGGTTTCGACCTGGGCGAGCAGCTTCGCCGCGAGGACCGGCCACGCCCACGGCTCGGCGCTGGCGGGCCCGGCGGCGGCGAGGCGTTCCCGCAGCGCGACGTCGGTCAGCACGCGGCGGATCGCCCGGCGCAGGAAGAACGGGTGGCGCCAGGTGACGAGCGCGTTCTCGCCGTCGCGGGCGAAGTCGCGGGTGCCGCTCGAGGTGCAGACCAGCGCGCAGCCGCACGCGAGCGCCTCGAGCGCGGTGTTGCACCAGCCCGCCTTGCGCTCGGCGGCCACGAAGACGTGGGCGGACTGGTAGAGCGCGACCAGCTCGTCCTGCGTCGGGTTGATCACGAACCGCGAGTTCGGCGGCAGGGGGGCGCCGTCCCGGGGATCCTGGCGATTGTTGGGCTCGATCGAGTCGAAGAGGATCGTCTCGAACTCCGGCACGCCGCCCAGGCCCCGCAGCGCCGCCAGGACCAGGTCAGTGCCCTTCTTCGCGCGCGAGCGGCGGCCGTTCACGAGCACGCGCAGCGGCACCTCGGCACGCCGGTGCGGATCGGGCCGGAACTGCGTCGTACGGATGCCGCCGATCCCGTCGAGCACAGGGCGGCGCGCGCGCCGCTCGAGCGAGCGGCGCAGCGCCCCCGAGTTCGCGGCCAGCCGCACCGCCGGGTCGGCGATCGCGCGCGCCAGTCCGGCGTCGCCCTCGAGGACGCAGTAGTAGAGGTGGGTCGCGGCCGGCATCGAACGAAACGCCTCGTACGTGTGCGGGTCGGCGCACACCGCGAGGTCGGAGCGCGAGTCCGCCGCGGCGGCGAGTGGCGCGATGGCGCCGCGGTATTCGAGCCAGGCGGGCGGCGTGCCCTCGGGGTGGTAGAGCGTGACCTCGTGACGGGACGAGACCCACTCGTTCCCGAGTTCGAGGAAACGGCGGACGCCCCCGAAGACGCCGACGTGCGGCAGGAAGGTCGCGATGCGCATGCGACCGGCACGCTAGCAGGTCGCCGCGGGGTGCTCCAACGCGGACCCGGCGGCGTCCCGCGTCGTTCCGCTCCGGAACGCCGCGCGTTTCCCTCCGAAACACGCCACGTCACGCTCCGAAACACGGCCCCGGGCGCGGCCACGGCGGTCCGACGAATGAAGCTCGAAATCCCCGCGGTTTTCGCGGCTCCAGGCCATGCTGCGTGGAGTTGCCGCGGCGTGGCACGCCGGCTGCTCTACTCATCGGCGACCATGAGGCGCGGCACCGCGGGGACGCTCAGGGCCCCGGGTCCGCGCAAGGCAACCGAAACCGCAGAACAAGGAGTGATGAACCATGACCCTCGTCCGCTTCCTCCCGGGCCGCAATCGTGACCTGACCAGCCTCCGCAGCGAGATGGACCAGCTGTTCGACAGCTTCTTCACCCACCGTCCGTTCTACTCGGGCGCCGAGACGGCGGACGTGATCACGCCTCCCGTCGACATCGAGGAGAACGCCGAGGGCTACCTCATTCGTGCGGACCTTCCGGGCATGACCGAGAAGGACGTGAAGGTGAGCCTCGTCGGCGACACGCTCACGCTGCGCGGCGAGCGCCGGCGCGAGACCGAGACCCAGAACGGCAA
>Ga0315540_10001411_pt1 | contig 13760 bp, 16 predicted proteins | sample SalMarSW160110MG_FD_203677 | JGI IMG/M metagenome (GOLD analysis project Ga0315540, IMG submission 203677) | Salt marsh sediment microbial communities from the Plum Island Ecosystem LTER, Massachusetts, United States - Salt Marsh Sediment SW1601-10 ... | reverse complement strand
CACGCCGCCGATAACAGGGACACAAGACCCTACAGATGGTGAAGCGGTACAGCCACCTGTCCGAGGCCCATGCGAAGGGACTGGTGGAGCGGATGAATGCTGCGATCTTCGGGGGCCCGGGGTGAGCGACCATCCCGACCATCCTGGCTTTGCCCGCTGGAAGCACATCGATGTACCGATTGATGTCTCGGAGAACCTGCAGATCCCGCAGGAGGTCCCGGAAGGATGGCAGCGACCCCGTCAATGCCTCATCGACGATGACGACGCCATTTCGTTTGATCAGTGCTACGAGATCTTAGCCAACAAGTGGAACGCTACGGCACCGGAGATCGCTCTTTGGATCAGTCTGGGACCGACGGGAGCCGACGACGACGGAGAGCGCCTGCATGTCTTCGACTCACGTCATGAAATTTACGAGTACGACGATCTGTTGCGGTGTCGTATTCAGCGAAGGTTTCCGGGGGTCGAGGGAGGGACGAGCCCCTGTACCTTGTTTCCAGTTGACGGGGCACCTTCGAACGGAAACATTGCAGAGACACTGGGTTGGCATTCCTTCAGTCGGACAGAGGTGGAACACTTTGCCCCGTCGAGAAATCGGCATGATAGTAGCTCTAAGATCGAGTATTACGTGAATGCTGGAAGCGTGGCCAGCAGCGGAGGTTGGTTCAATCCCAGCGGACGCTTCCTCTCCTACGCGGAGGCGATCGATTTCTTGTCCTTGTATGCACCGGTTGAAGGGAGTGCCGGAAATGCTATCAAGCAGGAATTCAGCTATCGAGAGTTCGCCCCGGGTTTCGGATGCCGCCCTCTCAACGCATTTAGGCCACCATTCGGAATCTGGCTTAATTGTGAAGAGGACCCACAGCTTGAGGGCAGCTTCTATTTCGAAGGCCAAATTATCGGGTTAGCGAAGGAGAAGTTTGAGGCGGACATCAGTCGCTGGGACGCTGCAACGGACGATAGGTCTCTCGATGGTCTCAAGGTCATATCAGACCCGGATATCGGTCTGGACCTTATGCATTGGCCAGAGTGCCGCGTGGAGTTGCAGTCCAGGTTGCACGCGCTTCCCGCAGAAATCGCGATGTGGGTTCACACGGGTGATCTGCGCGTCTACTCAGGACCAATCGGGTGCGGTTCCGGCGCTTCTCAATGCTGGAAATGGCGAAAGGGTGAGCATCTTATTAGTAAGTATCGGCGATCTGGGGCAACGCAGCCGGAGGAGGTGTTTCTCAACTTCGCGTTTCGCCGGAGCGAGGTCAAGAGCTTCGACCCTGTCGACCACAGCGACCGGGGTGGACCCATCAACTTTCTACCGGAATCTTTCCGCAACCCGAGCGGGCGGTTTCTGACCTACTACCAAGCTCTCGCCTACCTTGCATGCTGCCCCGATGGCTCGTTCGACGACGCCAGGGCAGCGCTGGACATGGAGTTCCGGAAGGGGCAATTGATCGCTCAGCACTTCTTGGTCTACATGATTTCACCCAAGGAGAACGCTCGTTCGAACACGCTCGGCGGGAGGCAACTCGGCCTTGAGGATGGACTGTTTTCCGAGGCACAGGTCCTCGGCCTGGGAAACGGGTTATTCAGGGCCGGGGTAGAGCGGTGGGACGCTGCGACTATGCTGGCATCCCGGGTTCATCGCCTAAAGATCCCCTTTTTCCGATTGGGATACGAAGAGAACACCCTGAACGCACGCGCAGAAGACGGAAATCTCCCAGATTGGCTTACGATCGACCAGATAGTTTCTCTACTTCCCAATGGGTCAAGCGACGATTCCCGAGACAGGTACCGAAACAAATTGCTTGCAGCCTTTCTCGCCAACTCGCTGTCGGCGGAAATCGATACCTATGAGCTACAGGAGTTCATGAGCAGAGAATGGGAAGAGCATGGATGCGTTCCGGCGGATGCCTGCAAGCTGCACGGGGCTTATTTCTATGTTCACCGCGCAGATCTGCGCGCGTTTCTGGAGAAGCTGGAGAAGCAGGAGAAGTACCGGGAATGGCCGGTTCCAGACGATTGGCCGTTGGCGGGATGGTGGCCGGAGGTCATAAACTTTCCAGCCCAAGACGACGGAAAGGCCACAGACGAGGCACGACCGGCTGCCACCGATCCTAGGGATACAGCCACGACAGACAGAGAATCACCTGATAAGAGCTTGGGAACTACCAAGACACTTTGCGCTTCCCTAAACGTATTCAGGGAGATGCAAAGCCTCCTTCCGACGGAAGTCACCGTCCGGTTCACCAGTGGGGGGTTGGTAGAAATTAGTGTTCGGCGAAAATCCTCAACAGATGGGAGCGAAGTGGTTTCCAGACGAGTTTCCTGGAAAGACCTGGACCTACAAGACGGGCGCACGGGGGAACTCAACAGACAAGGGAAAGCCCTTCTCGACATGCACAGGGGGATAATCCCTCGTAAGCAGGAAAAGGGGGGGAATAAGACAGTTTCGCGCTTGCGAACGATGTTGAAACGACAGCTTGGACTGAAATCCGACCCATTCACAACCGACTGGCAGCCTCATTTTAAGGTAGAGGACATAAGCAAGAGCCGCGACGACAGAGCCAGACGCGAAGCGTCACACACTAGCTTCGATGATTCCTTCCATGGTGGACAGGAATACCCCTTCGACCCCCCCGACGAGAATGATCCTGCTGCCCCCTACTTGACTGATGCTTGACTAGTCACGTTTGGGAAACGTAGTTCGCCCCAGAAAACGAGCCCGCCAAATTGGCGGGTTTTTTGTTGTCGGCCTTCTGCCTTTCTTGACTAGTCACGGCAATTGTTGAGCGCACCGGAAAATCACCCGGCGCACATCACAAACCGTCACAAATGGGGGTGACATGTCGATTCTCGAGACTAACCGCAGTCGCACAGCACGAACGGGTCCGAACTGCACTCCGGGCTGCCCGGATCCAAATCAGGCAACCGCCACCCTACCCACCTATTACACCGTGGCGCAAATGTCAGAAATTGAACCGGCATTGGGGGTCGGCGCGATCCGGGACGACCTGTTTCACAGGCGGACGAACGGATTAGAGGCGTCCGGCGCCGTCATCTACCGCGGTCGCCGCATCCTTCTCGATCGCGCGCGCTATCTAGATTGGATCGCCGAGCGGTCCCGGAAGGTGGCCGCGTGATGACGACTCGCCAACACCACCGCTCCATTGGTGGTCCTTCTTGGCGCCGAGTGCGCGGACTACCGGTGCTCAGCGACCTGATCGCCAGGTATCGCGCTCCGCGAGCGCCACGCGGCCCGTACCTAACCCCACTCCCCGACGACCTGTTCGACCAGCCCCAGGGGAGATGCGAGTGACCACTTCAGCATCACCCAGGCCAACCCCCGAGCAAGTCCAGGTCGCCCGGGACCGGTACGCACTTGAGCAGGCCCGTGCCTGGGGATACGACCCCGATCACCCAGGCACGCTTGCCACCGCAATCGAGCGACTACGCAGAGCTGCCCGTCCAGATCCAACCGATGTGTACCGCGATCGCACCGACCCCCACGACCAGCGCCACCGCCGAGATTGCGTGATGCTTCGCTATCGCGCCGCGACCTTCTTCGGGCGGCTCTACGCCCCCGACCTGCTGCTTGGCATGCAGACCGTCGAGGAGGCTCGCGACATCGAGGTCGATCCGGTTACCGGAGAGGTGACAAGCGTCAGAGGGACCGCCAAGGTGAAGGAGCGTATGCGGGCGATGGGCGGAGGTAACGACGGTACGCCCTGAGCTGAATGCCCTGGCGGGAGGGGACACTCCCGCCAAGGCTGGACCAAACCCACCAGGAGGTGGTGACCCATGTCAACCAACAAGTCAAGTGTACAACAACCGAGGCCGGATGTTGGAGACCTCCGATCACCGAAAAGTGCGGTGGGGTCGGTAACTCTGCTGCCGGTGGCCCACATCACCGCCGATCTCGGCATACAGATGCGCGCCGAGATGGACCAGAGACTTCGAGCAGATTACGCCGAGACGCTCCGGGCTCATGGCTGGGTCTTTCCACCGGTGGTCATTTACCACGACGGCCACGAGCGGTTGCTATCCGAGGGCTTTCACCGGTACGCCGCCGCCCTGGACGAGGGCCTCACCGAGATCTCCGCCGAGGTACGCCCGGGCACCCACCGGGATGCCCTCCTGAACGCCTGCGGTGCCAACGCTACCCACGGTTTGCGTCGGTCTGCCGGGGACAAGCGTAGGGCTGTACGTACGCTCCTAGGGGATACCGAATGGGGGCAAGCATCGTCGGCGTGGATTGCCGAGAAGTGCCGGGTCTCGGTCAATCTGGTCTGCACCATTCGGGAAGAGGCGATCTCACTTTGCAAAAAGGAAAGTGAGGTGAACACGCGGCGGGAGCCAACACTTTCCGAATCCGATAGAGGCAACGCCGTAGAGGGCAATCAGACTCTCGCTGCGGAAGGGGCTTCACTTTCGGAACCTGATAGTGCGATTGCACTGCATCGCAACGATACCCCGCGAAGAAAGTGGACCAGCACTTTCCTTTTCGGAAAGTGAGGCTCCCACAGGACACGACCGAGCCGCGGACAGCACGATCGAAGTTCCCAACGAGCCCGCCCCAGCAGAGCTGCCATCCCACGAGCCGGTCGACACCGAGCCCGAGCCTGTCTACCGCACGTGTCGCGATGGCCGGGTCATGGACGTCTCGCGGATTGGCAAGCGCAAGGAAAGGGCTTCGGAACCACCCGCGAGCGCCAAGGCAGCCTCCCAGCACGTGATCATGGTCACTGCTGCCCTGGGTCGGCTGCGCAAGGTCGACGACGGCTTGATCGACGTGGATACCCTGCGGTTGTGCGAGCACCTCGGGGAGGCGCTGTCCCGGTACTTGCCACGGCTCGACCCCGAGGCACGTAACGCCATCGTCGACAAGTTCAGGGAGGTGCCCAGTGCGTAAGGACCACTACTCGCCGCCATCCAAATGGGCGCGAGAATGGAACCAGGCCCTTCAGTTGAGCGGGGCTCACCTTCGGGTTTACCAATATTGCGAGAACGGCATGGAGACCCATCGCACCGGGATTTACCTCCTCACGCCCTCGGCCATCGCCGAGTGGGTCGGCTCGCCCGCTGAGCCGATCGAGCGTGAGGACGTCGAGAGGATTCTTGACGACCTGGAGCGCGTCGGACTTCTCCACTGGGACCGCAACAACCGGGTGATCTGGGTCCCATGCGTCTGCGGCGAGCAGTTCCGGTGGAAAGGGGAGCCCAAGGCCAACGATTACCGCGTTCAGGAGGCGCGCGAGCACATCATCCGCTTGCCTACGTCCCCGTTGGTTACCGCATTCCTCGATCGCTGGCCGGTCTTCAAAGCCCCACCAGAAGGGGCTTACCAAGGGGCTACCCAAGCCCCACCGGAAGGGACAACTACCTATTCCCTGTCCCCCTCCTATATCTTCCCCCGCTGCAAAAACCACTCACAGAAGTCGGAAATAGGAGGTGCTCGATGATGGCCTCCAGCACCTCCGAGTATTTGTCCTGGTTATTCCGGGACAACGGCATGGTCGAGCTTCGCCACCACCATGGGCAGCAGTGGGAGAGCTTCTGGTTCGACGACCCCGACGCGCTCATGGCGGAGGCTAGAGCCCGACAGAATGTCGGCAACCTGTACACGTCACTGAACCGCCCCCTGTCGGGAGTCACCGGCCCCCTGAGCAATGACGGCGTTCAGCGCTATACGCGCATCCTGTTCGACTTCGACCCGGTACGCCAGAAGAACGTCCCGGCCACCGCCGAGGAAGCCGCCGAGGCAGAAGCACGCGCCCGAGACTGTGCGCAGCTCCTGACCGTGCTCGGGTGGCCACCGCCGGCCCTCGGGCTGAGCGGTAACGGTTGGCACCTGCAGTACCGTACGGCCCTCCCGGACACGGATGAGGTTCACAGCGCCTTGGGGGCGATCTACGCGGAGTTCCACCGACGCTTCTCCGATGACTTGGTGCACTTCGACCGATCTGTCCGGAATCCCGGGCGGATCTGCACCTTATACGGCACCGTCAAGCGCAAGGGTCCGAGCACCCCCGAGCGCCCACACCGCCGCTCTTGGATCGCCATTCCAAAAGACTGGCGTCAGGTCATCCCGCAACAGATTCTGAGCCTTGGGCAGCGGTGGAAGCCGGAAACGCCTGTGCGGGCGCCTGAGAGCCCCACGGGCGGCTTTTCACGGGGAGGCAAGGGCGATTATTCCACCTTAGACGTGGTTGCCTGGTTTCTCTCGCATAGGGCCTATCTGCGCGAGATCGGAGGCGGGAAGCATGCCGTTGTCTGTCCCTGGTCGGACGAGCACAGCGTTGCGAGCCCGGCGAAAGGGGGAGACGCCATTGTCTTCGAACCGGATGGCGGGTGGGCCGGATTCCACTGCAAGCATGCTCACTGCGAGGGTAGAGACATCCGCGCCGTGATGGCCTTGTGGGGCGACGCGGATGCCTTCTGCACTCATCAGTACGGCCAGGAGGCTGCGTGATGTACGAGCTGTACCCACACCAAGAGCAGGCTATCGCCGAGCTTCGTCAGGGCTTTGTGCAGGGCCACAAGCGCCAGGTGCTCGCCATGGCGACGGGCTCAGGCAAGACCGTCACAGCCGCCCACATCGCGCTCTCGGCGGTTGCACGTGGACGGAAGGTGCTCTTCATCGTCCACTTGACCGAGCTGGTTGGCCAGGCGGTTCGCCACTTCAACGCTGTTGGTCTTCGGGTCGGCATCCTGCGCGGCGAGGATACGAGCTACACCAGGGATGACGACATCGTAGTGGCGAGCATCCAGACGATCAGCAGCCGGTCCGCCCCAGACTGGGTGGAGCTGATCATCATCGACGAGGTGCACGTTCTGCATAAGGCCCACGTCGACCTGATCGAACGGTGGGACGCGCTCCCCGTCATCGGCCTTTCGGCGACCCCGATGCGCAAGGGGCTCGGCAAACACTTCAGCAGCCTGGTACGCGGCCCCAGCGTGCGGGAGCTGACCGAGGGCGGGTATCTAGTCCCGGTGCGAGCCTTCACACCCGGGGCGGACCACATCGAGCGCATCCTCGCTGGGGTCCGTGCCGGTACGACCACGCACGGCTTCGACTTCCGCGAGCAGGACCTCGGGGAGGCGATGAACACCAAGGAGATCGTGGGCGATATCGTGAGCACCTGGAAGGAGAAGGGGGAGGACAGGCAGACCCTGTGCTTCGCGATCAACATCGCGCACAGCAAGCGCATTGTCGATGAGTTCACCGCGGAAGGCATCTCGGCGGCACACCTGGACGCCTACACCGACAAGGACGAGGCCAAGGCCATCATCGAGGCGTTCCGCGCTGGGAAGGTTCGTGTGCTCTCCTCCGTAACCAAGCTCGCCACGGGCTTCGACGTGCCGGACGCGTCTTGCTTGATCCTCGCCCGACCCACGCTTTCGGAGATGTTGGATATGCAGACGAAAGGTAGGGGGCTGCGCCCGGCAGAGGGCAAGCGCGACTGCATCGTGTTGGACCACGCCGGCAACTGCCTACGCCACGGACTTCCGGCCCACTTCGAGGTGCCAGACCTGGACAGCGGCAAGGCGCCGGAGCGGGGTGCCGCCAAAAGGAAGGACAAGCCGAGGATGGTTGCCTGTACCTTCTGCGGTGCAGCGATGGAGCCGAGCCAGGTCCAGTGCCCAGAGTGCGGAATCGACCGCCCACGCCCGGCGCCCCAGGTCCATCACCACGAGGGCGAGCTCGTCGCGTACGGTAGTACCGAGGGCGAGTCGAGCGATGATCCCCTTGAGTGGTACCTCGGCTTTCGCTTCTTCGGGCAGAGCAAGGGCTACTCGGACGGCTGGGCGGCGCATAAATTCCAGGAGAAATTCGGCCACTGGCCCCCCTCGACCTTGGAAGGATCACGAGCCCGCGGCCCCAACCCCGAAGCAGCTGCGGTGGATTCACTCCCGGCAGATCGCATGGGCCAAGTCCAGGCGTCGAGGCGAGAGGGCTGCGGCATGACGAGAGTACCTTTCCGCCCCGGCGATATCGTCGGCTCCCTGCACCGAGGCCAGCGAGTCGGCGATATCGCCATCGTACGGGAGTGCACCGAGCGGTTTTGCACAGCGGACCCATGGCCCGTGCTGGATGAGCCGGACGGGTACGATTTCCCGTTATTCGACTGTGCCGACCAGTTCTACCTGATCAGACCTGCGAGGCCGAAACCATGAACAGCAGGGCGAAAGGTGCCGACGCCGAGAGGGAGCTTGCCCGGGTCATTCGCGACCACCTTGGGGTGCGCATGGTCCGCAACTTGGAACAGTACCGGAGGGGAGGCCATGACCTGGTCCCCCACGAGGACGAGACAGGCCCTGTGGCCGCCGTGCTGGGCCGCTACGCCATCGAAGCGAAGAGGTATGCCAAGGCTTCGCAGCACCTGCTCAAAGGCTGGTGGGCGGAGACCTGCGTCCAGGCTGAGCGTGTGGGGCTGCTCCCTTGCCTGTGCTACAGGGAGGACGGGCGGACTGGCGGGTGGTGCTGCCCTTGGTTGCGGTGCGGGAGGACCTGCCGAAGGCGGAGGGAGTGGATTGGACCGTAGAATTGTCTGTGCCGGGGTTTGCGGCCCTAGTTCGAGAAGAGAGTTGAGCGATCCTCCGCACTTTGGGAAATCTCCCCTGATACCTGCTCAGATCAGGGGATAACAGGAGCAGGCATGGCCAAATTCGAAAAGGGCAAAAGCGGCAACCCGCGAGGTCGGCCCCGCGGGATTCAGACCCAACTCAAGCTTCGAGAGTCGATAGCCAAGGATCTACCGGGGATCATTACGGCCCTCGTCAATGAGAGGCCAAGGGTGGCGACACCGCGGCGGCCAAGCTCCTGCTGGACCGGGTACTGCCGTCTCTGCGCCCGATGGATCAACCCATGCCCTTGCCCCTGTCGAGGGACATTGGTCAGGCCGGTCGAGATGTTCTGGCAGCGCTTGGAGACGGAACGGTCGGACCAGACGCCGGCGCGAAGATCCTGCAGGCCGTTGGGGTGCTGTCGCGGGTGATCGAGACCGAGGAACTGAGCAAACGTATCGAGGCTTTGGAGAGGAGTCTGGAGCAGCGCAGATGATGACCACCTTACGACACCGCGTTGAGCGGCTTGAGCAGTTCAAGCCCAGATCTTCGCTTGAGGACCTTCCCGACGAGGCACTCGAGAAACGATTCAGCCTCCTGGCCCACATGTACGTGCATGGCCTCGCCGGGCACCCGATCGAGGAGTTCCGGCAGGAGCACCAGGCGATGGGCCCCTTGCACCTGGAGCGAGACCCGGAGCGCCCAATCAACGAGGACCAGCTGCATGAGCGGGTCGTCTCCATCTTGCGTGCCGATGCAGGGGGGAACGAGGATTACCGCCGGCTCTTGGAGATGCTTGGGGAAGCCGGCCTCGTGGAAGGTTCGAAGGTTGCCGCTTCTCGGGTCGTGTCCGTGTTGGGAGGCCCGGGGAGAGTCACATGAGCACAGCCATCAGACGGCGGGTAGAGCGCCTGGAGAGGCAAGTGGGGTTGGAATTGGACCATCCGCTCGTGGTACTCGTCGAGCCAGGCGAAACGCGCGATGTGGCTATCGAGCGCTGCTGTGCGGGCTGGGCGGCCCCGGGAAGCCTTTTCTACGCTGTTGGTGCTTGACCTGTACGGTAGCAACCGCCGTACGTGAGGCCCGGCCTTTGATGGCGGGATTCGGCCAAATGCTGCAGTTCGAGCAAGTGAGCCAAATGTCCGCTCTTTGCAGCAGGCAGACCTTGAACTACAACGGATCTCCAAACTGCAACCGGGGAGATCGGCTGTGCTGCTCAGGACTCCCCGGCGCGAGGATTTGTTTCTCGTTCCTGAAATTTGAAGTGTGACCTCTGGCGAGACGTTGTCGGGGTTGTCAGATGACAGAGGACCCTTATCTTCATTTCCCTCTGTCAATCCAGCTGACAACGCGCCGCCACTGGTGCAGAGCTACTTCTCAGGCTCGTAACCGTCCGACAACGTCTTAACGAAGGCAACGATATCAGCTTCCTCTTCGGACGAGAGGCCAAGATCACCGAGTTCATCCTTGTTCACCGTCGTTGTAACTTCGGCAGGCGGCCAGCAATCGTTGGCGAGGGCATCCGCCTCCGTGGCGTCATAGAGACCCTGGTCCTCGCAGTTGGGGAGCACATCCCTCGTGTTGTAGAAGTGGACGATACCTTCAAGTGTCTTAAAGTAGCCGTTGTGGGCGTATGCCTTGATCTTTGGACCAAGCTCGCCCTCATCCCACTTGTTCACGTTCCGAAGCGTAGGCACCTTCACCTTCCCGTAATTTTCCGGTGCGTACTGCTGATAGTCCACACGTGAAGCCAGGAACCCACCGAGCCCAAGATCGATCCAACCATTGCCCAATGGATTGAACACCGGGTCGGCATCATAGAAGGGATTCTCGGGATTCCGCGGAACGCCCAGATTGTCGTAGGTAAAGTCGGTGAAGAGCGCCTGCTGCCCGTTCGCAATGTGGCAGTTGGAGCACTTTGCCTTACCACGAAAGAGCGCGTAACCACGTCGCTCCTGCTGGGTCAGCTTTGCCTTGCCCGCAAAAGTGAGGTCATACTTGGAGCTGAACGCATTGACTTCCGGCGAGCCCTCGTAGCCGGCAACCGCCAACCCGACGCAATCGTATGCAGCATTTTCGTTTCCATCGTCGCACGCGGCGGCTCCGCAAACCTGGGTGAACAGATCGCTATAGGTGCTGCCGCAGATTCGGGTTACCACCGCGTCAGCGTCTGGAAGTGCCTGCTCCAGCGGGTTGAGGAAGGGTCCCTGCGCTTGATCAGCCGCCGGATTACCAAGTTTCTCGCCCGTCGCGCGACCGTCCCAGAAGTTGCCGCCGATGAACAGCGCCTCCTTGTGGTCGATCTCGAAGTGAAAGATCGGACTCAGAGTTGCGTATGCCGCTGACGGTGGCTTGCGGTTGCCGAAACGCCCTTCTATAGAGCCCTCGTAAACGGCTCCGTGCGCATTGATATCGCTGAGAGGCCCCGTCCATCCTGCTGCCGGGCCGTGACAGCTTACGCAAGCCAGATTCGTCTCGCTAGAGAGGTTCTGATCGAAAAAGATCGACTTGCCAAGCTCCTCATTTGGCGTCAAATCTGCCGAGACTCCGACACCCGCAAACAGAAATATTGCTCCGCCCATCACGAGGGCATTTCTTGCACTCATGGCAACCTCCGTAACTGACTGGTAAAAAAAGAGTTTAGTCACCCGCCGTTTCGGAACCAGACGCACCACCGTTTCGCCACCGCCGCATGGCGGGTTGGGCAGATCTCTGCCCGGCTACCCGCAAGTAATTCCGAACGTCCCGATATTCTAACCTTTCTTAGTAAATATATATGCGGACGCCCTTCAGCGGCTTTGGCAAACGTGACTTGCTTGTTTTAGGTCAATACTTCGGTGACGTGAGCGCTCTGATCGCAGGTTGTACATGGGAGTTGATAGTCAGAGTGGCCAACAATTCGCCAGGTGACTTTTTGGGCGGGATTGACGAGGTAGAGTCCTTCATCGCGCTGGATTTTCTCTCTGCGTGCGCAAACCCCATGCCCGCGACCACAAGCAAACCACGGACGGGATAACCGTTGGTCGGCTTGCTGTCAGTTTGCGGACCTTGAGTTATCGGGAGGTTACGTCCGCTTCGGGTCGGGAACGGACGGTCGCGTCCGGAAGAGCGAGGTTTCGCAAACCGAACTAGAGCTGTCGGTGAGGTCAAGAGCGTCAACCGCTTTGAGCTACAAAGAAAAATCTACGAGGCGTCAATCTGGGCGGGGCACCTCCGACGCTTGATTGACTCGTGGGGTCGGGCATCAAGAGTTCCCTCAGAAAGCTCGCAAAAGAGCCCATCGAATACCATGATCACTAGCACGCTGTCTGTGTTCCCGATCCTGGGATGACGCGCTACAGGAAACGCTAAGCTCTAGGGGAACAACCTGCCGAGGGCTCCGTCTGGGGAGTCCGGCGATAACGCCTTCCTCTAACGCAATCGGTTGACGACTATGGACGCATTGAAAATTGGCCTTATCGGAAGCGGTTTCATGGGTAAGGCGCACGCTATCGCATATCACGCCCTGCCCGTGGTGTTTCCTTCCACAACTAAGGTCGTGTGCGAGATCGTTGGAGACGCCACCGAAGAGTTGGCACGCCATGCGGCCCCCAACCTAGGCTTCAATCGATGGACGTCGGAGTGGCGTGAGGTGGTCTCCGACCCGCGTGTCGACGTGGTTGACATCTGTACCCCGAACTATATGCACAAGGAAGTGGCGCTGGCAGCCATTGCCGAGGGCAAGCATGTGTATTGCGAAAAGCCGCTCTCGCTCAGTTCGCAAGACTCGCTCGAGATGGTAGACGCTGCCGAAGCGGCTGGAATCAAAACCCTGGTCGGCTTCAACTATGTGAAGAATCCGACCACCGCCCTGGCCAAGGAAATCATCGAAGGCGGCGAAATCGGCAAGGTCGTGCACTTCCGGGGCACGCATGTCGAAGACTACTTCGCCGACCCGATGGCCCCCTTTACTTGGCGACTGCAGCGCGGCTATGCTGGTTCAGGAGCACTTGGGGATCTGTGCCACATCATCAGCATGGCACTGCATCTGGTCGGCCCCATCACGGACGTTTGTGGGGATGTGCAGACCGTTATCGGCGATCGCCCTGTCCACGGCGCCATAGAAGAATGGGCGCGGGTGGAAAACGAGGATCAGGCGCACTTCATGGCGCGCTTCGCCAACGGAGCGATCGGCACCCTGGAGGTCAGCCGCATCGCCACCGGGCGCAAAATGGGGTTGACGTACGAAATCACCGGCACCCGGGGCAGCCTGTACTTCGACCAGGAACGAATGAGCGAGATCAAACTCTACACCGCGAATGAAGCCGCCGGACGCCAGGGGTTCAAGACCCTGCTGCTGGGGCCGCAGCATCCCGACTATGCGGCATTCAGTCACGCTCCCGGCCGTTGCCTCGGCTACATCGACATGAAGACGGTAGAGGTGCGCGATCTCGCCGAAGGCATCTCGGGCCTCAAGCCCCTATGGCCTGACTTTCGTGCCGCGTGGGGAATCGACCGCATCATCGAGGCCGTCCTGCTCTCGCATGAACAGCGGCGCTGGGTGTCTCTGGAATTCCCTGAAGCCGCCCCGGAGGGTTGACGTTAAAAACGAACTCGCCGGTTAGCTGCCAAGCGCGGCCACGCAGCGCATCCTTGACGTGGTGTAGCGTTGTACGACCACACCGTCGTCGAGCCGGCGACCAACGTCGCGGGAGATGCCTGCGTGGCTGCCATCCGCATAGGCCCCCAGCTTTTGATGGCAGGATTCGGCCATAAGGAGACGCTCCGGATTTCCGAACCAATGGCAGGTTTGAGTCGACCAGCAGCCAGGGACTCAACATCGCAGGCGACGGCACGCGGAAACGGCACACCAGCGCAGCAATTCCTCACGCCCGCGGTGTCTGTGCCGTCTCGGCAACGACGGCCTGGCGATTCATCCTACTATGGGTGGACCGCCACGGCGGGAACTTGGCGCGGCGACGGTAGACGTGATCGGTCTCTCGGGCTGGCCCAGATAGGCCATCGAGGCCTGGAATGTGCGACAGGACGACGATACGATAGCCGAGGATGCAAAGATAGCAACGCGTATTCTTACAGACCTCAACACCATGACGGCTACATGGAAATATAACACATTGATTCTTTTCTCCATGAGGTGTCATCAGACGAAAACTGGACGTGCACGGCTCGCCGTACGGCAAAAATACCCGGTATCTGAG